>Ga0315280_10000793_pt1 | contig 57475 bp, 45 predicted proteins | sample YL17G06_40_MG_FD_203697 | JGI IMG/M metagenome (GOLD analysis project Ga0315280, IMG submission 203697) | Sediment microbial communities from Yellowstone Lake, YNP, Wyoming, USA - YL17G06_40 | ecosystem: Environmental > Aquatic > Freshwater > Lake > Sediment | place: USA: Wyoming | collected... | reverse complement strand
TCGTGCAACGCGACTTCCTGAGCGAGCACAGTAGCGCTGTGCGCTCGCTTCAGGACCTCAACGCCCGCTTTGAACAGTGGCTGGACTGGTATAACGTGCAACGACCACACGCCAGCTTGGTCCAGGGGCCGCCCGCGCGCCAGTATCGTCCCAGCCGGCGCGCCGCCCCGGCCGAACTTGATTCCCTGCTCGCGGTGGAGACCCCTCGCAGGGTGGCGCGCGATGCGACGATTGCATTCCGAGGCAAGCGCCTTGCGGTGCCGCCGGAATATCTGGGCCAACACGTCTGGCTGCAACTGCTGGGAGACCAGATCACGGTGCGCGCCAACAACCTAACGATAGCCCAATACTCCGTCGCGGAGGTGTAGCACTTTGGAGTTACAAAACTGTAGCATCTTGAAGGTTACAGAACACACGGGCAAGGCAAGAAGGACTTCGGCGCAGGATTATCGAATCTGGCCTCTCGCTGGGACGGGAACTTGAGGCTCGGCGCGGGGGGCCTCGAGGGAGGGATTGGCGCGAGATGCCCGATAGCAACGTCTGGGACGCTGCGGCTGAGTGCATGCCAGTAGAGAGATTGCGTGACCTGCAGAGCGCGCGCCTGCGCGATGCCGTCCGTCGCGCCTATGACGAGGTGCCTGCCTACCGCAGTAAGCTGGATGAGGCGGGAGTCAGGCCCAATGACATAAAGTCTCTGGACGACCTGCCTAAACTCCCGTTTACCAGCAAGGAAGACCTCCGGGACAACTATCCCTTCGGCCTTTTTGGTGTGCCCCTCGAGCAAGTGGTGCGGATCCACGCTTCCTCTGGCACGACGGGCAAGCAAACCGTTGTCGGCTACACCCGCGAAGATATCGCCCTGTGGGCGCAGGTGATAGCCCGCACCCTTGCTGCTGGCGGGACGACCGCCCGCGACGTGGTGCAGAATTCCTACGGGTACGGCCTGTTCACCGGCGGCCTGGGCCTTCACTACGGCGCGGAGTTGGTTGGGGCCTCGGTGATTCCCACTTCGGGCGGGCAGACCAAGCGCCAGCTGCAGATAATGCAGGATTTCGGCTCCACGGTCTTGTGCTGCACGCCCTCCTATGCCCTGGTGATCGCCGAGAACGGCGCGGAAATAGGGGTGGACTTCGCCCGCCTGCCGATTCGCGTCGGCTTCTTCGGCGCTGAGCCGTGGTCGGAGGCGATGCGCCAGGAGATCGAGGCCAAGATGGGGGTCCACGCCCTGGATATTTACGGCCTGAGCGAGGTCATCGGGCCGGGAGTGTCTTACGAGTGCCTGGAGAAGAAGGGACTGCACATCTGCGAGGACCACTTTTACCCCGAGGTGATAGACCCCGATACGGGAAAAGTGCTGCCGCCCGGAGAACTGGGGGAGCTCGTCTTCACCACGCTCACGAAACAGGCGCTGCCGCTGCTGCGCTATCGGACGCGCGATCTCACGGTGCTCGACGAGAGCCCGTGCTCCTGCGGGCGCACCCACCGGCGCATGGACCATGTGCGGGGGCGCAGCGACGACATGCTGATCATCCGCGGGGTGAACGTCTTCCCCTCCCAGATTGAGGGCGTGCTGATGCAGATCGAGGGCACCTCTGCGCACTACCTGCTCGTGGTGGACCGCAAGCACGGCCGGCTGGACGAGCTTGAGGTCTGGGTCGAAATGGGGCAGGAAGGATTCTCCGACGAGGTGAAGCAGCTTGAGGCGCTCCAGGCGCGTGTGCAGGCAGAGATCGAGAGCGTGCTGGGGCTCACGGTGCGAGTCAAGCTGGTCGAGCCGAAGACGATCGCCCGCAGCGAGGGGAAGGCCAAGCGAGTGATTGACAGGAGGGACCTAGGATGACGAGGGTCAAGCAGATCTCGGTTTTCTTGGAGAACAAGTCTGGCCGGCTGGCCGAGGTGACGCGGACCCTGGCCGACCACCAGATCAATATCCGCGCGCTCTCGATTGCGGAGACCATTGACTACGGGGTGCTGCGGCTGATCGTCAACGACCCCGCCCAGGCCAAGCAGGCGCTAGCTGAGGGAGGGTTTACCGTGACCGAGACCGAGGTGCTCGTGGTCGAGATTCCCGACCGCCCCGGCGGGCTGGCGAATGCGATCGAACGCTTGGCTGCAAGGGGCCTGAACGTGGAGTACGCATACGCCTTCGTGACCCACTCCGGCGAAAGCGCTAATGTCGTCTTTCGACTGGAGCAGATAGAGGAGGCCGCTCGCATCCTGGCCAACGCCGGAATCCGCGTGCTATCCGGCGACGAGGTATATCGGCTTTAGCCGCACGCTCAGTACCTCAGGCGTGCGTCGAACACCAATAAAGGAGGTGGACGTAGGATGAAAAGTAGCGGGTGCAAGTGGACGGCCGTCTGGGTGGCAGCCGGGATTTGCTGCCTGATGGTGCTGATGGCAGCAGCGCCAGGCCCGGCCCGGGCGGCAGAGAAGGCGCCCTACAAGATCGGGGCAATCTTCTCCGTGACGGGGGACAACTCGCCTCTGGGCGAGCCGGAGAAAGACACCGCCCTGCTCTTGGAGGAGCGGATCAACAAGAAGGGCGGCATCAACGGACATCCTGTTCGCATCATCATCGAGGACGACGCGGGCCAGGAGACCAAGACCGTGCTGGCTGCCAAGAAACTGGTCGAGCAAGACAACGTGGTCGCCGTGGTGGGGCCAACCCTGAGCGGCACCAGCCTGGCGATCGTCGGCTACATGGAGCAGAAGCACGTGCCGCTGATCTCCTGTGCCGCCAGCGTCAAGATCACTAGCCCTGCGGAGATGCGCAAGTGGATCTTCAAGACCCCGCAGAGCGACCGTCACGCCATGGAGCGCATCGCCACCTTCCTCAAGCGCCGCCATGTATCGCGCGTGGCGTTCATCAACGTGTCCAATGCCTTCGGCATGAGCGGGCTGGAGCAGGCCAAGATGGTCCTGCCCACGATGGGAATCGAGATCGTAATTTCCGAGACCTTCGGCCCTGACGACGCTGACATGACCCCGCAACTGACGAAAATCAAGGCCACCAATGCCCAGGCGCTGATTTGCTGGGGGACCAACCCAGGACCGGCGCGGGTGATGGTCAACGCGCGCCAGCTGAAACTGCGGATGTTGCTGATTCAGAGCCACGGCGTTGCCAACAAGAAGTTCATCGAGCTTGCGGGCGATGCGGCCAATGGGGTGATCTTCCCGGCCGGCCGGCTGATTGTCCTGGACCAGATCCCCAAGAGCGACCCGCAGTACGGCGTGCTGGGCGAATACACCCGCCTGTACGAGAAGAAGTACGGAAAGGCCCCAAACACGTTCGGTGGCCACGCCTGGGACGCGATAACGGTACTCGCCGATGCTCTGAGCAAAGTGGGGACGGACCGGGTCAAGATACGCTCTTACATCGAGAACCGCAAGCGATTCGTCGGCACCGGAGGGGTCTTCAATTTCTCGCCTCAGGACCACAACGGGTTGAGCAAAGACGCCTTCGCGATGGTCAAGATCGAGAAGGGCAAGTGGGTGCGCATCGAATAGCGGCTGATGGGCTGTCGCAAGTCCTATGAGACCATCCGGGGCGGGAGTGCGGGCGGCTCCGATGTAACGCCAGTTTGATGAGGCCGTGCGTCCTTGACCCTCTGGAGCCAGACGCTTCAATTCGTCATATCCGGGCTGAGCATCGGGGCGGTGTACGCCCTGATTGCTCTTGGCTTTAGCATCATTTACAACGCCACCGGGATCGTCAACTTCGCGCAGGGCGAATTCGTGATGCTCGGCGCGCTGGCTGCGATCTCGCTGCTCGGAGCCGCCCATCTGCCCTTGCCCCTCGCGTTCCTCTGTTCCGTTGTGGTGGTGACCGTGGTCGCGGCGTTGGTCGAGCGGATTGCACTGCGGCGCCTGCGCACGGCGGGGGTGCTGGTGCTGATCATTGCCACGGTGGGCGTGAGCATGGTGCTGCGCGGGGGCGCAATGCTGGTGTGGGGCAAGGATCACGTGGCGATGCGCCCGTTTTCCGCGCCCGAAACGCTCAATCTGGGCGGCGTCACGATCCTGACTCAGAGCCTTTGGGTGATCGCCATCACCCTGGTGGTGATGGTGGGCCTGCAGCTGTTCTACACCCATGCCCAGGTGGGCAAGGCGATGCGGGCCACGGCGATCAACCGCGAGGGTGCCGCGCTGATGGGCATCAGCCCCGATGCCATGGTGTTCTGGTCTTTCGCCCTTTCCGGCGCCCTCGGCGCCACTGCGGGCATCCTTATCGCGCCCATCCACATGGCCGCTTACAACATGGGCACAATGCTGGGGCTGAAGGGTTTCTGCGCGGCCATCGTGGGCGGCCTGGGGTCTTCGGTCGGGGGAATTGCCGGCGGCCTTGCGCTGGGAGTGCTCGAAGCGCTTGGGGTGGGATTTGCCCCGGCCGGCTGTTCAGGCTATCGCGACGCCTTCGCCTTCGGCGTTTTGCTGTTGGTGCTTTTCATCAGGCCCACCGGGATCCTCGGCGTCCGGGCGAACAGGGGGACTTGAGGCCATGGCCCCTCGTGCCTCTCGCGTCCGGATGGTTGCAGTGGGCGTGGTGGCAGCGCTTGTCGCTGCACTGCCCTTCGTGCTGCGCAATCAATACTACGTCGGCATCGCAGTGTTCGTCGGCATCAATGCGATCGTGGCCATCGGCCTCAACCTGTTGATGGGCTATGCAGGCCAGGTTTCGCTGGGACACGCCGCGTTCATCGCTCTGGGGGCATACACCTCTGCCATCCTGACGACGCGAACCGGACTGTCCCCCTGGCTGGCAATGCCCGTGGCGGTAGCTCTGGCCTCACTGATCGCCGCGGTCATCGGGGTGCCAACGCTCAGACTGCACGGCCACTACCTGGCGATGGCCACGCTCGGCTTCGGCATGATTGTGAGCATCGTGATCAACGAGTGGGTCTCACTCACCGGCGGCACTTCAGGCCTGGTTGACATTCCGCGCCTGAGCCTGGCTGGCCTGGCTCTGGACAGCGACACGAAGTATTACTACCTGGTGTGGGCTTGCGTCGCCGCCTCGCTTCTGCTCTCTTTCAACATCGTCAACTCGCGCGTGGGCCGCGCGCTGCGCGCCGTCCACACCAGCGAAGTGGCGGCTGCAACCTGCGGCGTCAACATTGCGCGCACCAAACTCCAGGTCTTCGTGCTCAGCGCAGCGCTCGCCGGCTTGGCCGGCAGCCTTTACGCTCATCAGCTCCAATTCGTCGGTCCGGGCCATACTTTCGGCTTCGGCTTTTCGATCGAACTGGTGGTGATGGTGGTCTTCGGCGGCCTGGCAACCATCTGGGGTGCCATCGTGGGCGCGGGGGTGGTTACGGTGCTGGGAGAATATCTGCGGCGCGTGGGCGACCGCGATGTAGCGGTGTTCGGTATCGTGCTCATCTTGCTGCTGGTGTTCATGCCGCGGGGCCTGGTTCACGGCCTGGCCTCGCTGACCCGGCGGCTGCGGAGGGAGCCGTGATGGGGACGGGAGTGCTCGAGGCCCACGCGCTGCGCAAGGTATTCGGCGGCCTGGTTGCCGTGAACGACGTCTCCTTTACCATCGCTGAGGGCGGCGTCAAGGCCATGATCGGCCCTAATGGCGCGGGCAAGACCACCATCTTCAACCTGCTCTGCGGCGTCTATCCGCTCACCGCCGGCGGGTTCCGCATTGGAGGAAAGCGCGGGGACGGGCGGCTGCCCCACGTAATTGCGCACATGGGCCTGGCAAGGACCTTCCAGAACGTGCAATTGTTCAGCAACATGAGTGCGATTGAAAACGTGATGGTGGGCTGGCACAGGCGGGGGCGGGCTGGGTTTCTGGCTGCCGCGCTGCGCCTGCCCTGGTCGCGAGCCGAGGACCGGGCCGCCCGGAAGGCCTGCGTGGAAAAGCTTGGCTTCGTGGGCCTGGCAGACCGGGCAGACGATGAGGCGCTCAGCCTGCCGTTCGGCCAGCAGCGGCTGGTGGAACTGGCGCGGGCGCTGGCCAGCGAACCGCGGCTACTGCTGCTTGACGAGCCTGCGGCCGGCCTCAGCACGCGCGAGAAGGCCGACCTGGCGCGGCTGGTGCGGCGCATCTGCGAGCAGGGCGTGACCATCCTGCTGGTGGACCACGACATGGATTTTGTGATGGATATCTCGGATATGGTGATCGTGCTCGACCACGGCGAGAAGATCGCCGAGGGCCCGCCGCGGGAGGTTCAGAAGAACGCGCGGGTTATTGCGGCCTATCTGGGCGAGGAGGTGGGGCCCGCCGACTAGGCGGCCCGACTGCGGTGCTGCGCACGACCAGCGTGATCACGTATTATGGGCGGGTGCGCGCCCTGGACGGCGTGTCGCTTCACGTCGGCCGGGGGGAAATCGTCGCCTTGCTGGGCGCCAACGGCGCAGGCAAGACTACCCTGGTGCGAACCATCTCCGGGCTCAACCCCGCTCGCCAGGGCAAGGTTATTTTCTGCGACCGTGAGATCACCCATCTGCCGCCCGAGGAGATCGTGCGCCTGGGCATCAGCCACGTTCCCGAGGGGAGGCACTTGTTCGGCTCTTTGAGCGTGCTCGACAACTTGCTGCTGGGCGCCTACAGCCGCAGCCGCGGGGACAAGCGGCGCAACCTGCGCCAGGACCTGGAAGCCGCTTACGGACTTTTCCCGATGCTGCGCGAGCGCCTCGGGCAGCCGGCCGCTACCTTGAGCGGCGGTGAACAACAGATGCTGGCGATCGCGCGCGCCCTGGTTGCGAAGCCATCGCTGCTGCTGCTAGACGAGCCCAGCATGGGGATTGCCCCTATCCTCACGCGCCGCATCTTCGCCGCCGTCGCTGCCCTGCGCGAGCGCGGGGTGACTGTCCTGCTTGCGGAGCAGAACGCCAGGGCGGCCCTGGCGATCTGCGACCGCGGCTATGTGATGGAGACCGGCAAGGTCGTAGCGGAGGGCACCACCGCGGAACTGCTGCGCGACCGCGAGGTCCAGCGAGCTTACCTCGGCAAGGGCTACCGCGAAGTGTGGGAGGAGTAGAATCATGCCCATTTGGGACCAGCACTTCGAAACCATGTCGCGCGAGGACATGCGCCAGGTCCAGCTGGAGCGGCTCCAGCGCACTGTCAACCGCGCCTACCGGAATGTCGCGTTCTATCGCGAGCTCTTCGACCGCCTCAGGCTGGCGCCGGAGGACTTCCAGTCGCTCGACGATCTGCGGCGCCTGCCCTTCACGACGAAGAATAACCTCCAGGACGCGTATCCTTACGGCATGTTCGGCGTGCCGCTGCGAGAGATCGTGCGCGTCCACGCCTCCTCCGGCACCACGGGCAAGCAGACGGTGGTGGGCTACACCCGCAACGATCTCGAGAACTGGAGCGAACTGGTGGCGCGCCTGATGTCGGCCGGGGGCGTTACCCGCGATGACGTGGTGCAGATCTTCTTCGGCTACGGCATGTTTACCGGAGCCTTCGGGCTGCATCAGGGGGCCGAGCGCATCGGCGCCTCGGTCATCCCGGCCTCATCGGGCGGCACCGAGCGCCAGATACAGTTGATCCAGGACTTCAAGACGACCACGCTGGTCGGCACGCCCTCGTATGGTCTGCACATTGGCGAAGCCATGGAGGAGCACGGCCTCGACCCGCGCGCGACCAGGCTCCGGCTTGGGCTGTTCGGCTCCGAGCCGTGGTCGGAGCGCATGCGCCGGGAACTTCAGGGCCGGCTGGGGATCCTGGCCACCGACAACTACGGCCTGAGCGAGGTTGGCGGGCCGGGCGTGTCGGGCGAGTGCGAGCACCAGGATGGGCTGCACATCTCCGAGGACCACTTTCTGCCCGAAATCATTGATCCGGGGTCCGGGGAGGTGCTTCCGGTGGGGGCCGAGGGCGAGCTGGTGCTCACCACGCTCACCAAGGAAGCCCTGCCCCTGCTGCGCTACCGCACGCGCGATATTACACGCCTGAGCGAGGAGCCTTGCGGGTGTGGGCGCACGACGATGCGCATGGCGCGCGTCGTGCACCGCACCGATGACATGCTGATCATCCGGGGTGTCAATGTCTATCCCTCGCAGATCGAGGAGATACTGATGGCCATCGAAGGAGTCGAGCCCCACTACTGCATCACCCTGGATCGCGTGGGCGCGCTGGACGAGCTCGAGATCGCGGTCGAGGTGTCGCCCGAACTTTTCGCCGATGCCGTAGGAGGAGTTCTGCGCATGCAGCAGAAAATCACCGAGGCCGTGCAGGGGGGCCTGGGAATAACCCCGAAAGTCAGGCTCGTTGAGCCGAGGACCTTGGAACGCACCACCGGTAAGGCGCGCCGGGTGATAGATAAGCGCCAACTCTAGGGTGTCCGTGCTCGTCCTGCAGCCGGGCCCATAGCAGCGCGAGAAGGAGAAATCGGTAAGCAGGCGAACAAGCGCCAGGAGAGGAGGTGGTAGCCAAGACCTGAACGGAGATCAAGTCGAGATGGGGATGCCTTGGAGCATCGGACGATGGGGGAGAACCAAGCCTCTGGGGAGGAGTGAACATGAGGAATAAGGGAAGAGGAATACTGTTCGTGGCCGCGCTCGTTGCACTGCTAGCGGCCGCCGTGGTCTCAACGGCGAGGGCAGCCGCGCCGGCGCCGGTCGAGGTTCACGGCTGGATGCTCAATCGCTTCTATGCGGAGCCGGGAAACGGCCATTTCGAGATGGAGCGTATCTCGCTCTCGGCCGCCAAGAACCTGGACACCGATATCCAGACCTACATCGAGTGGTACTACCACCACTGGGCGAATCGGAAGCCCGAGTTGGGGTCGCCCTGGATGCTGGATTCGGCCTACGTGAACTACACGGACAAGCACGGTAACCAACTGCGCTTCGGCAAGGGACGCAACTATTGCTTCGGGATCGTCCCGGCCTACGCCAACAGAAGGCACAGCGAATACGGGCTGGTTTCCGAGACCATCACCCAGGACCGGATCGTCGGACTGCAATATTTCGGGTCCACCCGCGACAAGAAACTGGACTTCGGGATCGCGCTGCACAATTCTCTCACTCCGGGAACGCGGTTCTCCGGGACTGACCAGGCTATGTTCCGCGGCGACCCCTTTGTTCCGCATCTCGCGGACAAGGGCGAGGGCAAGAACCTGGCGGTGAGCGCGAGGGTTGCCGTGCCCGTTGTGGCAGGAGGCAAACTTGGACTCTCCTACCGAGCGGGCAAGCTGCGCGGCAGCGAGCTAACCCCCGACGCCCTGCTGGTCAAGCAGGGCCTTGTCCCGGTGGGCACAACTGACGACACGAACCGGCGCTGGGGCCTGGACTTCAACTACAAGCACGCCTGTGGCCTGGTGGCGCAGGCCGAGTACTACGGCGCCAAGGCCAGCACGCTCGATTTCAAGACCTGGGACATCCTTGTGGGCTTCGAGCCAGCCGACCCGATGGGGCGCAAGTACTACGCCCGCTATGGCAAACTCAACCTTGATCCCCCGGCGGTCACGTCCAACCCCTACACGTGGGATCAGAAGCAGTTGATCCTGTCGGTCGTGCAGCCCCTGCAAAAAGGAAAGCCACTCTGGCTGCAACTTGAGTTCATCCGCAACGACGAGGACCCGTCGCCTCTCACTGCGAGGGTGAACAACGACGTTCTCTTCCTCGAGTTGTTCTCTGGTTTCTAGCGGTTACACGCCAGAGGCGTTGCCAGTCACGTAGGGGCACGGCATGCCGTGCCCCTACATTTCCTGTGTAGGTCAAGGGCCTACCCCTCGCCGCCGCCGACGGGGCACCCTCACAGTGCGGCCAGCACAGCGTCCAGTGTGCGCTTGGCATTTCGAACGATATTCTCGTGTTCGTCGGCCCAGTAATCGCGGTTGAAGATCTCCACGGACAGGTAGCCCCGGTATCCCTTGTCGCGCAGGATGCGGAACTCCTCCACCAATGGGATGTCCCCCAGCCCGCAGTAAACGCGCATGGCATCGCTGAGTTCGTGCTTCGGGCGGTCGGGAGCGTCGTTGACGTGGGCAATAAGCATCTTGCGCATCGGGATAGCGGCGATGCGCTCGAGCGAAACGCCAGACTTGTAGTAGTGGAACGTGTCCATCATGATGCCCACGTTGTCCGCCCCGCAGCGGCCGGCGATCTCCAGCGCGTCTTCCGGCCCTCCCATGAAGGGCAGGCCGCCGATAGGCTCGAGTGCGATGCTTACCCCTGAATGCGCGGCGATTGCGGCATAGTCAGCGGCCGCTGTGGCGGCCGCAGCAAGTGCCTCATCGCGGCCCATACCCTGCGGTGGTCCGTCGCCCGCGTAGCAGAGCATGGTCGGCGCGCCCAGGGACTTCGCGACGGGGCACCAGCGTTCGAGCGACGCAAGCGGCCCCGACCGGTCGCCGAAGGCCACGAAGGGGAAAGCCATCAGTGCGGCCACCCGCACTCGCTTTCTGTCGAGTTGCCCGCGCAGGTCATCAAGGCTTGCCGAAGCCAGGTATTCCTCCAGGCGGCCGGTATCAATCTCTATCCCCTGGAACCCGTACTTGCCGAGCAGGTTGATGGTATCCCGCAAGGGGTAGGTGCCGGATGTAGCGGTGTTGAAGCAGGTGAGCAAATGGGCCTCATCCTCTGTGGGCTGAACCGTGTTTACGCGCCTCGCGCATAATCCCTTCCGCAGCGCTGTGGCCCGGAAAGCGGGCCTACCGCCAGCGGCGCGTATGGCCTATGTTGACACCATAGGAGGCAGCGCTATAATCGGCGGGGGGAGGGCTTCTGCTTGCTGATCGAGCCTGTCAGACGTTAGCCAGCGACGAGGAGGTGCCGGGGAGATGAACGACCGCCGCGCGTTTGTGGTGTGGGTGCTGTTGCCATTCTCCGCAGCGAGGCTGCGCGTGGGATCGTTGGCCACTCGGCTGGCTGCTCGATTCTTGGTGATCGCGCTGTGCGCGCCGCTAGCGGCTCTCGTTGTGGCCGGCTGCGGTGGTAAGGCGGATACGCAGCCGACCCTCCCGCCGGCGGCAGGCCGTGCGGACAAAAGCGCGAAGTGGTCGCTCGCCAGCCCGGCTTTCCGGAACAATGGCAGGATCCCGCCAAAGTACACCTGCGACGGGGCAAATGTCTCGCCAGCGCTCTCATGGCCTGCGCCGCCAAAAGGGACAGTGGAGTTAGCGCTCACTTGCGACGATCCGGACGCTCCGGGCGGCAACTTTGTCCACTGGGTGCTATATGGGATGCCACCGAGCCGGCAATCACTGCCGGAGGGCATCCCTGCTTCGGAGACGCTGCCCAAACTGGGCGAGGCCAGGCAGGGGCGCACCCACTTCGGAAAAACAGGCTATGGAGGCCCGTGCCCACCAAAGGGCCCGACTCACCACTACCATTTCCGACTCTACGCCCTGGATGCATCAACCAACCTGGCGCCGGGCGCGACCGAGGCCGAGCTGGCGAGAGCGATGCGGGGCCGCATCTTGTCGCAGGCCGAACTGGTGGGATTGTACTCGCGCTAGCGGCGCGCAGCGCATGATGCTGCGGCAGCGCCCCTCACAGCCGCACCTGGGCCTGCAGATAGAATCGGAGGAGCCGTTCGCGGAGTTCGGCTTCAACCGCTTTGGCGTCAGGGCAACCGATCAGGTTGCACTGCTCATTGGCATCGGCTCCGAGGTCGAAGAGTTGGCAGCCGCGGCCCTGCTGATCCACGACGTACTTGTGCCGATCGGTGCGGATCATTGTGCCGTAGGTGCCCTGAGTTGCGACCTCAGAGAAGACCGCCTCGCGGTGGGGGCAATCGGTGTTGTCGAGCACGGGCCAGAGCGACCGGCCCAGACAGCGCCGCGATGATTCGAGACCCAACCCCTCCAGCAGGGTTGGGAAAACATCAATGATCTCTACCAATGCATCACACGTTCTGGCAGGCGCGATGCGGCCCAGCCAGCGCAGGATGAGCGGCACCTTGACTGCCGCATTGAAAAATATGCTCTTGTAGAGCCGACCATGGTCCCCGGCCATTTCGCCGTGGTCTGACCAGAACACGGTAAAGGCAGAGTCAAGCCAGGCGCGGCGCGCCAGCGCCTCTAGTATCTGACCCACCCAGTGATCAACCAGCGTGATCTTGCCATAGTAGTTAGCGCGGATGGCTGCAACATCTGCATCAGTCATGCCTGGCTGCAGCCCTTCGCGCATGTGTTCGCGCGCGTGGTCAGGGAGCCAACGGCCCGGTTCGCCGGGAGGGATGGCGGGCGGCGTTTGCGCGGGATCGTACATCGTGGCGTACTCGCCGGGCGCGTCCCACGGCTCGTGCGGCCCGCCGAATCCGACGAAGAGAGCCATGGGCTTGTGGCGGTCGTAAGTGTCTATGAACTGAACGGCCTGGCGGCCGACGTATGAGTCGGGGAACTCCTCGACCGGCAGTGGGCTGGCGCGGACGACCGTGCGGGGGGAGGACTGGCGATCGCGGTAGTCGGCGCGGAAAGCCTCAACGAGACCGAGAGGCTGCCAGTGGTCAGTCAGGTATGAGTCAGTGGTGAGGGTAGCCCAGGGGCCAGTGGTCTCGTGCACATAGTCGAGGCCGCGGGCGTGCATGTAATCTTCGTGATCGCGCAGGTGGCCTCTTCCGTGCGGGTAGTAGTGGGACTTGCCGATGTGCGCGGTATAGTAGCCCGCAGCCTGCAAATGGTGGAAAAAAGTCTCGTCGCCAGCGGGCATCCGGCCGCGGTTGTCCCACATGCCGTGGTTGTGGGGATAGAGGCCATTGATGAAAGAGGCCCGGGCAGGCATGCAAAGGGGGCTAACAGTGTGCGCTTCGGTGAAGCGCACGCCCTCGGCGGCCAGCCGGTCAATGTTGGGGGTCCGGATTTGGGGATGCCCGGCGGCGCTCATGCAGTCGGCGCGCACCTGGTCGGGCATCAGGATTATGATATGAGGTCGGTCGGCCACGAAGTTATCTCATCAGGCGTGACACATCCGGCGGGGCAGCCTGCTGTCCGTCTCGACGAGCCGCTCCATCAGGCGGACCAGGAGGTCTTTCTTCAACTCCTTGCATGCGGCATCGGCCCAGAGGTTGTTGAGTTCGCCAGGATCCTCCTTCAGGTTGAAGAGTTCCCCGTATGGCTGCCCCGGATAGGCGGTGATCTTGTAGCGCTCGGTGATCAGCGTTCGCAGCCGCAGGCCCAGATAGTCCTCGTCGTTCTCGACGATTACGCTGTCCTGCATCGAGTTCGTTTGTCCACGCAGTTGGGGCGCGAAAGAGATGCCCGGCCACGGCGGCGGCTGCTTGTCGGTCTCTGGCTGCGCTGGAACCTGGCCCTCGGGGATTGGGATTCCTGCGAGGTCCAGGATTGTCGGCGCGAAGTCGAGGTAGCTCACGAGGCCCCCGCTCTGCACGCCATCGGGAACGAGCCCAGGGCAGCTCCAGAGGAATGGCATGTGCAAGAGGCCGTTCATGTGGAACGGTCCTTTGTTCATCATCCAGTGGTCTCCCATCATATCACCGTGATCGGAAAGGAAGCAAACCACGGTGTTGCTGCGCAGGCCGAGCCGATCGAGCGCATCCACGATGCGGCCAATATTGTGATCAACGTGCGAGATCATGCCGTAAGTGAGGGCGAGAATCTCGCGAAGCTGCGCATCGGCCATCCGCGAGGGCTGGCCGCGGCCGCTCACGAGAACCGCCTTGTCGTAGATGATCTTGTAGAAAGGCGGGAGCGTCTCCAGTTCGCCCTCACGGCGCGTGGGCATCGGAACGTCCGCCGGATCGAACATGCTTGCCCAAGGCTCCGGCGGGCAGTATGGGTGGTGCGGATCGGGGAAGGAGCACCACAGGAAGAACGGTTTTCCCCGGGGGTGCCGTTCCAGGAACTCGATCGTTCGGTCGGCGACCCAGGTGTTGTAGTGCAACTCCTCGGGGAGCGCCGAATGCCAGGCGTGTTCGGCGCGATGGGGCGTGGGCTTGCCGGCCTCTGGCAGCCAGAGCGTTTCGGCCTTCGGGTCTTTGCTCCGCAGCCAGCGGCGATAGTCCCCGTCCGTGCCCGGGCCGTGACCGATGGCGATCTCGACGGTCTGAAGACCGAAATAGGGAGTCGGCATCTCCTTCAGAATCCCGCTGCGCCAGAAGTGATTGGATTCTGCCCAATCCCTGGGGTCGAGCGTGGCGGGGTCCGTTCCCTTGGGCGTGCCGAAGGGGAGAAGGTGCAGTTTGCCCGCGGCGTGAGTCCGATAGCCGGCCTCGGCCAGCGCCTGTGGCAGGGTCGGGAATCGGCGATCCAGTGGGATGCCATTGGTTCGCACGCCGTGCGCCCTGGGCGCCAGGCCTGTGAAAAGTGTCGCGCGCGAGGGCATGCACAGCGGATTGTTGACGTAGGCTCGCGTGAACCGCACGCCGGCGCGAGCGAGCCGATCCAGGTTCGGGGTCTGAATGACGGGGTTGCCGGCGCAGCCCATATGGTCACCGCGCATCTGATCGGTGATGATGCATAGAAAGTTCAGACGATCCGACACTGCTGGCGCTCCCGTCGCGAATGTCTCCGCCGTGCACCTAGGCGATCGGTTCCTCCCCGATCGCACCCAGTCGCCGCTTCGCCTCGGCGTAAACTTGTGCCGACAGGGGACCGCGCTGCGCGGCCGCGAGGTTCTCCTGGAGATGCGCGGGATCGAGCGTGCCCACGATAGTTGTATGCAGGTCGGGGTGAGTGAGGGTGAAGCGAAGCAGGAACTGTGTGCGAGTCTCACCCTCGGCGCGCAGTTCGTCCAGGCCCGCCTGCTCGAGCTTTTTCCAGCGATCTGCTTGGCCCTGCCCGGCGCTCGGCTCCCCCCGCGCGACTCCGCCCCGGATGATGGTGCCGGCGCCCGCCTGCGCTGCGCGCGAGATCTGGACCTCGTGCGCGCGCTCGAGCGCGGAGTAGGGGATCTGGAACGTGTCAAAGGCGCCCCATGCGACGTATTGCGGCAAGTGCGGCAGGGTGGAAGAGCAGCCAATCCAGCGCGTCTTGCCTGCCGCCTGGATCTCGCGCAGAACTGAAACCAGATCCCCGGCCTGGGCGTCGGCCACCTGCGGGTTGTGCAATTGGAGCACGTCAACGTAATCGGTCTTCAACCGGGAGAGGCTTTCGTCAATGCCGCGCAGCAGATTCTCCCGCGTCCAAACATGCCGCGTCTCGTCGTGGTTACCCGCGTTCGCGACGAGACAGCCGCACTTTGTGGCGATCAAGAACTCGCTGCGCCGGCGGCTGATAAACCGGCCGATGAGCTCCTCCGAGCGCCCGTAGTCGTTGGAGGTGTCAATGAAATTGATGCCGGCATCCAACGCCGCGTTCAGGATACGCTCCGCTTGTTCGTCGGTGATGGGGCGGCCGTTCCAGATGCGCGGCCCTCGCAGTTCCATCGCCCCGAAACCGAGTCGTGTGACCTTCAGATTCGTGCGCCCCAAGATGCGCGTCTCCATGACGCCCTCCTTCCCTTGCGTAGCTGTGATCTGGGTCTTTAGAGGTTCGTTTCAGCACGGGCAAGAAGAAGTCCTTGCGCATGCGGGCGCCGACGGCGCGAGGACTTCTTTCGTTGGCGGCCAAACAGTGGTGTGGGACCTGTCAGCGCACCGGGTTTCGCTGCGGGTAAGGCAAGCGTGGGAGGGCCATCGGGCGGCATGCTTGTGCGCGTGCTGCAACGCATTTCGCGTTGAGCGCTTAAGGAGACTGGCACCAATAATCCAACTCCTCATAAAGCCGGTATCAGCAGACTGCAACCTCGCCTGTCCGTATTGCTTCTATCGGCGGGCGGGGGCGCTGTATCCAGGCGCGGACGCGCACCGCATGACGCGCGAGACGCTCGAGCGCCTGGTGTGCTGCGCACTCGAGGCTGCCTATCCCGACCTTGCCGTTTTCTGCTGGCAGGGCGGCGAGCCAACGCTGGCCGGAATCGAGTTCTACCGTGAGGCCTTCCGGCTGATGCAGTTGCACGGCCGCGCGGGTCAGCCGGTGGCTAACGCGCTGCAGACCAATGGCCTGCTATTGGATGCGGAATGGGCGCGGATGTGCGCGGAGTACCGCGTGCTTGTGGGGGTGAGCCTTGACGGGCCGCGCGACCTGCACGATTACTACCGCCACGGGTCAGCGGGGCGGGGGAGCTACGAGGATGTGATGCGCGGCATTGGCCACCTGCGCGCGCGGCATGCGGAGTTCAACATCCTGACTCTCGTGACTGCCACCAGCGCCGGGCGCGCCGCCGAGATCTACCAGTTCATGCGCGACCAGGGATTCCGGTTTCTTCAGTTCATCCCCTGTGTCGAGGGCGATGAGAGCGGAGGGCGGGCACCCTACACGATCTCTGCAGAGGCCTTCGGAGATTTCCTGTGTGATCTTTTCGAAGCATGGCGCCGGGACGGGCCTGGCGTGGTGTCGGTGCGCCTGTTCGACGCGCTGCTGGAGCGAGAGCTGACCGGAGAGAGCGGCCTGTGCGTGCTGGACGGGGACTGCAGCGGCTATCTCCTCGTCGAGCATAATGGGGATGTCTATCCGTGCGACTTCTTCGTTAGCGAGCAGTGGCGGCTGGGGAACTTGCACCAGTCCGGTTTGGATGCCCTGCGGCGCTGCGAACAGTGGCACGCATTCCGGGCGATGCGCGAGGCCAACCGCGCGGCCTGCGCAGGCTGCAAGTGGTGGTCGCTTTGCAGGGGCGGTTGTCCCAAGGACCGGCTGCTGGCGGGCGGGGTTTCAGCCCGCAGCTTCCTATGTGAGGCGCACCGGCGCTTTTTCGCACACGCGCTGCCGGAAATTGCGCGCCTGGCCGAGAGGCTCCGGCGCCGGTGATCCGCGTAGGCCGATCCCTTGCTTCACGCATTGCACCGCGTCCGCGGAGAGGTCAGCGCCGGCCCTGCGCCGAAAATGGCTGGCCGGCAGTGGGTGAGATTCCGGGCGCTCGCGGTCTCCCGGTGCAGGCACAGGGCGGCCTGGTCACCGTGTGGAAGTGCCGGCTGCGTTGGCCCATGGCTGCGCAAGGCGAGGTGAGGGCGTGGTAACGGACGACATCCTCGATCTGATCGGCGATACTCCGCTGGTGCGGTTGAAAGGAGAGAACATCTTCGCAAAGGCGGAGTTTCTCAACCCCGGCGGAAGCATCAAGGACCGGGTGGCCCTGGCGATGATCGAGGGCGGAGAGCGCGATGGGCGACTGAAGCCGGACTCGATCATCGTGGAACCGACATCCGGGAACACGGGCATCGGCGTGGCCCTGGTCGGAAGGCTGAAGGGCTACCGCGTGCGCATCGTGATGCCGGAAGGCATGAGCGAGGAGCGCAAGAAGCTGATCCGTGCCCTGGGCGCGGAACTCGTGTTGACCCCCGACCAGCAAGGCATCGCTGGAGCCGTGGAGCGCGTCAGGCAGATGGCGGCCCAAGATGCACGCGTCTTCGTGCCGCAGCAATTCGAGAACCCGGACAACCCGCGAGTTCACTACGAGAAGACTGCGCGCGAGCTTTGGCAGCAGATGGCCGGCGAGATCGCGTGTTTCGTGGCGGGCGTCGGCAGCGGCGGCACGCTTCAGGGAGTGGGCAAGTTCCTCAAGGAACACAAGCCCGGCGTCAGGATCGTGGCTGTGGAACCGAAGAACGCCTCCGCATTGCTCGGCCACGAGCCCGGCCTGCACCAGATCCAGGGGATTGGTGACGGCTTCATTCCGGCGGTTATTGATGTCTCCCTGATAGATGAGGTGATCGAGGTGACTGATGAGGATGCTATCGAGACCACCAGGCAGCTCGGCCGGGAGTATGGCCTGCTGGTCGGGATCTCGTCCGGCGCCAATGTGTGGGCCGCGCGACAAGTGGCCAGGACTCTCAAGGGGAATGTCACCACAGTTCTGCCCGACCGGGCCGAGCGTTATTTCAGCACTGCGCTGCTGTGATCAGCACGGCCGGCGCAGATGGACGCTCTCAAGCGCGAGCCATGTCGTTTCCGCCGGGGCGGGGATATGAATCGTAAGCTAGCGTCGCTTGCGATCTTGCTCGGACTGAGCCACGCACTGCTCCTGGCGCCGCTGTGCGCCGCGGGCAAGGAAATCGTGGAGCCACTTGCTGATGGAAGGAGCACGGCGGGCTGGACGTTTTACCGCGATCAGGCCCGCCTCGACCGCGAGTACTCGCACAACGAACTGAAGGCGAGCGACGGCGCCTACGAATGGACCTTCTCCCCGCGCAGCGTGAATTACGCTGACGTATTCCTGGCAAGAGCGATCACCGCGCCGTTCGACCGCATCGAAGTTGAGGTGAGCAATGCGGGTGCGCTGGTCGAACTGGTGGCGCGGGTGGGCGATGAAGACTGGTCGGAATACATCTCGGAGCGGGTGTCCCTTCCTGCCGGGGACTCGTGGCGCAGACTATCATTCCCGCTGGAGTCGTTCAAGTTGGGGTGGTGGTCGAAGGACGCGAACGGCGCGATTGACTTCCCTCTGGTGTTCATTTCCCTCACGGTGTATGAGGTCAAGGCGGGGAGCGAGTATCGGGTTCTATTTCGCGGCCTGAGGCTTGTCCGCGAGGTGGGCACGAAGGTGCGCCTGCTGTCCGGCGCGCTCCCCCGGGTCTGGCGAGCCGGCGTGCGGATGCCTCTGCGCCTGCAGTTGGCCAGCGACGATTGGGCACGGGTCACAGGGCGCGATGTGGCGCTGGAGCTGTACCAGCAGGGGCGGCTGGCCTGTTGGCGGCACGTGGGAGAACTGCGCGGGCCGCTCGCGCCGGAGGTGATGGTCGAGCAGCCCGACTTTGCGCCCTCGCGTCACTGGTCGAGCGGAGTCTATCAGGCAGCCATCCTGGTGGGCGGGACGATCGCCGCCGTGCAGGAGGTCACCTTGGAATCACCGTCGAGCAAGGCAGCGAAGCCAAGCGTGTGCAAGGTGCGGCGACATCGAGGCGCGCCGACGCTGTTCATCAATGGAAAGCCCAACTCGGCCATGGTTTACATGACATACCGACCGCAGGCCAAGCACTTCCGGCAGTTCGGCGAGGCGGATGTTCATGTATATTCGTTCTCCTCGACGCCCACACAGGCCGGTTACGGCCTGGCGCCGCCCTGCTGGATTGGGCCAAGTGAGTTCGACTATTCAGGGATAGATATGCGCGCCGCCGAGGTGCTGGACGCGGATCCGGCGGCCTATTTCTTTCCGCGCATCTACCTATTGTCTCCGGCCTGGTGGGATGAGCGGCACCTCGATGACCTCGTGACCTTCGACCCGGGCGATGGCAAGCCGGTGCCGTTCTTCCATCAGCCGGGCAAGCGAGCGCCGTCGTGGGCATCGGAAGCGTGGCGGCGCGACACAGCGGAGGCAATCAGGCGCTACATCCGGCATATCCAGGCGTCCTCCTACGCCGACCGGGTGATCGGCTATCACATCGCCTCGGGCACGACTGAAGAATGGATGCAATGGGGCTCGAACGAGGATCAGTGGGTGGATTACAGCCCGGTGAACCTGGCCAAGTTCCGCCAGTGGCTGAGGGGCAAGTATCGCTCCGAGGCAGCGCTGCGGAGCGCGTGGGCCGACCCCAAGGTCAAGTTCGATACGGCCACCATCCCGACGCGCGCCGAGCGGGCGGCGTCGGAGTTCGGGGCCTTTCGCGACCCGGCGAAGGCGATGCGTTGCATTGACTACGTTCTCTACAATTCGTGGCTCACGGCCGACACCATCTCTTGCTTCGCGCGCGTGGTCAAGGAGGAGACGCAGAGCCGCGTGCTGGTGGGCGTTTTCTACGGCTATGTGCTGCAACTCGCCGGCGAGCAGCGCGAGCAAAACGCGGGACACCTGGCCTTGCAGCAGGTTTGGCGCTGCCCCGATGTTGACTTCGTGACCAGCCCGTCAAGTTACGCGTTCCGGCAGTTGGGCACGGGCTACAGCCATTTCATGTCGCTCCTGGACTCGGTGAAGATCCACGGTAAGATGTGGTTCGACGAGAACGACATTCGCACGTGGATCACGCGCGAGGGCGAGGTGGGCGACGCCGTCGGAAAGACCGCGACCTACGAGGAAACCTTGCTGCTCCAGCAGCGCGAGTTCGCCAACGTGCTGTGCAACGCGTGCGGCATGTGGTGGTTCGACATGAGCGGCGGCTGGTATGACGATCCGAGGTTAATGGCGCAAATCGCCAAGATGAAGAGAATCGCCGGCGAAAGCATCGAGTGGGACCGATCCCCGGTCGCCGAAATCGCAGTCGTAGTGGATGACAAGTCCTCGGCCTACATGAAGGTCTCCAACGAGATAAGCCACCACCTTCTGGTGCGGCAACTGCCAGAGATGGGCCGCATCGGCGCGCCTTTTGCCTACGTGCATCTCGCCGATCTGGACCGGGCGCCCGAATATAAGATGTACCTTTTCCTCAACTGCTTTGCGCCCAGCGAGCGCGAGCGGCGCCTGATCGAGCAGAAGGTAAAGCGCGGCGGGCACGTTGTGGCATGGGTGTGGGCGCCCGGGCTGATTCGCAATGACCGCATTGACGTTGCCGGGATGGAGGCGCTCACCGGAATCCGTCTGGCCCTCGGCGAGCAGGCTGCGCCACTTCAGGTCAGGCTAGCGTCAGGGCCGAAACGTTGGGTCGGGGCCGCTGGCGGGACGACCTACGGCGTGGAGCGCCCGTTCGCGCCGGTGGTCTTCGCCCAGGACGGCCAGGGGACGATTTTAGGCACGCTTGCAGAAGGCGGGGGCGCCGGCCTGGTGGTCAAGCAGTTCAATGGTTCGACCTCGGTCTATTCCTCGGCCCCGGTGCTGCCGCATGACCTGCTGCGTGCGCTGGCGCAAAGGGCAGGTGTTCATCTTTATGCGCCAGCGGGCGATGTCGTTTATGCGAACCGCAGCATGGTTGCGGTGAGCGTAAATGAGGGCGGAACCCGTACCGTTCGCCTGCCGCGTTGCGCCGACGTGTTCGATCTCTACGAGGGGCGCGAGGTGGGCCGCAAGGTGACAAGGTTCACCGCGGATATCCGACCGAAGGCTACGAGGCTCTGGAGCATTCGCTGGGCAGACTGACCCAGCCGTTCTGAGGATGTGACAGGAGGAAATCATGCCCGGTGCCACAGATAAGCTGGCGATAGAAGGCGGCAGCCCGGTCAATGACAGGCCCTTCCCCAATTGGCCGCAGTTCGACCCTAAAGTGTTCGAGGCGGTGGTGGAGGTGCTGAAGAGCGGAAAGGTCAACTACTGGACCGGCGAACTCGGGATGAAGTTCGAGCAGGCTTTTGCGGACTGGTGTGGGGCCAAGTTCGCCATCTCGACGACCAACGGCACCAGCGCCCTGCACACCGCGCTGGCCGGCCTCGGGATAGGGCCGGGTGACGAGGTGATCGTTCCCTCTTACACGTTCATCGCCACTTCGTTCTCCGTCTGCCAGGCTGGGGCAGTGCCTGTCTTTGCAGACGTGGAGAAGAACAGCCACACGCTCGATCCGGCAGATGTGGAGGCCAAGATCTCCGGGCGAACCGCAGCGATCATGCCCGTACACCTCTATGGTGTGATAGCCAACATGGGCCCTATCCTGGCGATTGCCAAGAAGCACAACCTCGCGGTGATAGAGGACAGCGCTCAGGCGCACGGGGGCAAGTGGAATGGAAAGAAGGCAGGGACCATAGGAAACGCCGGGGCTTTCTCCTTCTGCCAGAGCAAGCACTTCACCACTGGCGGAGAGGGCGGCGCAGTTGTCACGAACGACGAAGACCTCGCTTGGACCTGCCGCTCGTTCCGGGACCACGGCTATGATGTGTCCGAGAGATTGCGCCTGCTGGAACTTGAGGCGAGGCTGCCCTACATTCACAACATGGTCGGCTACAACTACCGGATGACGGAAATGCAGTCCGCCATCGGCCTGATCGAACTGGCACGGATGGACTCCTACCACCTCGCCAACCGGCGGCGCAACGGAGAGTATCTGATCAAGAGGCTGAAGGGCGTGGAGCAGATATTGCATCTGCCGCTGGATACTGAAGAGCGGCAGAATGCGTTCTGGATGTTCCCGATTGTGCTAGACATGGATCGCTTGAAGGTTGATTCCGCCCGGAAGGTTGTGGCGGCGCTGGAAGCGGAGGGTGTGCCTGCTGGGCCCGTGATGTGGCCGCAGTGCTACAGGGAGCGCGCCTTCCGCGAGCACAACGGGTTCGGCAGGCTGAGGTACCCGTTTAGGTCTCCTGACACGCGGCCAGAGGCGGTGCAGTACGACAAGGTGCACTGCGACAATGCGGCCTGGCTGGAGGAGCGGACCTTCTTCGTGCCGTGCCATCCGGTTTACGAGATCGAGCACATGGACAAGATAGCGCAGGCGATCGAGAGAGTGCTCGCCGCCTACGCCAAGTGAGGGCACACATAATGGCACAGGTAAACTGGGGAGTGATCGGAGCGGGCGGCATCGCCATGCGGCGCACCCTTCCTGGGGCCGTGCAAGATGCGAAGAGAGCGAAGTTCGTCGCCCTGATGGACATTCGCGAGCAAGCCGCGCGGGAAGCAGCGAAGCAATTCGGCGTGTCGAAGGTTTACGCCACGCAACGGGAACTGCTCGCCGACTCCGAAGTCCAGGCGGTTTACATCGCCACGCCTGTGAACGTCCACCTGCCCCAGATCGAGGCCGCCGCAAGGGCCGGCAAGCACGTGCTGGTGGAGAAGCCAGTTGCGCTCAACGCGGCTGAGGCGGAGCGGGCGATTGAGGCCTGCCGCAAGGCAGGGGTCTTGCTCGGCTGCGGATATATGATGCGCTTCCATTCTCTCAATGTGGCAGCGCGAGACCTGGTGGCCCGCGGCGATCTTGGGAGGATCGTGGCCGGGCGCGCTCAACTCACCTGCTGGTATCCGCGCATCGCTGGGGCCTGGCGCCAGGACCCCGAAAAGGGTGGGGGAGGAGCCTTGATGGACATGGGCAGCCACGCGATAGACCTCTTGGAGTTCATATCCGGGAGCAGAGTGGCCTCGGTGTACGCGCTGAACCAGACTCTGGTTCAGGACTACGCGGTCGAGGATACATCAACCGTTCTGCTGCGCATGGAGAACGGGGCGCAGATGATCGTTGACTCGCTCTTCAATGTTCCCGACGCGGCCAGCCGCGGGCTGCTAGAGATCTACGGCACGCGGGGAGCGCTCTACGGACAGGGCACGATTGGTCAGACGCCTGGCGGCAGAATCCGGGTGATTCTCTCAGACCAGGGCCAATATGATGCCCAGCAAGAGCGCACGCCGACTGAGGAAACCTTCGATCTGCAGGCTGAGCCGGTGAACATGTATGCCGCAGAGATAGAGCAGTTCTCCCGCGCTATTCTGGAAGGCGGGCAGCCTGCGGTTGATGGCGAGGAGGCCCTCTGGAACCTGAAGATCATTGAGGCCTGCTACCGCTCAGGCCGGGAAAGGCGCGAGGTCCCGGTTCAGCGGTAAGGCCCCCTGTGCTGAAACACGCCAGAAGCGGGCTGGACCGTTGATTTGCGCGCGGCGCAATCCCATCTTGAGGTCTGTCATTTGCGAGGCGTCTTGCCCCCGCGCCTTCTGACAGTCACGCAACACACATCGGGCCAGGAGGCCCCTGCGGGGTCAGCGGCCAATTGTGGGGCCGTGCCCACTGCCCGTCGAAAGGGCATAGGTATGCGTGTGGGTAATATGGTAATAGCCATGAGACAGTCGTCTCAGCGCATGCTGCTGTCCGGCAACGAGGCCATCGCGCGCGGGGCCTACGAGGCCGGGGTTCGGCTGGCCGCATCATACCCAGGCACCCCTTCCACCGAGATACTCGAGACTATCGCGGCTCAGACCGACATCCCTTGCGAATGGTCCCCCAATGAGAAGGTAGCGCTTGAGGTCGCGTTCGGCGCGGCCCTGGGTGGAGCGCGCGCCCTGGCCTCCATGAAGCACGTCGGGCTCAACGTGGCCGCCGACCCCCTGATGACCATCTCCTACACCGGCATCAATGGCGGCCTGGTGATCGTCTCGGCCGATGATCCGGGGATGCACTCCTCCCAGAACGAGCAGGATAATCGCCACTACGCCCGCTTCGCCAAAGTGCCGATGCTCGAGCCGTCCGACAGCCAGGAGTGCAAGGACTTCACGCTCGAAGGCTTCGCGATCAGCGAAAAGTACGATACGCCTGTGTTGCTTCGGACGACGACGCGCGTTTCACACGGCAAATCGCTGGTCAGCCTAGGCGAGCCGCTCTCGCTTGAGCCGCGCGGTTTCGTGCGCGATCAGCCCAAGTACGTGATGATCCCCGGCCATGCGCGCCTCCGCCACGTGGTGGTCGAGGAGAGGCTGATTGGCCTGCGCGATCTCGCCAACGCAACCCCGCTCAACAGGGTCGAGCCTGGAGACACGTCAGTGGGCATTATCACCTCGGGCGGCGCTTACCAATACGTCAAAGAAACCTGCCCCGAGGCCTCCGTGCTCAAGCTCGGCATGCCCTACCCGTTTCCCGACCGCGTAGTGCGCCACTTCGCCGCCTCCGTGGACCGCCTGTTCGTGGTCGAGGAACTCGACCCGTTCCTCGAAGACCAGGTTCGCGCCCTGGGCATTCAGGTCATCGGCAAGGAGCGATTCAGCGCTCTTGGAGAACTCGACCCCGTGGCCGTGGCTGCCGGCATATACGGCTCCAAACGCCGCCCCAAGCGCCGCGCCCAGCCGGACGGGCTTCCGGCCCGCCCGCCCGTGATGTGCCCTGGCTGCCCGCACAGGGGCGTCTTCCACGTGCTGCGGAAACTGAAAGTGATCGCCACCGGTGACATCGGCTGTTACACCCTTTCGGTATTGCCCCCCTTGCAGATGATGGATACATGTGTCTGCATGGGCGCGTCGGTGGGGTCTGCCCACGGCCTCGAAAAGGCGCTTGGTGACGCATCCAACATCGTGGGCATTATCGGCGACTCAACCTTCGTGCACAGCGGCATCGCGCCCCTGATTGACATCGTTTACAACAAGGGCACCTCCACTATCATCATACTCGACAACCGAACGACCGCCATGACCGGCCACCAGGACCATCCGGCCACTGGCCGCACCGCCCGCGGCGAGCAGACCTTCCGCCTCAACCTCGAGGCGCTCTGCCGCGCCTGCGGCGTCGAGGATGTGCGCATCGTGGACCCCTACGATTTGGAGGCCACCGAGGAGAATATCAAGGCTGCGCTGGCGAACCGCGCGCCCTCGGTGATCATCGCCGACCGGCCCTGTCCGCTAATGGATCGGTCGTCGTGGGGCGAGCCGCTTGCAGTCGAGGAGGAGTTCTGCGCAGCTTGCGGGGCCTGCTTCAGGCTTGGGTGTCCCGCCATTAGCATCGGTGGCGCAGGGCCCAAGGGGCGGCGCAAAGCGCGCATCGTGGCCGAGATCTGCGCCGCCTGCGGCCTGTGCGTGCAAATCTGCCCGAAAGAGGCAATCAAGCCTGCATCAGTGATGAAACGGTGAGCAAAACTGCCAACATCATGCTCGTGGGCGTGGGCGGCCAGGGCATTATCCTGGCGAGCGAGGTCCTCTGCCGCGTGCTGGTGTTGGCCGGCCACGATGTGAAGAAGAGCGACGTTCACGGCATGGCCCAGCGGGGGGGCAGCGTGCGCAGCGATGTGCGCTTCGGCCTCAAGGTATTCTCGCCGACCATACCTCCCGGACAGGCCGACATCCTGGTCGCCTTCGAGCAACTTGAGGCATTGCGCTATCTGCCCGAGGTGAAGCGCAAGGGCCGGATCATCGTCAGCACCGAGCGCATCATCCCGACCACAGCCTACACGGGCCCTTACCCGTATCCCAGGGACATCCTGGCCCGGCTGCGTGATGGCGGGCTGCATGTGCACGAGGTCCCGGCAGCCGAATTGGCAGCGCAAGCGGGCAACCCGCGCACCGCAAGTACGTGCTTGCTGGCTGCTGTCTCCTGGCATCTAAAAGTGGCGGATGACGTCTGGGATCGCGCGCTGCGCGAGGCCTTCCCTGAGAAAATCCGCGAGGTCAACTTCCGCGCCTTCGCCCTCGCGCGCCAAGCCACCCAGCCGGCGCTCAGCAACTCGTAGGGGCGACCAGCCGGTCGCCCCTACATTCCTGCTGTAGGGCGGGGGTTCCCCTGGCCGGGCAGGCATCCCCCGCCGGATTGGCTGTCCAGTCATTCCCAGGGCTTGAGGATGATCTTTGCGGACTCGTTGGAGGCCGAGAGCTCGAAGGCCTCCTGAATATCGCTCATCGGCATCACGTGGCTGATGAGCAGCCCGATGCGCGGCGATTGCCGTATCACTTTCATGATCTTCGGGAAATCGTTCAGGTTGTAGTGCCATGAACCCACCACGGTGAGGCCCTTGCGCAGCAGATCCGGGCTGACGTGAATCGAGAGAGGCTCACTGCATTCGCCAACGAAGGCGACCCTGCCTTTGCGCCTCGTGGCGTCAATGCACAGCCGCTCTGCTTCCACGGTGCCTGCACAGTCCACCGCGCAATCCACGCCTCTGCCGTCGGCCAACTGCTTGATCTGCTTGAGACAGTCAGGGTCGCGCGGGTCAATGACGCAGGCCGCTCCCAGTTCCTTTGCGCGCGCCGCCCGCCAGGCCACGCGCTCCGCGGCAATCACGCGCGCCCCGCGAAAACGTGCATTCACGATCGCGCCCAGACCAACCGGGCCGGCGCCCGCGATCAAGACCGTATCAAACGCGCTCAGGCCCATCGCTTGAAACGCGCCGAACGACGGCCCCAGGGCGCAGCACGCGAGAGACCCGTGCTCATAAGAGACGCCGTCGGGTATCGCGGGCAGCAGCCAAGCGGGCTTGAGGATGTACTGCGCCATGGTGGCGCGGCCCTCTTGCCCGCCGGTGAACTCCACGAAATCGTAATTGTTCTCGCAGTAGATGTAATCCCCGGCGATGCAGAGCGAGCACTTGCCGCAGGGATATTGCGGCATTACCACCACGCGGTCGCCGACTTTCACCCCCCCGGGCTGCGCCACGGCAACCACTTCGCCGGCAGCCTCGTGTCCGAGGAAATCGGATTTTTGCCCCGCCGCGAAGCTCTTGTACTCCGTGCACATGGGTGCCGCATGAATCTTGACGACGGCCCAATCCTCTATCGGCTCCGGCGCGGGCACATCAACCAGCTCAGCCTTGCGCTCGCCCACGATTACTGCCTTCTTCATCAGCCCGCTCCTTTCGGCTCAGTGCAGGAAAGAGGCGCCATTTCGCTGTTGCGCGCCGTCTTCACCAGCGCGAGGCGCGAATCCTGCACTTCGCGCGTGGAGTGGCTGTCGAGCAGCGCCCGGGAATCCTGTTGCTTCCGGAATGAAACTCGCTGCGCACCGCGGCAGCCAGGAGAACGCGCGCCGGCGCGGAAGTTGCACCCGCCATCTTGAAAGACGGAGGCACGCTATGGTGCGTCTTGCGTTCATCGGCGGCGCTGGAGCATACCATGCGCGCGCATTCGCGGGCCTGATCAACCAGCACGATCGCCAGGCGTGGGCCGCAGCGGGAATGCCTGCCTACGATCGCGAGCCGCTGGCCGGAGCCGAAGTCGTCGCAATCTGGGATCCTGACCGGGCCGAGGCCCAGCGACTCGCCCGCCTCGCCGGCATCGGTGAGGTTCTCGACAAGATGGAATCGGCGATCGGCCGGGTTGATGGGGTCCTCGTCCTCGACGACCTAACGATGCAGCATCAGAACCGGGCCCGCCCGTTCCTCGAAGCGGGAATCTCCACCTTCATTGACAAGCCGCTCAGCCCCGACCCAGCCGAGGCGGCTGGCCTGATCGCCCTTGCAAGAAAGTCGGGCGCTCCTTTGATGTCGTGCTCGGCCTTGCGCTACTCAAGGGAACTGGCCGAGGCTCGGGACGACCTTGCGAACATCGGAAGGATTGTCTGCGCCACAGCGACCGGACCGAGCGAACTCGTCTTCTACGGCATTCATCCCCTTGAACTGGCGCACACAGTAATGGGCCCGGGCATCGAGTGGGTGCAGAACATCGGCGATCAGAACAATGCTCTTGTGCGCTGCGCCTATCCCGATGGGCGTTCCATCGTGCTCCAGGTGCTGGGCTCGGCCCAGCCGGGCCTGCAGGCGGCTTTTTTCGGGGAGAAGGGCTGGCGGCATGTCAATGTGACCGATGCCGGCCACTTCTACCAAACCATGCTCGCGCAGTTCGTGCGAACCATCGAGACGCGCGAGGTGCCCATTCCACTGGACATCACGCTGGAGATAATCAAGATCCTGGCTGCAGGAAAGCGCTCGCAGCAGCAGGGAGGGCTGCGCGTCGCCCTATCCCAGGTGGCATAGCAGAAGGAGGAAGAAAAATGAACACCCCCAGGCAAGCGCGCATCGGATTCGTGGGGGCGGGAGCCCACGCGAACTCCGCACTTTATCCGAGCCTGCTTCAGGCTCCCAGCGCGAGGCTTGTGGCGGTCTGCGACCTGCAGGCCGATCGCGCTGAGCGGGCCGCAAAGAGGTACGGCGCCGACCGCTGGTACACCGATGTGGAGACGATGCTCGGCCAGGAGCAACTGGACGGCGTCTGCATCTGCGGCACTCCCGACATGCACGTCGAAGTCGGTCTGCAGGTCTTGCGGCGGCGGCTTCCCATTCTTGTCGAGAAGCCGTCGGCGATGAACGCGCGGGAGGCGCGCCGGCTCGCAGATGCAGCCGGGCGCGCGGGAGCCTGGGGTATGGTCGCGTTCATGAAGCGCCATGCCCCCGGTTATCTGCTTGCCAAGAGCCTAATAGGTGCGCCATCATTCGGCGGCTTGCAGCAAGTCCATCTGCGATTCACCCAGGGCGAATACCCGGACCTTTGGGGCCTGGAGGCGCCGCACGCGTTCCTGGTGGGCCAGGTGGTGCATATCTTCGATCTGGCGCGCTTCTTGGGCGGTGACGTTTCGCACGTTCACGCCAGGCTGCGCCTGGTCACGAAGCACCGGTTCGCCTATGCCATCAGCATCGAGTTCGCATCCGGGGCAGTCGGGACGTTCGAACTCAACACGCTCGACCACACAGAGCCCTGGCGCGACATCACCGAGCGCGTGGACGCGTCCGGAGTCGGGGAAAGCCTGTCGGTTCAGGACATGCTCACTGTCACCCATTACGCAGCGAAAGACTGGCGTCCTGAGCCGCGCCCTACCTTCGGCGCCGCCTATCGCTCCTGGGCGCCCAACTGGATCTCGGTCATACAAGGCAAGGCACTGTGCGGTTACGTGGGCGAGCTGGAGCACTTCGCGCAGTGCCTTCTCTCGGGCGGGCCCGCGACGGCAAGCCTGGATGACGGAGTGGAGTCGCTCAGGCTGGGGGAGGCAGTGTGGAAGAGCGCACAGACCGGCCGGGCAGTGCCGCTGGCGAGCAAGGCCGGGCGATAGCAGGGATTCGAGCTTTGCGCTCGCTTGACCTGCGCTAAGCTCACCTTGCTTCTGGCAGCCCGCAGACACCCATCGGGACTCACCCGGTGCGGGGCGATGTCGGCCCGCGCAAGCCGCTACTTGCCCATTGAGCGCAGGTTCTTCAGGCAGCGGTCCACGCACTCCAAGGGCGCGAAGGGGTAGCTCTCCTGTTCCACGATGTACCACTCGGTGCCGCCGGTGGTCTCGCAGAGCTTGAACACGTCTCTCCAGCGCACATCGCCTTCGCCTATCAGGGCCTTGTCGTTTGTCTTCGAGTATTCCTTCAGGTGTACCGTGACAGCGCGGCCGGGATGCTTTTCGAGCAAATACACCGGATCCATCCCCCCGTGCAGGGCGTTGCCTGTGTCAACTTGCATCACCACGTCCGGGCCGCAGTTTGAGAAGAAAATGTCCCATGGTACCTCACCCTCCAGGGGCGTGACCTCGACGGTGTGGTTGTGGCCGCCTGTGACCATGCGGAAGGGCTTCAATCTCTCGGCAATCTCTCTGAAGAGATGGGCAGTGTCGCGCCAGGCCGCCTTGCTGTTGCGGCGCTCCTCCGGCAGGCCGGGCGCGATGAGGAACCGATTCCCGATGGCCTGATGGAATTCCACGGTGCGCTTCAGCTCATCGCCCAGCAGCGCCTCCAGGCCGATGTGCGCGCCGGCGGCCTTCAGGCCGAGGTCGTCCAGCATCTTGCGCGTCTGCTGCGGAGAAGCTCCGTAATTGCCTGCGAACTCTACGCCTTCGTAACCCATCTTGGCCACCGCCGCGAGCGTGGCGGGGAAGTCGCGCTGGCAGTCATCGCGCACCGAGTATAATTGCAGTGCTATCGGGATACGCGCCATTTGAATCTCCTCCTGTCAAATGATGTCCCTGGGCAGCCGCGAAAGGATACCACCGATCGGAGCGGATAAGCAAGGGGCTTCTTGGGCCGGCGTGACACGACGGAGGGCAACATGTGCCCGCGCCCTGGAGGTAGTTAGCCTCTGCAGGCGAAAATGGACGTCAGAGAGGTGACGCCAGGTGTTGCAAAGGCGATGTGCGGCGCTGGCCGTGCCCGGCATCTTGATGGCCATCATTGCCCTCCGCACCGCTGCGGCCGCGGAACCCCGCGAGACAGCAGCGCAGTGGCTGCGGCAAGAGCGAGTGCGCTGCCTTTCCTATCTCAACGTTTCCAAGAGGACCGATCAAGACGTCCGCCGCACGCGCCAGATGGGCTTCAACTGCGCCCTGTCCGTCACCGGGGATAGGCCGGTGGCCGAGTTGATGCCGCTGGTGAAGGCTGCAGACAGGAACGGGCTGCGAATCATCTGGGTGAGCTACATGATGAACCAGCTGGCCAACCCCGCGGTGGCCAAGGCGCTGGCAGGTGACACAAGGCGCTTTGTGGGAGCGGATGGCCGCTTATCCGCCCAGTCGCCCTGCCCGGAGGATCCGCTTTACTGGAAGGCGATCATGCTCGACCGCGCGCTTCCGCTCGCCAAACTGGCCGCAGAGGGACATCCGACCAGCGCCGGGCTGCTGCTCGATATCGAGGACTACGCAGGCGTTGGCGACTGGTCTCACTACTGCCACTGCGACCAGTGCTTCGCTGCATTCTTGAAGGCAACCAACCGGCCCGATGCCGCAGCCCTGACGCCGGAGAAGAGGCACGCGTGGCTTGTCGAGAACGGCCTGTGGTTTTCGTATTGCTCCCACCAGGACGCGCAGGTGGTCGGGATCCTGGCCGACATCCGGCGACGCATTGACCGCGTCAACCCTGATTTCCTGTTCGCATTCTACCCCTGGGTGCACATCGAAGCGTCAGCGCGCGGGCGGGAGGTTCCGTGGGATGAGCGCTTTTGCGCAGGGCTGGGAACCGAGCGAGCGCCATACCTGATCTTCGACGAGGGAACCTATGTGTGGGGCTACGGGCCCAGGATTGAAGCCTGGTCCGCAGACCTGAAGGCCAAGGGCCTTCACTTCGCGGCCGTGTCGGGCTTCAACCTCGTGCCCTCGGAGCGGGTGTGGTGGCCGGAGCAGATGGCACGCAGCGCCTACTATGCTGCTACGCGCTCGGGGGGCTACTGGTTCTATGTCGGCGATTGGGTGCTGCTGGCAACGAGCAAGGAAGAATTCTCCGCTCAGTGGGGTGGCCGCCGTGAAGAATGGATGAAACAATTCACGCACATCAACTACCTGATCGCGCAGGCGGTTGCCGGCAAGCCGGTGCGCGAGAGAGCGCCGCCCATTCCGCTGTCGGCGACGCCGGAGGAGACCGCGGGCTTTCAACCCCCGGATCTCTTCGACCAGAAGCATTCGCCGGGCTCGCCTCTGCTTATCCGCCGCTGGATTGAGATCGGTCTGCCCTGGGACGCGGGCGAGATGGTCCTTGTGGCACAGGGGGAAGGTGAGTGGTTCTCCTTCGAGCGCGATATTCGTCGCACGGACCGCTACCAGGTCAGCGCCTGGTTCACGCTCGGCCCCGACCGCGGCTGCGTCCAGTTGTGGGTGGGCGGCAAGCCAGCAAGCGAGCCGCTCGACTTGTACGCGCCGACCACACTGCCTATGCAGCATCTGGTTGTCGGGCGGGCTGTGCTGCAGGGTGGGCGCGCCCGGCTCGAACTGCGCGTGGTGGGCAAGAACCCGCAGTCCAAGGGCTACGCCGTAGGGCTAACCGCTGTGGACATCGAGCGAATCGGCTGGCCGCCCAGGGAATGGAACGTAATCCTGCCCTTCGACAACACGGGGGATGACCAGCCGGGCTACAGCGAGGTGTACCCGCCGGAGCGCGAGACTCGGCTTGAGGCCACCTGCGCGGGGAAGGGCGGCGTGCCGGTCCGGTGGCAGGTCGCGCGTGCCAGCGAGGACGGGTACCTCGACCTGCTCCCGCTGGTCTCCGACTCCCGCAATAATGTGGGCTATGCTCTCGTTTACGTGCACTGCCCAGCCGCTGGGCTGCGGTCAATACTGTTGGGAAGCGATGATGGCGGCAAACTCTGGATCAATGACGAGTTCGTGTGGGGCGAGAATATCCCGCGTGCCGCGCAGCGGGATGAGGACAGCCCGATGGCATTCCTCCGCGCTGGCTGGAACAAGATCCTGGTGAAGATTACCCAGACGGGCGGGGCATGGGGACTGTACTTCCGCATCTACGACCCGGACAACAGCCTGCGCTACTCGATGCGGCCGGAGGGTTGATGCCGATGTTCGCGCGCGCAAGACTGGCTGCAGCCGTGCTGGTGTGCGGCGTGGTGCTCGTTGGCTGTTCCAGGGCGAAGTGCGAGGCGCTGCCCACGCGACAAGAAATCTCGCGCCTGGCGGCGGAAAGGTCGGGGGAGATCGCATGGCGAGTGAAGACCAACCAGAAGGTCGTTGCGCTGACATTCGATGATGGCCCGGACCCCAAGTACACGCCGACGGTGCTTCGACTCGCGCACGAGAAGAAACTGAGGCTGACCTTCTTCCTGGTGGGACGCGAGATCAAGGCTCATCCCGAACTTGCGCGACAGGAAGTTGCTGAGGGCCACGCGATCGGCAATCACACCTGGGACCACTCCGTGCTGACGGTAGAAACTGAAGCGCAGGACATTTCCGAGATTGAGCGGTGCGAGGACGAGATCGAGAGCGTCTGTGGGAAACGCACCCACATGTTCCGGCCGCCCAGGGGCATGTGGGATGGCGACACTTTCCTGGCGGTGGAGAAGCTCGGTTATCGCATGATCCTGTGGTCGGTTGCACTGGAGCATCATACCGCAAAGACGCCCCGGGCGATGGCCCAGCGCGTGATCGAGAAGATTCGCCCGGGCATGATCATCCTCGCCCATGATGGCGAAGCCGGCCATCCCCTTGATCGCAGCGAGACGATGGAGGCATTGCCTGTCCTGGTGGATGGTCTTCAGAAGAAGGGCTATCGGTTCGTGACCGTCCCGGAACTTCTCAAGTGCGGCGAGCCGATGCGCCGGGGCTCTGGCCGGCCGGAGAAAATCCAGGTGCCGCCTACTGACCTACTGCCGGCGCAGGCGAAAAAAGAAAAGTACAGGCGTCCCGAGGAGCTGGCGGCTCAGCACGAGCACGAGTTGCGCAAGGGGTTGCACTACAGGATGCTGATGCGGGGCGACGCCAAGGTTCCGGCCGTCGCGCTAACGTTCGACGACGGCCCCCATCCTCGTTTCACCCCCCGGATACTGGCCATTCTCAGACGATACGGCATCAAGGCCACGTTCTTCGTAGTTGGCGAGATGGCGGCGAAGTACCCCGAGCAGATCCAGGCTGAGCGGGCTGCGGGACACTTGCTCGCCAACCACACGTACCACCACGTGAACCTGACCCAGATTCCGGCCTGGCTGGTCCCGACCGAGTGGCAGGCCTGCCAGAGCGTCATCAGGCACCTCACGGGCGAGAGCATGCAATTCTGCCGTCCGCCTGGCGGGCACTACAATAGGAACGTGATCAGTGCGGCGATGGGGGCAGGTCTGACCACTGTCTTGTGGACCGACAATTCCGGCGACTACGCGAGCCCAGGGGCCAAAGTCATCGAGTCGAAGGTGCTGCATCGCATCGGCAACGGGGGGATCATTCTTTTGCACGACGGGGTGCAGCAGACACTGGATGTGCTGCCTCAGATAATAGAGGTTCTGCGCAGCCGGGGATACAGGTTTATCACAGTCGCCCAGATGCAGGCCGAGCGGACGGCACACAAATGAGGCGGGCCAGGTTTTCGTGGCGCAGAATCGCTCTGGCCGCAGCAGCCGTATTGCTGGTTCTGGGTGGGCTGCGCTACGGGCTTCCGCTCTGGCTGGTGCGCCGAGCCGACATGGGCGAGTCAAGCCGTCCCCTGCCGCTGATGGCGGTGCCCTCGCCGCGCGACCGCATCATGGTGCTGGCGCCGCATTGCGATGACGAGACTCTGGCCTGCGGGGGACTGATCGCGAAGGCGGTGCAGGTGGGCGCCCAAGTGCGGGTGGTGCTGCTTACCAATGGCGACGGGTTTCGCTATGCGGCGGAGCGCCTCTTCGAGGAGATCGAGGTGCCTCCCGGCGACTATCTCAAGATGGCTGCGGAACGGCAGAGGGAAAGCGTGGACGCGGTGTCCGCGCTGGGCCTGGCGGCCCGCAATGTCACGTTCTTGGGATACCCGGACGGGGGGACTGCCCAGATGTGGCTTCGATACTGGTATCCGGGCAACCCCTATACCAGCCCGCATACTCGCGACAGCCGCAACCCCTACCCCAACTCGCTGCGCCCCGGTGTCCCGTATTGCGGGCGGTCCGTGATTGAGGACCTGAAAACGGTTATCGCCGGCTTCAAGCCGACGGTTGTCTTCTGCCCGCACCCCAATGATAACCATCTCGACCACTGGGCACTTTACTGCTGCACCCTGGCCGCTCTCCACGAAGCGAAGATGCTAGACCGGGTGAAGCTGCGCCTTTATCTCGTGCATCGCGGGGACTGGCCGCAGCCACAGGGGCTGCATCCATCCCTGGCGATGTCTCCTCCAGCGAAGATGATCGGGCTGGGTACTCGCTGGCAATCGCTCCCCCTGGGCCGGGGCTTGGCGAGGCGGAAGCGGCTGGCCATCATGCGCTATCACACGCAGATTCTCGTCACCCGCCGCTTTCTGCTGTCCTTCGCCAGGAGCAGCGAACTTTTCGGTGCACTTCCTGTCGGGTACCTTCCCTTGGTTAAGCCTGGCACCATCAAGGTGGACGGCCGAACGGGAGACTGGCGTGGAATCGCACCCGCTATACCGGATCCAGTTCAAGACCAGGGGCCAGTAACCGCCGTCCCTTCAGCGGACTTGGCAAGGGTATACGCCGCGAGTGACGGGCGGCGGCTCTTCGTGCGGCTTGACCTATGGAAACGCGCCTCGTCCGCCCTGCGCTACGACGTGCACATCCATGACCTCTCGGCAGGAAAAGTGGGCCCGCCCCGCATATACGCGCTGCGCCCGGGCCGCTCGAGCCCCGGGGTTGAGTTTAGGGTAAGGGGGAGATGCATTGAGATGTCAGTGCCCTGGCCCGGGCGGCCCGCATCGGACGGGATTATGCTCGGCGCACAGAGCGGGTTCCGAGACTACCTGCTGGATGAGACTGCCTGCGTCCTGCTCAAGGCTCGGAGCGGCACCGGGGCGCGTCCGATGCGGGCCGTTCACAGTCGCGGTGGTGGACGGCGGGCTATCTGACCTTGAGCGGTACGATTTCCAGCGTGGGCGGGACCTTGCTCCTGACCTTCAACTGGTCTCCCACGCTCATCAGTATCTCTCGCGTCTTGGCTGGGCCGTAGTCCACGCTGTCGGTGCCCCGCACCAGCGTGATGCCCGACACAGTGCCGCCGCTAATCCTGACGGTGGCCGGATACAACCGCTGTGTATAGAGATACTCACCGGCATCGGCCTTGACGGTGCGGATTCGCGCCGGCGCTCCTGTCCAGGTGATTTGATTGGTTGGCGTCCCTGCCCGATCGGTGAGGATGTCAAAGGGATCGAAGGGGTCTCTCCCGTGGATGATGTTCACCTGGTTGCCGCGAGCTGGTCCCTCAAAGATGATTTCGCTGGATTTCGGGAAGCCTCCCCGGGTGGTGATCTCCAGGGTGTTGTCTGACCCGAAGAGATCAACGCCCTTGACGCCGGTGGCCCCCTGGTCAACGCCGATCCCGATCCGAAAAGTGTCTTGCTTGCCCTGATTCCCCAGTTTGAGCAGGGTGCTGTTGTCGGCGTTGGTGTGCAGGTGAACGCATTCGATGCGGTTGAAAGCAAAAGCACTGCCGGTGGCGGATGCCTCAATGCAGGTAGCAAAGTTCAGAACGGCAGTGAAGTAGAAATCGGCGTGGACGATGGGCGCCCTTGAGGTGTCGAAGATCACGCCGGCCCCGCCCTTGCGTTCGCCCCGCTGGAACGGGCGGGGATCGGCGATAGATGATGTCCTGATCTCCGAATCAGTGAAAACCGCGAACTTGTCAATGGGAACGGGATTCGCCGGCCTGATCCTGAGCGCCGCGCCCAGCCCGCCATAGACGAGAATCCCCAATGTGAAGTGGCAATCCATGCCGGAGTCCACGACAAGCAGGTCCCTATCCTGGGGCCCGGTCCAATTGACGACATACGCGCCGCCGTCAATCCTGAAATCCTGGGTTGCCGGAATGTGGATCGTATCGCTCACATTGTAGATCGCGGTTTCCCCGCCCCAGCCACCTTTGACGTACAGATCGCGCTTGCGCTCGACGCAGGAGTTGATCGCTTCCTGCCATCCCGCGGTCCTGGTATTGGCAGTCTCCGGGCCGAAGTCGCCTGTGCCATCGTGGGCTAGCACGACCATTGGCAGCGATGGCTTGTCGATTGCGCGATCCCTCCCTTCACCGGCTGCGAGGCACAGCGTTGCCAGCGCGGTGCAGGCGAAGAGCAGCACATGCCTGGTCATCAATCCGATCCTCCGGCGATTCGTATCGTGTTAACCCACGATTCCGGCAGGATGCAACTCTATCCTGCAGCAGCGCCCCGCCTGAGACACACGCAGCCGCAGGGCTGCGAGGCATATGCGGCGAACCGGTCTGAACCGCAGGGATGAGGCGTTGGCTGAAGAGGCTGTTGATGCGAAAAACCGTGATTTTCCTGGCCCTTGCGCTCCTGAGCGGTAGCGCGCAGGTGAGAATGGCTGGCACGGATAACAACCGTACAGGGCGGATGGACACGGCGCGGAACCTCTGCGGCAACGGCGATTTTGAGATTCTGCAAGGGGCGCTGGCGCGCGCGCTGCCGCAGGAATGGTTCGAGTTCAGGCGGGGCCGGACGGCGGCGATTGACGTGTCGGATGACGCCTTTCGGGGGAAGCACTCCCTGCACCTGTCTGCGCGCGCGGGGGATGTTGTTGGGATGAACAGCGCGGTAATCCCAACCGGCCACGGCTATGTGCGGCTGCGCTATAAGGTCCTCGCGTCCAGTGTGGAAGCCAGCAATCTCGCGGTTTACGCGATCGGGCTCAGTGGGGACAGAAGAGCCGAGGTTATGCGCCAGGGCTACTCGCCGTCGAAGGAACATGTTGGCGACGGTCAGTGGCGCGAGGCCTCTTTCGAGTTCGACTTCTCGTCCCAACGCATCTCTCATTGCCTGATCGCTCCGAGAATAAATGAGGGCACCGCAAGGACCGGCGATGGGGACTGGCTCATTGACGCTGTTGAAGTTTACGCTGTCCACAGCGGTGGCCGGGTCAGGGTCGCGCACTTGTGGTCGGACAAGCCGCTGGCCCGAACGGGCGACGCGATCAGGTTCAGCGCGTGGGTCGAGAACACCGGCGACCAGGAGGCTCACGATGTCTCCTTGCATTTGAAAACCTCCGAGGGCGTCAAAGCTGAGCAGCTTCTGCAGAAGATCCCAGAGTTGGAGTTCGGGTCCTACGAACGCGTGGACTGGGTTCTTCTGGCCGAGAAGCCGGCTACGGTATCGTTAGAGGTGACTGCCGCGTTCAGGAAGTTCAAGCAGGATACGTCCGATACCAGCAGCGAGCCAGCATCCTACAAGATACTCGTGGTTGATCGGGCGGCGCGCTATACCCGGCAGCAACTTTGCACGGATGAAGTGGGTTACTGGCGGCTGCTCGAAAGGCCCGCCACGCTTCAGGAGGGGAACAGCGCGCCGCTGGTGAGAGTGCGCCACAAGAAATCCTCCGAGATCAAGCGCAGCACCTATGGCATATGCGCCCACCTGCCGAGGTCGAAAGATTACGAAGACCCCTTCGATCCATCCCACGTGATTGACGGCGACCCCGAAACCTGCTGGTCGAGCCAGCAGAACCTCTCGATGTATCCGGGTCGCCCGCCGTGGGCAGAGATAGATCTGGGCCGTGTGGTCGCCGTCAAGCAGGTCAACTTGATTCCGTACTGGCACAACGCCGATTTCCCGCCGGGGTTCACAATACGCACCAGCCTGGACGGTAAAACATGGCGAACAGCATTGCGAGTCAAGGATCACCGTTTCCTTGACTCCGGCCTGAAGCGCGGCGACAAAATCGTGCAGGCTTTCCCGCTCAGCGAGAGCGTGAAGGCGCGTTATGTCCGGATCGAGTTCGAGCGCCTGCCGCTATCCGGCGGTAACTATGCCGAGGTCTCCCAGGGATACAAGGCCCGGCTTTCGGGCATCGAGGTCATTGACGACAGGGGAATGAATGTGGCGCTCGAGCGGCGCGGCGCGAAGGTGAAAGTGAGCGACGCATTCACCGGATGGCAGAACACTGCGAGAACGGTGAACGAGTCGTTCAGGCGGATCATGGATCTCGGAGTGAAGTGGGTGCGCGTCGGCCAGTGGGGCGATCAAACGGAATGGGCGGCGGTGGAAAGAGAGAAGGGCAAATTCCGGATGGATCCCGCGACCGACGCGGCCATCCAAACGCTGCACGAAAACGGCGTTGACATCCTGTACGGGCTCCAATATGGGAACGCGCTTTACGATCGGCCCGAGAAGCCCGTCATTGAGATCGGTCCCATCTACAACGAGGGCCACCCCTTCTACCTGAACTGGGGGCCTCGAACCGAGCGCGGACGGCGGGCGTTCGTTCGCTACGTGGATTTCGTGGTGCGCAAGTACGGCGACCGCGTGAAGTACTGGGAACTCTGGAACGAGGAAAATGGCTGGTATCCTTTCCACGAGCCGGAACTCTACGGCAAGCTCCTGCTCGCGGTTTCAAAGCGCATCAAGTCAATCAACCCGAACCTGAAGGTAGTTTTCGGCGGGACGGCCGCACCTGCGCCCATCACCACCGAGATCGCGCTGCGCGAGGGCGCGGCTCCCTATGTGGATGCGTATGCGTTTCACCCATACGGCATTGACAAGCCCGAGGGCGGCATGGGGACGATGGAGTTCTACCAGGGCGAGAACCTGAGCCAGTCGCGCGAGCAGACGGGCTGGAACCGGCTCGAGGATATCGTGGAGGGGGTCAAGAAACCGTTCCCACAACACGGCAGCCCCGATGTCGGGGTGTGGCTGAACGAGTGGAATACGGGCGGCGTTTCAGGTCTCGACTACACGTGGCGCGGGGTTGGCGAATATGCCAGCGCAAAATATCTGATGCGGTTTTACGTGTACAGCGGCTGGCTCGACTTGCCCACTGCTTGGTGGGCGTTCTATACCGAAAACAAGAGCCAGGACTGGGGCATTGTTGACCCTCACAACTACGGCTTCCGCCCCCTGTCGTATGCATTGCAGAACGTGTGCAGCATACTCAGCGATGTTCAGCCGATCCGCGGGCTCGACTACACGTACGACGGCCCGGCTCCCGATCCGAAGGTCATCGCCTTCCAGAGAGACGGCAGCGATGAGATGCTCGTCGCGCTCTGGGCAGCCGAGTTGGCCAATGAGCAGGTGAAGGCTTATCCCAGCGATATATCGTTTGCCCTGAAGTCGCGCCCGAGGCGGGTAATCCTCACGGACATTTACTGGGGGGTTTCGCAGCCCGCGGTGTGGTCATACGGCAATGGGAGACTGACAGTGGACGGTATCATCGCGCGCGATTATCCAGTCGTGATCTCCTGCAAATAGCGAGGCCGCAGATGAGATTGACTCGTCGTCGTTCTCTGGCTGGCATGGCGGCCGGGTTCCTCGAAGCCGGCCTTGTCTTCCCTGGGCTTGCGCGCGCAGCGAAGTCTGTATCGGCCAACGAGAAAATCGTCGTGGCGCATGTGGGCGGGGGCGGAATGGGAATGGCGCACCTGGGATGGTTCGCAGGCTTTCCCGACGTGGAAACCGCAGCGGTCTGCGATGTGGACTCGGCCCGCACGGGCGCGGCTCTCGCGCGCTTGAAGCAGATCCGCCCCGATACCCGTGCGGTCGCTGAGACGGATTTCCGCCGTCTGCTCGACCGCGACGATATTGATGCCATAAGCTATGCCACGCCCGATCACTGGCACGCGCTGATCGCCATATTGTCTTTCCAGGCCGGCAAGCACGTGTACGGCGAGAAGCCGCTCTCCTATGACATGGCCGAAGGGCAGGCGATGCTGAAGGCCTGCCGCCGCTACGGGCGGGTATTCCAGCTCGGAACGCAGATTGACGCGGGCGAAAACTATCATCGAGTGGTGGAACTGGTGAGGTCGGAGGTGCTTGGAAAGATACACACCGTGCGGCTCTGGAAACTCGGAGGCGATGCCATCTGCGGCTTCCCGCACGACACTGAGCCGCCCGCTACGCTCGATTGGGACATGTGGCTTGGCCCTGCGCCCAAGCGCCCCTACAACCCGTTTATCACCCCCTTCAATTTCCGCTACTTCTGGGACTACTCTGCTGGTGTTTTCGGCGATTTCTGGTGCCATGTGGCAGATCTGCCGTTCTGGGCGCTCGACCCAGGGGAGCCGCTTGCGGTGTCAGCCAGCGGCAGCGATCCACTCGATAACATGGTCACCACGCCTGGTTTCATGGATGCGGAGTTCGAGTTCCGCGGCCTGAAGATGCATTGGAGCAGCCGCGTGCCCGATGTGCGCGGCGCGGAAGGTCGCGGTCTCGGCATCCAGTTCGTGGGAACGCAAGGAGAACTCGTCGCTGATTATGACACGCGCCTGATTTTCCTTGATGGAAAGCAGCATGACGACGTTCCGGAGGTCCCGGTATCGCTGCCGCGTTCACCGGGCCACCAGCGCAACTTCCTCGACTGCGTCAAATCTGGCAAACAGCCAGAGAGTAACATCACGCACGCCAGCCGCATGACGCTGCCGATGCACATGGCCACGATAGCCTACCGGCTGGGCCGGAAACTGACTTGGGACCCGGCCCGGGGCGGGTTCGTGAGCGACGATGCCGCAAACCGGATGCGCCATCGTCCCTACCGCGCTCCGTGGTCGCTGCCGACATAGGAGGCCGCCGATGAGACTCTGGTTGGCGCTGCTGCTGACGCTGACGGCCGCGGGCTCACTCGCTGCGGACAATTCAGGTGGCTTTGTCTCTCTGTTCAACGGCAAGAGCCTGGACGGATGGGTGGTCGCGGGCAACCCCGAGGGCTTCAGAGTAGTGGACGGATGCATCCACAGCGATGGCGGCAACGGCGGCGATTGGATCCGCACTGAAAAACAATATGGCAATTTCGTGCTGCGCATCGAGTGGATGCTCTCGAAGACCGGAAACAGCGGCATCTTCATCCGCAACGGCCCGTTCGGCGGCGGGTTCGAAGTGCAACTGCTTGCACCGTGGACGCCTTACCGCGATGACCTGCACTGCACGTGCTCTCTCTATGGCCACGTGCCGGCCAACCCAAGGCCTGACGAAACCACGCTGCGCTGGCGGAAGGCCGAAGTTACAGCCGCCTACAAGCACATTACCGTCAGGATAGATGGCATCAAGTGCTGCGAGGCCGACTACGACCAGGTGCCCTCCATGAAAGGCCTGGCGCTGGCCGGCTGCGTTGGGATGCAGGACTCGCACACGGGCGAAGGGGAATGGGTCAGGTTCCGCAACATCGAGATCAGGGACCTTGACCAGGACCCGGCCTTCGTCTCGTCCGGCCTGGAGCAGGCCGATCCCGCGGTGCGGCGGGTGGCATTCGACGCCGCGGTGAGGCTTGGGGCGCCGATGGTTGGGCCGCTGTTGGACATGATCGCTCGCGGCGATGCGCCGCAGAGACACAGCGCCGAGATGGCGCTGGCGTGGATCGTCGCGAACGCGTCCGCGCCAGGCGCGACGGGACAGGCTGCGGCTGTGCGCACTCTTCTGCTGGCGCGCCTGGAAAGCGGGCATGCCAATGACGTGGCTGACCGCGTTTGGGCGGCTCGCCTGCTTGGCGTCATCGGTCAGGCAGACCGGCGCACGGTGGATGCGTTGAAGAGGGCCCTGCTGAGCGGCGGCTCCGAGTCAGCCGCAGCTCTGGAAACCATGCAGCGGATTCCGGGGCGGCAGATGACCGATGCTTTGATTGGGGCGCTGCATCAAGTCGAGCCGTCGCAACAGCCGGCAATGCTGCTCGCCCTCGGCGCGCGCAAAGATGAGCGGACGCTCTCGACGCTGAACGATGCAGCGCGTAGCAGATCGGAGGATGTCCAGACTGCAGCGGTGCGCGCGCTCGGCCTGCTCGGCAGTGCAAAGGCGATACCGGTATTGCGAAGAATCGGCGCCGGCGCTCCCGACCGCCTTCGGCAGGCGGTGGTGGATGCTTTGACCGCTATCCTTGATGCGAAGGGGCAGGATGAGAGGGCGCGCGTCGAAGCGCTGCAGGCCGCTCGCGAACTTGCCGTCACCGACGCGCAGAAGAGGGCCCTCGGCCTCTCCCGGTAACCCACCGGGCGGCCACGGGGGGCCGCCCCTACTTCAGGGTCTCTCTTCAGGGAAGAAGGCGCGCAGGAAATTGGGGAGGGTGCCGTCATAGGCGGCTTCGGCCAGGAACTCGATGCCTTCCTGGTTGCCCCACGAGTAGTAGATGATCACCCCTGGCCGGGCGTGCTTGCCCTTGAATTCGCACAGGTCAACGTCGGAGTTGTTCCTGTTTACCGACTTCGCAATCCGCGCGCGTTCCTCGGCGCTCAGGCGTGGGTTGGCAATGATCTTATCCTCCGGCGAGAACCGCATGACAGGGTTGAACGGGCTGCTCTCCCAGCGAACCAGGTCCCGCGAGCGAACGATGTGTGGCTCCCAGGTGGGGCCGGGCCTGGCCTCCAGGTAAATCATGTAATAGAAGCCGTCGAGGAACCGAAGCGCGGGGCAGGCAGTGTAACGGTCCTTCGAAAAGACGCAGTCGGAAGGCGTGGGTTTCCAGTCCAGAAGATTATCGGATTCAGCGAAACGAATTGTGAACGCTTGCCCCGTCTCTTCCGGCGGCTTGTCAATCTCGAAGGCCATTACGTAACCTTTTGCGCCCCTGCAGACGGACGTATTGAAAATCCCCCAGCCTGGCAGAATGAGCGCCGGCCTGGAAGACCAATTCTTCAGGTCGGTGGACCAGAAAACTTGCACCCTTGAGCCGCCCCACGCGTCAACGCCGTACGCATACACGGTGTTGCCCTCAAGAAACGCGCTGCCGAGGTGATAGCCCGCCGCGAAGGCAGGCGTGGGCCTGCCCGATTCGACATCTATGAACCGGAAATAGGAATTGCCCGTCTTGTTGCGCCGGTAGTTGGTGCGCACATATTCGAAGCGGTAGAGCCGTCCCTTGAATACGATGGGAGTGGTCTCCACCATGTCGCAATCAATGGTGCCGAGTTTCTTTATCACCGGTTTGCCTGGCAGCGGCGCCGGTTTCGGCGGGTTGGACCCGGATTGTCCGATTGCGGATGCCGCAGTCAAAAGGCCGATTGCTATCAGCATTCTCCGTCCTTTCGTCATCGGTGTTGTCAAGGCTGCATGGCCATCCGATAGGCATTGCTGTCTGTCAGCGAAATCCGCTAGTAAGGTTATGGACGAGCACCCCCAGGACGATCAGCGTCGCAATGACATAGACGCGGTCGCGCTGCCGGGCGAAGCCCAGCAGGGAGAAAGCTACCCGCGCTACCGGGGTGATGATCAACAGCAAAAGCCCGAGTTGGATTATGCCGCGTCCTTGCAGTGAGATGGCAGCACCAAGAATTCCGGACAGCGAGCGTAGCTCAACCGGCTCACCGCGGAACACGCGGTAATCGGGAACATCGGCACCGTGGTGAACCAGATAGTATATCCCGCCTGCGAACACAATCACACCCGCCATCACGACTCCGACCAGCAACAGAAGGCTGATGATCTGCTCCATTCGCTCATCTGTCAGCATCCGCCTGGAAGGTGACATCTCACAGCCTCCCGGTCAAGCCGTTGTAGATCATCTCCAGTCCCAACGCCAGGATTACCACGCCAAAAACCACGCGCAGCACCCTGGTCTCGGCGCCCGCCAGTATGCGTGCGCCCGCAAGCGATCCGACCAGCACGCCCAGCATCGTGGGCATCGCCAGGCCCGGGTCAATATAGCCTTTGCTCAGGTAGATCCCCGCGCTGGCAGCGGCAGTCACTCCGATCATGAAATTGCTGGTGGTGGTTGAGACCTTGAACGGAAGACGCATCGCCTGGTCCATGGCCAGCACCTTCATCGCGCCCGAACCGATCCCAAGTAGTCCTGATAAGGCCCCCGCGACAGCCATAAAAGCGAATCCGAGGGGCACCCCGTGGACGTGATACGCGCGTGCCCCCTCGGCAGTGGGGTAACTGCTATCTAGCCGGAGCCTGGTCGCAAGGGGATCGGGACGATCGTCGCTTTCTCGCGCAGGCCGCGGCCTGCCTGACGGATAGACCGAAGAAAGCAGCACTACCCCGAAAATGACCGCGATGGCGTTCGGTGACACGACCGTCGCTAGCACGGCGCCCAGGCTCGCCCCCAGCGTGGTGGCAATCTCGAGCAGCATCCCGACGCGAATGTTGGTGAACCCTTCCCTGACGTAAGCGACCGCAGCCCCGGAAGACGTGGCGATCACGGAAACCAGTGAGGCGCCGATCGCATAACGAATATCAACCCCAAAGCCAAGGGTCAGCAATGGCACGATGACCACGCCGCCGCCTAATCCCGTCAGGGACCCCAGGAGGCCAGCCAGCAGCGAGCCGAGCCAGATGAGGCCAGACATTGCCAGAATATTCATACTGCCAGTCCCTCTCCAGTTGCCATGTCCGCCCTTTCATAACGGGTGCAACTTACGCGGGCGCCGGTGAGCGCTAGATTCGGCCTTCATCATCTGCGTCCCTTGCCCGGAGCCTATCTCGCAATCTGGAATCTTCTTTCCGGTAGCGTGAATATCCCTCCCCCCTCCGTGGGGGAGGGTTGGGGTGGGGGGTGTGGGACCCCGATGGATCGGGGTGCTGTGCGCAACATCCGGTAGCACAGGATTATATCCTGTGCGTCGCACAGGTTGGAAATGCCTCTGACATCCCGTTGGGTGCCAACGGCATCCGAGAGGGACCCGTGCTACGATCCACACACAGCCAGGGCCGGCTGTGCCACGGAGGATGCACCCCCACGTTGATCCTCCCCCATCGAGGGGGAGGAGATGACCCGCCCTCTGCGACCAGCGCAATTGTGAGACATCCTCCGGGGAGCGGCGTAAAGAGCCGAACGCGGGCATGACGTCGTTTTAGGCAAGATCGGCAATAAAGGGAATCCAGGCGTGTACGAGAACAGAGGGCTCATCGTTGCGAAGCCCGACGGGTCCCCCCGGAGCGGATGCACCGGCGGGCGGATCTTTCGCGCTCGGCACTGATTGCAATGAAAAAGCTGGTGATTCCTGCGGCAGGGCTGGGCCTGGCCGCGTTTTGGGATTTGGCGAAGGTAATCGCTCCCATCTATCTGGCGGTTGCGCTGCTCAGTTATACGGGCCTGGTGGCTGCGCTGGCGAAGGGCCTTTCTCCCGTGATGGCGATCTTCGGCCTGCCCGGCGAGGCTGCGGTGGCCCTGTTTACCGGGTGGTTCCTGACCCTCTACGGGGCGCTCGGGGCCTTGAAGGCGCTGGAGTTGCACTCCTCCGCGGTAACCGCTGTGGGCCTGATGCTGCTCATCTGCCACGCGATTCCCATGGAATGGGCCATCCTGCAAAAAATGGGCGCGCGCGCCACGCGCGTCACCATCATCCGTTTCCTCACCTCGCTGGCAGCAGGAGCTGCCTACTCCCTCTTCTATGTTGGGCATGGCTCTGCCGCTCGCGTGCCATTGCATGTGGCGGCATCACCCGAAGTTCTCTCCCTGCCTCTTTTCCTGGCGAAATCCATCCTCGGCTGCGCAAAGCTCCTGGGCCTCGTGCTCGTCATCATCGTGCCAGTGACGATAATCTCGGAATGGATGAGGGAGAGAGAGGTGCTGCCCAGGGCCGCGCGCAGGCTCTCATCCATCCGAGGCCGTTTCGGCGCCACCGAAGGGACCCTGGTCCCCGTGCTCATCGGGCTCATCTTCGGCATCGTCTATGGCGGGGGTGCGCTGATCGCGCTTGCGCGCGCCGAGGCGGTGAAGCCCGAAGAAGCACGCACAGTTGGCCTGTTTCTTGGGCTGTGCCACTCCCTGATCGAAGACCCTTTGCTCTTCATAGCGATCGGCGGCAACTGGCTCTGGCTGTTGCCTGGCAGATGCTTGATCGCGATCATCCTGACACCGATCCTGCGCCGCTGGGCCTGAAAAAAGGAGTACGCAATGTCTCTGTTCTACAAGCCCAAGGCAGGATACGTCGGAGACTGCATACCCTTCTATTGGGAGGGCGTCTATCATGTTTTCTACTTGCTGCGCGCGGTGGGCGAAGGGCAGACCTGGTCCGGCGGCCAACCACTGACCTGGCAGCATACAGCCTCTCGAAACCTGGTCACATGGGAGGAATGGCCCGAGGCCCTGCATTGGGGAGCCGAAGGCGAAGCCGATGTGCAGGGATGTTGGACCGGCTCCGTAATCGAGCGCGAGGGCACATTCCACATCTTCTACACCGGCTGGGATGGAGCCATCCAGCGCATCTGCCACGCGACCAGCCCTGACCTGGCGCACTGGACGAAGGACGCTCGCAACCCGATCCTGGCCGCCGACCCGCGCTGGTTCGAGCCGGCCGACTGGCGCGACCCGTTCTGCTTCTGGAACGAGGAAGCGGGCGAATACCAGATGCTCATCACCGCTCGGCTCAATGATGGGCCGCCCTCCCGCCGCGGCTGCCTAGCACTGGCTGCATCGCCCGACCTCGAAACCTGGGAGGCGCCCGGTCCCTGGTGGTCGCCGACGATGTGCCACACTCATGAGTGCCCGGACCTGTTCCGGCTGGGAGAGAAGTGGCGTCTGATTTACTCACAATACGGCGAGTACCCGCGCACGGAACAGCGCGTCGCGGATTCGTTGGCGGGGCCGTGGCTGCCGCCGGAAGTTGACGACTTCGACGGCCCGCGCAACTACGCAGCCAAGACTCTGGGCGAGCGTCCTGCCCGCCGAAGCCCGTCCGGGGGCGAAGGCGGGCGCAGGCTGCTCTTCGGCTGGATTGCCACGCGCAAAGACGAGAACGACGCAGGCCCTTACGAATGGGGCGCCACATGTCACTGCCCATGGAACTCTATCCCGGGCCGGACGGCGGCCTGCTTGTGCGTTGTCCAGAAGAGTTGGCCCGCATCGCTGCCGAGGGGACTGCGCTTGCGCTCCAGCCTCGGCTCGGCGAATGGGAATCAAAGGGAGGTAAGTTCTCGGGCCGCTGCGCCGATGGTTTCGCCTATGCGTTCGCCCCCGATGCGCCGCCTGACCTAGCCTTGCAGGCAACCATCACCCCCGGCGCCCAGACTTGCGGGCTGCTGCTGCGCTGCGCCGAGAACCTGGATGCTTGCTACATGGTTCGCCTCGAGCCTCGCAGGCAGCGGCTGACCTTTGATCGCCTTCCGCGCCTGCGCGACACGGGCTCGATTGAGGTGGAACGCCCGATGCGCATCGAGCCCGGCAAGCCTATCATGGTGCGCGTTTTCCTCGAAGGCTCAACGCTTCAGGTCTTTGCAGGCGACACCACGGCGCTCTCCGCGCGCGCCTACGATTTCAAGCAAGGCGGCCTCGGCGTTTTCGTCGCCTGCGGCGAAGCAACCTTCGAATCCCTGCGAGTAGCTCCCCTGGCCTAGGCTCCGGCCAGATCGTCTGTAGTGCGCAGGGCGCAGTGCGCGCAGGCTGAAGCCTGCGGCTACAGTACTTAGAGGTTCGCGCGCTGTTCCCGCGTCCCGATGAGAAACGCCGCCATGCTTCCGGCAAGATTAACCGCCAACTCAGCGTGAAGAGCCGACGGCTGCAGGCCTTCCCTTCCTTTGCCGTGGGCGTCACTGAGTAGGTTTCTAAGGGCCGCTAGCCCGTCTACCACCGCATGACAGCCGCCAAGGATCCGCTTCACCGTCTCATCAGCGTGCTGCTCTGCAGCCAGATTCAGGCTCCTGGCCGCCATCCCGTACAGCTTGGGCAGGTCTGCTTTCCGATCGTAGGCGATCTCTTGCACGTCGAGGATGTGCTTGCACACGGATTCCAAAAGCGTTCGCGCGGCTGTGATCGCCCCATCTGGATCCCTATTGCGGCGTTCCAATGCCTTTCGCCACGCTGACCGGACATGGGGCGAGTCCACAACCTCCAGCGTCGCCGTCGCTACTTGCTCAGCGCCAGACTGTTCGCCTACATCAGCCTTTCCCGACCAGAGTACCTGGCGCACTACCGTTTGAGTGCCAAGAACCTCCTGGAAGGCTCCCTTGATTTGCTCGTCCAGGCGGGGGTCTTGGCTGACCGCTTTCCTGTCGAGGCGCGAAGCACGGATCTCAACGTCTATCATCTCGTACTGTCGCTCACCACCAATTTCGAAAGTGATGTCAACGTGGTGAAAGAGCACGTCGCACCGCTCGAGAATCGAGGCTGCTTCGAGCTGAGCGCCGTCGCATAGCCACTGGACCGCCTGCTGTTTCTCATCCGGCATCGGTGCTCCTCGAATGGCAGCTGCATGATAGACCGGAACGTCGGGCTGTGTCAACGAGTCCTACAGCATCGAGGAGAGCAGCGCGCGGGAGCGGCGGTCGAGCGCGCCGAGGTCGGGGATGTCGTAGCGGTTTCCTTCCGCGTCGGTGAGCAGGACGCGCGACTCGCCCAGGTAGATCACATTGTCGCGCATGTCGCGAAACGTGACCTGCCGCATCCCCCGGTCGGTCTCCAGTTCGCAAATCACCACGCCGAACAGGTTCTGCACCGTCACGATGCCCTGGATGATCGCATACAGGTAGCGCCGGTCCAATTCGGCCTGCACGATGTCCCGCTGCTCGCGATCCATCCGCTGCCAGTTGCGCAGCAAGCCGATCTCCTTGCCGTTGGGCTCTTGCTCGCGGATGGAAATGTAGCGCTCGGGATCGTTGAGCGGGAAAGCGCGAAGGAACCGGGGCGCGATCACGCTGCGCTCGCCCTCGATCGTGACGCGCACGCGCCCGTCTTCGGTGCGAAAAGCGCGAACCTGCGCCGGGTCGAGGTAGCGCAAGGCCGGGGCTGTCTCGGATTGCGTCGCCTGCATGTTACCCGCTCACTGCCGTTACCGTCGAGGTCTTGCGGTGAATCTCGAGCAGGCGATGATATATGCCCTGCTTCGCCTCGAGTTCCTCGTGCGTGCCCATCTCGGTGATCTTGCCGGCCTCCATGACGAGCAGTTTGCTCGCATTGCGCAGGGTGGACAGCCGGTGCGCGATGGCGAAGGTGGTACGCCCCTCGATAAGGCGAGCGATTGCTTGCTGGATCTGGTCCTCCGTCTCGAGGTCCACGTTCGCGGTGGCCTCGTCGAGAATCAGGACGGCCGGGTCGTGAAGGATCGCGCGCGCGATGCAGATGCGCTGCTTCTCGCCTGCCGACAAGCGCCCCCCGCGCTCGCCGACCTGCTCGTCGTAGCCATCGGGCTTGTTGACGATGAAGTCGTGCGCATTGGCGATTTTCGCGGCAGCCATGATCTCCTCGGGCGGTGCGTCCGGCTTGCCATAGGCGATGTTCTCGGCGACCGTGCCGCTGAACAGGAAGGGCTCTTGAAGCACCGCGCCCAGCCGCCCGCGATAGACTGAGAGGTCCACCTCGCGCAGGGGCACCCCGTCAATCAAGATCTCGCCCTCGTCCACATCGTAGAACCGGCACAGCAGGTTGATAACCGTGCTCTTGCCGACCCCGCTCTTGCCGACGAGCCCCAGCATCTCGCCCGGCTCCACCTTGAACGACAAGTCGTGCAGCACCGGCTGGTGCTTCTCGTAACCGAAAGTAACGTTGCGGAACTCGACCTCGCCGCGAATGGTTTCCGGCACCACTGCCCCAGGGGATTGCTCGCTGTAGCCCTCTGCGTCGAGCACCTCGAAGATGCGCTCGGCGGCGGTGAGCGCGCGCGACACCCACTGCGCGCTCATGGTGAGGTTGTTGAGCGGGCCGTAAAGCATGCCCAGATAGCCCAGGAAGGCCATCAGCCCGCCGATCGTCAGGCCGCTTTTGCCAATGATCAGCAGCCCACCGAAATACCACACCAGCAGTGACCCGCTGCCGATCAGCAAGCTGACGAGCGGCATGATCGTGGCCCAGGTCTGCTCGGCATAGGCTGCTGCCTTGAAGAGGTCCGCGTTGCGAAGTTGGAAGCGCTCAATCTCAGCCGGCTGCTGTGAGAACGCCCTGATGATCTTCACCCGCGAGAGCGCGTCGTTCACCACGCTGTGGAAGCGGCCCCAGCGCTGCCAGTACCTGTGGAATGCGCGGTGCATGCGCCGCCAGAGCGAGCGCGTGAGAATGCTCACCAGCGGCGCAGGGACGATCGCCAGCAAGGCGAGCTTCCAGTTGATGACGAACACCGCGATCGCGATACCGATGATGGTGAGAGCGCTACTCGTCACCCAGGGCAGGCCGAAGGCCAGCAGGTCCTGCACGCCGCCCGAGTCCTGCGTCAGGCGCGAGATAATGGTGCCGGTCGGGTGGCGGTCGTAATAGCGCAGCGTGAGCCATTGCAGGCGCTCGTAAAGCGCTGCGCGGATGTCGAAACTCGCGCGGTTGCCCACCCATGCGGCTATGCGGCTGCGCCAGATTCCCAGGCCGGTGCTGAGAATGCTGCTTGCCGCCAGCCCCACGATCAGCCAGGCCAGCAGATAGGCATTGGCGCGCGGGATGAGCACCCCGTCAACCAGGATCTTGGTAAGGTACGGCGGCGCCAGCCCGAACGCGGTTGACGCCAGCATCAAGACGCCCACCAGCACCAGGCGCGCGCGGTAGGGCCTCGCATATCCGAGCAGGCGGCGCAGCACCGCCCCCTTGCGCACGCAGCGCGGGCAGACCCGCGTTTCCTCGCCGATGATCAGCCCGCAATTCGGGCAGCGGTTCGAACGTTCCGGCTCATCGGGTATCGGCTTGCCCTTGGCGGCGGCATCGAGTTGCCCGCGCACCCGACCGAAGCGCTTCGCCAGCGCATTGGTGTAAGAGATCAGGTCCACCTTGCGGCCGTTGACCACCGCCTGGAGCATGGCGCCGCCCACCAGGTTCTCCACCTGCACCTCGGAGATGTCCTTCAGCCGCAGGTCAACGAGGATGCTCGCCTCATCGCCGTCGGGCGCGCAGACCAGCACCTGCTCGCCGGCCAGCGCGATCCAGCGCTCGCCGTAGCGTCCATCAGTGCCCAGGTCGCTCGCCGCTGCGATGCGAATCTCGCCGCCATTGGCCGCGCGTGCGATGGCCCGCCGCACCGCATCAGGCAGCGCCTGCGCGGCGGGCAAAGCACCCGTGGCGGATGGACTTTCAGAATTCGTTGACGGCTGCCCCAATTGCTAATCCCCCGGCCCTGCGCGGCACGAAAGGAAATTATACCACTCACGCTGCGCCGCGTCAATACCGGAACCAGGGTAAGCCCGGGAACCACGAGAGTCCAATCATCCCGGCCGGCCCCACCCTCTCTAGGGCCTATTTCAAAACTCCGCGAAGGGTCCCACTCGACGGAGATTTGAAATGGGCTCTAGATGGAAACCAAGGGACAACCACACTGAGCCGCAGCCTCCACCAGCGCGACCTGCACAGGCCCTTCGAGCCCGAACTGCGCATCGGCGACGGGAAAATGGCCCCAATATGCTATCTGTCTGGTGCCCTTCACTCCCTTCGGTGGGCGAAGGCCCGGAACGGGCGAAGCAGCGCTTCGCCCCTACGTTCCCAGATGCTAGCGGTCCCACTCCGGCGGGTAGGGAAAGGCGGAGACATCAACTCCCGGCGGCACAACCCCCTTGCCCAGGCCCTGCTTCTCGCTTTCGAGTTGCGCTGCGAGGCGGTGCCTGGCCTCGATGAACATCGGGTGCGCAAACTCGGTGGTCCAGGTGAGTTCCGCCAGCCGCCGCCTCTTGAGAACGTCGAAGAACCCCACAATGCCGCCGAGGCCCTCGAAATCCTTGCCGTAGATATGCAGCGAATCGGACTTGTCAACGTAACGGCCAATTCTCACCGGCTGGCCCAGGCGCTCCTGGAGTTCGAGCGCAGTGAGGCGCTGAAAGTCGGTGATCGCGAAAACGTTCATGAACCAGGCCTTGTATCCATCGCGCGAGCGCCAATCGGTATTCAGATTGAGAACCCATCCCCCGCTGTCATCAGGCAGAAGCCGAAAATGCAGCCGTTGCAGGCAGGGCGGGTCCTCGATGAACGGGTCAACCGACGGAACCCAGGTGATTATCTGGAATCGCCTGCGCGTCAGGTCCGGCGCCGACTTTGCCATCGCGTCAATCATGTTCGCCCACTGGTCAATCTTCTTTCCGTCGCCCGCATCATAGGCGCGGATGCGCTCGTGGTAAGTGTAGTTCCACTCCTGCCCGAACCTATTCACCCAGTGGTCGTGCACCCCGGCCACGACCTCCAGGCGATAGACCTCAAGGTCCTCAAGGCCCGCAGGAAGGGCGCGCTTGTGAATCCTGGGCTCCCCCAGGGGCTCCTCGACGGTAACGATCACGGTCGCATCTTTGCTCGGCGGGTCGCCCGGGCGGTCGAAAGATGTCGGCACATCGCAGCCCTGCTCGTAGAGCGCGATCATCGCCTGCTGCCAGGCCTCAGGAATCGTGCGCGCGCGGACGAACAGCACCGGTTGATTTGCAGCAGACCTGCTCAGGTATCCCTCCTCACTACCTTCTTTCCCACCACGTGGTGCTTCCGCCCGTTGTCGCCTCGGCGGGAAGTGCCAGACGCGGTCACACCTCGGCCTCCACGTTCGGCTGGTATGTTGGCTTGCCAGTACTCGTTGAGCTGTCACTGGCCGCGCCCACGCCGAGGATGAGCACGGGAATATCTATGTCGGCAACTCCACGGGCTTCTAAGTCCCATACCAACTGCTCGAAGTAGGACACCCCCGTTGACATCTGATCAGCGAACGCTTTGACCGGCACGATCTCCACTCCCGTGTCGATGAAGCCAAGGTTTCTGAAGATGGTCATCTTGGCGCAAACGTTGTACACCATGAAGGCGTATTTCCCCATCTGGACCTCCACGCCCAACTGTTCCTTGAGAAAGTCCATTTCGCGGAAGGCACCGCTCGACAGCGGGTTGGTTGCATAGTCGGCAACGTAGAAATCCCTGGGGTATTCGCAAGGAATCCTCACAGGCCGCCAGTCTCGGGCCGCAAACCCTTCGCTGAAGGCGCGGTTGAGGGACTTCGGGTTATACAGCAGTTTGCCCGGCATCGTCTTTTCCTTGCTAACCTTCGTGACGTGTTTGGACGCATCGATACCGTCGATGACCTGATGTATCTCGCGCAGCAAATGGGGGTACCGCTCCTCGACTGCTTCCTGACCGTGCTTGAAAGAGTATCGCCCAGCCACGATCATTCCGATGCGTCCATAGCGAGCGTGGGTGATTCCTTCGGCCGCCTGCAGACTTTCTCGTGGCCGGTTGGCTGATAGATCGGGCGCCCCAGAGGTCTAACCCTCAGTTGACCAGCGTAGAGGTCCCGTACTCGTTGCCTGGCGAGGGCAGCGTATGCAGGCACGATCTCGCAGCCTATTACACGCCTATCGTGCATCAAGCCCGCGATTAGAGCAGAGCCCACGCCAGCGTAAGGGTCCAGAACCCAGTCGGCTGGTTTCGTCAACGCGAGGACGCAGCGCTCAACCAGCTCCACCGGGAACTGGCAAGGGTGGATTGTCTTCTCAGGATGGTTCGCCTTCACATTGGGTATCTCCCACCATTCCTTCTCCCAGTCCGACGACACAACTTCCCAGACGTCCGAGGGGTTCTTGCCCATCGGGTTGCCCGACGGTAGCCCACGTTTGGGGCCTTTATAGTACGTCTTCCCCGGGTACTTGGAAGGTATCCTCACCTTGTCCAGATTGAACACGTATCGGTCGCCCTTCGTGAACCACAGAATCGTCTCATATCGTCCGGAGAACCGCCTGGAGGCGTGGAGGCCGTGGCCGAACCGCCATACGATTCTGTTGCGAAGGGTCAGTCCGCGCTGCCTGAAGAGCGGATAGAACAGGATGTCAAGCGGAGTGACTGCCCCTCGGTCAACGTAGTTGCCCACCTCCCAGCAGATGCTGCCGTCATCGGCGACTACTCGGACCAGCTCATCAATCATCCGAGCCTGTGCCGACAGGTACTCGTCGAGATCCTTGGCCTTCTCGTACTCCTTCCCAATATTGTAGGGCGGAGAGGTGATTACCAGTCTGACGAGATTCGAGGGCAGCGTGCGAAGGAACGCAAGCGCGTCTCCTTCGTGGAGGATTGCGCGGGCCGAAGTTGAGAAGGCGGACTGAATACGCGGCGCAGGCCCAAAAAGAAGGGACGGCACGGGCCTTGCGTCGCGCACTTCAAACGAGCGAGCCTTAGGCCGGGAGGTCCGACTTCGTGCCGTCTTTGCCTTCGACATGCCTCATGCCTGCCTGGGATCACTCTTCGGCCGGCCGCCCGTTACTCCTTCCTCGCCACTGTAGACGAGGTTCGCGAACCGCCCCTACATTTCCTTTTGCAGCGCGGCCAGTCTCGCAGCGAGCTCCTGCTCGCGGCGCTGCGTTTTCTCGACCACATCGGCGGGGGCCTTCTCGCGGAACTGCGCGCTTGCCAGCCTGGTCCGCAGCCGCTCCAATTCGGCTTCGACCTGCGCGAGTTCGCGCTCCAGGCGCTGCCGGCGCGCCTGGATCTCCCCATCGGAAACTGCGCCGCGAACGTAAATCCCCGCCGCGAAATCGGAGAGCGTTACACTGGGCAGTTCGCCGCCTGCGGTCTGCATAGCGTCCGCAGCGGTAATCTCCCCGCGCGGTCCCCATGCCCCATCCGGCTCGGCGTGCTGGACAACAGCCGACTGGGCCTTGATCCCAGGCAGCGTCTTCCAGGCAGCAAGGTTGCGCTTCAGGAGCTGCTGCAAACGCTGAGAGGGGGTTGCGATCAGCATTTCTGCGGGCGCATCGGCCGCGAGGCCGCGGCTCTGCTTGTGCCTGCGCGCAGCCGTCGTGAAGATGCGAAGCATCGAAAGATCCTCCTCGGCGGCCGGATCAGACATTCCGAGCGGCTGGGGCCACCGGCTGATCATCATGCTCTCACCTTCGCGCGGCAGGGCTTGCCACAATTCTTCGCTGATGAAGGGCATGAACGGATGGATGAGTTGCAGCGAGCAGCGCAAGCACCACACTGCCACGTGCCGCGCCCGCTCTGCTTCTGGGCCAGCGCCCCGAAAGTCCGGCTTTGCCATCTCGAGATACCAGTCGCAGAACTCAGCCCAGAAGAATTCGTGCAGCCTTCGCGCGGCTTCATCAAACCTGTACCCCTCAAGTGCGGCCCTAATATCTGCAATCGCCGAATCAAGGCGTGAAAGAATCCAGCGCTCGGCCAGCGGAGAGGATGCATCAACAGAGGGCGGCTCCGAATATGAGCCGGCTGAACCGATAAGGTGTGAGAGCACCAGGCGCGCGGCGTTCCAGATCTTGGTGCAGAAGGCGCGCGCCGCCTGAATCTTCTCCTCGCTGAAGCGCACATCTTGATCGGTGCCGCACATCGCCAGCAGCCCGTAGCGGACCGCATCGGCGCCGTATTTTTCCAGCAATTCCATGGGATCAACGCCTGTGCCGAGCGTGCGGCTCATGCGCTTGCCTTCGCGGTTGAGAATAGTCGGATGAACCAGCACCTCCCGGAACGGAAGGCGGCTGTCCTCGGGGCCGTCCAGCAATTCCAGGCCGCAGAAAATCATGCGCGCTACCCACAGATATAGAATCATGCGGTCGGTTATCAGTATGTCGGTCGGATAGAAATAACCAAGGTCAGCAGTCTTCTCCGGCCAGCCGAGGACAGCGAAAGGCCACAATGCCGAACTGAACCAGGTGTCCAGAACGTCGGGGTCCTGCTCAAGTTTGCGGCGGCCGCAGGATGGGCTGGAACACCTCTTCGGCGGCTCCAGGCTGACCGTCCACTCGCGGCACTCTTCGCACTTCCAGGCGGGAATGCGGTGCCCCCACCACAACTGGCGGCTGATGCACCAGTCGCGGATGTTCTCGAGCCACTCGATGGTAAGGCGCGCGAACCTATCCGGCACGTATCTCACGCCCCCGCTCTCGATGGCCTTCACCGCCCCCCGGGCAAGGTCCCCCATTTTCACGAACCACTGCTCGCTCAAGAGCGGCTCGATTACCGTGTTGCAGCGGTCGCAGTGAGGCAGCGGGTGGGTATATGGCTCGATCTTTTCGAGGTACCCGCCCTTCTTCAGGTCCTCGACCACTCTCTCGCGTGCCTCGAACCGGTCCATTCCCTGATAGGGCCCGGCTTCGGCTGTCATACGCCCGTCCTTGCCTATCACGCGGCCCCACGCATAAACCTCCAACTCGGCCCGGTCGGCGCCTGGCGCCGGGCGGTGGCCTGGCGGAAGCGCCACAGGCGAAGGCATCTCGCGCTCGTGCCGTTGCGCGATGTCGAAGTCAACCGCGTCGTGGACGGGCGTAACTTTCAGCGCCCCGTAAGCAAACTTTGGATCAACAGCCTCGTCCGCGATGATCGGTATCTCCCGCCCGATCGCGCCGTCTGTGCGGGCGTAGCCGGTGAGCGGCAGGCAAACTTTCTTGCCCACCAACGCCTTGTATCGCTCATCGTCTGGATGAACCGCAACCGCCTGGTCGCCGAGCATTGTCTCTGGCCGCGTGGTCGCGACCGTTACGCGGCCGCTGCCATCAACGAGCGGATAGTGGATATACCAGAGGTGCCCCTCGTGATCGCGCGGCCTCACCTCCAGGTCCGAGACCGCCGTCAGGCAGCGCGGGCACCAGTTGATCACGCGCTGGCCTCGATAGATCAGGCCCCTCTCGTGCAGCCGCACGAACGCCGTGAGAACGGCCCGCGCGTAATGCTCGTCGAGCGTGAATATCTCGCGCCGCCAGTCATACGAGCAACCAAGCGCTCGCAACTGGCGCAGGATCTCGCCGCCATATTGCCGTTTCCATTCCCAGACCTTGTCAACGAATGCTTCGCGGCCCAACTGCTGCCGCGTGATCCCCTGGCGCGCCAGTTCCTTCTCGACGACCATCTGGGTTGCGATTCCCGCATGGTCCATCCCGGGCAGGCACAGCGTGTTCAGGCCCTGCATCCGCTTGAAACGCACCAGAGCGTCGTGAATCGCGTGCTGCAGCGCGTGCCCCATGTGCAATGAACCCGTGACATTCGGCGGCGGGATCGTTATGCAATAGCGCGGCTCGCCGGGCCGGACGCCGGCGTTGAAATACCCCGCCTGCTCCCATTTCTCATACCACTTCTTTTCCACCGCCTTCGGGTCGTAGGCGGCTGGCAAAGCGCTGCCCTGCATCACTTACCTCTTGCTACTGTAGGGCGGGGCCTCCGCGCCCCGCCGGAAGCCCTTCTCCGTTGCGAACCTGATTCGGCGGGG
>Ga0315280_10000792_pt1 | contig 57483 bp, 44 predicted proteins | sample YL17G06_40_MG_FD_203697 | JGI IMG/M metagenome (GOLD analysis project Ga0315280, IMG submission 203697) | Sediment microbial communities from Yellowstone Lake, YNP, Wyoming, USA - YL17G06_40 | ecosystem: Environmental > Aquatic > Freshwater > Lake > Sediment | place: USA: Wyoming | collected... | reverse complement strand
CAAGGCGGGACCCACATTCCCACCGCGCCGGCGACGGGTTTTATCCTCTACGGAAGGGAGAAGAAAAGATGAAGCTAAAACTGCGATCCAGTTGACGGATGCCGGTCACTTCGACCACTATGGTCTCACCAGCGTCGCTTCGCTCCGATCGTGACCGGCATGGTGTCGGAACGAGTGACCGGGATCAAATCGGAATCACTGACCACCTTCATCGGAATCAGCAGAGGAAGGAGACATCCTCAGGAGACAGCCACCTCCGCCTCGTTGTGGCGCCTTCTCGGATCTCGTAAATCAGCGCCTCTGGATCACGTCGGTGAAATAGCCGGTCGCAAAAATCTTCGAACACCCTGACAGAATCGGCCCAGGACGCACGGAAATCAAAAAGAGGCGTGACTTCATCTCCCCGAAGAGCGAAAAGCTTAGCGGCATGTGGCTCGTCCAAGCTCGCTACCCAGTCTCCTTGGTGAACCCCAGATTGCTGGCTCAGGTCGCGCAGGGGAATCGGTCTACCATCACCTTCGGCGAACAACCGAGTCAGGTAAGTCCAGCGCCGGTATTTTTTGGCTGTTGGGACACCCAGTCGGGAATTAAACGGGTGGGCATACACTACCAGTCCATCCTGGAAATCCAATGTCCTTCTTCCAATAGGGCTACCCCACAGATGGATGTGTTCCATTCCCACATCGCTGGACATCAACACGCTGCTCAAGGACATGTCCATAAGGATGAGCTTGGGCCCTTCCAAGGCCGAGCTTCGGGCCATTTCATACGCCAAATAGATTTCGGCGAGCTGCATCAAGCGGGTATGGATGCTGGAAAGGTTGACTTTGCTTCGGTCATCGATCACAAACTCCTCGCGATAGCCCGCATCTGTGATGTCTCCTGCTTCTGCATATGGGACCGGCACATAGGCCACGATGCTGACGTCCTGATCCATCGACCAGCGCTGGTACCGCAGCCGGGGTGGCTCGGGTTCGATATGGGTGCAGCCTTTTACGCCATAGGCCGCGGCAAAAAACACCATGAAATCGTCGAAAGGGTCACGGGAACAGGTTCCGTCGATGGCGACGAAGTGTACATCTCTCCTCTGAAAGTACCCTTCAATCTTTGCGGTGACCTGACTCAGAGCATGCGCATTCGAGAAGACACTGCCGTATCGAACGAATAGTTGGTTAAGAAAATCGTGGTAGAAGCGGAGAGCAGCTCCTGCGTTGTTGACATATGCGTTCTCGTACCTCTGCTGTGAGTGGAAAAGTGCTTCGCGATAGCTGTGAAAGATTCTCGAGATGATCGACATGCTGTCTCCCGATAGGACCCAGCATCTGGGAACTCTAATGCCTTGCCTAAGGATACACTAAATCGGGAAAGCAACAAAGACTGGCGTGATCGCAGTTGAATACGACAGGGGCGTGAGCGCGAGATGCGAGGGGCAATGGGGTAGTGGATTGTAAGCAAGTGACGGCGACAGAAGACAATGCCGCGCCACGATCGGCAGAGTTTCCAAGTTGACGAAGGGGAGTTTGCGCACATACTCTGCATATTTCTCACAAATTGCGCACGGTCACAACAATTGTGCACGGGCACAAGATTTCCCCTTGCTTATTCGCTTTTTATTCGCCTAGAATTGATGCTAGCCTTGGACGAAGGTCCCCAGCGCATTTCGGGGGGAACGACCCAAGAGATTTGAAGGTGAAGTCATGGCACTGACGCGCCGGCAGAAGCAGGTATTGGATTACCTGGTAAGATTCATCAATCGGAACGGCTACTCGCCCAGCTTTGAGGAGATCGGTGAGGGGCTCGGCCTGTCATCGCTGGCGACAGTCCACAAGCACATGCAGACCCTCGAGAAGAAGGGCTTCATCCGGCGCGGGTACAACCAGAGCCGGTCGGTGGAAGTGGTGGCCGTTCCGGGCTCGGTGCCCTTTGCCAAGACCGCGGTACGTCCCTTCGGACGCAGAAAGGCCGGAGCGGGCGGCGGTGCTGCAAACGGTACCGATGGCTTCGTGGCTCCGGTTGCCGCACCAATCCTTGGCCACATGGAGTTTCCTTTGCTGGGCCGGATAGCCGCAGGTCAGCCTGTGGAGGCTGTGCCTAATCCCGAGACGTTTTCGTTTGGCGACTTCACCCGCGGCCGCGGCAACCTCTTCGTTCTGAGAGTCAAGGGCGACTCCATGATTGACGACCACATCTGCAACGGTGACTATATCCTGGTGGAGGGCACCCAAACTGCCGACAACGGAGACATCGTGGTGGCGCTTATCGAGGGTACTGACGCCACGCTCAAGCGGTTCTTCCGCGCACCGAACGGTAAAGTGCGCTTGCAGCCGGCCAACGCCCAAATGGATCCCATCATGGTCCCCGCGCGCGACGTGAAGATTCAAGGCCGCGTCATCGGAGTCTTGAGGAAGTACTGAAAAGAATCCTGCGAGTCATGAGCCTTCGGCGCACAATTCCGGGCTCCCTGGCAGCGGTGCTGGCGGTTGCCAGCATGGTGTCGTCAGCCGCGGCTGAAGAACTTGTCTTGAAGAGCGGCCAGAGGATTAGCGGAACCATCGTCGGGTACGAGAATGACATGTTCCGCGTCGAGACGGAATTCGGTGTCGCCCTGGTCCGCAAAGACAAGGTGGCCTCGATCCAGGTAGCCGGTCCCGGAGGCGCATTGCCGAAACAGAGTGAGACGAAAACCCGGGTGGCAACACCCAAAGCGGCAGCGGATAAGCCGGAGAAGGCTGCTGACCCGGGCGTAACTCCGGCGGGCGGTTCCATGGACACGGCGAAGACCGCGGCCACGCCTGCGCCGGACGAGGTGAGAAAAGAAGTCCAAGTTGCTCCGGTGAAACCTGTGCCACCCCCGCCCGTCAGTCGCCCGGTGGATGAGCCGTTGCCCGTCCACTTGCAGGAGCACGTGGAAGGGAACACCTACGTCAATGACACCTTCCAGTTTGCGATGTACAAGCCCCCGGGTTGGAAGATCTATGAAGGCGTGCCGCGCGAGACCGGGTCTGGCATCATGGCCGTGGGCACCGAGGACGAGCAGACTCTCCTCATCGTCGATCGCCAAGTGTGGAGCGGCACACCGGATCTGAAGACTGACCAGGTGGAGGCCAGACTGCGGCGCACCTATCAGGAGTTTCAGAAGCTTTCCGAAGAGCCCGTGCAGTGCGGCGGTCATCCGGCCATTCGTAGGGCCTTCAAGGGCGTCCTCGACGACGTGGAGTGGCACGGCATCGCGGTTCACGTGGCGCACGGGAACACGGTCTTCGGCATCATTGGGTTGACCTCGGCGGAGACGTTCCAGTTCCAGCAAGCCGTCATAGGCAAGATCATCAATTCGTTCCGTTTTCTGTCCAGCGCGTCGGAGGTCTTGCCCTGACCCCCGGCCAGCCCCACACCTTGAGCGTCTTCGAGCGTCAGGCCTGAGCCGCCTCCCTCCCCACGATCGATCTGGCGCGCTCGAGAAATCCCACCCGCGGCAAAGGATGCTTTCCGCAATAGATGCTAGCTTTCGCTAGAAAACGCCCTTGCGTCCAGCTTCGTCATTCATGGCATCGGCAAAAACTCTGGTCGGGGGTTCCCAGTTTCCCCTCAACAAACAAACCGACGGCCGCTTCGGGCGTACATTGTTCGCTCAAGATATAAGGATGAATCCCCTGGCGATTCAATGCCTCTGCGGCTCTCGCTCCCATGCCGTAACAGATCACGGCCTCGCAGTCGCGGAGAGCCTCGACAATCGAGGCGTGGCTGTCTGAAGGATGGTCATGGTGTGTCTCGCCCTTGCACTCACCCTTGGCGTGGGCGGTAAAGTCATTGTCCCTTACCTCCCTGCCCACGACCTTCCCACCCTCAATTTCGAAGACAAGAAAGCAAGAGCTCCGTCCAAAATGTGATGAAACTCTAGTGCGGTCTTCCGAAGCAACTGCAACTTTCATTGCGTCCCTCCCTCACGATCCACCGACTGGCCCCGTCGTCCCCCGCAGCGGCTATGATGCATCGCCCCGCCGCGGCCCGCACCACGACCCCAGTTGCGGGAACGTCCCGGGCCGCCTTCTTCGTGTACCCGGTGAATATCGGTGCTTTGGCACTGCGGGCATCCGGCAGGCCTTCCCGTGCCGTGCGGCGCGCCCCATCGGTGCCCACAACCGTTACATTTGAACTCTCGTTGCGTGACCATCTTAATCTCTCCTCCTTTAATCTCTAATGCCTTTCCATCTATCAAGGCTTCGGCGATCTTCTTGTGCGCCGATTCGACAATCCTGCCGAACGTCTGACGGGACACGTCCATCTCTTCTGCGGCCTGTTCCTGATATAGGCCCTCCAGATCCGCCAAACGGATGGCTTCAAACTCGTCCAAGGTGAGAGCGAGCGTTTCCAGCGAAGACAATGGAATCCCCCGCGGTTTGAAGTAGCTGCTGGCGGGTTCACAGGCCACCCTTCGGCAACATAGCGGTCTCGCCATGTTTCCCTCGCTCCTCACCCAAAACCATTATGAGCATATGCTCACAAGCTGTCAAGACCCAATTCACCCTTCCCTGGTATGGAAAGGAATGCGTACTGGCTTTCCTAAGCCGATAAGCAGGTATCGTGTCTCTAGGGTCGTCGCCATTGTCAACAGAGAAAGGCTTTGTGCCTGGTTGGGTTCGGTAGCGGCAGCGCGCAAAGCGGCTGTACGAATGCGCAACCATCGAGTAAGATAGGCCGTCGCATCGAAAGAACGATTGAAGAGGCTGAATGTATGCGGAACGTAGTGATCATCGGTTCGGGCCCGGCGGGGCTGACGGCGGCCATATATGCGGGTCGTGCCAATCTTCAGCCTTTGGTGATTCGCGGCCTGGAGGCGGGCGGCCAGTTGACCTTAACCACCAAGGTAGAGAATTTTCCTGGCTTTCCAAACGGTGTGCAGGGGCCCGAGTTGATTGACCTGATGTACAAGCAGGCCACCGAGTTCGGGGCGGAGTTCAAAGAAGGCAACGTCACCCGCGCCGACCTTTCACACCGTCCGTTTGTAATCGAAGTGGGAGAAGAACGCTTCGAAGCCCGCACCCTCATCATTGCTTCCGGCGCATCCGCAAAGCTTTTGGGCCTCGAATCGGAGCGCAAGCTGCTAGGGCACGGAGTGTCTACGTGCGCCACTTGCGACGGGTATTTCTTCCGAGGAAAAGAAGTGGTGGTAGTCGGCGGGGGCGACACCGCCGCGGAGGATTCCCTCTTCCTTACGCGCTACGCCACGCAGGTGAGCATCATCCATCGTCGCGATCAGTTACGTGCTTCCAAGATCATGCAGGACCGGCTGCGTCGCAACGAGAAGATCAAATTCATTTGGAATTCGGTGGTCATGGACATCCTGGACGCCGAGAAAGGCGAGGTCACGGGAGTCAAGCTCAGAAACGTCAAGACCGGCGAGGAAACCTTCCAGACCTGTGACGGCGTGTTTATGGGCATCGGGCATTCGCCGAACACCGCTCTTTTCCGTGGCCAGCTTGCCATGGACGAACTTGGCTACCTGATCACGCACGATGGAGCCAAGACCAGCGTCTCCGGAGTATTTGCGGTAGGGGACGTTCGAGACCGCGTGTACCGGCAGGCCGTGACGGCTGCGGGTTCCGGATGCATGGCCGCCATTGACGCAGAAAGATTCCTGGAAGCAGAACACTGAAGACCAGGGGCTGGGTACCAGGAGCCAAGTAACGCCTGCAGCCTGTCTCCTGCAACCTGGAACCTGAAACCCGAAACCTGACACCTGCTTCTATGCTCCGTTCTCTTCTGCTGTATCTCTCCGAGCGTGAAGCCCCGAAAAACCTCTTGCTCCGGCACTCCTGGGGCCGACGACTGGCTGCGCGATTCATCGCCGGTGAGGAATTGGAGGATGCCCTCGGGGTAGTTCGCCGGTTGAATGCCGAGGGTTTCTTGGTCACGCTCGACTATCTCGGCGAGAGCGTTCACGAAGCGGCGGCAGCCGAAGAAGCCTGCCGAACTTACCTGAATATCCTCGATCGATTGGCGGCCGACGTGCTCCATTCGCATGTTTCCGTGAAACTCACGCAACTAGGCCTGGCGATTGATGAGGCCCTGGTGTGCCGGCATGTGAGACTCATCGCGGAGCGCGCGGCTCGCTACCGCAACTTCGTCCGGATCGACATGGAAGGATCCATGTTCACGGAGGCCACACTCCGGGTGTTCCGCACCGTTGCTGCACCCCGCGACGTGCTGGGCGTGGTGATCCAGTCCTACCTTTATCGCAGCGAGAAGGATGTAGATGAGCTTCTGAACGACGGCGCCCGGATCCGGCTGGTCAAAGGGGCGTACAAAGAACCGCCAGACTTGGCCTTCTCCCGGAAGGCCGATGTGGACCGGAGTTTTGAGAGGTTGATGGAGAAGATGCTTTCCAGCGGCCTGTACCACGCTGTCGCTACTCACGACGATCGCCTCATTGCCGCCGCGCAGCGGTTTGCCCAGGCACGCGGCCTCGGTGCTGACCAATATGAGTTTCAGTTACTCTATGGCATTCGCCGACGGTTGCAGCGCGACCTGCTGCGGCAGGGCTTGCGGGTGCGCATCTATGTTCCTTTCGGCCGGCAGTGGTATGCCTACTTCATGCGGCGGCTGGCCGAACGGCCAGCGAACCTGCTGTTCCTAATGCGTAATCTATTCAGGGCCTGAGTCGTGAGAGCATCCGCGGGTCTTTCTCATTGGACGTGCTGGTCTGTGCGGACTGCCGAGAATCGGCCGGTGCTCCGCGCCTGCTGTCAGAGGGAACGAAGTGGTTCGGCCGCTTGGGGCATGTAGGCCGATACCTCGCGGAAACGCGCGGGCAGGGCTTGAATGCGTCTTTCCATGCACGGGAGGGAGCTAGATCATCCCGAGCCGTTTCTTTGCGGCGTCGCTCATGCGGCTGGGATCCCAGGGCGGATCCCAAACCACCTGGACGTTGGCTGACGTGACCCCGGGAATCTGCGCCACGCGCATCCTAACCTCTTGGCTGATGAAAGAATGCATGGGGCAGCCTGGAGCGGTCAGCGTCATTTTTATGTTGACGTCCCCCTCGTTAATCGTGACGTCGTAGATCAGGCCCAGGTCCACGATGTTGACAGGTATTTCGGGGTCGTAGCAATTCCGCAGCGTATCGTAGACTTGCTCTTGGGTAACAGTCGGCATGTATGACCTCTTGGAGATCGTACCCCGTGTGCGCATCGTATCTTAGCGCATTCACCCTACAAAGCCACACTTTCCTGCATTCTCATCCATAGCGCGGGCTGAATGTCCAGAAGCTAATCCGCCCCAGAGAGGCTAAGCTCGTAGACGAGGTCAGGCCGCCCGTCCCCGCGAAAGTCCCGCGCCCGGATGAAGTATAGCCCCGTGTAGGGGAGGGTGAAGTTCTCGATCAGCGAATCCTGGATGTGGTTGGGAGGAGGAGACATGTCGTCGTTGGAAGCGATCTGGCTGCAATTGTCGTCGAGCAGCTCGAGCACCGTGTCGAGATAGGAATCGCGGTTGTTGGCATCGCCGTCCAAGTCGAGCCTTTGCGCGAACGTTTCAATGGTCACCGGCGACCCTTGGGTTCCATGGAAGGAATAGACATCGATGTCGCCGTAAGGGCTGATCGACGCGCGGAGTCTCCCGTTCGAGATCTGGGTCGTGCCCGCGGTTGTTCCTCCCGTGCAAACGTTGTTGCTGCCAAGCCCACCGGGGTGAACTGTGATGCTCAGATCCCGTGTGACAACCTGAGGCACCGAAGCTGAGTCGGCAACCTGAAGAGTGAAGTTGAATGTTGTATCCGCCCCTACCGTGCCCAGCGTTCCTGAAATCAATCCCGTGGTGGGATCTAGCCTCAATCCGGTTGGCAGGGAAGTACCTGAGGCGAGGCTCCAGGTGGGGGGCGGAACGCCACCGATGGCAGCCGGGATGAAGTAGTAGTTCTTGCCGCTGGCGGAGTCTGGGAGGCTTGTGGTGGTGAGGACGAGTGGAGAGGGCAGCGCGATAGTGAAGGTGAGGAAGCGCGAGACTCCACCGCCCGGCGCAGGATTGAACACGGTGACGTCCACAGTGCCGCCCGCCGCGACATCGCTGGCGGGAATAGCCGCCCTCAACTGGGTGGTACTTACGACGGTGGTCGTGCGGTTCGAGCCATTCCAGCGCACGACGGAGCTGGAAATAAAGTTCCTGCCGGTCGCCGTGAGCGTGAAAGCCGCACCGCCGGCCGTTGCACTCGCAGGTGAAATTGAGGTCAGCGTAGGGACCGGGTTCGAAGGCGGCGGAGGTGCGGACGAAGTTCCGCCACCGCCGCAGCCTATCAGGAAGAGAGCTAGAATCAAAATAATGATGGCTCTTACACGCGGCTTGGCTGGGCCGCCGAAAGAGCGCCGGCGTGGAAGCGTATTGTTTGGAGGCCAGAACATGTCTTGATATCGAATGCAGCGTTGGTATTAGCGTATCCCCAGGCACCCGCGTAGTGCCGCTCTTCAGGGCAGCAGTGCCGGGCTGAAGCCCGGCATTGCGCGAGGCCGACTACGGCCCGTCCTCCCAGACGTCATACCTGGGCAGCGTTCCAGTCGTTCCAGTCAAGACAATGTCCGTGCCAGTGTTCAGAACCTGGCCGGCGACGGGCTGCAACTCGGCTTTGTCAGTACAAGAGGCTGTCGGACTCCACAGGAATAGCGGCGAGCACGGCGTCAACAAGCGGAACTGGAATCCAATGGCGCCAATGGGGCCGACGCTCGAACTGCCGATAAAGGGGTTCGGAGAAGAGTCATGAATGGCCTCCACTTCCAGGGTGTATTGCTGCCCACTATCTAATGGCAGTCCGGGGATGTCGAAGAAACTTATGAGGCTCTCGTCGCGTGAGCCGGAGGTAGATGGGTCGGTTCCACAGTTGTTGTTCGGCGGGGGGATGACCGTGTCGGGTACCCCCACGCAGGCCGTGAACAGAAAGCCGGAGACATTTGAGGCGGCGACTTTCCGCGACTCGTTGACCGTGGGTGTGCTCGGGTCATCTACCTGTCGTGCGATTACGTTGAACCCCTGCGCTGGCGTCACACCGTCGGAAAATACTACGCGACCCTGAATCCGTCCCAGCGTGCTGAACGCCACTTGGCCTGGCGGCGCGTTCACGGCTTCAGGATAAAGCGCGGAGACACCTGCCACATCGTCCGTGCTCAAGGTCGTCCTTTCGCCCACAACAGCCACCGGGAACATGATCGGCACACCAGTCAGGTCGTCTGCCATGCAGGCGCCGGTGAGGCAATTCAAGTTGACCTGTGAATGGTCTAGGCCGATCAGATGGCCGAACTCATGGATCATGGTGGATTGAAGCTCTGCCAGGCTGTGCTGTCCACTGCTCACAGGTTTGCCATTCAATATCATGAATCCCCGCTGGAAGTAGTTGTTGATCCCATCGCTCGCGAAGCAGGCTGGCGAGGACACGCCCAGAACCATCGTGGGGTCGTCGCCCATAGCGCGTATCGCGGAGCCGTCCGTGTCGTAAATGATCGTACGCGCGCGGGCCAGCGAAGATGAAGTGAGGGTGGTCCCGCAGTCGTAGAGTTGGCTGAGCACCGTGAGGATGTTGCCCGCCGTAACGTCTTGAGGGAGATCACCGGCCTTGTTGAAGCTGATGCTCGCGGTGGGCACATCTTGCCACGCCTGAAAAGCTTGCTGCACCAAGTTGTCGGCGTCGCTTTTCGGCAGGGTTGTAGCCAGCGCGCCCTGGTCGGTCCAGTAGGTCAGGGGATTGATCGTCCAGATGAACGGCTTGCCGGGCACGGACGGCAGGCCCGGTCGGGGTGGGCCGCCCACAAACAACGGGCCCTCGCTGTGTAAATCGATTGGTCCGGCAAGCAGGAGAATGGCAAGCCAGATGGGCAAAAGGCAGATTGAGGGTCGGGCCAGTTTCATTCCATCCTCGGCAGCACGGCCAGGCTCTTAACCAGGGAAACGAGATCGTCGAGTGCCACCGGCCCTTGGCGAACAGCAGTAACACGCAATTGTTCGCCGGTAAGGGTCAAACCTTCGCGCGATGCCTCCTCGGCAACTTGGCGGAATAATCCCGCATTCCCAAATTCGTTCTCGACGACATCAGTCCCTTGTGCGTCACGGAAAATGTGGAAGCGGCCTTGTTCTTTTCCCAGCGGGCTGCTCAAGCCATACTGTGAGGGTGTCGGCAAGAAGAGAAGCAGGCGCTCGCCAACGACATAACCGCGTTTACCACGTGGGGCTCGGGGGCTCAGAAGAAGCTCCCGGAAAGTGTAGCGCCGGCCGACCGCACCGCGTAGCACACGTTCAACCTCCAACGTGACGGCCACACTGGGAATGTGTGGGTAACCGGGCAGTCCTTCGTAGCGGGCTTCGACGACCCGTCCCTGAACGATGAGGTCCGCACGTCGCGTGAGTTCCGCCAAGCTGACTTGGCGATACAGGAACTGCGCGTGCGCCGAAACGCTTGCCGCAAGCAGTGCCGGTAGCATGAAAGAATTTGTCGCGAGGCGGCGATGACACTTGGTGGGCTCCAAATGTGTCGCGCTTCGGCTGCATATTGTTGTCTGTTGCGCCCGCATCGTGGAGGTCGGCGAAATTCTATATCCTTCCCAGCACATTTAACAAGTCGTTGCTGCTTGCTGGCTCAGTCACGCGGACGTCCAGTGTGGCTTGTGCCTTCGCGGCTGCCGGATATGAATCGCAATGAAGAGCCTTGGCATCTAATCCATTGTCCCCTTTCAGGAGTTACCTCGTGAGTGTTTTCTCGAATAGCGGCGACCGCAAGGTTCTCGAGGAGAGGATGAAGAAGGAAGGGCGGCTCCCACCGGGGCAGGCGCTGACGCTGAAGTGGCCCGTGTTGCACCACGGGAGTGTCCCGTCCTTTGACCCTACCACCTGGGACTTCCGCACGGCTGGCTTGGTGGAAGTGCCGTTGCGGCTCACGTGGGAAGAATTCATGGCCTTGCCCCAGGCTCAGGTGACGGCGGACTTTCACTGCGTTACCCGCTGGAGTCGCTTCGACAACCATTGGGCAGGCATTCCGTTCCGAGCCGTCTATGACCTGACCAGGCCGAAGCCCGAAGCCACGCACGTGCTGGTTCACGCCGAGGAAGGCTTTACGACCAACATCCCTCTCAAGGACTTGCTCGAGGATGACGTTCTATTCGCGTACAAGCACGACGGCCAACCACTTCCGGCGGAACACGGTGGGCCACTGCGCCTGGTTGTCCCGAAGCTATACGCCTGGAAGAGCGCCAAGTGGGTTCGCGGTCTTGAATTCCTACCTCACGATCGGCCCGGCTTCTGGGAGCAGAACGGGTACCACATATACGGCGATCCGTGGGAAGAGCAACGATTTGATGCAGATTAACGCTCCCCGACCACGCCTCAACTGACAGGGCAGAGCAATGCCCCGCGAGGAAACTGCACCAGCCCCTGGGCTATCAATTCTCAGCCCTTTTTGGATTGACGGCGTTCAATTCTATTTGGGAGAGAGGTTGGTTGGCTATGCGTGGCGCGCTCCACTTGTCGGCGCGATTCACTACCTTACGAATCCCCAGATTTATCAACCAGAGGATCAGCTCGCGCTGTTTGAGGGGCCAAACGGACAGGCGATGATATATCGAGCCTAAGGAGTAAAACTCCCGCCACGCCGCGTAAACAGTCTTTTTCAACGTCACGACATCCATCAACGCCGGTTGGAACACCGCCTCACCGAGACTATAAGCCGACCAGTCGCGGTTGAAGATGCGCCCGTCGCGCATGAATTGGGCGTACATTGCTGTCCCGGGAAGCGGCGTGAGGGTCGAAAACTGCGCAAAATCCAGGCCCGCTTCCTTCGCCAGCCGCACGGTTTCTACGATCGTCTCGGGCGTGTCGCCGTCGAAGCCAATCACGAACGCGCCCCAGAGGGCAATCTCCCGGCTGTGGATTTTTTCTACTGTCCTGAAGAACTTATGGTGCCATTTCTCATGTGCGCCAAGCTTCTTCAGATCCGCGTTCGAGAAAGTCTCAAAACCCAGGAACAGGACCTTGCATCCGCTTTCTGCCGTCAAGTCGAGCAACTCCTCGTCATCAGCGAGGCTGGCTGTTGCCTGCCCGCCCCAGCCGAGCTTCAGTGGAATCAGGGCGCGACACAGCTCGCGTGCCCGGCGCGGGGCTCCGTTGATGATGTCGTCCACGAAAAAGAAATAGCGGGTGGGCAGAGTGCTGATCTCTTCCGCCACCTCGGTCACCGGGCGGTGCCGGAAGGCGCGACCGAGGGTAGTGCTCACCGAGCAGAAGCTGCAATCGTATGGGCAACCGCGTGCCGACTGCACCGTTTGCAGCAGGTACCCTCCGGGATGGAGGAGATCACGCCGCGGCCAGCGCAGGTTCTCCATTTTCAAGAAGCCCTGGGCCTTGTAAATGCGTTCCAGGTGACCGTGCCGGAAATCTTCCAGGATCTGAGGCCAAACCAACTCTCCCTCACCCACCGCGACCGCGTCCGCGTGGGCGGCTGCCTCTTGGGGTAAAAGCGTGGGGTGGATACCGCCCAGTACTACCGTCTTCCCGCGCTCGCGATAGCGATCGGCGATGCGGTAGGCCACCGGCGCCAGGCACGTCATGGCCGTAATCCCCACCAAGTCTGCATCAGCTTCGAAATTGACAGGCTCGACGCACTCGTCGATGATGCGCACTTCGGCATCGGGAGGACAGTAGGCGGCCAGCATGGCCAGATTCAGCGGTGGGAACACGCTCCGCGCCTCCATATTGAAATAGCGCGGCAGCACCGGCGCGCCCTTGACGAAACGCGGCACGCGGTAAACGTTGTACGGGTTATTGGGGTTAATCAGCAGGATTCTCACGACAAATAGGGGGTTACAGTTTGCCCCGGGAGAGGATGTTCTATCATCCGCCCGCGCGTTAGAAAATCTCAAACCGTTCCTGGTGCACGCTAGGGTCGCTCCTGATGATCACGTCCTTCTTGGTGAGCGATTCAAGTTCCGAAATCAAACCTCCTTCACGGGACTTCAAGGCTTTCGCCACCTCTGGGTTTACTCTCAAGGTGAGCGCGTCGCCCTCGATCTGCCGGGCCATTTTTTGGGCTTCAGCCAGTATCTCGTAACACACGGTGGCGACGGATTTCACCCAACCGGAGCCGGCGCAAGCGGTGCACGGTTCGCAGAGGGTTCGCTCGAGCGACTGCTTGACGCGTTTGCGGGTAATGGCGACAAGACCGAAGTCGTAGAACGAGATCACCTTGGTGGGAGCGCGGTCACGGCGCAGGGCTTCCTCGAGCGCCTGGATCACCTTGCTGCGGTTCTTGCGCTCGTCCATGTCAATGAAGTCGATGACGATGATCCCACCCAGGTCGCGCAGGCGGATCTGGCGCACGATCTCGTTCACCGCGTCGATGTTGGTCTTAAGGATGGTGTCCTCCAGGCGGTTGGTCTTGCCCACGTACTTCCCCGTGTTGACGTCGATGGCCACCAGTGCTTCAGTCTGGTTGATGACGATGTAACCGCCCGACTTGAGCCACACTTTGGGCCGGAGCGCCTTCTCGATTTCCGCCTGAACGCCGGACTCCTCAAACAGCGGCGTGTGCCGCGTGTAAAGCTTGACCTTGCCCACCAGTGAGGGCTGGCTGCGGTTCACGAAATCCAGCACGCGCTCGTAATCGAGCTCGCTGTCCACCCGTATGCATTTGAATTCCGGCGTAAGCGTGTCGCGCAGGAGGCGCTGCACCAAGTCCAAGTCGCGGTGCAGCAGGGCGGGTGCTTTCACCCGTTCCGATTTGGCGCGGATTTCGCCCCACAGGGTTGAAAGGAACCTCAAATCGGCCCTGAATTCCTCGGCGGACCGGCCCTCGCCGGCCGTGCGCACGATGAACCCGCCGGTCAATGATCCGCGGTTTTCGAGGATATTGTTCCTCAGGCGAAGACGTTCTTCTTCAGAAACAATCTTGCGGGAGACGCCGATGTGATTGATGGTGGGCATATAGACCAGGTAGCGTCCCGGCAGGGCAATGTGAGAAGTAATGCGGGCCCCCTTTGTTCCCAGAGGCTCCTTGGCTATCTGGACGAGGATCTCCTGGCCCTCTTTTAGCAACTCGGCGATCTGAACCGGCTGGTTGTTACCAGGCCGGGAGGACTCGCGCCAGCCTTCCTGCCGCGCGGGCCGGCGCCCCAAGCCTTTTTGGCCTCTCTGGCCACGTCGCGGAGCGAAACGCGGCCGCTGGTGCGGCTCGCGTAAAGTGTACGTTCGCTCGCCGGGCTCGGCAGAAGTCTCAGGTGGTCCCGCGGGGACAGAGGAGGACTCCGGAGGAGTTGCCTCTCCTGCTGTAGCGGGTGAAGGAGGGGAGGCGGAACTGGTGGGTTCTGTAGTCAATACCGGCTCGCCGGGTGCTGTTGCGGAAGGCTCGGGCAGACTTTCAGGAGTTGGAGCAGGTGCGGCTTCCTGTTCTATCTCTTCGGCAAGCGGTGTCGCCATCTCCGTCGAAAGCACGGGGGATTCCCCAACCAGAGGCTCCGGGAGGGGTTCAGCCGGGACCACGGCGGCGTCCGATCTCGGTTCTGTCATGGCCGACGCGGTAGGCGCGACGTACTCGGCAGCCTCCCGGGCACTCGCCGACACCGGAGGTTCTGAAGGTTTGGTGATGGCCTGAGGCTCTGGCACGCTTGGCGGGAGCGGAGGTATCTCCGGAAGACCTTGCTCTATGGGGGGTACTTCGCCTAACAGTGGGGAAGACTCGCCCCACGGTGCGGGATGTTTGGTTTCCGCCACCCTTTCGGGTTCAACCACGGACGCCGTCGCCTCGACCTCTGGGGGAGGGACGTCAGCCGGGGCAACTTCCACCGAGGGGGGCTCCGAAGAAGTGACTTCGGGAGTGACGAGCGCTTCTGAAGGCATTAAGCCCTGCGTATCCATCCCGCCTGGTTCGGAGGGTGCAATTACCGGGGTCTCTGGAGACGCCGCCTCTGGAGTCACATGACTGTACTTCGCCAACGACTCGCCGGGTAGAATCTCGAAGCTAGGGTGCTCGGCGCTCTCCGAGCGAGGTGCAAACTTGTGCTCGCGGAACCGACGATCGCCAAACCCGCGCCCGCGGCGCCTCCGCTGCCTGCCCCGTGGGTCGTAGCGCCGGTGTTCGCGCGCCTCGCCAGTGGTCTCGGTGGGTGCTGCGGTAGTTCCTACCGGCAGAGGGGCGGTAACTGTCCCTTCTGACGGGTGTGGTTCGCTGGGGCGAACCTCAGGAGCTGCTTGGACCGTCGCGGGTTCAGCAGCTCCGGGGCCACTGGCAGGCACAGCCGTGGCTGCCTCCGGCACCTTTTCTTTGCTCAGTGGCACGGCGGGTTGAGTCGCCTGCTCAGCCACAAAACGGGTGACCCGAGCTTCGGCTTCGTCGAAAACCTTGTCGAATTCCTCTTGGTCTTCAAAGAAGAAATCGGAAACATACAGGAAGGCGTCTCTTTCCAACCCGATATCAACGAAGGCAGACTGCATGCCAGGGAGCACGCGACTGACGCGTCCCTTGTAGATACCACCCACCAGACCCACATCCGTCTCGCGTTCGTAATACACTTCGACCAGTTGATCGTCTTCCAACACGGCGACCTTCGTCTCGTGAGGAGACGATGAAATAAACATCTCCTTTGACATGGAAACTCCTTCTCAGGAAGCGCCCGGGGGATCAACCCCGGCTTGCCGGGGGATCAACCCTCGCCGTTCCTGGTCCGGCCGCACATTCTGGCCCGCTGGGCCCGAATAGGCGCGACCGAGCTAAATCGATCTCAGATGGTTTCGACGGCGCGCTTCCTAGCGCGGCTCCGTCCGGACTCATCAAGTCCGCAGCAATCGGCTTGATTCCAGCCGACCATTGAATCTGGCAAGCGTGAGGCGGGCCTCCTCACCAGCCTCTCCGCTGCGACGGTTCTGCTCAGTTAACAAATCGCCTTGTCCTCACACTCATCGCCAAACCTAGGCCCAGGAAAGTGAACACGAGAGATGACCCACCCTGGCTCATGAGTGGTAAGGGTATACCCGCAACGGGAAAGATGCCGATCATCATGCCCGTGTTGATGCCGACTTGGAAGAACAGAACCGACGCGAACCCTACAAGTAAGAAAGCGCCAGCACGGTCCGCTGCCATCTGCGCCCCGTCGAGCAAGCGCAGAAGCAACGCGAAGTACAGGAGCAAGACAAATAGGGTACCGACGAACCCCTGTTCCTCCGAGAAGGCGGCAAAGATAGAGTCGGCATGAGAAACAGGGATGAAGCCCAGCCGACTCTGCGTTCCATTCCCAATACCCTTTCCCCAAAAGCCGCCAGAGCCGATGGCAATCTTCGTTTGAGTTACCTGGTAACTGGATCCTTGAGTATCCTGCGAAGGATGGATGTAGGTCATCAGCCTGTCGCGCTGGTATGGCCGCAGAAAGTGCCATCCCACTGGGAGTGCCAACACTCCCAGTAACAGCAGCACAACAACCTGCTGCCAGCGGATCCCTGCGAGGAAAACACCTGCCGCGACGATCGGGAAGAAAGTCAATGCCGTGCCCAGATCGGGTTCCAGGGCCACCAGGATCGCCGGCAGGCCGGTCAGTACTCCCAGTTTGACCAAGTCCCCCCAAGTGACGAATTTACTCCGCTTCTCAGCGAAGTATGCCGCCACCAGCATTATTATAACCAACTTGACGACTTCTGACACTTGGAAAGTCAGCCCCCCCAGGCGCAGCCACCTTTTGGCGCCTCCGACCGAATGCCCAGCCACCAGGAGACCTACCAGCGCCAGGATGGCCAAGACATACAGCCAGGGGGTCTGCTCCAGCACGAGGTGGTAGTCGAGTCGGCTCACCACCAAAGCCAGGGCAAGACCCAGCAGCATCCAATAGATCTGCCGCTTGTATTGGCCTGCCAGAGGCGAATGCAACGTGGTCCCATAGATCTCCACCACGCCGATGGCGGCGATGCTCAGGGCCAGTCCCAAAAGCACCCAGTCTATGTCGCGAAAGCTGGAAGACTTGTTCGTCATCTCCAAGCCCGAACTAGCGTCTTGCCGCCGGAATAGCTGGCGCTGCGCCCTCCATATCGGTGACCCGGCTCATCAGCCGCACCTGAGTCTGGGTCGGTACCGGAGGGGGCTTCTGTGCGTTCTTTTTGTCGAAGTAAGCCTTGATGACATCGCGGGCGATGGGTGCGGCCACGGTCGAATGCTCGCCCTGCATCACCAGCGCTGCGACCACAATCTCCGGTTTGTTGGAGGGCGCGTAGCCAACAAACCAAGCGTTGCTCTTGAACTCCGCCTTCCGTGCGGACTCTAGTAGCTCAGCACTGACTACTTGGGCCGTGCCGGTTTTGCCAGCGATGTCGACACCGGGACATCGCGCTCCCGCGCCCGTACCGCCTTCATTGACAACACCCCACATCCCCTTCGTGAGCGCCTCCACCGTGTTCGCACTCAAGGGGAAGCTTCGCTCCGTCTGGTCAGGCCGATCTGCTCCGAGCGCCAGCAATTGATCCCTAAAGGCCAAGTGGGGGCGGTGAAAGTCCCCGCCTGAGGCGATCCCTCCGATTGCGTAGGCCAACTGTAAGGGGGTGACCACCACGGCGCCTTGGCCGATGGCCACGGAGATGGTTTCGCCTGCCCACCACTTTCGCTTGAAGGCGCTCTGAACCCATTGGGGAGAAGGGACCAGTCCCCGAGCCTCGCCGGGCAAATCAATGCCGGTGCGTGCACCCAATCCCAGGCGCTTGGCGAAGTAGTCGATCTTCTCGATCCCCAGGAGCTTTCCGAGCGTGTAGAAGTACACATCGCAGGAGACGGCAATAGCCCGATGCAGATCCACACTGCCATGCCCCTGGCGCTTCTCCCATACCCAGTCGTGGTAAGTGTGCCCGTAAATCGTAATGACGCCCGGGCAGCTAATCGTATAGTCTGCCTTTATGGTACCCGTCTCCAGGGCGGCGGTGGCGGTGATGATCTTGAAGACCGACCCCGGGGCAAGCTGAGCCTGGATGGCCTTGTTCATCAGCGGCTTCTGGGGATCGTGGGTGAGCCGCTGCCATTCGTCGCGGTCGATGCGGCGGGCAAAATCGTTGGGGTCGAACGCGGGATGGCTCACCATGGCCAGCACTTCCCCGTCCCGCGGGTCAAGGGCCACTACCGCGCCCGGCCGGCCGCCCAACGCGGCTTCGGCCACCATCTGCAGATCCAGGTCCAGGGTGAGGCGCAAATCGTTGCCCGGCAGGGCATTAATCGTCGTCAGCGACCCCACCTCCTGCCCCCGGCTGTTGACAACCACCCGCCGCATGCCGTCGTGGCCCGCGAGAATCTTGTCGTACTTCCGCTCGATGCCGAACTTGCCTACCACGTCTCCGGGCCGGTAGGGCGAACCTGGCTTGGCGATTATCTCCTCCGAGACTTCACCCACATAGCCGAGCATCGCCGCGGCAATCGCATGCTTGGGATAAAGGCGCTGCTGCACCTGGATCAGGTCGAGTTCGGGATATTCGACCCGATGAGATTCGACGAAAGCTATGTCTTCCAGGGTCGCCGATTGCTTCAGGACTATGGGCTGGAAGCGCGGCAGCCGTAGCATGCGCTCCATGAGGTGGTGGAGTTCGATGGGGTCGAGTCGCAAGCCACGGGCGATTCCTTCCAGCTTGGCGGGCCCCAGCGTGGCCGCGCTTTCGCGCATCAGCAACACGCTGAAGGCCGGGAAATTGTCTGCCAGGATACGACCTTCCCGGTCAAGGATACGGCCGCGTGGGGCAATGACCGGAAGGTTGCGAATGCGGTTGCGCTCGGCTTGCTCAAGGAAGGAACGGTGCTGCCCAATTTGCAGCCGCCAGTATCCGATCAGCAAGCCCAGGAAGGTCGCCGCAATGACATACTGGAGGAAGGCAATCTTCCAGCTTGGAAGACGTTCATCTCCCGGGAATTGGACTTCCATCTCCTGCAATCCGCCTGGCCCGATCCCCGCACGGGCCAGGCCAAGCCGTTGTGCCACAAGCTGTTGCCGACGCGTGGCGCGAAGCCGTGCGCCAAGGTCGGCCTTACCCTCTTCCAGTTTAGCATGGTAACTCACGGCGGAGGGCAAAACAAGACATGTGTGCGTGGCCGGGTAACGCGGAGTCGTTCTTTGACTCCGCGGGTCTTCGTGCCCGGCGGGCGCAGCAGGCCGCTGAGAGGACTATCTTCCGCGACCGGAAGGTCAGAGCTTCGGGGCCTGGGTGAGAACCCGAATGCCCGGCCCTTTTTGGGAACTTGACTTGCCTGCTTCCTGTGGAGGAGATTACGGGTGGGCCAGCAGGGGCACTAGGTCTCTAGGCTCTGGGAGCTGTGCCGGACCGACCCAGCTCGGCGTTTTCGTTTTTCTTTGTTCCCTGATCGCTTGCTCCTAGTCCTCAGCCCCTAGCCCCTGCCTTGCTGGCTTTGACGCGCGGAAATGGCTTCGCTTGGCTAAAAAATGGGTTCGTTCTGGGTTCGCTTTTTGACTCTCGCCCTGTCTTTTCAATAACTTGGTGGCTTCGTCTTCTCGTTTTTTACGTCTCTTTTTCGTCCTTTTCCTCCCTCTGCCGTCTTCCTGCAGGAGTGAGCGACACTTCCTCGCTCACGAGAGCACCGAACTAGCCTACCATACCCAGGTGGATTTGTCAAGGTAAAATGCGCGCGCGAGACTTTAGCGCAAGAGCCGCTCGCCGATCTTCCGGCTCTGCCATTTTGGTGAACGACACACCACTCGGGATTCGGGGCCCTGTATTTGCTCGTGTAGCATAGAGTCGCTTCTTGACTCTGCGGCTTGTGATTCGAACTGTGGAAACGCCGTCTGCCACGGCGGATTCAAAAGTGATCCTTACGCAGCACTGACTTCGGGGGCTAAACCCCGTGAAGGGATTTTTGGGGTGCGTTTGGGCGGCACGACTAAAGTCGTGCCCTGACGCAGGGGCTGAAGCCCGCGAAGGAAAGAACGGAAGGGTGGTCTTGCGGCAGGGTGCGGCGGGGTCCCCGGTGAGCCGGGGCAGGTTCCACGCGGCCCTTCCAGCTGTGCCCTGACGCGGCGGCTGAAGTCATGCCCTTGCGCGTAGCTGATGGCCGACCGCTGACCACTGGCTACTGACCGCTTTTTCTCGGGAACTTTTTTCTTCTTTGCGACATTACAGAAGTGAGAAGATTGAATCACTGAGTCATCGGGTCATTGAGTGATTGAGCCATCGGGCCATCGACCGATTAAAGCAAATGGCCCAGCGGGCGGCAGATGACGACGGACGAACAATTGATGCTGGCGTTCCAGCGGGGCTCGCGCGAAGCTTTCACCGAACTCTTCCAACGCTACCGGGAGGCGATATACGGATTCTTCCGCCGGCGGTTGGACGGCGAGGCGCGGGAGATATTGCTGCGCGAGTACGAGCAGTTGAGCTACGCGGAAATTGCTGACCTGCTGTGCATCCCGGTGAACACCGTGCGGTCGCGGCTGTTTCGCGCGCGGATGGCGCTGAGAGATCTACTGGCGTCCCGACAAGGCGCCGCGTGAGGCATCAGAATGAATAACATCACGCATCCGGTCGAAAAAGAAGAGTTGATGGCCTATCTCGACCGGGAACTGCCCGCCGAGCGAGCCGCGGTTGTGGGTGTTCACCTTGAGCAGTGCGCGGAATGCCGCGTGCTGGCCGCGGACTTGCGCCTCGTTTCCGAGAAGTTGGCGACGTGGCAGGTGGAGCCTTCCCCGGCGCGCCTCGCCGAGCGCGTGACCGCAGCGGCTAACGAAACCGCCCACGAGGCAGCGACGCGCCGGGACAGGCAGGGGATTCTCGATGTGCTAAAGCCACGCCGGCCGCTCGTGCCCCACTGGGTTTGGGGACTCGCCGGGGTCGCTGTAGTGTTTCTATTCATCGCGGCTATCTCAATTCCCAACTTGCTCCGCTCGCGCATCGCGGCAGACCGGGCTGCTGAGTATGCTCGACAGCGACAGCTCCACTTGGCGACGAGTGACCGCACGGCCCCGTCGTCGGGTGTCGCCACCGAAGAACTCCCTCTCGGCGTCCGCGGCGGAATGGAATTAAAGGAGGCACGGTCACCCGAGCAGCCCGCCGAGCCGATGATTGTCCGGACGGCATCACTCGCTCTGGTGGCGAAGGATTTCGATCAGGCGCGGACCGCCGTCGAGACCATCGTGCGGCGGCATCAGGGCTACAGCGCGCAGCTCACGGTGACTGGTCAGGCCGACGCCGGGCGCACCCTCGCGGCTACCTTCCGCGTGCCGGCGAACCAGCTTGACGCCGCGCTGGGGGAGCTCAAGAGCGTGGGCCGGGTGGAGCAGGAATCGCAGGGCGGGGAAGAAGTCACCCAGCAGTACGTGGATCTGCGGGCACGGCTCTCGAACGCCCGCAACACCGAACAGCGGCTGATCGAAGTCCTCCGCCAGCGCACCGGAAGGGTCGCGGACATCCTCGCCGTCGAGCAGGAAATCGCCCGGGTGCGCGGCGAGATTGAGCGCATGGATGCCCAACTGAAGAATCTCGAAAACCAGGTGCGCTTTGCCTCGTTGCAGGTTCGATTGAGCGAAGAGTACAAGGCGCCGTTCGGGGTGCCTGCAACTTCCACGGGAACGCGCCTGCGGAATGCGATGGTCGAGGGGTACCACAGCCTGGTCGAGAGCGCCGTGGGCCTGGTCGAGTTCCTGCTGAGCTACGGGCCGGTTCTGCTGTTTTGGGGTTTGATCCTCTTCTTCCCCGCGCGCTTCGCTTGGCGGCGCCTGCACGCTCTCCGACACAAGTAGGGGCACCCGCCGGATCGCCCCTCGCGCTTGACAGCTAACAGCAGACTCCTGGCTTCTGACTCCTGACTACTGGCTCCCGCCCTTTGCTGGCATGACGGTGAGCGTTGCCGGGTTGCTCGTTGCATCGGGTGCTGTCCCGTTCGAGACGATGCAGCGATACAGGGTTCCGTTGTCAGCCGGGTAGCGTGCCGGTGGAGTTTCATAATAGCTACTGTTTGCCCCTGCGATTATCTCCCAGCGTGTTCCCTTGTCGGTGCTCTTCTGCCACTGGTACATCACCAAGACCGTTCGATCTGGCCTGACGCCGAAGATGGCTCTCTCACCTTCAACCACCGTTTTGCCCTGAGGGTGGTATTCGATCTCTGGACCGCGCGATGCGGCCAGCGACGCATAGACTTGGAACTCCCTCACCCGCGTATAGGTGCTGGCGAGCTTGCCTATCTTACCTACCTTGCCGGTCACTCGAACCCCCCGGTAGGTGACGGGAGAGCTGAAGGTGAAGATGAAATCCAGCATGCTCACCCTGGCATCACTCAGGTAGCCGGCCGGCGTCATGACGTGATTGGCGGCGTCCTGCCAAGTGGCGCCGTCTGAAGTCACTTGGAGGCGGAATCCCTGAGCAAAGAAACCATTACCCAGCTCGGTGACGGAACCTTGCCTGAATACCACTTGCCGGATGGTTTGGGCGTTCGCCCACAGCACGCCGACTGCAACCTCGCGCGGCTCATCGCAGTCGAAGGCGGCATCGATGCTGGTGGTTAAGTCGTCGTCAGCAAGAGCGGGCAGTGCATAAATGCCAGCCGCACCGGTTTGCGGGTCCTCTGTCGTGAACGGTTTGGCTTCAGCCAGCTGAGCGAGGTTCCGCCGGACCACACAGATGGTGATCTGGGCGGTCTGGCTCTCGAGTTCGCCGTCGCTGGCCCGGAAGGTGAGGAGATCCGTCCCCAGGTAGTCGGGTTCCGGAGTGTAAGCTAGCAGGGGAGGCATGTTACTCACTTTTCCATGATAGGGACCAGTGATCGAGTAGGTCAGTCTGGAGCCCTCCGGCTTGCCGTCATCTGTGGCGACGAGTTTGATCGGGATGGACGAGTTCTGATCGACCGTTAGCGCTTCACTGCTGGCGACGGGCGGTTGGTTGACTGGCCTGCTTGAGATCTCAATATTGCCTGCGCCATCGTGCCGAATCCGCAGCACCCCTGCCACGTCACCGGGGGCTTCAAAAGTGTACCCTTCCTGCCGATCGAGCTCCGAAACGTCTTTGAGCTGGATGAGGCGCTTTCCGCCGGCGGTTACAACAGTCGGTGTGAACGCGATCCGCAGGAGCTCCTGGGCGCCGCTGTCGAAAGTCGTATAAGAAACGGAGTCGGGAGTGTAACTGATGCTTTTGACAACCGAACTACTGCGCAGCAAATGGTTCTGGCCTTTAGGCGCCAGTTCCGGGGCCACTGCCATCGCCCGGAGGTAATGCCGCACGTAGTCCCCATAGCCGTCTGTCAGCCAGACCATGTCATAAGGGTAGCAATTGTTTCCCTGGTCCCCGACCATATAGGTGGCCCAGTTGAGTTGTCGGATGGCTTCAGTCCTGAGACTCGTGTCGCCGGTCTTCTCCGCATAGAGTAGTTGCACCGAAGCATGTCGGGAGGTATGACTGTTGCCGGGGACGCGATACGCCGTCTGCTCATTGATGACCCTCACACCATATTTCAGCCAGGTATGGTTCTCGAACATGGCGCGCGACCAGCTCAGAAACGCCCTTGCATCCTCACGCCAATTCGGGTCCCAGTCGGGGTGCTCCATGACGTACCAGGCCATCGTGTCGGCGTTAATCTCGGAGTCCGACCAACTGGGAATATCCTCGAAGAAGGGCCCCCACTTGTTGTTCTTCATGGGAAAGTTTTTCAGCCAATCGCTGAGCATCTTGTAGGCAGACACGTAGCTCGCCACATTTCCTTGCTTCAGCCGGATCAAATTATCGAAGAGCCGCAAAGTTCCGGTGTAATTGGTCGTGTACGAAAGGCTGACCTCGCCGGTCTTGGCGTGCACGCGGTACGGCCAGGGCGAATGGTCCCAATCGCCTGGGGTGATCTTGCTCGCCAGAGTGTCGGCCATGGCGACGGTAGCTTTGAGATACCGGGGGTTTCCGGTGATCTTGTAAAGCGCGACGAGCTCAGCGGCAAACGATCCCGCCTTGTCGGGCTGCAAAAAACCCTTTCCAGCGCGCATGTCGCCGTCATAAACCCCCGAATGCAGCTCGGTGTTGAAAGGATAGGGAAGATTGGGCCAGAGAGAGTGGGGGCTGGAAAGACCGTGGTCAAGATAATAGTCGGCGATGTAGACCATGTTATCGACCACCGAACGGTCGCCGGAGTAAGCGTGCAGCAAGTTCCAAGAAGAGAGCGCCATCGCCAGTTGGTCGCCGCCCAAGCCGCGAGGGTCTTCTTCCGGATCGTCCCAGACTTGGTGCTGCATGTAGTACTTCACGCCATTGGGGCAGGACTTCATGTTCTTCCAGAACTCCCAGATCTTAAGGATGACGTGGTTGTAAGATTCGCCGGGGTCGGGGGAATACCAGGGAATGATGTTCCCATTCGCGTCCGTTTTAATTTCGTGGTGAACGAGTTGGTCGGACAAAGGTGTGAGCCCCATAGAGACCATGGCCGTTGTCAAGATTAGTAGGACAAAAGAAGTGACGCCCCACTTATGAGTTGTTCCGCGCATCGCCTCACCTCATCGAGCGTGAATTGTCTTGACGGAGTTTCACCACTGACAGGAACGGGAGTATAGACCAAACTCTCTTGTGCGGCCGCACGCAGTTCGTGGTGGGTGCACGGGGCAGCTATCCCATCTTTCTGCAGCGTGTGTGATCTTTCGTGGAGCGTAGGGGCGGTTCATGAACCGCCCCAAAAGCGGAAGGGCGCATCGCGATGCGCCCCTGTGAAGCCCAGCCGGTGGTCCCGCCGAGGCGGGTCAACCCCGACTGCCGCTACGCCGCTTCGTGGTGGTAGACCTCCCACCCCTTGTAATTGCCGAGCGCCTCGGCAACCGCGCGACCAAAGTGGCTGCGGTTGACGGCCACATGGTGCTCGTAGCCGTTATTGCAGATGTACTTCAAGAGCTTCTGCAGTTGCGGGATCCTGACCACGCCATAGCCGCCGAAGCTTTGGAGCTTATCGGCCGTGATCTCGCCCTCGCCGACGTAAGCCCGCATCTTTCCGTTCAGGTCATCGGTAGAGATTCGGCAGAAGGTGAGCGGTCCGGCCTTCAATGTGCCCACGACCGTCCCGAAAGTGTTTTCCTTGCCCACTGAGCCTGCGATGATCTCCTGGAAGTCCATCTTGGCGTCTTCGAAGAAGTGCTTAGGCAGGTTCGAGCAGTGGAAGATCACGGCCTTGTCGGGATCCTCGCCGTAGTTGTTGTTCCAATCGACGATGGCGCTGGGATCCCCCGAGGCCAGTTGCAGGATGTACATTCCAACCATACCGGTCATGTCGGTTTCGCAGGCGCTGGGGAGAAGGTTATTGGACATCATGCTCATGAGCGTGCAGGGGACCACGCCGAAGAACTCCTCCATAGCGGTCCAGCACTGGACGGAAGAGCCGACGAGTTCGTTGGCTTTCATCCAATCGTCCACGACGAGGGCGAACTTAGCCATCTTCAGGAGCGCAGGGGCCGGGACTCCCTGGGTTGGAACGTAGCCTTTTATGTTGGAAATCTTCGCCTGCAGCTTGGGATCGTCGTCCTTCAGGCGGGCGACGCGGCCGAAGACTTCGGAAAGGTCCAGCGTCTCGACCGAGATTCCGTGACGTTCCAAAAGCTTCTCACTGAAGCGGACAGTATTGAAGGCGGCGGGCCGGGCGCCAATTACGCCCACGCGGATTCGCTTGAGCCCTTTTACGATGCGGCAGGTAGCTGCAAACGCTTTCATATCGGCGTGAAAAGAATCCGACGACGGCGCGACCGTATGTAAGCTGGTGAGTGTGTACCGGATGCCGTATTGCCAGAGGTTGTTGCAAGCCGACATCTTTCCACAGAAGCTGTCGCGGCGCTTGTCGATCAGCATCTTGCTGGGTTCATCGGGAAAGGCCTGCACCAGCACCGGCACGTCCAGGCCCGACATGCGGATGGAGTTGGCCACGCCGCGCTCGTCGCCGAAGTTCGGCAGGGTGATTAGAACGCCGTCAATTTCGTCGCGATGCTGCTTGAACAATTCCGCACACTTATGCGCGTCTTGGAGAGTCTCGACGGATCCGTACTTTGTGTCCTGGGGAGTCAGGCAGATGGCTTTATAGCCCTGTTGTTCCAATGTGCGCAGGATTTCCTCACGCCCGTCTCGGGCCAGGATGTCCGGGAAAAAGCCGCGATTACCAATGATGACACCGAAGGTTGTAGCAGCCATGGGAAGGTCCTCCTCGGAAATAGCTTCAGACGCTTACATGCGGGCTCGGGTCAGCGGTGCATTTTAGCACGGGATGGAAGAACTATGACAAGCGATGAATGAACGGCAGTTGACAGTCAAAAGTTGACAGGCGGCGGTCGAACGTCAAACAGGATAACAAGGAGCGGAAGAAGCTGCCGCGGCAATCCACAGTTTACTCTCAACTGCGGACTGTCGACTGTCAACTCTTGAATCATCATTTGTCACTCGCCACTGTCAGGCCGGGTGGCGGAAGCGATCCAGCACCTGAAACAGGACCAACCCGAGGGCCGCATTCACCAAAACGCCGCTGGCGACACTCAGGAGCTGGAAGGGAGGCGGAGATTCCAGCAGCCCGTGTTGCAGTCCGGCCAGGCATAGGCTGTGAATAAGGACGAAAACCACCGTCATGAGGGAGCGCGCGAGGATTGAGTCGAGCTCGAGCCGCATACTGACCGTGGCCGCCAGATATCCCACCACGGCCTTAGCCATGCCGAAGATCCCAAGATAGCCGTGCGATAGCGCGTCCTGAAGCAAGCCTAGGCCTGTTCCCAAACCGATTCCAAAGACCTTGTTCCGTCGCACCAGCGCGAAGTAAATGGTGACCAGCAGAGGAAAGTCCATCATTCGGGCCAGAGGGAGCTTGAGGGGCAAAAAGGCTTGGAGCAGTAGGGCGGCCAAGGCGGTCACCCAGAGCGTGGCCGGATGTACGCGAAAGACTTCCACCGGGCGGTCAGTTGAAACCGGCATTCTGGCACTAGACTACCAGAAGCTGAGGTGCGGGGGAAATTCTCTTTCTCAAGAAGGGGGCTGGTGCCGGCGGTTGCGGCGTGCGGACAGCGGCGGAATTTCAGGCCTTACGGACGCCCCAGCAGGTTCAGGGCCTGCTGCCGGCTCGAGGCAGGTTTGAGGACGACCAGGACGGTTTCCAGGCGGTTCAGGTCCACCGCCGGCTTGACCAAGATGTTCTTGTAGATGTTCCCTTCGCTGGTCCGGAGAACCGTCCCCACGGGCAGTCCTTTGGGGTAGATCTGGTCAAGGCCTGAGGTCACAACCGCTTCACCCGGCGCAAGGGTTTCTTCGTTCATCACGTAGTGGAGCTGGCACAGGTTCCGGTTACCGCCTTTCAGGATTCCCTGAACACGGCTTAGTGCCAGCGCCACCCCCAAGCCGCTCGAAGGGTCGGTGATCAACAGGACGTGGGAGGTGTGAGGGAACACGGCAATGATTTTGCCCACCACTCCTGCCGGTGTGATCACCGCGAGATCCGCCGCAAGGCCGGAATCCGAGCCCTTATCGATAAAGACAGCATTAGAACCCTCTCCGGGACTGGTGGCGATGACCTCGGCGGCGACCGTTTGGAACGGCAGGTGGCTCTTGAAATCTAGTAGCGCGCGTAGGCGCTGGGATTCTGCTGCCTGTTCGGAGAGCTGCTGGATTTGAGAACGCGCTGCCACAAGCTGCAGGTGGAGTTCCTGGTTCTCCTGCTGAGCGCGCCAGAGACCCCGGTAGGTTATCCAGGCTCGTGTAGAGGCATCCAGCATGCCGCGGAGAGCCCGTTCGAATGGGTCGACGATCGCGACCGCCCACACCCGGATTAGGCGAACGTTATTGTTGCGGGTGATCTGGACCGAAAGGAGGAGTAATTGGGCTACCAGCACGCCGACCAAGATGAAGAAGGGGCGGTGGCGGGCAACGAAGGCCTGCATCCCGGGACCTTCCCGAGGCAGCAACTGGATCGGGCGTGTGAACTCGGGCGAGTTCGGGTCGAACATGTTGACCCCGCCCCGCGGCGGGCACTTGCCTAGCCCACGCCCGCAGCAAGACAAGCCTATTCTATCGCAACTCGGCGCAATAGGTCGAAATCTGTGAGCATCCTGCCCGTTCCCAAGACCACCGAAGCCAGGGGCTCTTCGGCAATGGATACCGGCAGGCCAGTCTCTTCCCGAATACGCTTGTCGAAGTTCTTCAGGAGGCCCCCACCCCCGGTTAACACGATGCCTCGGTCGGAGATATCGGCGGAAAGCTCGGGAGGGGTGCGCTCCAGCGCCACGCGGATGGCGTTGAGGATCGTCGCCACGCACTCAGATAGCGCGTCGCGGATCTCCGAATCGTCGATGGTGATGGTTTTCGGAATGCCTTCCAGCAGATGGCGGCCCTTAATCTCCATCGTCAACGGCTTGTCCAGGGGATAGGCGGAGCCGACTTCCATCTTGATCAGTTCGGCGGTTCGCTCCCCGACCAGCAAGTTGTACTTGCGCTTCAAGTAGGCGGTGATGGCCTCGTCCATCTCGTTGCCCGCGACGCGCACCGAGCGGCTATAAACGATGCCGGAAAGCGAGATCACAGCGATGTCCGTGGTCCCACCACCGATATCCACGATCATGCTGCCGGAAGGTTCGGTGATGGGCAGGCCGGCCCCAATGGCGGCCATCATGGCCTGCTCCACAAGGAACACTTCGCTGGCCTTGGCCCGAAACGCTGAGTCCTGCACGGCCCGCTTCTCGACCTGGGTGATTTCCGAGGGCACACCGATCACAATCCGGGGGTGCACAAACATCTTGCGGTTGTGGGCCTTCTGGATGAAGTAGTTAAGCATTTTCTCCGTCACCTTGAAGTCCGCGATGACCCCGTCTTTCAAGGGACGGATGGCCACGATATTCCCGGGCGTGCGCCCTAACATTTCCTTGGCGCCACGCCCCACCGCCTCGATGTCTCCCGTGATCTTGTTGATCGCCACAATGGAAGGCTCGTTCACCACGACGCCTTTACCCTTGGCATAGACCAGGGTGTTGGCGGTTCCGAGGTCGATCGCCAGGTCGGAGGAGAAAAGACTGAACAAAGAGCGAAGGTTCATTCCTTTGTGGACTCCTGTTTCGATGGGCTTGGGTGACGCGCGGAAGGCTTCGTCATTCGATCACGACGGTTTTACGGATCGTATTCGTATCGCCCCTGCGGTTCTGCGCGGTGATGGTGATCTGGTTCGATCCGGACTTGGGCAGCGGCGAGGTGAAGTGGCGGAAGGTGCCGTCGGGGGCGATGGAGAAAACCTGCTCGTTGTTGATGATGACGGTGGCGCCGGGTTCTGTTTTCCCTTGCACTTCCACCACCTTGCCGTGATGGATGATCTTGGTGATCTCCAGGTAGGCTTGGCTTCCGGCCCCCACTTCCTGAACCAGGTTGAGCCGGTTGGCATCACTCGGCTGGCTTTCCACTCCTTTCGCGTCGATTGAGCTGACGATCCAGTAGTACGTCCCCTCCTCCAACCCGGATACCTGCATCGAGGTCCGAACGGGCAACTTCTTATCCACCACAAAGTTGGAGAGCATAACAGAGGGAGACACCTGCAGGTGGTAGCCTGCTGCCCCAGGAACCTCCGACCAGGCAAACTCCAGCATCGTGGATTTGGGATCCTTCGCCATGATCAATTCCATATTTTGGGGCGTCAGCAGCTTGGGTGGCGCAATCACCTTTCGCCGCAGCAAGCCCGGTTGATCGGAGGCAAACGTCACCTGATCGTACTGACCGAGCCGCACACTGGAGGAACCGCGCGTCACGTCGACCTGCCCTTGATTAACAGTAAACTCATGAAGGTTCGTCGTAGGATCATTGCGCACCACGGCGCGGCTTTCCTCGGCGAGGTTCGCCACGGCGTCTGCAAAGGAAACTTGCGACATCGAGCCCGGGATTTCGAACCTTCCTGTCGAAAGGTCCACCGCTCCCGAAGTAACCTGGACCGCCACCCTAGTGGCTTTGGTCACGGGATCCTCGCGGCTTTCCTCGATCACCACGAGGGCGTCAGGCTTCAGCACGTAGTTCGTGCCGTCAGTGAAAATGATGCGCGCCACGCCGTCATTTCCAGTTTGGACGAAGTCGCCCTTCTCCAGGCCGGTGTTGTAGTCGGCACGGATCCACTGTAGCGATCGTGCCTTCTTGACGCGTACGGTGCCGTCAATGTTCACGAAGTGGGCTTCGCGCTTTGACGTGGCGGTCTCCGTGTCCGTCGTCCGACCTACCCGGCCGGATATCGCTGCCAGCCCCTGTTTCACCTTTTGGCCGAAGTAGTTGGGAGCAATCAGGTAGAGGATGAAGGCGGCCAGGAGGAGCGCCAACACAGCGTAGACGACGATCGTACGGTAAGAGATAGTGGTCCACTCAACTTCGTACGATCGACCTTGCTCCGGGATGGGTGGCCTGGATGGTATGCCCATAGCGGCTCGGCACTTACAGGCCTATTCTTGACCAAAGCCTCTGTAGGGTCAAGAGATTTCAACGCTTTGCTGCCCCTTCATCCCCCTTAGCCCTTGGTCTTTGCCTCCCAGAGCTGCCGCCGTGCCCCGCCATTTTGTTGCCGCGCCTGGCTGCTCTCTTCTATAATGGTTAAGTTTCGACGGACGCGCAGGAGCATTCATGTATCGATTCTTCAGAAGAAACCGCGAAGCGGTGAAAAAGTACCTGCTCATCTTTTTCTTGAGCATTGTTTCGATCGGCATGGTCATCACCTTGGCGCCAATTCCCACCGGGGATACCACCCGGGTGGACTCCAACGTGCTGGCATCTATCGGTGGAGCCGACATAACCACCCAGGACCTCCAACAGAGCATCCAGGCGCGCTTTCGAAACACATCGTTGGGTTATGACTCACGACTTGTGCCGGTGGTAGCCAGCAGCGTCCTTGACGAGCTGATCCTGCAGCGCGCCCTGACCAAGCAGGCCAAGAAACTGGGCTTGGAGGCATCGCAGCAGGAGTTTTACCAGGTCCTTCAGAGCATCCCCTGGCTTTATCCGGGCGGGACCTTTATCGGCCCAGACCGCGCGGGCGACGTCATCCAGCAGCAGACCGGCATGACCGCTAACGAATTCGAGGCGCTGCTCCGGCAGAGCATCCTGCTCGACAAGGTCCGCGGGGTGATCACCGATGGCGTTCAGGTTTCTGCGCCCGAGGTGCTCGAGGAGTTCCGGCGACGGAATGCCAAAGCGCGGATTGAGTACGTCTTATTTGACCCCAGCCAGTTCCTGAAGGCCGTCGAAGTCCCCCCTCAGGCTCTCGAAGCGTATTTCAAGAAGGATCCCGCTCGATACAAGATTCCCGAACAGCGGAAGGTGCGCTACGTGTTGATTGCCCCAGACCTCGTGCGCGCCCAGGTGAAAGTCAGCGAGGACGAGCTCCGGCAGTACTACGCCCAACACTTGGCGGACTACCGCGTGCCCGATCGGGTGAAAGTGGCCCATATCCTCTTCAAGACCACGGGGAAGACCCCGGCGGAGGTTACCACCCTTGAGAAGACCGCCCAGGATGTGCTGGCTAAGATCAAGGGCGGCGCAGACTTTGGGGAGCTGGCCAAGACATATTCAGAAGATTCCACCGCCGCAAATGGCGGGGAAATCGGCTGGGTCGTGCGCGGACAGACAGTGAAGGAGTTCGAGGATGCGGCGTTTTCCATGAAGCCGGGCCAGGTGAGCCAACTGATCAAGACTGTTTACGGCATCCACATCCTCAAGGTCCTCGAGAGCCAGAGCGCGCATATGCAAAAGCTCGACGAGGTCAAAGAAAGCATTCGGACTGAACTCGAGAAGCAGAGACTCGCCGGCGCCCAGGAGAGGCTGGCGAATAACCTCCAGAACCAGCTCAAGGAGAATCCTTTCGAGGCGGTGGTGCGAAAAGCTGGATTGGAGGCCAAGGAGTCGCCGCTATTCCGCTACGGCCAGGCAGTCCCCGACCTCGGCAACGGTGACGCTTTTGAGAACTTGGCCTTCCAGTTGCGGCCGGGCGAAGTGGGGATGCCCATCACGGTCCCCAAGGGGCAGGCCATTATCCAGGTTGCCGAGATTGTGCCGGAGCACGACCCCACGCTGAATGAAGTCCGCGCGGGCGTCGAGGAGGATTACCGCGCGGAGCAGTCACAAGTGCTGGCTGCCGAGAAAGCCAAGCAGCTTGCCGCCCAGGGAAGGACCGGCGACTTCAAGAAAGCGGCCCAGGCCATGGGACTCACGGTCAAAGAGAGCAAGGACTTCGCCGGGCAGGATTATGTTGAGGGTGTGGGATCCGGCATGCAGCTTGCGGCGGCTTTCACTCTGAAGGTGGGCCAAACCAGCGACGTGGTCGCGTTGGGAGGTGGAAACAGCGTGGTCTTCCGCGTCGTGTCGCATACCCCGGCGAACGAGGCGGAGTTCGCCCAGCAACGGGATCGGATCGCCGAAGAGCTCCTGGAGCGGAAACGCAGCGTCGCCTTCGAACTCTATCGCCAGAATCTGAAACTCCAGCTTCTCCGCTCCGGGGAATTGAAAATGAACGGCGAAGTGTTGAAGCAGTTCATCGCCTCATACCAGAAGCAATAGCGAGTCAACAGTCGAGAGTCGAAGGTGCAAAGGAAGAGCCTCACGGCTTTCGAGCTTTGACCTTCAACGCTCGACCATCGGTTAACATGCCCCGTCTCACCAAACTCTCACCCGAACAAGTTGACGGTGAAGCCCGCCAGGTCTTCGAGACTTTTCTGAAAGAGCGGGGCAACATCCCCAACATGTTTCGCACTGTCGCACATCGGCCGGAAATCATGAAGACCCTGACGGCCCATTTCCGCGCCGTCATGAACACCGGCACGGTAGAGACGAAGCTGAAAGAGTTCGTTGCCGTCCGGGTTTCCCACCTCAACCACTGCGACTATTGACTGAACTCGCATACCGCCTTGGCAAGGCGGTTCGGAGCGACGGACGCTGAGCTGGCGGCCCTGGAAAAGGGGGACTTGAGCGTCTTTGGACCTCGCGAACGCGCCGCCCTGCAATTCGCCGAGAAGCTCACTCTTGATTCTAACCATGTCGGCGACGAAGCGTTTGCGGAGCTGCGCCGGCACTTCGACGAAGGTGAGACCGTCGAAATCGCTGCTGTGGCTGGCATCTTCAACTACTTCAACCGCTTCAACAACGCCCTTCAGATCGAACCGACCAAGTAGCGGTCGTCCCTGGCCGGGCAGGGTCGGTATCATCCCACGGGCCGTGACCCTTTCGCGCGCAATCTCTGTTAGGTAGAATGGTTTTACCCTCGCCAGACGCCAGAGCTATGCCTGGGCCCCACACCACGGCCCCGGGACTGCGCTCAGCCGCGGGTCTCTTACTAGCTCGCGGACACTACTGAAGGGCACCTGGGGAGGAAGGCAATGACTGAGGGCTCTCTTCAGCGTCGAGTCTTCCAAAGCGACACGGCCGTTCTCATCTACCTATCTCTCATCACATTGATCATCCACTGCATCTTCAGCGGCCAGTACGGTTATTTCAGGGATGAGTTTTATTATCTGGCTTGCGGCGAACACCTCGACTGGGGCTACGTCGACCATCCGCCTTTCATTGCCCTTGCAGCTTTCTTGACGCGGCGGTTGTTAGGAGACTCGCTCCTGGCGCTGCGCTTTGTACCTGCTTTAGCTGAAGCGCTGGTGGTTCTGCTGACCGGCCTTATGGCGCGCGAGCTCGGTGGAGGGAGGTTCACGCAGGTGCTGGCGGCGCTATCGGTGATGGTGGCGGGAGATTTGCTGGCGTTGGGTCACATCTTCTCCATGAACGCCTTCGACCACCTCTTCTGGGCGCTCTGCCTGTACGTGGTCATACTGATTTTGAAGTACGACCGGCCCAGACTCTGGCTCCTGTTCGGCCTGCTCGCGGGTGTCGGGCTGATGAACAAGTACTCCATCGGCTTTTTGGGCCTGGGGCTGGTGGTGGGTCTGATTCTCACGCCTGCCCGCAAATACCTGCGCAGCGGATGGTTGTGGCTGGGCAGCGGGCTGGCGCTGCTGATTTTCCTGCCGCACGTCCTCTGGGAAATTCGCACCAGTTTTCCGACGCTTGAATTCATCCGCAACGCCACGCTTTACAAGATTGCGCCGCTCTCACCGGTGGGCTTCATATTGGAAACGATCTTGGGCATGAATCCCCTCACGCTGCCCATCTGGCTGGCGGGTCTCTGGTTCTATTTCATTGCCCGGGAGGGCAAGAGCTATCGGCTTCTCGGTTGGATTTACGTCTCCGTCCTGATTCTGTTCCTCTCCACCAAGGCCAAGACCTACTACTTTGCCCCGGCCTTCCCGATGCTCTGGGCGGCAGGAGCGTTGGTGATCGAGGGTTTGATCCGCCGATGCGCCGTCCAGTGGTTGAAACCTGTCCTGGTGGGTGCGCTGGTGGTGGGTGGGATGGTGCTGGCGCCTTTCGCAATGCCCGTGCTTCCTGTGGAGATGTTTATCCGCTACTCGAATTGGATGGGGTTTAAGCCCCCGTCGGGCGAAACCCACCGTACAGGAAAGCTCCCGCAGTTCTTTGCCGACATGCATGGATGGAAGGAGATGGTGGCCGTCGTGGCTGAGGTTTATGAGAGTCTTCCGCCCGAGGAACGCGCCAAGTGCGCCATCTACGCCTCGAACTACGGGCAAGCGGGCGCCATCGATCTCTTCGGCAAGAAATATGGCCTCCCCAAGGCCATCTGCGGTCTCAATAGCTACTACCTTTGGGGACCACGCGACTATACGGGAGAGATTCTGATCTCGGTGGGCGACAGCGTAGAAGACAACCTGAAGGCTTATAATGAAGTCACGACCGCCGCCACGATTACCAACGAATACGTCATGCCGTACGAGAACAACATCCCCGTCAACATCTGCCGCAAACCCAAAGCCCCGCTCAAAGAGCTGTGGCCCATGACCAAGGTGTTCGATTGATGCTGTAGCGCCAGCGTCCCGCGGGCTTTAGGCTTTCCTTCTTGCCGCCGAGACCCACGACACGCCGGGGCGGGCGGCGGCGCTACGATGCTAACCGCGTCGCAGGATTAGCTTCTGGTCAGCGGCAGCGGGCGTGAACATGTCCGGCCGCGTCAATCCTAATTCCTTTGCCATCTTCACGCCGTAATCCAGCTTGGCGATATCCTCGCCGTGGGCGTTCGAGCCAAAGGAAAACTTGACGCCCGCCTCCCTCGCCATCTGGATGAACGGCAGGCTCGGAATGTTGAAGCGAGAGTTAATCTCGATGGCGACGCCGTGTTTGACCGCCGCATCGATCATTCTCCTCATTCGTTCTTTCGTCCACAGCGCGTCGTACTCGTTGGCGATAGAAGGAGGAAGAAGCGTGGGGTTGGCGAAGATGTCGATCGGCTCCTGGGAGATCACGCGCACGTTGAAGTCCACGTACCGTTCCATGAAGTCCTGCTTGTCGCCGACCTTCGTTTCGGGAAGCCACAGCCGCACCAGGCGTCCGTCTTTTTCGGGGAACGTGAGGGCGTCGGACAGCACATAATCGAGTTGGGCCACGACTTCTTTCGAAAAACACTTCATCCAATCGAGTCCCTCAGCCTGCATGCCCTTGTAGACGGGTTGTGCGGCCAATGTCGCGATGTAGCGCTTCAGATCCTCATCATTGCGAATCGGTTGGTCGAACCCTCCGTGTTCGACCACGCCGAGCTTGACACCGCGCTCCTTAGCAACCTGCACTGCTTTTTCGAGCGGGAACCGCGCGTCGAAATGAGCGTGGAAATCTATAAGCGGGAAGTCCCTCTCGTTAGCCTGCCCAGGATCGATTGGACCACCCGACACCCCCCACGGAACAAAGCCCAGGGTGCTCGCGGCCGCCGCACACCCCAAGAATCTGCGTCGTGAAATGTTATGCCGCATAAGATACCTGCATCTCCAATTTCTATTGGAATTCTCTGCGCGAATCTTCTCCCAGGCACGCAGCATACAACTGCCGGGTTGGCGATTCAACTCGACTCTACAAGTTCCTGCGGGCAGAATCGGCAAGAATTTCTGAGGCCCGCGGCTTTTTAGGGTATAAACCTCACGGGGTGGATTACCCGCGAGGCCAACCTCGCGAGATTCGGCTGGCTAAAATCTGCGTATAGGAAGGAGAAGAGGGGACAATGACGAAGTTTTTCTCCCGCCAGTTCCTGCTGAGCGACACGGCGGTTCTCGTTTACCTGTCATTCGCTACGCTGCTCATCCATTTCCTCACCAACGGCCAATACGGTTACTTCCGGGATGAGTTCTACTACATGGCCTGCGCCGAACATCTTGACTGGGGCTATGTGGACCAGCCGCCCTTTGCGGCGTTCATGGTTTCCTTGACGCGGCGCTTGCTGGGTGACTCTCTTTTCGCCTTGCGATTTCTGCCCGCGGTTTGCGGAGCCCTCGTGGTTCTGCTGACCGGGCTGATGGTTCGCCAGCTTGGTGGAGGACGCTTTGCTCAGGTTCTCGCAGCTACCGCCGTGATCGTAGCTCCGGCTTATCTGGGCATCCACAACTTCTTCTCGATGAATTGCTTTGACCACCTTTTCTGGGCGTTGGCGGTTCTTATCCTTATTCGCATTCTGAAGGATGGTGATCGGCGGCTCTGGCTGCTGTTCGGTTTGGTGGCAGGCATCGGGCTGATGAACAAGTACTCGATGGGATTCATGGGCTTCGGGCTGGTGGTCGGGCTCGCCCTGACCCAGGCGCGCAAGCACTTTGCCAGCAAGTGGCTATGGCTGGGAGGCGTGCTGGCGTTCATCATCTTTCTGCCTCATATCCTCTGGGAGATCCATTACGGGTTTCCGACACGCGAATTCATCCAGAACGCTATTCTTAGGAAGAACCTCCCGATATCCCCGCCCGCGTTTGTGCTCCAGTCCCTAATGGAAGTCCATCCGTTTACGCTTCCCATCTGGCTGGCTGGGCTCTACTTCTATTTTGTCTCGAAGGACGGAAAGCCATATCGCGCGTTAGGATGGATTTATCTGGCCGTGCTGGGCTTGTTCTTAGGGACGAGAGCGAAACCTTACTATTTCCTCCCTGTTTATTTCATGCTCTTCGCCGCTGGAGGCTTGGTGATTGCGGCCGTCATCCAGCGACGAGGCTGGACTTGGCTGAAGCCCGCATACATGGTTTTCCTGGTTCTCGGTGGCTTGGCCACGGCGCCTCTTGCCTTGCCGATCTTGCCGGTGGAGACGTATCTCAAGTATCAGGACTTCATCGGCGTCAAGCCTCCCAAGGAAGAAAGGGGCGTGCCGGACAGGCTACCGCAAACCTACGCCGATATGTTCGGCTGGGAGAATATGGTCGCGACGGTGGCTAAGGTCTATAACAGCCTCTCGCCGGAGGAAAAAGCCAAGTGCGTGATCGGGGCCAGCAATTACGGCGAAGCGGGCGCCATCGATTTCTTCGGCAAGAAATATGGCCTGCCTCATGCCATCAGCAGCCACAACAATTACTGGATTTGGGGACCGGGAGACAAGCCGGGCGAGATTGGGATCATTGTGGGCGGTTCCCGGAAGGATTACGCGACGATATACGAGCAGGTGGAGGTCGTAGCCACTATCAACAGCGAGTACGCGCGCTCCTCCGAGACTAACCTCCCAGTCTATCTCTGCCGACGCCCCAAGATGACGCTCCAGCAGATCTGGCCGCAGCTAAAGGAGTTCATCTAAGGGATCCCCCGGAGGTTGTAAGGGCGAGCCTTGCACTTGGCCTTACAACTATCTGCCCTCTCCCTCAGGGAAAGGTCGGCCCGCAGGGGCCGGGTGAGGGGACAGGACCCAGAACTCGACCCCCAAACTTGACCCCACCTATACACCTCACCCATAATGCGCTCTTCGCTACTCGCCGGCATCCGGGGGGCAAATCGTGCGCGACATTCGAAAGGTGGCCGTGCTCGGCGCGGGGACCATGGGAGCTCGTGTTGCGGCTCACCTCGCCAACGCCTCAATCCCTTCCGTGCTGCTCGACATCGTTCCCCAAGAACTCACACCGGACGAGCAATCTAAAGGTTTGACGCTGAGCGACCCCAAAGTCCGCAATCGCTTTGCGCTGACGGGCCTGGATGCGGCGCTGAAGTCTCGCCCGGCGGCGTTTTTCTTGCCTGAAGTGGCCCGCATGATCACCGTCGGCAACTTCAAGGATCATCTTGCCTGGGTGAAGGACTGTGACTGGATCATCGAGGCCGTCACTGAGAACTTGGAGATCAAGCGTGGGTTGTGCGAAAAGGTTCAGGCACTCCGGTCACCCGGCTCGGTCGTTAGTTCGAATACCTCGGGAATCTCCCTGGCCAAGATTGGCGAGAGCTTCAGCGACGATTTCCGGCGATACTTTCTCGGCACGCATTTCTTCAACCCGCCGCGCTACATGAAGCTGCTCGAGATTATCTCGACCCGCGACACGCTGCCGGAGGTTGTGGAAGGCATCGCGCGGTTTGGCGACGTGGTGCTGGGGAAGGGCATTGTCATCGCGAAGGACACTCCGAACTTCATTGCCAACCGCATCGGGACGTTCCTGACCATGAACGTGCTGCGCGTCATGCAGCAGGACGGTTACACCATCGAGGAAATTGACGCGCTCACCGGGCCGGCTATGGGCCTGCCGAAATCTGCGACCTTCCGCACCCTTGACATCATCGGCCTAGACGTCCTGGCGCACGTAGTCAAGAACCTCTCTGAATCGCTGACCCAGGATGAGTGCCGCGACTTGTTTCGGCTCCCCGATTTCATCGAACAGATGCTTGTTCGCAAGCTGCTGGGTGAGAAGACGAAGCAAGGGTTTTACAAGAAAGTTAAGGGCAAGGGCGAGAGTAGAGAAGAGGACGAAATTCGCACACTCGATCTCGGAACGTTCGAATATCGACAACGCCAGAAACCGGGGTTCCCGGCACTCGAAATGGCGCGCAACATCGAAGACCCCCGCGAGCGGGTGAGAATGCTCATTCAATCGCCGGATCGCGCCGGACAGTTCTACCAGAAGGTCTTGATTGACACTTTCCATTATGCCGCGATGCGCGTGCCGGAGATTTCCGACGACATCGTCTCCATCGACAACACGATGAAATGGGGGTTCAACTGGGAGTGCGGAGTCTTTGAACTCTGGGACGCGGTGGGCATTGAGAAGACAGTCACAGCATGGCAGAAGGAGAACCGTCCCATTCCACCGCTGGTCGAGCGGCTGTTGAGTTCCGTGAATAAAACCTTCTACACCCAAACCGACGGCGCGACGAGTTATTTCGACTTTGCCAGCGGCGCCTACCGAGTTATCGAAGACAAGCCGGGCATCCTCCTGTTGCCTTCGCTCAAGGCGCGCAAGAAAGAGATCAAGAAGAATCCTGGCGCGAGCCTCATCGACCTGGGCGACGGCGTGGTGTGCCTCGAGTTCCACTCGAAGATGAACACCATCGGAACGGACACTGTCCAGATGGTTCACGCTGGCCTGAAGGCGCTGAACGAAGGCTTTGACGCGATGGTGATTGGAAACCAGGCGCCCAACTTCTGTGTCGGTGCCAACCTGATGCTGGTCCTGCTGGCGGCGCAGGAAGCGGAGTGGGAGGAGCTCCACCAGGCGGTGCGCGCTTTTCAGAATGCCAACATGGCGCTGAAGTATGCGCCCAAGCCGGTGGTAGCTGCGCCTTTCGGTCTGACGCTCGGCGGTGGAACAGAAATTTGCCTTCACGCGACGCGCGTGCGGGCTGCGGCGGAAACCTATATGGGGCTGGTGGAGGTTGGTGTCGGCCTCATCCCAGCGGGCGGCGGCACCAAGGAAATGTTGGTGCGCGCCCTGGACGCTGTGCCAAACGATCCGGAGGCAGACCCATTCACTTTCGTGAAAGAAGTCTTCTTGAATATCGGCATGGCGAAGGTCTCCACCAGTGCGGAAGAAGCCCGCAAACTGGGTTTTATTTCCGCGCGGGACTCCATCACCATGAATCGCGACCGGCAGATTGCGGACGCCAAACAATTGGCGCTGGACCTCGCGCGGTTGGGCTATCGTCCCGGAAAGCCTCGCGAGGGCATACGGGCACTGGGCCAGCCCGCGTTCACGAAAATGAAGCTCGGGCTGCACCTGATGCGCCGCGCGGAATACATCTCCGATTACGACGTGGTGGTTGGAACCCATCTGGCGAAGGTGCTTACCGGAGGCGGTGAGTTCAGCTCGCCGCAAATGGTTTCGGAGCAGTATTTGTTGGATCTCGAGCGCGAAGCCTTTGTCAGCCTTTGCGGCGAGAAGCGCACCGTGGAGCGCATCCAGCACATGCTGAAGAAGGGAAAGCCGCTGAGGAACTGAGAAGGGCAGTTAACAGCCAACAGTCGACAGTGGACAGTCAGAGCTTAAAGGACGAAGGGCGAGCTGATGGTTAACTGCGAATCAATTCCGACGCTCGGAGCAACTGGTCCTTTTTCCCCGCAGTTAACTGTCGACTGTTGACTGTTAACTGATTCTTGGAGGCAAGCATGAGGGAGGCCGTGATTGTTTCCATTGCGCGGACTGCGGTGGGGAAGGCGCCGCGAGGGACACTGCGCTCGACCCGGCCGGATGACATGGCGGCGGTCGTGATGCAGGAGGTTCTGCGGCGAGTGCCGGCGCTCGATCCGGAGGAAGTAGAAGACGTGATCCTGGGTTGCGCGATGCCTGAAGCCGAGCAGGGGAACAACGTAGCGCGCGTGGCGTCACTGCGCGCAGGGTTGCCGGTCACCTGCTCGGCCATGACCATCAACCGATTTTGCTCGTCGGGCCTCCAAGCTATCGCGCTCGCTTCCGAGCGCATCATGGCGGGTTTTGCAGATGTGATCATCGCTGGTGGCACAGAGACCATGAGCATGATTCCCATAGGCGGATATCGCTTCTCCCCTAATCCTTGCTTGGTCGAGCGCTACCCCGATGCTTATCTGAGCATGGGGCTCACGGCGGAGAACCTGGCGCGCAAATACCAAATCACGCGCGAGCAGCAGGACCAGTTTGCGCTACGGAGCCACCGATGCGCACTCGCGGCGATTGACGCAGGCAAATTCAAGGAGGAGATCGTGCCGCTCGAAGTTGTTGAGGTGAGTCTGAACGACAGAGACAAACCGCAGACGCGCCGGACGATTTTTGACATCGACGAAGGTCCGCGACGTGATACCTCAATGGAGGCTTTGGCCACGCTCCATCCTGCTTTCCATGCCCGGGGCACGATCACTGCAGGCAACGCCTCGCAGATGGGCGACGGTGCCGCTGCTGCAGTGGTCATGTCCATGGAAAAGGCCCGGGCGGTGGGCCTGAAACCTCTGGCACGTTTCGTCAGCTACGCCACGGCGGGTTGCCTGCCGGAGGAGATGGACCTTGGCCCGGTTTACGCCGTCCCGAAGGCCCTGAAGCTGGCGGGGCTGAAACTGGCGGACATCGACTTGACCGAGTTAAATGAGGCTTTCGCGGCGCAGGCGCTCGCGGTCATCAGACTGGCCGAGTTGGATCTGGAGAAGACCAACCTCAATGGCGGCGCCGTTGCGCTCGGCCATCCCTTGGGCTGTACCGGCGCCAAGCTGACGGCCACGTTGCTCGGGGAGATGAAGCGGCGCAGGGCTCGCCATGGCATGGTCACGATGTGTGTGGGAGGTGGGATGGGCGCCGCGGGGATCTTCGAGAATTTGGAGTAGGCAACGGGCCTTCTGCGCACGGTTTTTAGTATGGCTCAAGTCACGCTACGGTCGATGCCGGCTCGCGGCTCTCAAGCTGTAACTCGTTCCACCCGCATATCGACCATGAGATGGAGGTGCTCGAATGACCGTTGGACCGCAGTTCGCCCTTGACCAACTCTGGGATATGGCGAGAAGTGACCCCGAAAAGGTCGTGCTTCATGTCTTCCGAACCGTTGAGATGTTCCTTAGAGATTGGCTTATGCTGGAGAGAGTGTACATTTCTGAAATATCTGACAGGGTTCGTCAAGAAAAGGAGATCAGCGAGCTTCTGTATCAGCAGCTGAGGACGCTAAATCGGTTGCGCAATGATGTGGTCCACCGCGGATACAAGCCGAAGTGCGGAGATGGCCTGATCGCGCTTGGAACTCTGCATAATTTCTATGACGACCTTTGGGCGCGCGGAATGGCTGAGACAAACAGCGCTCCTCCGATTGGAGAATGGACCTGTATCCTGCCCGACCCCCATGCTGCACTAGAGAAAAGACAGGGATGGCGCGGTTTTCAGGAAATCGCGAGGCGGTTTTTTGAGCAGCAGGCCGGGTGTAGAATTGTTGAGGAAGTACCTATCGAGCTGCCCAGTGGCCCGCATCGCTTCGACCTAGCCTCTTTAGACAAGAGCGTCGTCATTGAATGTAAGAGCTATACCTGGCTAAAGTCGGGAAAGCGACCAAGTGCAAAGTGGGAGGCAGCCCAGAGAACCTGTGGGTTGTTGTCGGAGGCGACTGCTACGCGAAAGATACTCGTATTTCAGGATGACATGGCAAAAGGGAAATCTCTTGCCCAGGAATTCGTCCGTCTGAACCAGAGTCTGGTACGCGGGATTCAAGTATGGCGGTATTGGAGGGGCGAATTCCAGAGAGTGGACGAGCAGGCAGGACCGAGTTTGGTCATGTAGAGCAGTGATTTGCGGAGCTTTGGGTGCCGTGCTGACTTGTCGCACGAAGTACACGAGGTGACATTGAATCGTGACGGACCGACTGCATAAGCGAGGAACCATGGGCACCGCAACAACTAGCGCCAAGCCCCTCGTCAAGGGTGGCAGTTTTCTGATCGAGTCACGGCTGCCCGAGGAGATCTCCACGCCCGAGGATTTGACCGACCAGCACCGGCTAATTGCCCGGACGGCAGAGGAGTTCGTCGAGAAGGAAGTGATGCCACGGACCAGGCAAATCGAGGAGAAGAAGCTGGGCATCCTCAGAGAACTGCTGAAGGAAGCTGCCGAGCTCGGCCTCTCGGCCACGGACATCCCTCAGAAGTACGGCGGCCTGGAACTTGACAAGATTTCTTCCATCATCGTGAGCGAAAAGATGGCGCGCAACGGGTCGTGGGCAGCGACGCTGGGCGTGCAGGCAGGAATTGGAATTCTTCCGATCGCTTTCTTCGGTACCGAGGCCCAGAAAGCCAAGTACGTGCCCAAACTCGCCAGCGCCGAGTGGGTGGGAGCGTACTGTTTGAGTGAAGCGACCTCCGGTTCGGATGCCTTGAACGTGAAGACCAGAGCCACACTCAGTCCCGGCGGGAAACACTACCTTCTGAACGGGACCAAGATGTGGGTGACCAATGGCGGCATCGCGGACGTTTACGTGGTGTTCGCCAAGGTGGACGGAGAGAAGTTCACGGCGTTCATTGTGGAGCGAGGATTCCCCGGAGTCCTGCCAGGCGCCGAGGAGCACAAGATGGGCATGCGCGGCTCCTCCACCACCCCCCTCAACCTCGAGGATGTTCCGGTCCCGGTGGAGAACGTCCTGGGCGAAGTCGGCAAAGGACACCTGATTGCCTTCAACATCCTGAACGTGGGCCGGCTGAAGCTGGGCGCCGGATGCGTCGGGGCCTGCAAATACCTGCTTGCCGAAGTCCTGAAGTGGGCTAAGGAGCGTGAAGCCTTCGGCCGCACGATCGCCGACTTCGGGATGATCAAGGAAAAGCTTGGGGAGATGGTTGCACGCACTTATGCCGTCGAGAGCATGGCGTATCGCACGACGGGGATGATTGACTCGCTGCTCGAGGGAATTGACCAGGGTGCCCCGACGGCTTCGCAGCGGATCCTGGAAGCTCTGCAAGAATACGCCATTGAGTGCTCCATTCTGAAGGTGATGGCCACGGAAGCTTTGCAGTTTGTGTCGGACGAAGCCGTCCAGATCTTCGGCGGCTACGGTTTTTCCAGCGACTACGAGCCGGAGCGCGCCTACCGCGACCAGCGGGTCAACCGGATTTTCGAAGGCACCAACGAAATCAACCGGCTGCTAATCACCGACATGCTGATGAAGCGGTCGATGAAAGGCCAATTGGCGCTCATCCCCGCTGCGCAAAGACTGCTCGACGAGATCCTGGGGATGGCGCCGCCGGAAGAGGTGGCCGAAGATCGGCCGCTGGCAGAAGAAGCGAAGCTTGTCGAGGGCGCGAAGAAAGTGGCCTTACTGGTGGCCGGGAGTGCCGTGCAGCGTTACTTGCAGGCGCTGGAACACGAGCAGGAAGTGATCGGCGTGATTAGCGGCTTGGTGATGGAAATCTACGCCTTGGAGAGCGTGCTGCTTCGCAGCTTGAAGGAAATGGGCAGAAGCTCCCCTGAAGCTTGCGCGTTTGAAAGTGCAGTCGCTCGCGCGTATGTTCACAACGCGGCTGACCGCATGGAAGTTGACGCGCGAAGGGCGCTGGCCAGGATTGTGGAGGGTGACGCGCTTCGCACGCAGCTCGCCGTGCTGAGACGTTTCCTCCGCCGTACCCCACCCGATACCATCGAGCTGAAGCGCCGGGTTGCAGATCGGGCCTTGGAACTCAACCGGTATCCATTCGCGTAGGAATGCGAAAAGCAGGGAAGCCCGCCTAGGCGGGCTTCCGTTGCAGAGAGAAACGCGCGGGGACTGGAGCCCGTCCCCTATGGGTGTCCCCTTTCCGTTGGGCAGACGGGAGGGCCCGTAAAGGGCCTCCCTTATATGCCGCGCAGGGCCTTGGCGGCTCCCGCCAGGTCAGAAGAAACGGCCAATACGACATCCGTTTTCCTGCTGCCCTTCGGAACGGTCGCGTGCGCGTATTCCACGTTGATGTTTGCCTGTCCCAGACGCGCGCCCACATCCCCGAGCACGCCGGGCTTATCGGCCAGGGTCACACGCAGGACCTCTTCTTCGGTAAACCGAACGCCGAGGTCTGTGAGTACTTTCTTAGCCTTGGCCGGGCTGCTGACCTGAAGGTGGATGGGGCTCTCACCGCCGGTGCTCCAGCAGGAGAAGGCGGCGATATTCACCTTGGCTTTGCCCAGAGCTTGGGCGATTCGGCCGAGTTCTCCGGGTTTGCTCTCTACCCAGGCCGTGAGCTGCTTTATCTTGGGCATGGTCAGTTCCTCCTGAGGAAGTTGTAAGCATGGGAGATTCGGCGGCGCCGCTACGGCGAGCGCCGCAGCTCGAACAAACTCAAACGCAACACCTCGCTGCGGGCGACACCGGGCAACCTGTCATCGCGCTTCCGAAAGCCTGAGGTTGTTGCCTTCGGTCACCACGAGAATTCGAGGCTTTCGAGTGATGCTAAAATACGCCAAAGGAAGCCACATGTAAAGCCGACCTGACGACGCCGGCAGGTTGGGGCGGAGGACGGCCGTCTCCTTCCCAGGCCCCCTTCTCCAGGAGTTGAGACGGACGAAAAATGCCTGCGACATCAGGTCTATTGACTTTACCGCGAAAGCATGAGATTTGGCTGCTCCAAAGGCCTGAATTCTCAGAACAGGGAATCCCGAGGAGGGGCTGTGGTACGTCGCACTGAAGAAGTCCACGTTGTGGTTGTGGGAAGCACCAATTTTGATCTGGTAGTGAAAGCCGACCGCCTGCCCAAAGAAGGGGAGAGCATGATGGTCACGAACCTCAAATTCTTCCCCGGCGGCAAGGGGGCAAACCAAGCTGTGGCTGCGGCGAGGATGGGCGCCAAGACCTCGTTCATCGGCGCGGTCGGTAAGGACATGATCGGAGATTTCCTCATCGACGGGTTGAAGGGAAACGGCATTGACACTACCTGGGTAAGGCGCGATCCGGGTCGCACTACGGGGTGCGCTTTCATTATGCTCTTTCCTAACGGGAACAACTGCATTGCGGTCGATCCCTCCGCAAACTTCACGTTGACGGCTGCCGATATCGAAGGTGCCCGCGAAGTGATCGAGCGGGCTGATGCGCTCTCGACGGTGCTGGAGATTCCCCTGGAAGTGGTAGAGAAGTCGCTGCGCTTGGCACGGAAGGCGGGAAGGCTCACGGTTCTCGATGCGGGGCCTCCGCGTCACTGCCCCCCGGAGATTTTGAAGCTCGCGGACATCGTCTCGCCGAACGAGACGGAGCTCGCTCATCTGACTGGCGAGGAAGTCTCCGGGCGGGCCTCGGCGCGCGAGGCGGCGGAGAAATTGCTTGCCCTGGGTGTGCGTAAGGTTATCCTGAAGTTAGGCAGCGACGGTTCGATGCTGGTCACGCGCGAAGGAGCAAAACATTTCCCAGCCTGCAAGATTCAGGCGGTTGACCCTACGGCCGCGGGCGATGCGTTTACGGCAGCCCTCACGGTTCAATTGGCTGCAGGAGTAAAAATCGAAAGCGCTATTCGCTACGCAAACTACGCTGGGGCGCTGGCCGCCATGAAACTCGGCGCCCAGCCCTCACTTCCTACGCGCGAAGAAGTGGACGCGTTCGCCGCGCGCGACGCGAGTTCTGCCTAGCGCAGAGTCGCGAGTCAACTCTACGGTCCTTCAGTAGGATTCGTGGAAAAGCCGCAGACTCGCCGCGGCTTCTTTCTAGCCGGCTGTGCGCGGGTGAGTCTGCGCTACTTCAAGATTACATTCCCCAGATAGCCGCGCTTCTCCCCATCACTATCGCGCACCAACACGCTCACGCGGAACGCGCCCGCGGGGATGGTGACGGCCTTATCTAGCCGAACCACCTCGCGTGGGTCCACCGCCACCAAAACCTCGTGAGCCAACTCTTCCCCGAGGCCGCTGTAGAAAACGGCTTCGGCCGTGCCGGGCGTGAACACTCCAAACACTCCCTTGAGTGTGAGGCGACTACCTTCGACTTTCCCGGTAATCGGCTCGCTGATGGCGCCGGCCCAGACCGCGTCGCGGATTGGATTCGGCACGCGAGTCGGTGACCAGTAAACCGGGAAGGAGTATTCCTCGCCCGGGTCGAGCGTGGCGTAAGGGCTTAGTACCTCCGACTCCAGGAAGTACGGCGTTTGCTTGGGGTCATCGGGCAAAGTCTGATCGAATGGCCGCCGCGCAATCGTGCCCGGGCCGTCGTTCCAGGACTCAATCGAAGCGTTGTCCGGATACGCGGCGCCAGGGAAGTACTTGAAGTTCTCGACCAAGCCAATATTCTTCTGGCCGTTCACCACGGCGTACCAGCCAGCACTTGAATCCGCCCCGATTTTGCCGACGCGGTAGAGATAGTGGATGCGGAGCATGCGGCCACCATCGATCACCTCGTAGCTGGGGTGGCGGGCGTCACCATAGGGTTTGTAATAGCCTTCGGGGAACATGCTGCGCGGGTTGAGCGGCACATACATGTAAAGGTCTGGATTGGGCTTCGACGGGTCGCGGGCGTCGGCAGCCTCGTGCTGGATGAGGTGCCAGATGCCCCAGCGGATCTGGCGGCGGCTGACGTTGCGCATCACCTGGTCTACCTTGACGCGCGTGGTACCGGCATAGACGTGGTACGTGCGCACAAACTGGACGCCCGTCCGGGGGTCGCCGGGGCTCGCGACGCGGACGGCGACTTCGGCGGGTATCTCCGCCACTACCTCGGCCTTGAACTTGCTGCCGTCGAGGATGTAGTAAGGGATACTCGGCCACTCGTCATCGTTCATCCATCCTTCTGGTGCCGGCCAGACTTTGTCCCCGCCGTAATTCGCCCAACCCGCTTTCGGATTGTTCTGCTCGGGGGGCAAGACCTTCCCTGCCAAATCCTGGTTCACATAGAAGTACTCCTGATCACCCAGTTGGAGCTGGATGGCGCGTCCCCCCAGGTCAGGAGCAACCAGCAGGTTGACGATGCCGTTAGTCAGACGATAGACGTTCCAACCCTTGTATTGGGTCTTTTCGAGCTTCGCGGAATAAGACGTAGCAGGAGATGCCATGGCAAACCTCGTTGAAAAGATCGTTATTGGATGTTTCGAAAGAACTGGGCCTTCAAATCCTCCTGGCAGGGTCAGAAGCGCCAGGCAGACACTGAAGGTCGAAAGTATCGTGACTTGAAAGAACCGCTTCAAGGGCACACCTCACATAAAAGATCTCTAGAAACCGCTGGGAACGATCCAGTAGCTGGCCTTAAACGTCTTTCCGGGTTCGAGAACGATCAAGCCCTTGAACTTCCCCTCGTGTTGCAGATTGAAGGCATTGGTCGGCCCGGTCTGTGGTTCGATGCAGATCAGGCTCCGGTCAAGGGGCGCGTAAATGACAGCGAAGTCAAAACCCGTGCCGTAAACGACTTCGATTTTCTGGGTTCTGCCCTTGACCGAGATTCGCCCGAGGCCGTCGGGACCGCGCTCAAGGTCCGAGAACTCGTCGTCGAAGAAGGTCTTGCCTAGGGTGAAGGCCTTCCGATCCGGCAGGAATTTGTCCGTCGGCTCAGTTTCACCGGTGGCGACCAATTGCTGGTTGAGCAGCCAATGCGTTCTGGCCCCGATGCTCAAGGTCCACTCCTCGCGGGGACCCTCCACGCAAAAGTAGGGGTGATAGCCCATCATAACGGGCAATGCGGCACGCCCGACGTTCGAAACCTCGGTGGCGATTTCGAGCTGGCCATCCTTCAGGCGGTGAGTTACTTCATAAGTCTGCGCAAAGGGGAACTGCGCCATCAGGTCGGGGCACTTGGAGAACTCGAGCCGTGTCGTAACGAAAGCTCCCTCGCCCTCGGAGGCGCCGGTCTTAACTACTTCCCAGCGCTTCTCGAATACCAGGAGGCCGTGGATGGGCTGGTTGAACTGGTCGCGGCGAAAATTGCCCCATGCATCGTTCAGCAGGTATTTCCGGCCCTGGAAGAAGTAGTGGCCCCTGTCGATGCGGTTGGCCCACGGCGCGACAAAAGGGTTCCCGTAATAGTTGCGGTGGAGCTCCAGGTAGCGTTTGAGCGATTCGGCGGGAACCAGAACGTCTTTTCCATTGACCTTGAACTCGTAGCCGAAGTTGCCGATGTCGGGCACGAGGCCGAAACTCATGCTCCGGCTCGAGTCGAAGAGATGATAGGTTGTGTGCCCTTCGACGTGTTTTTGCAGGACTCTGAACTCTTGCAACCTGATACCTCCCGAGGGAAAGAATCGGGAATGCTCAGAAACCCGTGGGAATGATCCAGTAGCGGGCCGTAAAGGTCTTCCCGGGTTCGAGAACAATCAGACCTTTGAATTTCCCCTCGTGTTGCAGATTGAAAGCGTTGGTCGGGCCGGTCTGGGGCTCGATGCAGATGAGCGTGTTGTCGAGAGGCGCATAGACCATGGCGTAGTCAAACTCCTTTCCGTACACGACTTCAATCTTCTGGGTCTTGCCTTTCACCCAGATGCGGCCCAGGCCGTTCGCGTCACGTTCGAGTTCGGAGAAGCCGTCATCAACAAACGTATTCCCCAAAGTGACGCCCTTGGTGACGCCGGGAAGGAACTTCTCCGCCGGTTCAGTCTCGCCTGTGGGAATGAGCGGCTTGGTCACAATCCAGTGGGTCTTGGCGCCGATGCTAAGCGTCCACTGCTCGCGGGGGCCATCCGGCCGAAAGTAGGGGTGATAAGCGAAGTGCACGGGCATGGGGGACATTCCGACATTGTGAACTTCCGTTGTTATTCCCACCGCCCCATCCTTGAGCCGGAAGGTGACGACGTAAAAGTGACCAAACGGGAACTGCGCCATCAGGTCGGGATAGCCGTAAAAGTTGAGGCGCGTTTTCAGTTCAGCGCCATCGGTGTCTGAGGCGCGGAAATCCAGGACTTGCCAGCGTGGATCGAAGACGACCAAACCGTGGAGGGGCAAGTTGTTGGGCGGCACGCGAAGGATGTTTCCGAGGCTGTCGTTCAGCAAGTATTTCTTTCCCTGGAAGTAGTAGTAGTCCTGATCGATGCGGTTGGCGTACGGGGCGAGGAACGGATTGCCCCAGCCAAACCAACGCTTCTCCAGGTAGGCTTTGAGCGATTCCGGCGCGACAAAAACGTCCTTGCCGTTGACCTTAAACTCGTAGGCAAAGTTGCCGATGTCCGGCACGATGCCGAGATCCATTTTCCGCTGCGCGTCGAGCAGGTGGTAGGTGGTGTGCCCTTCGATGACCTTCTTCGTAACAGAATAGTTGCCCACAGTAAAACCTCCAGATGGAAGACCAAAAGCCAGTATCATGAAGGTGCAAAACAGCGTGCGCGGTCTCATGAGTTTCTCCTTTCCAAGGCGGCTTCGTAACAGGCCCATCCTGCTTCACCGCGGGTTGACCTGCGACTAGGCCGCCGGCGCGGCCTCTGCTCCGCACTTTGCGAGCGTATGCGCCAGCTCCTGCACCGTGGGGTAGAGATTGCGATAAACCTGGTAGTAACCGTCGTACATCCGAACGTTGTCCGGCCGGGGAGCCATGCGCTCCTTCACCTGGATGGCTTGCTCCGCCGATTCCTGAACGGAAGAGTAGATCTTGGCGCCCACACCGGCCAGCAAAGCCGCGCCCAGCGCTGAGCCTTCCGACGTGCGGAGAGTAACCAGTTCCTTGTCGTAGATATCTGCCTGGATCTGGCGCCAGAGGAAACTCCGCGAGCCGCCGCCTGAAGCGCGGATCTGTTCCACAGGAATCTCCAGCTCCTTGAAGATTTCCAGCGAATCTCGCAGGCTGAAGGCTACACCTTCCAGAATGGAACGGATCAAATGGGCGCGGGTGTGGGCCGCGGTCAACCCGAACCACATGCCGCGGGCGTGCGCGTCCAGGTGTGGCGTACGTTCGCCCATCAGGTAGGGAAGCCACAGGAGGCCGTCGCTCCCCGGCGGAACCTTTTCAGCTTCGCGGATAATGAGCTCGTAGGCGTCCACGCCGGTCTGCCGCGCGTACCAGGACTCGGACGCTCCGAAGTGGTCTCGGAACCAGCGGAGTGAGAGGCCCGCTCCCTGCGTGACGCCCATCACGTGCCACTTGCCGGGCACCGCGTGGCAGAAGGTGTGGATGCGTCCCCGCGGATCCAGCTTGGGGGCTTCCGTGTAAGAGAAGATCACGCCGGAGGTTCCGAGCGTCGCCGAGGTCAGACCTGGGAGAACAATACCGTTACCGATGGCGCTGGCCGCTTGGTCGCCTCCGCCGCCGACCACAGGTGTCCCGGCATTCAAACCCGTGAGCACCGCTGCCTCGCGAGTGATTTCGCCGGTGATTTCCGGTGACTCGTAAGCCCGCGGTAGAAGCTTCGGGTCGAGATCGAGAGCCGAGAGCATCTGCCGGGACCAACGGCGGTTCGTCACGTCGAACAGCAGCGTCCCGGAGGCATCGGAAACGTCCGTCGCAAACTCCCGCGTAAGGCGGAAGCGCACGAAGTCCTTCGGCAGGAGGAAGTGCGCGGCGCGTTCAAAAACCTTGGGTTCGTGATCGCGAACCCAGAGGAGCTTGGGAGCGCTGAAGCCGGTGAGGGCGGGGTTGGAGACGAGCTGGATGAGCCGCTCGGGCCCCACCTTCTGGGTGATCCAATCGCACTGCGGCTGGCTGCGCTGGTCGCACCAGATCAGGGAAGGGCGGAGGACAGCACGCGTCTTGTCCAGCAGGACGACGCCATGCATCTGGCCGGAAAAGCCCACTGCCACGATGTCCGAGCCCTTGAGCCCCGCCTCCTCCAGCGCCGCGCGGATCGCCACCAGCGTCGCCTGCCACCAGTCCTCGGGGTCTTGCTCCGCCCAGCCGGGCTTGGCCATGCGCATGGGCCGATGATCGCCAGTGGCTGCGCCCACCACGTGCCCGTCAGGACGAACGATTACCGCGCGTGTTCCTGTGGTTCCAACGTCGATTCCCATCATGTAGGACATAAGAGCAGTTGACAGTCGACAGTTAACAGTTAACAGTCAAAAACCCGACCGCTCAACTGGTCATTGCCGACCCCTCCTTTTAGAGCTTTATTTTCTCCCAGTGTCCGGACTTAGCCGAGCGTTCCACGGCGTCGAGCACCGCCTGATTCTCCACGCCATCCCTGAAGTTAGGCGTGGGCAGGCGGTCCTTTTCCAGGCAGATCAAAAAATCGTGGAGCGCGTGGACGAAGGTGTGTTCATAGCCAATGATGTGACCCGGAGGCCACCAGGCGCCGGTGTACGGATGGTTTGCCTCCGTCACCAAGATGGTCTTGTAGGCCTGCCGGTCGTTGGGCTCGGTGCGGTCGAAGAACTCCAGTTCGTTCATCCGCTCGAAATTGAAGGCCAGGCTGCCCTGGCTGCCGTAAATCTGGAAGGTATTGAAGTTTCTTCGGCCGCCGGCGAAGCGTGAAGACTCGAAAACGCCCACGCTGCCGTTGCGGAAGTGCGCCAGGTAGTTCGCGTCGTCGTCCACAGTGACCTTGCCTTTTCCGCCCTTGCCTTTGGCGCCCCAGGCGCCCGCGCCGTCGCTGGGCAGAGGACGCTCCTTGATGAAGGTGGTCATCTGGCCGGTGACGGATTCGATGTCGCCGTTCAGGAACTGGGCAAGGTCTGTGGCGTGCGCGCCAATGTCGCCCAGCGCGCCGCTGCCGGCGTATTTCTTCTCCAGGCGCCAGACCAGCGGGAAGTCCGGATCCATGATCCAGTCCTGGAGGTAGGCGCCGTGGTAGTGATAGACCTTTCCAATCCGGCCCTCCTCGATGAGCTTCTTGGCGAAGGCGATGGCAGGCACGCGACGATAATTGAAATTCAGATAGTGCTTGACGCCGGCCTTCTCCGCGGCGCGCAGCATGTCTTTCGCTTCGGCAAGGGAATTCGCCAGAGGCTTCTCGCACAGGATGTGTTTGCCCGCCTCCGCCGCCGCGATGACCATGGGATGGTGAAGGTAGCCAGGGGTTGCGACATCCACCACATCGATATCCTTGCGTTCGACCACCCTCCGCCACTCGCCGTCCGATTCTTCCCACCCAAACTGCCGCGCAGTCGCCTCCAGCTCCTCCTTGGAGGCTTTGCCGCACAGCACTTTCATGCGCGGAATGAGTTTCCCGGGGAAAAATCTGCGCACCTGCCGGTAGGCATTCGAGTGCGCCTTGCCCATGAACAGGTGACCGATGAGAGCAATGTTGATTTCAGGCATATGCAATTCTCCCTGTTTTTGTGCTCAGGCGTCCGGTGTCCGTCGTCAGTTGTCCCGCCACGGCGGGCAACGGACTACGGACCGCTGACCACAGACGATCTTCACGCCCACCACATTTCCTTGAGTCTCTCCTTGATGACGATCTGGTTCAGGAAACTGGCCGCCTTGGTCAGCCCCTCATCGACCGACATCAGGCTGTCCTCGTGCTCAATGGACAGCACATCGTCGTAGCCCACCATCTGCAAGGTGGAGACAAAGTCGGCCCAGAAATCCGCGCCGTGGCCATAGCCCACGGTGCGGAAAATCCAGGCGCGGTTCCGCTCGTCGCTATAAGGCTTGGTGTCGAGCACGCCGTTGAGGCTGATGTTCACGTCGTACAGCTTGGTGTCCTTGGCGTGAACGTGGAAGACCGCCTCACCCAGCTTGCGGACAGCGACACAGGGATCGATGCCCTGCCAGAACATATGGCTGGGATCGAAGTTGCACCCGATGGCCGGCCCTGCCGCCTCGCGCAACCGGAGCAAGGTCTCGGGGTTATAGACCACGAATCCCGGATGCATCTCGATGGCGATCCGCACGCCGTGGTCCTCCGCAAACTTGGCGCGTTTAGTCCAGTAGGGGATGACCTTCTTCTCCCACTGCCACTTCAGCATATCCTGGAAGTCGGGCGGCCAGGGCGTGGGCGACCAGTTGGGATACTTGGAACTGTCGGAATCGCCGGGGCAGCCAGAGAAGTCGATCACCCGCGTGACACCCAGCTTCTCCGCCAGCAGAATGGTCTTGCGATTGGTCTCCGCGTGCTCCTCCGCCATCTTCTTGTTGGGATGTAGGGGGTTGCCGTGGCAACTCAGCGCGCTGATGCTGAGGCCATGGTCGTCGAGCTTGCGCTTGAATTCTTTGAGTTTGGAGGATTGGCTCAGCCAATCCAGCTTCACGTGCGGGTCGCCGGGATAGTTCCCCGTCCCGAGCTCCAGGGTCCGGATGCCGAGTGGCTTGACTTTCCGGATAACGTCATCCAGGCTCAGCTTGGCCAGCAGGGCAGTGAAGAGTCCTACCTTCATAGCGTCTCTCCGTTTGTATGGCGTTGGAGGGAACGGCGCTTCCGAAGCGTGGCCAGACCGGATGCGGCGCCCCTCGGCTGCCAGGATGGACCGCGAAGACCAGCGTAACGAGAGGCTAAATCTATAGTTCGGTTTGGCGCGCGTCAACTGGAAAATGGGAAGTAGCCAGCCGCACACCTCCCAGCGGGCTGGTACCTAGCCGCCACGGGCGGGCAACGAGGTGCGTTGCCCCTGCTTGGCCCGTATTCTCGCCACAGTCTTCGGGAGCGGAACGGCTGCAGCGTAGCGGCGCTTCCAATCCTCAGGATTTGTGGAAAGCTCGGCGAAGATGGCGGGATTACGGCGAGCGGCCATGCCAAAGTCCGAGGCGCGGGCACTGCGATGCGCCAGGAGAAGACGGAGCAAGCGTTCCACTTCGCCGTTGAGGAGGCGGGCGCGCTTGAAAAACCGTTCATAATCCGCAAGGATCTCCCTGAGCTTCAAGCCGCGGAGGAGCGTCTCTTCGGCGTCCAGACGCTCCAGGGCAGGGAAGGAGGCGAAAGAGCGCCGGAGAGATTCCTGTTGCCAGCGCGCCTGGGCGGGGAAGAGCCGCAGGCGACGCGCGACGGCCTCCACGAGACGGCGGATGAGCATCCTCTCGGTTTTGTCGGTAGGGACATAAACCCGCTCGAAGAGGGCAAGGAGTTTTGGGAACTGCTGAGGGTCTTCGCCCAGGAGTTCGAATGTGTCCTCCACCTTGCGAACGAAGAGGCCGTGCTTGGTGGCATTGTGGCGGGAGCGAGTGTAGCTCGCGGGCGTGCGCTTTACGGCGTTGGCTTTCTTGAGGTTGGCCAGAACAGCGGCGAGCTTGCGGGGGCTTAGCGGCTGCGTCTTTCGAGGCTCTTCCATGGGGATCCTCCCGGGGCAGTTCCGTGAGTTCGTCGGAAAAGGCAGGCTGTAGCCTTGCCTTCTAGTCTACTGAGTTCCGATGAAATTGTCAAGTAGGCAGACGCCGACCGGGGCGACCGCCCCGCCGCGTTAGCGCAGAGTCCTTTTGTGACTCTGCGGCTCGTGCCCGCGCAGACCGGGCGTTCGACGCGTCGGCGTGAAGGCGGCCGTCCGACAGCCCCGTCAGGGGCGGAGGAGTGTAGCCCAGCGCGTGAGCGCTGGGATAGAGAAGTGGGGAATGAAATCTCCGGATTGAGCCCCGGACGGGGCGATAGAATGAATGTTAATCCAGTTAATCTGCCGCCCCTGCCGGGGCTGAAACACCAGATTTCGGCGGCTCGTCGGTCTCCCATGGCTGACGCCATGGGCTACATTCTTCTGCCCCTGAAGGGACAAAAAGGTGCAGAAGGTTACCCTGATCACACGGCTTGCGCCCTCGCACCGGGGCCAGGGGACGGTGCCCCGCGACTTGATGGGCAGGGTCCGTTCCTCGGCCTACAGCTTGCCTCGTGGGCCGAATTCTGCCACCCTTCGGGCCGGCGGGTGGAAGGCGGCCTCAGCCCCACGGCAAGGGCTGGCCAACGTCGAAAGGAGCAACTCACGATGCGGCATCAACGATTTGCCTTCGTCTTCGCGATCTTGGTCGTGGCGATCGTATTCGGCACATGTTCGGGGCAAGAAGTGGCGCAAACGACTGCGGCCGAGAAGGCCCAGCCGGCGGTGGAGCGGACGGCATGGTACCGCGAGGCCAAGTTTGGGATGTTCATCCACTGGGGGCCGTATTCCTTGGCGAGCGTTGAGGCCTCCTGGCCGATCATGGTGCCGGATCCCAAATGGCGCATCGCCCAGGCTGCGTACGTCGAGCTTTACAAGCAATTCAACCCCACGAAGTTCGACCCGGGGGCGTGGGTGAGGCTGGCCCAAAAAGCCGGCCAACGCTACATGGTCTTCACCACCAAGCACCACGACGGGTTTTGCCTGTTTGATTCTGCGCTTACCGATTACAAGATCACGAACACACCATACGGCAAAGACATCGTCGCGGAACTTGCCGCGGCGGCCAAAGCTGAAGGCATGCCCCTGGGCTTTTACTATTCACCGCCGGACATGCACCATCCCGGATTTCGCGACACCTCCAGGCTGGCGAAAGAGAATTGGCACGGACAGCCTGAGCGTCCGGAATGGGCGACTTACCTCAACTACATGGAGGGCCAGCTCCGCGAGTTGGTGACGAAATACGGCCCGCTCGCCGTAATGTGGTTCGACGGGCTTGACAAGCAGGAGAAATACGATGGCGCGCGCTTCCATAAGCTCGTCCATGAACTGCAACCCGCTACCCTCATCAACAACCGCATCGGCCTGCCGGGCGATTTTGAAACGCCCGAACAGTTCATCCCGGAGACGATTCCCACCAAAAGCTCAAGAATCCGGCTGGCGGGCCCCGAGCGCCCCGAACCGGCGGACCGCTCGGCGACAGTCCCTGTCAACCCGGAGGATTTCCAACTCTGGGAAACCTGCCTGACCATCAACAACACGTGGGCCTACAACCAGAACGACCGCGCATTCAAATCAGCGACTGACTTGATTCGAACTCTGGTGGACGTGGCGAGCAAAGGCGGGAACCTGTTGCTCAACGTCGGGCCCACCCCCGAGGGAACCATCCAGCCCGAATTCCAGCAACGCCTGCTCGCCATAGGCCAGTGGCTGAAAATCAACGGCGTATCCATCTACGGGACCACTTACGGTCCTTTGCAGAATCTTCCCTGGGGGAAAACAACGGCGAAGGGAAGCATGATTTATCTGCACGTTTTCGATTGGCCCCAAGAGAAGCTAGAACTAAGCGGCCTGCAGGCTCGAGTTACCCAGGTAGTCTTGGTGGCCAGCGGACAGCGGCTAAAGTTCAGGCAGAGGGGAGACCGCCTGATTATCATGGTTCCAGCCACCGCGCCCGATGCGGCGGTCAGCGCGCTGGCGCTCCAAACGCAGGAATGATGCGGGAAATGTGTTGTGAGGAACGGAAGTAGAGAAGTAGCGCAACTCCCGCTCTCCGGAGTTGCGGCTTTTCTAGTTCTCGAACCATGTCGGTGGGATTGATTTACCAGGACAAGATTTTGAAAAGCCGCAGGAGGTAGCGCAACTCCCGCTTTCCGGAGTTGCGGCTTTTCCAGATCTTTTCGTCTGGATAGGCATCAGGCCACACCGGGAGCGCGTCGGTGCGATTGATTTACCAGGAAGAGATTTTGGAAAGCCGCAGGAGGTAGCGCAACTCCCGCTTTCCAGAGTTGCGGCTTTTCCAGTTCTTTTCGTCTGGATACACATCGGGCGAAAGCCGAATCGCGCCGGTCGGGTCGATTTACGAGGAAAAGATATCGAAGAACCGCAGGTCCGCAGCACGGGACCTGCGCTACACGGGGTGCGCCGCCATCCCCCTGCCTAAAACCGTCAAGGAATTGAAGCGGAAAACGCCATAACTCGCCGCGCCTCCGGCAAAGCCGTCTAAAAAAGGAAAGCCCCGCACTGGGCGGGGCTTGAGGGCGCTATTGTTAGCGTTGCCTCACTACGCGAACGGAAGTCCGACTAGATTACTAAGATAAGCCGGGCAACCGCTACTGAGATACACTGAGCTGCATTATAATTACTGCCATCCCATTGTCAAGGGGAAAAAACATGAACACCCCACCCCCACCGGAATATGTCCTCGGCA
>Ga0315280_10000791_pt1 | contig 57487 bp, 44 predicted proteins | sample YL17G06_40_MG_FD_203697 | JGI IMG/M metagenome (GOLD analysis project Ga0315280, IMG submission 203697) | Sediment microbial communities from Yellowstone Lake, YNP, Wyoming, USA - YL17G06_40 | ecosystem: Environmental > Aquatic > Freshwater > Lake > Sediment | place: USA: Wyoming | collected... | reverse complement strand
CCTTGACCCCGCTGCGCCGAGCCCAAAGGCCCCATTCAAGGCCGACCGCCGGCAGACTACCTCGCAGAATCTTCGCCCGGGGGATTGACCGTTACATGAGTAACCGAACGTCGTTGTCCCCGACGGATCGTCCATCGTCTCCACCCGACCGAGCGCGTCAAACGTGAACGTCGCGCGCGCCCCATCCCCGTACTGAATGCCCGTCCGCCGACCCGCCGCGTCGTACGACAGCGTGGTCGTGAGCCCGCGCCCATCAAGCCTCGTGAGCAGGCGGGCCGTGTCGTCATACGACAGCGTCACACGGTTCCCGAGCGGGTCCTGCTTGGTCGTCACTTGTCCGGCATCATCATACACCCATGTCGTTCTGTTGCCGCAGCCGTCGACGACTGGGAGGACCCAGTTGCATCAATGTCCCGTCCCCGCCTAGCCTGGCTACCCTCTTGCTGCGCTGGACTCGCTACGCCGCTGGCGTTCCTCCTCCGCTTGCGCGAGCATGTGCCCCACGTCCTCATGCCCGGCGGCCAGGGCAAGGTCTCTTGGCGTGTGGCCCTCAGTGTCCCGGAGGCGCGGATCAGCGGCCCACGCAAGCAGCTCCGCCACGGCAGATGGCGAACCGCTGTCTGCGGCGCAGTGGAGTGCCGTCCTCCCCTTGGGGCCGGGGGCGTTGGGGTCCGCGCCGGCCTCAAGGAACATGCGAACGACGTCGGCCACCCGGCCCGGGTCTGTGCGCTCCACGTGGGTGGCCCCCGAGAGACAGGCCAACATCAGAGGGGTCCAATCGTCGGGTGACCGCGCATCGGCCGGCGCGCCGGCATCTAGCAGCGCCCGGACCTGCTCCCGTGCCGCGTGCATCGCCGCTTCCTCCAGAGGGGATGGCCATGCGGGATCGGGCCGGTAGCAAGGGTCGGCCCCGCACTCCAGGAGTGCTCTGACGGTCTCCCCTCCCCCGGGTGCCCAATCCCGCCACGAGGCCACGTAGAGGGGAGGGAGGCGCTCCTCGCCCACCAGCGGCGAGCCCGCTGCCCCGCCGGTATCGGGGTCGGCTCCGGACGCCACAAGCAGACGGATCATGTTGGGGTGGTAGGCGTACGCAGCCGCTTGGAGTGGTGTCCACTTGTATGCCGCCGAGCCTATGCGACCAAGGTAACCTACATAGGCGCCTCGCTCGAGCAGCGCCCGCGCCTGCGCACAGTCGCCGGACTTGGCGGCTGCTAGCAGCCGCGGTCCCAGCGTGGCCCTGTCAACTGCACGCCACCGGGCGTAGCCAAGCACCATGACGCCCAGCGCTGCCACTACGGAAACGCAGGCCCACGGACATCGTCTCAGTACCAGTGCGGGCCTCCTTCCAGTTCCACGTGGGTGTGGCGGCACCAGCCGACCGGCAGCGGCGCGAACCTCTAGGGGGCCTTGATGCACCACACAGCGCAGGCCGCCGGCCCGCGGTCCTTCCAGCTGCCGCAGTCGTCCGACGTGCACGCCCCGAAGTCGCCGCGCAAGCACGCGTCGTAGACCGTCTCGCAGCAGTCTATGCAGGCCCTGTTGCTATGGGGGTACCACTTCAGGCATATCTTGCGATCAGGAAGAACGCATGGGAGACGTGAGGGCGTGGGCCCCGATGGGCGCGAGCATCCTGAGAGCCCGGCACCGAGCAGAATACAGATCAGCGCGCCCCCAAGCCACGCGAGCGGCGCGATCTCTCCGCTCGGGTCGACTTCCCACGTCGGCCTTCCGCCCACATACCCATACCTCGCCTCCCCTTCCACCGGGTCCACGCTCAACCAACTCCCGGTGCCCGGGCGCAGCCACCTCGCCCTCACGTAGGCGAGGGCGAGGTCGGGTTCGGTGTAGTAGCCGAGGGCGCCGATGTAGCGGAAGGGGTTGGTCGTTGAGCCGGTGGAGGCGCGTTGCACTCCCCAGGCGTCGAGGATGTAGGTGTCGGTCACCGACGCGTCGGCGCCGGTGAGGGTCTCGATCGTGCCGAGGACCGAGGGGTGGTAGAAGCGCGAGGTCGTCGATCGACGTTGCGAGACGATTGGGCCATAGGTGTCACCGGCAGGGCGGCCACTGTCACTGGGAAAGGGCGAGACGCCGGCGAACTGGGCCGCAGACGAGACGCCTGCGCCACGGGGTGGTCTGTGTGCCGGCTGGAGGCCGGCGCTCCCAGAGTCTGCCCCACGGGTGGGCGAGCGGGTGCGTTGCCTTGGTAGCCCCGACAACATGCGGCTTGGCCCCAATGCTCGGCGTTGCGGGTGACCCAGTGATGCCGAAGGCAGTATAGCACAGTGCGTGGCGTTGCCGGCTGGCAGCAGGTGGCGCGAGAGGGGCCGCCGCAGTCCGAGGGAACAGGTCTGTGGCGCGTCATTATGTGTCCGCCACGCGCCGGACGGAGGTGCCCGTTGCGCTGCCGAGTTGTTGTGCACGTCGTTCTCTGTTCGCTCGCCGTGGCCATCGGCGGCATCTCCTTCGCTGACGAGAGGAGCGCCGCCATGGGAGTCCCGCCGTTCGAGAGGCAGGTCCTCGGCGAACTCGACAACTCGCCCGACATGAACACCCTGTTCAACGTGGCGGACATCGATGGGGACGGGCGCGTCGACGTGCTCGTCTCGGGCCGGAACGGGCGAATGGCGTGGTTTGGGAACCAGGGCGACGGCCGCCCCTGGGTGCGGCACATCATCGCAGAGGTGCGCAATCAGGAATGCGGCGGGCTCGCGGTGGACCTCACCGGCGACGGCCGGCTCGATGTCATCAACGGGGGCGACTGGCAGTCGGACGAGGTCGCATGGTGGGAGAACCCCGGACCTGACGGCGGCGAGTGGCAGCGCCGGGTGATCGTCCGCACGGGGCGCAACCAGTTCCACGATGAGGCCGTCGGCGACGTCACGGGCGACGGCGTCACCTCGCTCGTGTTCTGCAACCAGGGCGGCGCGACGCTCTACCGGATCCCCCTGCCCGAGGATCCTCGGGTCAGCCCCTGGCCGGGCCTCGAGGTGATCGCGACCGATCTCCGCGAGGGCACGCAGCCCGAGGAGGGGCTCCTCATCGCCGACATCGACCTCGACGGCCGGAATGAGATCGTCGCCGGCACCCGTTGGCTCAAGTGGAACGGGACGGCGTGGGAGCAGAGCAAGTTCGCCTCAGGGTACATCACCACCGTGATCGCCGTCGGGGACATCGACGGGGACGGCCGGCCCGAGATCGTGCTCTCGGAGGGCGACCCCCTCATCTACGGCAGGCCCGAGGGCGGCAGGCTCGCGTGGTTCCGCGCTCGCGAGGACATACGAGCGCCGTGGGAGGAGCACGTTCTGGCCGAGGGCTTGCTGGACGCGCACTCGCTGCAGCTTGGGGACATCTGCGGCAATGGCAGGCTGGACATCCTCGTCGGCGAGATCGGCCTCGCTGACATGCCGCCGGACCGTCCGCCCAAGCTCATGGTGTTCGAGAACGACGGCCAAGGAGGCTTCACCCGACACGTGATCGACGAGGGCGTCGGCACCCACCACGCGCGGCTCGTGGACCTCTACGGCCGAGGCGTGCTCGACATCGTGTCGCGCCCCCTGCACGGCCCGGATAAGGGTACCATCTTCCTCTGGCGTAACGGAGGGCCATAGGTTACCGCAGGTGCTTGTCCGCGAAGTCCAGGTACTGCAGCCAGTCGTACTCCAGTATGGCGTGATCGCCGGAGCGGATGTGGTAGCCGATCGTGCCGTGGACGGGCTGGTTCACCGGGGGCATCTCGTCACACGGCAGGCCGTCGGTCCCGAGGAGTCGGTAGACGGGATCGGCGTGCTTCGCGGCGAGGAATTCGCCCCTCGGGTCGGCCCACAGGTCATTCTCGGCGCTCGCGACGTATGCGGGCCTGGGCGCGATGAGCGCGATGAGCTCATGCTGGTCCACCGGCAGGTCGGCCTCGCGGTCGTTGTACTGCCTGAAGTTGGCGCAGAACCAGTGGGGAAACGCTGTGTTGATGCGGGCCACCGTTTCGCCGAAGGCTCTCATCGAAAGCGCCGCTCCGCCGCAGCCCGAGTCGTTGCTGATCGCCATCGCGAAGCGCTCGTCCTCCGCCGCGGCCCACAGGGCCGTCTTCCCCAGACGCGAGTGGCCCATAGCGGCCACGCGGGCGCCGTCCACGTCGGGGTCGGCGATCAGATAGTCCAGGGCGCGGCTCAGCCCCCAAGCCCACGCGGCGATAGACCCCCATTGGTCGGGATTGGGGGCGCTCTGGCCGGGACGGTGGTACAGAGGGTGCACGCCGTTCCGGAAGCCGTCGTCGTAGTCGGGGTCGATGTCGCAGTAGCACATGGTCGCCAACGCGTAGCCCCGCTGCAGGAGGCGCTTCACCTGCCAGTGGACGGCGTGTTCGCCGCGGTTCTCCTCCCTGGCGCGATTGCCGGTCACACCCATTCCCGCGTCGTTCATCACCCAGCAGGTCGGCAGGTCGATGCCCGGGTCGTCGGCCACGGTGTGGTTGCCCGGGAAGTTGAGGCCCAGGAACGCCGGCACTGGGCCGGTCGCGGCCGAGGGCACGTACAGCAGGAGGTTGAGCGTCACGCCGCTGCCCCGGCCGCCCGGGTAGAGCGTCACCTGCTTGCGGGTGGCCAGCCCGCCCAGCACTCCATCCTCGGTGCGCACATCGCACTCCAGCGGATCGCGGGGAGCGGGTGTGTGCCCGTACACGCGCTCGCGGAAGAGCTCCAGGATCTCGGCGCGGCGCGCCGGCCACTGGCCCGGCTCGACCACACGCGACCCGTTCTCCATCGTCAGCGGGTCTGGCAGAACGTAGTCCGGCACCTTCGACTCGTCGTAGTTGGGCTCCAATGGCGCCGAGCCGGCAACGAGCACGGCCAGCCCTGCCATCGGCCCCAGGCTTGCCAGGGTCATCGTCATCTCATCGACCTCGCATTCAGCGGTCGCCGGCGGCGAGCGCATCGGTTCGGCCGATAGGGTAGCATAGTGCGGGGCGGAGGGGTGGCGCTTGCGCCACCGAACCATGTCGGGGATGGTCGAGGTAAGCTCTGGAGGTTGCCGCTCGTGAGATGGCTCACAGTCCTTTTCGCCTTCGTCGCCCTGGGAGGCCCGCTCATGCCCGCGCGTTGCGCACCGCCCGACATGTCCACCGACGTCGCCCTGAACCGCCAGTGGGCCGAGCGGGCCTTCTCCGCACAGGCTGCTCCGCCCGCCACGGGGGATCGCCTTGTCATCCTGCACGAGGATGGTGTCGGCGACACGAAGGTCGGCCGTTGCGCCTTTGGGGGACCGATCCGCCTCGGGGATCGCATCTACGAGCGCGGGATCGGAGTCAACTCGCACACCGTGCTGCGAGTGTTGCTCGCGAGACCCGCCGCGTCGTTCCGGGCCGTCATCGGCCTCGACCGGAACGTGGACAACACGCCGGCGTCGGTGAGGTTCCACGTGAGCGTCGGAGGCAAGGACCTGCTCACCACCGAGGTCATCAGGGCCGGCGCCCCGCCGCGCGAGATCGACGTCGCGCTCGACGGCGCGACGGAGATCGACCTGACCGTGGACGTGGGCGGCGATGACCGCGGCTGGGATCAGGGCGACTGGGCCGACGCGCGCGTGTGCTTCGATGACGGCTCGGAGCTCTGGCTGGACGATCTGGCGCGGCAGGCGGACCTGGGACGCGAGCTGCCCTTCTCGTTCGTCTACGGTCGCAGGCACTCATCCGAGTTCATTGACACGTGGGAGCGAACCGAGTCGGCCGAGCCCACGGGCGAGGGCGCCGTCTTGAGGCAGGTTGTGCTCACCGACCCCGACACCGGGCTTCAGGTGACCGCCGTCTGCACGATCTATGCCGACACGCCGGGGGCGGACTGGACGCTCCGCTTCACCAACACCGGCCCGGCCGACACGCCGGCGATAGAGGATGTCCGCGCGCTCGACACGAGCGTTGCCCTCGGCATTGGCGGCCAGGTCGTGCTGCACCGGCTGAACGGCAGTCCGTGTCGCGTGGACGACTGGCTACCCTTCGACGAGGTCGTCCCGCCGGGGGGCCAGGTTGACATCACGGCCACGAACGGGCGCTCCTCCAACGTCTCGCCCTTCTTCACGATTGACTGGGGCGGCGGAGGCGTCGTCACCGCGATCGGGTGGTCCGGGCAATGGACCGCGTCAGTCGGCTTCGAAAGCGGGCGGCTGCGTTGCCAGGCGGGGATGCAGAACCTCCACACCGTGTTGCACCCGGGCGAGAGCATTCGCAGCCCGCGCATCATGCAGCTCTACTGGTCCGGCGGAGACCAGTTCCGGGCTTACAACCTGTTCCGCAGGACGATGCTCGCCCACATCGTCCCACGTGAGGACGGTCAACCGGCATTCCCGCCGATCGCGCACCTGAGCACGGCCTTCTACGAGGGCAACGGCAGCACCGAGGAGAACGTGCTGTCCCACCTCCGGTCCGTGGACGACCTCGGCTTCGAGGTCTTCTGGCTGGACGCCTACTGGACCGGGCCGGATGGCTTCCCCAACAGCATGGGCAACTACGGCCTTCCGCTCGAGAGCGTGGAGCCGCGCGACCGGTTCCCCCACGGCCTGGCGAGCGTTGGCACGGCGGTGAGGGACGCGGGGCTCGGATTCCTGATGTGGTTCGAGCCGGAGCGGGTCGCCCCAGGCACGCGCATCACGAGGGAACACCCGGAGTGGGTCATCTCGCCGGGCGGCGACGGGAGCGGGCTGCTCGACCTCGGCATCCCCGAGGCGCGCGAGTACATGACGGCCTATCTCGACGCGGCGATCAAGGGGTACGGCCTCGCGTGGCTGAGGATCGACTACAACATCGACCCCCTCGGTTTCTGGCAGTTCATGGACGCCAAGGATCCCGAGCGGGTCGGCATGACCGAGATGCGCTACGTCGAGGGGCTCTACCGCATGTGGGACGACCTCCGGGCCGCGAACCCGGGCCTCATGATCGACGACTGCGCCTCGGGTGGGAGGCGGATCGACCTTGAGACGCTCTCGCGATCGGTTCCCCTGTGGCGAAGCGACAACACGTGCGACATGGTCGGCGCGGGTCCCGACACGATCCTCATGGCAGCCGTGAAGAACCAGCTCATGAGCGCGGGGCTGAACCGTTACGTGCCGCTGAGCACGGTCGGGCAGATGGGCGCTGAGCCCTACTTCTTCCGCAGCGGGTTCAACGGAGGCATCGCCTTCGGGGAGGACGTCCGCCCGCCGGGCTACCCGCGCGAGCTGCTGCGCCAGGGCATCGCGGAGGGCAAACGCATCCGCAAGTACTGGCTCGGCGACTTCTACCCGCTGTCGGACGTGACTACAAGCCCGCGCGACTGGTGCGTCATGCAGTACCACCGGCCCGAGCAGGACGACGGGATCGTCGTCGCCTTCCGCCGACACCTGTCGCCGTACAGCGGGTACGACTGCAGCTTGCGCGAGATCGACCCCGAGGCCACGTACGAGGTCACGCAGTACCACACCTACGACCCGGAGCAGACCGTCACGATGGGTGGCTCGGACTTGCGGCATCTCTCGCTCGCCATCCGCGACTGCCCGGGGTCGGTGCTGGTGGAGTACAGGAGGGTGGAACGGCGGTAGAATGGAGCGGCGAAGGCGGAAGGCGCCGTGATCGAGCGAGACGTGCCACCTCTATACAAGGAGACCCTGGCGCTGCCGTTCTACGTGTCCTGGCCAGCCTTCGTATGCAGCTACCTGGCCTCAGGACTGGTGGTGGTCGGGGTTGGGGAGGTACCCCGCCTGGGTGTTGGCGGCCTCATATGCGCAGCTGTTGCCGCTGCAGTGCTCGTGGGCGTCGAGGCCTTGGAGCATCGCTCCACCGTGACAGTCACCGTCACTGGGAGGCAGGTCTGCGTCACGGAGGGCGGTGCGCCCAGTTCGACGAGCATTCGCATCACGGAGGTCGCCCGAGTCGACTGGGGCCGACGCGGGCGCACGGACGACGCCGGGTGGTACGCCGCCAACGATGGGCGGAAAGCTCGGGAGGAGAGCGGGCGGGTCATCTTCGTCGGCAGCTTCCATCGCCGGGGGCGCGCCGTCCGCCTAGAGCTCTGCGACGGAACGGAGTACATCGTGCCAGCGAGACGAGCGGACCAACTGGCCTCCGCCATCAGGGGGGCGGAGCCACGGAAGCGGCCGGTCTTCTCTCCTGTTGAGACATGACCAGGTCTTGCGACCTGGGCTGTGAAGTGCCGCCGCTTTGCGGCCGGTGGGCAAGCCCATTCTGGGCGCATCGCCATGCGCCCCTACAAGAGCGGGCCGGATGACGCAGGGCCGGGCCAGCGAGGAGTAGAGCAGCGCGTGCGGAACCAGGCAGCCGACGTGCCGACGCCGGTAATGAAGCGTGCGGCCGGGTGGGCGCTGTACTGTCATGGCACCGGAGGTCCACGATGCTTCGTGATGTCGTCATCTGCTGTGTAGTAATGAGCTGCATGTCACTGGCCTCCGTGGCATGGGCCGCGACCCCTACGGCGGACGAGCTGGCCAGGTCCCGCCGCTGGTCCGCCGATCACTTCAGGCGGGCACACCGCGCTCCGGGTCCCCCGCCGGCCACCGACACGCAGCCGGGTCTGTTGGTGCTCGCGAACCACGACCGGGTCCTCGTCAACGGACGGCCGGACGGCAGACTGCTGAAGATCGCCGACACCGAGTTCGCTCACGGGCTGCTGTGCCACGCCGTAAGCAAGCTCGTAGTGCGTCTCCCGGCCCCGGGCCGCACCTTCGAAGCCACCGTCGGCGTGGACACCAACGCCGGAGGCGGCAGCGTGGTCTTCAGTGTGGACGCGGCCGGTCGGGAGGCATTCCGTAGTGAAGTGATGCGCTGCGGGGATGCCGGCGTGCCCGTGGTCGTGGATCTGGGGGGAGCGACCGAGTTCACGATCAAGGCCGGCGACGCCGGCGACGGCATCAACTGTGACCATGCCGACTGGGCGGAGGCCCGGGTTACCCTCACGGACGGAACGCAGGTTCGCCTGTGCGACCTCCCCCTGCTGACACCCCACCCTCCGCAACGGCGGGCCGCCGCACCGCCGTTCTCGTTCGTCTACGGCGGTCGCCACTCGGATGAGCTGCTCCCGGTGTGGGGGTTTGCGGAGTCGGTCGAGCAGCTCGACGCACAGCGCACCCGGCGCACACAGGTCTACACAGACCCCGCCACGGGCCTGGAGGTCCGCTGCGTCGTTGTCGAGTACGCCGACTTCCCGACGGTTGAGTGGACGGTCTACTTGCGGAACGCGGGCCACGAGGATACCCCGATCATCGAGGACCTACAGGCCCTCGACACCCGGCTTGGTCCCCGGGCGGCCGGTTTCACCCTCCACCACAATGTCGGCAGCCCCTGCCAAGCCAACGACTACCAGCCGCTCGAGACCCTCCTGGGGCCCGGCGCGCAGGAGCGCAGCTCGGCCTCCGGGGGCCGACCGACGAACAGTGACCTGTGCTACTTCAACCTGCAGTGGGACGACGAGGGGGCGATCATCGCGCTGGGCTGGCCGGGGCAGTGGGCCGCGCACTTCCTGCGCGATGAATCGGGCACTGCGCGCGTGGTCGCCGGTCAGGAGCTGACCCACTTCCGGCTGCGTCCGCGCGAGGAGGTGCGCACGCCCCTGGTGGCGCTCCAGTTCTGGGGCGGTGGCGACCCGGTCCGCGCCCAGAACGTATGGCGGCAGTGGATGATCGCCCACAACCTCCCTCGGCCCGCGGACGCGCCCGTGCCCATGCACTACGGCGCGTGCTTCGGGAACATGCAGCCCCGCGCCGAGGAGGAACTCGCGATCATCGACGGGTTCCTCCGGGAGGGCATCGACCTCGACTTCTGGTTCATCGACGCCGGGTGGTACCCCGGGCGAGGCGAGTGGTGGAACGTGGGAACCTGGGAGGTGGACCGCGACCGTTTCCCCCGGGGCCTACGCGAGGTCGCCGACCACGTGCATGCTCACGGGATGAAGTTCGTGGTGTGGTTTGAGCCCGAGCGCGTCAGCGCCGGCTCGTGGCTGGCGGAGAACAGACCGGAGTGGGTCCTCGGCGGCAAGGAAGGCGGCCTCCTCGACCTCGGCAACCCTGAGGCCTGGCGCTGGGTGCTGGAGCGCGTCGACGGTCTCCTCACCTCTGAGGCCATCGACGTCTACCGTCAGGACTTCAACATCGACCCACTGAGCTACTGGCGCGGCAACGACGCCGAGGACCGACAGGGCATCACCGAGATCAAGCACGTGATGGGCTACCTCGCGTTGTGGGACGAGATCCTCCGGCGGCACCCGTCCCTGTTCATCGACACCTGCGCCAGCGGCGGCCGCCGCAACGACCTGGAGACACTAAGGCGCTCCGTGCCCCTCTTGCGCTCAGACTACTGGAACGACCCCGTATCACAACAGGCCCAGACCATGGGCATTGCCCCCTGGATGCCCTACTACGGCTCCGGCATGGGCGCCGCAGATCCGTACTGGTTCCGGAGCTGCATCTTCCCCGCGTCGCGCATCGGCTGGGACGCCCGGGACCCCAACCTCGACTACGCGTTGCTGCGTCGCATGATCGCTGAGTGCCACGAGATACAGCCGTACTTGATAGGCGACTTCCACCCGCTGACGCCGTACAGCCTGGCAAGCGACGTCTGGGCCGCCTGGCAGTTCCACCGCGCTGACTTGGATGCCGGGATCGTCCAGGCCTTCCGCAGAGCCGACTGTCCCAGTGACTCCATCCGCCTGAGGCTCGGGGGCCTTGACCCAAGGGCGCGCTACGGGGTCATCGACTTCGACGATCCCCGCCCGAGGGAGATGTCCGGCAAGGACCTGATGGCGACCGGCCTCACCCTTAGCGCCCTTCAGCGGCCGGCGGCCCTCCTGCTACGGTACGAGCGGCACATGTGACCGCGGTCGCGGGCACGCTGCGGGCCGAGGCGTCAGCCTTGTGGCTCGATCGCGAGGACCTTGCCGTCACAGTGGAAGCCCTGGATGGACCGGTAATCGAAGTGGTTGTCCTCGGGGGTCTCGTTGGCATAGTCCGTCAGCAGGTAGTTCGAGCGACCGAAGAAGGCCAGCGAGCCAGAGTCCAGCGGGTCCACCGGCACCCAGCCGATGGTGTCGATGTAGACCGAGGCCCAGCCGTGGCTTCCGGCGTTGTCTTTGAACTCGCCGTCGCCGTCCAAGACGACGCCGTGAGCCACGCGCGCGGGGACGCCGGCGGCCCGGCAGAGCGCGGTGAAGCTGCTGCAGTAGTGATGGCAGACACCCTGGCCTCCGGCCAGGATATCGTCAAGGGTACGGTTCTGGGTGTCGCTGTACTTCATGTTGTCGCGCATCCAGTTGAGCAGGTTCTGGACCGTGCGCGCCATGGTCTCGCTCTTGGAGAACGCGCCGATCCGGGCACAGAGGGGCGAAGCGGGGTCGAACACGTCGCCGTGACGGAACGGACCCAGGCAAGGCGTGATGGAATCGGGCACGGAGAACGAGGTCGCGCGGGCGAGCGGGCCATGGCCGAGTGCGAACGCCCGGATCGTGACGGTCGCGTCGATGTCGAAGGGCTCACCGGGCTTTTGGATAACGTCGATGAAGTCGCGTGGGCCCTCGCTCACCCGCTCATAGGACACGACGTTCGTAACGGTGAACTCAAACGTCTGGCGCGGGTCTCCCCAGCGCGGCATGAGGAGGCGGGCAGGCTTGTCGTCCGGGCCGCCCTGACCGAGGTCGACCGTCCAGTGGAGGCTGTAGCGGCGCTGGCGGGTTAGGTCCAACAGGCGCCGGCGACTGCCCTCGCTGGCGCCCTTCGAGCTTCCGAGCGTCTCGGGCGCCAGCGCGTCGATGCGGGCGAGGGTCGTGTCGGCGGCCATGAAGTCCCCCGCCTCGATGTACGACTCCGCTAGCTGCTCGAGCGACCAGCCGGAGACGCCGTTGCGAGCGACGTTCTCCCGCGCCACGGCCAGCGAGTCCTCCCACAGGCCGGAGCGGTCGAGTGCCCACGCCAGGCTGCGCCAGGCATACTCGTCGCCTGGTCCATGCTTGAGGGCCTGGCGGATCGCCGCCGCCATCGCCGGGAAGTCGCCCTTCTGCTTGGCCTCGTCGCATTGCGCCATCGTCTGCCGGTAGGGGTCCTCGTCGGTCTGGGCAGGCGCGATGGCGGGTGTGCCGAGCATGAGCAGGAAGAGCAGCGCGAGACGGCGGTGACACATCAGGCTTCCTCCGATGGGTGGCGCGCGATGATGCGAGAGCCGCCCGGGTCAGGCGCACAGACGGCTACAGGCCGGCAGGTCTTCGCCGGGCGGGGCCGTTCACCTCGTCTCTAGTCCATCCGCCTCACGCGAGGCGAGAAGCGAGCAAGGCCTACATCACCGCGAGGATCACGAGTACCATCGCCACTATGCCGCACGCGAGGCGCCTGCGCGGCTTGCCTCGGCAGATGGCGCCCACGCAGATCCCGAGCACTACGCCCGGGGCAAGCCCGGCCGGCGCTGGTGGTGCGCCGGTGCCGGCATAGTGGAGTGCGGGAACCCCGGACCACCAGACCTGGTCCCAGTTCGGCGCGTTGTCGGGCGCGACGGTGAACACGACGTCCTCGAACATGTCGGCCGACGTCAGGTGCGCGCGTACCCGGGTCACGTGTGCGCCCGTTTCGTCGGTCTGCGAGCCGGCCACGTTGGGGAGCCCAGGTAACCCGGCGAGGGCCCCGGGCAGCGAGTACGCCGGAACGAACCCGGAGAACTCGACGACGAAGGCCGGGTCCCCGGACGTGGACTGCTCACGCACGCGCTCCGCGTAGGCGTCGAACGCTTCCGTTCCGCGTAGCTCCGACGTGTCCAGGGGCACTGTGTCGTACGGTGTGGCGTCGACGTGGCTGTCGGCCAGTACGTAGAGCTGCACAACGCTCTCTTGGTCGGTAGCCGTGCTGACCGTGGAGATGACCAGCGGGAACACGGCCCTGGTCACGGGGAAGGTGAGGGCCAGCGGGTCGACCGTGAGTTTCGACCGTTCCGCCGGGAGGGTCGCCACACGGACCGCGGTGAACGCCCACTCGTCATGGATGTAGCGAGCGAGCACCGCCTCGGCTGCGGCAGGCAGCGCGTAGCCTCGATCGGTAAGCCACGTGGTCAAGGCGGCCGAGTCCGTGGCTGTGAGAGCGCTCACCTCGTAGTCGCCGACGCGAGTCGTGCCCCACACGGTGACTGCCTGGTTCCCGGCCCCGTCCAGGCCTCCGGCGGCGCACCCCCCGAACTTCATACCGCCGGAGTAGCCGGGCGCTGTGTCGTCGACGATGACGGGCGCCGTGAGGTAGTCCATGTCGTCGAAAACACGCGAGTCGACCTGGGTGACCCCGTCCACAGGCACCACGTGGGGTGTCGGGATGATCCACGCGTAGCCTGACTGCGGGTCCTGGGCCACGGTCTGCAAGATGAGCGTCTCCTGCGTTCCGTCGAACAGGACTATGCCGCGCTGGTCGCCCGACGTGCCCGCATCCGCGACCGACTGGAAGAACAGACCCCCATCGGCCCATGCAAGCCCAGCCAGCGAGCACCACAGCAGCGCACCAAGGCTGTACGAGCGCCACCACATGCGAACCACTCCCTCTCTTGGGTGAAGACGTTCCGGCGCCGTGAGCAGGCTCCTTTGGTCGCGAGGGGACGCCCCTGTCGCTGGCATCAAGCTCCGTGCCGGAGTCACCTCCCCCCCCCTCGGGGGGAGGGAGGACCTTACCGGCTGAACTTGCGCACCACGCAGACCAGGAACAGCGCCATCAGGAACGCGCCGAAGAGCGCTTCTCCGGCCGCCACCGCGCGCCGCATCAGCGCTGGGCCTCCACATCCTCGAGGGGCACGAGGTGCGCGTTGGCCAGTTCCGCAGCCCACGCAAGAAGGGCGTAGAGGTGTTCGCAACCGTACACAACCAGGACGCGGGCGCCGGGGTTCTCTTGCACCACGGTGCGGATGCTCTCACAAGCGAGGCGGTTCTGTTCGGCCCAGCATAGGTCCAGCGCGTCATCTCCGAAGAGCGCGGGTATGGCTTCGTGCGCTGCCTCATGCAGTGCGTGGCTGGTCTCGCTGTTCATGCCCTCAAGGGACTGGTAGCGCGGCAGGAGTCTCCCCCATATGACGTTACAGAAGGCGGAATACGTCTCCCAACTCGACCGGAGCCCGGCACTCGCTGCAAGCGCCTCGCGAGCCTTGGCGCGCGCGTCGAAGTGGCTTGCCCGCGTCCCGCCAATCGGCACGACGCGGTACCCGAGCTCGTCTTGCAGAGGGACGATGACGTGCTCCAGCGCCGAGCCACGGCACAAGCCGAGCGCGAGCGCCATCTGCGCCAGTGCATCCGCGTGTTGCGGGTCCGCCATTAGTGCCCTGCGAAGACACGAGACGGCCTCCACGTACTCCCCGCGGGCCAGGTGCTCGGCGCCCTGCCGGCTCAGTGAGTCGGGAACCGATCTGCTGGACGGTGTCACGTGCCCGGGGCCAGCCGGTCCCGACAGCGAGTCGCGGTGCTCCTTGGCCAGCTCCAGGAAAGGTCGTGGGGGCGGCACCTCGACGCACACGATCTGCGGCCGGAACGAGCGCACCAGACGCGTAAGATCCCGGCACACGTCTGAGGCCTGATCGAACCCGTGGCCTACACCCACAAGCAGTAGCTCGGCCAGCAAGGCGATCCCTCCCGTCGCAGGGCGGCCAACCCACTAGCTGTGGCGACCACCTGTGCCCCTCCGCTCCCTGTACTCCTTGCTCATCGCCGGGCCCTCGCCATCGAGGAAGCGGAGGCACACGGGCGCGGCCCGGTAGGTCCTGCCCGCGGGGCCGCCCACCGTGTCGACAAAGGAGAGCTCGACGCCGACCGGCTGACCGCCCAGCTCCTCTGGGCGGGGCCAGTTGCCGTCATCGCGGGTCGTGCCCGAGCTCGCCGGAACCAGCTCAAGGCGAGCGACCAGGCTCCTGTCGGCGGGATCGACGGCGCACACGAAGGCCGACCGCCCCGTCTTGGGCGCCGAGAAGCCCACCCACGGCTCCGGCTGGGCCGCCGGGTATGCGTAGAACTGCTCCGGCCCCTGGTCGCCGAAGGGCGACATGTTCCCGAACACGCGGAAGATGTGTGCGGTCGTGTGTGTGGCCGGAGCCTCGGCCGTGGCCGCACCCACTGGCCGGATCATCCTCGTTGCCTTCAGTTGCCCGTTCGTCTCGCCGAGCCCCCGTATGCCGCCCACGATCGGGAAGTACGTCTCACCCACCGGGTAGCCCGTCGGGTTGTCGATCGACAGACCGAACAACACGCCACCGTCCCGAAGCTTGATGGTCATGGTGACGGATGCGCCGAACTCCTCGCCGAGGTAGTTTTCAAGTGGCGCGTCCCAACAGAGGGTGAGCTTTCCGTCCTCCTGCCGGAAGGACGACAGCTTCTGCTCGCGGCCGACCACCCAGTTTGCCTCGATCGTCTGCCAGGGCTCCTTGCCCGGTATGGGCAGCGCGAACTTGTAGCTCCCCGCCAGCCGGGGCTCGAGGATCAGGTCCAGCCCGCTCACATTGTCCCTGATGCGCGTGATGGAGCCGTTCGCGCGGCTGACCTGGACCAGGCAGTTGTCATCCTGCAAGAGTAGCGAGCGTCGCGGATCGAACCGTTGCGGGAAGGCCACCCGGCGGGCGTAGTCGTCCGGCAGGTCGGCCGTGCGGACGTCGTCCATGCACAGCATCGAGTACGTGGGCTGGTCCGCGTCGTCGACGGCCTCGATGTAGACGCTCCGGCCCTTGTGCCCGGAGCCGTCCAGCCACACTGGCACAAACGCGGTGGTGTCCGGGGCGTAGACGCGGTCGATCTCGGTGCCGTCCTCGAGGTTCAGTGTCACGTAGTTCCACCTGCGCGGCAGGCCCGATCCCTGGACCGACGCCCAGCCGGAGATGAGCAGATGAACGGCCTGCTTGTCCAGGACGAATGGCCTCGACTTCAGGACGCCGGTTGCCGGCTCGCCCTTGCCGCCGCTCCAGGCCCAGTACCTGCCGCTCCAACCGGAGTAGTAGCCGCAGGAGTTGTCCACCACGACCCAGTTGGAGTCGGCCGTCCAGCCGGTGAAGTCGCCGGTCTCGAAGCCGCCGTTGGCGACCTCGGCCCGGCCGGGTGGCACGACGAGCAGGAATAGCATCGCGGCCCCGAGTCTCCATGCTCTCATCGCGCACCACCGATCTCCTCCACAAACACCAGCCGCTCCGCCGGCACCACGATCTCGGCGGGCAGCCTCACCACCCGGCTCCCGACGTACGGCGTGTGGATCCGCACCGTGTCGCCGGACGCTCCCTCGAACCGGGAAAAGGTCAGCCTGCGCTCCTCCATCCTGCTGTTCGTGACGATGCACACCCGGCGGCCGTCGATGCGGTTGCGGAACACGTTGTACTGCACCCCGTCCGGGGCGCCGCCCTTCAGGGTCACCTGGCTGGCGCCCAGCACCTCGCCGAAGAACACCGTGTCCTGCAGGCTGTCGCGGATCCGCTTGACCTCCTTGATGTAGTCAGCCAGCCCGCGGAACGGTGGCCAGTCCAAGGAGCGGCAGAAGTTCTCTGGGGCGACCATCACGATGTGCCCGTCCCGGACCGCGTTGTTCACCCCGAGGTGGTCGTACGCTTGGTACAGGCCCAGGGTCTCGGCGTTCTCGGGGAACACCTTGCGCGTGATGAGCTGGTTCCCGACCCACCACGTCGCACCCCCGAACTGTATCAGCCTATCCCAGTTGCACTCAAACGACATGGCCCAGTCGGGATTGTGCCGGCGGCACTCCTGCATGATCTCCTTGGTTAGGAGGATCGTGCCCTCCCAGGTCGATGTGTCGGGGCTCATGGGGATGTCGGGGTTGTAGTCGATCGCCGATGGGTACACCTTGTCCACGTGCACCCCGTCCGCGCCGATCCGGGCGAGCTTGGCGAACTGGTCGACGATGATCTTGCGGAACTCGGGGAACCCGCAGTCCGCCCAGGTCATCAGCTTCGGATGACCCATGCGCGCCCAAAGCGTGCCCATCCCCCAGCCGGCCATCCACGTGTACCCGCCGTCCGGGGCCATCTCGCGGTACTTGGCAAGGTCGCGCTTGTACCACTCCGAGTCGACCATCATGGGCTGGTAGTTCGCGAAGAAGTAGACCTTCAGGCCCATCTCATGGCACGCGCGGATCCCCTCCTCGAGCTCCTGCCATGTGCCGAGGCGACGGTCGGGGGTGTAGTCGGGGTAGCCGTTGTCATGGCCGCCCTGCTGCCAGCCGCTGATCTGGACGGCGCCCAAGCCGTGCTCCTTGGCCGACCGAGCCCATTGCGGGATGTCCTTGAACGTGTAGTTGATGGTGCCCTCGGGCAGCATGAACATGGTCATCAGGAAGAAGGACTGCCTCCTGATCCAGTCATCCGCCGGCACCGGGATGCCGAATGTGTCGATGAACCAGCGGCGGTAGACCTGTGCGGCCTCGCGCCAGCCGCCGGGCACGAAGCCGACCACCACCGGCGAGCCGTCGAACGCTCCGCCCGGCGGGGTGAACGGGAGGTGCTGGATGCAGGCGGCCACGTCCGTTCCACCCGGTCCCGAGGTCTCCGCGAAGCGATAGGTCTTGTACCTCGCGACGAGATCGTGAGAGGCGAAGTAGACCGACCTGCCCGCGGACTTGCTTTGGATGCAGCAGAACGACATGTTCATCTGCCCCGGGTAGCCGAACGCGGCGTCGCCGAACGGAAGCGCGATGGGCTTCTCCCACGGGGTCGAGGTTGGCACCCAGAGCGAGCCGTCGCTTGGCTTGTCCGGGGCGCCGAAGTGTGGGAGCCCGCCGACCAGCGGATACCAGGTTTCGACCAGCTTGCCCTCGGCACGGTTGTCGACACGCAGCTCGAACGTCAGGAAGCCGTCCGCGACGGTGACGTCCATGCGGACGCCGAGATCGTGAGCTACGCCCGCCGTGTCGGTCAGCGGGCCGTCCCACGAGATCGTTAGCTTGGCGTCGCCCACCCGGCAGGACGATACATGCTGATCCTTGCCCAGGATCGTCGAGGTGCTCATGTCGGGGCCGCGCAGTACCAGACGGTAGTTCTCAGCCAGCCCGGCGGGCGGGGCCAGGACGGTCCCCGATGGCAAGTCGGTGATCGCCATGATCGCACCGGTGTTCGAGTCGACGTCGAGTCCTACTGTCCCGTCACGGAGCGCGACTGGCGGCGCCGCTCGGCACCATGGGGCGGCTAGTGCCAGTGTCAGCAGGACGACATGCGAGATGTGCGGTCGCTCTTGGTCCCGGCTCAAGACCTTCCCTCCAGTTCGGGCGTGCGGATGACGGCTGTCGTGTAGGTTCCATCGCACCTGCCGAAGGCCCTGGTGTTGCGTGGAGGACGCCATGCACGACAGCCGCCTCTCGGACAGCAACGCTCAGGCCGCGCTGCGCGCGCTGGTGCGCTTGACACGCGCGGCCCAGGGGCGCATAAAGGACGTAGTGCGGGGACGGAGTAGTAACGGTAGAGGCGCACGAGTGCGTCACTGAGCGGCCCCGATCGAGCAGGCCCAGCGAACCGCCCCGAGTGTGCGGCAGCTTGGTTGCGACCGGGGCAGGATGGGTCTTGATCCATGGAAGTGGTTGTGGTCGGCCTAAGCCACAAGACGGCCGACGTGAGGGTTCGCGAGCTAGTAGCCATTCCGCCAGCGGAACATGCCGACAGGCTCCAGACCGCGCTCCGTGCGGACGGCGTCTCCGAGGCGTTCCTGCTGAACACGTGCAACCGATCGGAGCTGTACCTCGTCGGGTACAACGGACACCCCCCGACAGAGCCCGAACGGATCTTCGCGGCGGTTCACGGCATCGCCCTCGACGACCTGCGCGAGCACCTCTACTCGCTCCGCGGCGCCGATGCGGTCCGGCACATCTGTAGCGTGGCCTCCGGCATCGACTCGATGGTGGTTGGGGAGCACGAGATCGTCGACCAGCTAAAGAACGCTCTCGACCAGGCTCGGGACGCGGGCACGGTGAGGTCGACGCTGATGCGCCTCGCCGAGAAAGCGCTCGCGACAGGCAAGCGTGCCCGCACCGAGACCGAGATCGGTCAGGGCTTCGTGTCGGTGGCGTCGGTTGCGGTGAAGCTCGTGCAGGATGTGTTCGGTGATCTTTGCCAAGCGCAAGTCCTGGTGCTCGGAGCCGGTCAGAACAGCGAGCTCGTCGTCGACCGTCTACGCGAGGCGGGAGCCACGAGCACGATCGTCAGCAGCCGGCGCTACGAGCGCGCCGTGGAGCTGGCGGAGCGCTTCGGCGGGCGGCCGGTTCGGTTCGAGGACATCATCGATGAGCTCGCGCGCGCGGACATCGTGATCGCATCGACGCACGCGCCTCACCCCATGATAACGGCAGAGCACGTCCGGGCGGTCCTGGGCGGCGAGGGCTCGCGCGCGATGTTCCTGATAGATCTGTCGATCCCGCGCAACGTCGATCCGGCTGTCCGCGACATCGAGAACGTGCACCTCTACGACCTCGACAGCCTACAGGCGTTCATCGACAAGACGCTCGCACAGCGGAACTCGTCGGTGCCCAGGGTGAAGGCGATCGTGGAGGAGGAGGCCAGGGACTTCATCATCTGGGCCAAGTCACGCGAGCTGGTGCCTCTCACGCTAGCCATACTGGACGCGGCCGACGCCCTCCGCCAGGAGGAGCTGCAGGAGTATCTGGAGACCGCGCGAGCGCTCAGCCCAAAGGAGTCCAAGGCTGTTGAGCGGCTCACCAGGCGGATAGTGCACCGGCTGCTTCGCGAGCCCCTGGAGCGCCTGCGGGAGCTGGCCTGCACCACTGAGGGTGCGCGGGACCTGGAACTGGCCCAGTATGTGTTCGGCATCGACGGCCCCCTCGAGACAGAAGACGAGCAGCCGGGAGGGTAGGCGTACCCGCCCTCGACCCCGCGCGTGATGGAGTAAGCAGTTGAAGCACGGCATCGTCTACCTCGTAGGGGCGGGCCCGGGCGACCCCGGACTCATCACGCTTCGCGGCCTTGAGCGGCTGCGGTCCGCGGACGTGGTGGTCTACGATCGCCTTGCCGCACCGGAGCTTCTGCGCGAGGCGCGGCCGGGAACGGAGCTCATCCCGTGCGGCAAGGAGCCCCACAGGCACCCCATGCCGCAGGACGAAATCAGCAGGACCCTCATCGAGAAGGCGAAGCAGGGCTTCCGCGTGTGCCGGCTCAAGGGCGGAGACCCGACGGTCTTCGGCCGGGGCGCCGAGGAGGCGCTCGAGCTCGCCGCGGCCGGCATACCGTTCGAGATCGTGCCCGGCGTGAGCTCCGCCGTCGCGGCAGGTGCGTACGCCGGGGTCCCGGTCACGTTGAGGGGCGTCGCTTCCAGTCTCGCGGTCGTCACCGGGCACGAGGACCCCACGAAGGGCGAGTCGAGCGTCGACTGGCCGGCTCTGGCGAAGGCCGTGGACACGATCGTCATCCTCATGGGCGTCGAGCGCGCGGAGGAGATCGCGGGCGAGCTGATCGCGGGCGGACGGAGTCCTGATACCCTGGTCGCGTGCGTGTCGAGGGCGACGACTGCGGACCAGACCACCTTGGTGACCACCCTCGGCAGGCTCGCCGAGGACATGCGCGCGCACGGCGTGGCCGCCCCAACCGTGCTCACGGTGGGCGAGGTCGCCGCGCTCCACCCGAAGCTCGCGTGGTTCGAGCAGCGCCCGCTCTTCGGCAAGCGCATCCTCGTTACGCGCACTCGCCAGCAGGCGGGCGAGCTGAGCCTTCTCCTGGCGGACGAGGGCGCCCACGCGATCGAGATGCCCGTCACGAAGCAGATCGCGCCATCGAGCTGGGATGAGTTCGACCGGTCGCTCGGCGAGATGGGCGGCTACGACTGGCTCGTCTTCACCAGCGCCAACGCGATCCGATGGGTGCGCGAACGCCTCGGCGAGCTCGGGCTCGACGTTCGCTCGCTCTGTGGGCCTCGGATCGCGGCCATCGGCCCCAAGACCGCTGAGGTGCTGGAGCATCACGGACTGCGTGTCGATCTCTGCTCCGAGGAGCACGTCGCCGAGAGTCTCGGGGCCGCGATGGCCCGGGAGGGGCTGTCCGGCGTGCGCATCCTCCTGCCGCGCGCCGAGGAAGCCAGAGAGGTGTTCCCCGACGAGGCGCGCAAGGCCGGCGCATCGGTCACTGTGGCGCCTGTCTACAGAACCGTCGCGGCCGACGAGGTCGATCTCGCTGTTGTCTCGCTGCTGGAGGAAGGCCGCATTGACGCGGTGACATTCGCGAGCTCCTCCTCGGTCACACACTGTGTGGCGGCCATTGGCGAGGACCGCGCGAGCAGTCTCCTCGGCGGCGTGTGCATCGCATGCATGGGCCCTGCAACGGCGCGGGCCGCTCGGGAGCACGGCCTGGAGGTCGCCGTGCAGCCCGACGAGTACACCATCCCGGCCTTCGTCGACGCGCTGGTCCGCCATTTCGCGGATAGGACGTGACACATTGGTTCGTTGCACCGCGCTCCTTTGCGGGAGCGCCACCGTATCTGAGGCATTGCGCCAGCACGGCCGCGACAGCCGCAACCTGCCCGCACACCTCCTTCAGTTCTCGGCCGACTACCGGCCGATCGTTGTCTGGAACCTCACTAGTCGCTGCAACCTCTCTTGCGAGCACTGCTACATCAGTGCCGAGGACCGGGCTTACAGGGACGAGCTGACCAACCAAGAGGCCAGGGCTTTCATCGCCGATGTCGCCGAGATGCAGTGCCCCGTCCTGCTGTTCTCCGGCGGCGAGCCGCTGGTGCGGCCCGACTGGGCCGAGCTGGCTGCGTTCGCCACCGACCGCGGCCTCAGACCGGTGCTGTCGACCAACGGCACTCTCATCACGCCGAACGTGGCACGGACACTGCACGACGTGGGAATGCAGTACATCGGGGTCAGCATAGACGGGCTGCCGGACACGCACGACCGCTTCCGGGGACGCAAGGGCGCCTTCGCCGAGGCGGTGGCCGGCATTCGGAACGCCGCCGCCGCGGGCCTGCGCACCGGCGTCCGGTTCACGGCCCACGCCGAGAACGCAGCGGAGCTGCCCGAGCTGCTCGACCTCGTCGCCGCCGAGGGCATCCCGCGGTTCTGCTTGTACCACCTGGTCTACGCCGGCCGCGGAGCCGACATGCGCCACCGGGACACAGACACGGCGACCAAGCGCGAGACCATCGCAACGATGATCGAGAAGACCCTCGAGTTCCATGGCAAGGGGCTGCAGATCGAACTCCTGACAGTTGACAACCACGCCGACGGTGTGTTCATCCGCCACTATCTCGCCGAGCGTGAGCCAGAGCGCGCCGAAGAGGTCGAGCGTCTCATCTCGATGCACGGCGGCTGCTCCGCCGGCGGCAAGATGGCGAACGTAGACCCTTGCGGGAACGTCCATCCGTGTCAGTTCTGGGGTCATGTCAGCGTGGGCAACGTGAAGGTGCGGAAGCTCAGCGAGATCTGGAACGACCCCGCAAGCGAGCTCCTGCAGCGGCTTCGCAACAAGGACGAGTTCCTGAAGGGGCGCTGCGGCTCGTGCAGCTACAGCAACCTCTGCGGCGGGTGTCGCATTCGCGCCGAGGCGGCGACCGGCGACATGTGGGAGGCCGATCCCGCGTGTTATCTGACCGATGCGGAGATCGAGGCGGTCGTGTACGCCGAGTAGCCTGGACGGGTGGGGAGTGATCCGCACGGAGCGCTACTACACAGTCGCGATGGTGCTCGAGGGCGAGTTGTGCCTCGTCGTCGGCGGCGGGCGTGTGGCAGAGCGGAAGGTGGGCGGGCTGCTCGATGCCGGCGCGCGCGTGCGGGTGGTGGCTCGCCAGCCCTGCGAGGGCCTGCGCCAGGCGGCCCAGTCGGGCCGGATCGAGCTTCTGCTGGGCGACGTCACGGACGCCGATCTCGCCGATCCCGTGCTAGTCATTGCCGCCACCGACGACCCGGAAGTGAACACATGGGTCGCCGGCGAGTGCCGCGCCAGGAGGATCCCGGTGAATGTTGTCGACGTGCCGGTCCTGTGCACGTTCTATGTTCCGGCAACCTTCCGCAGGGGCCCGCTGACGATCTCCATCATGACCGGCGGCGAGGCACCGGCGCTCGCAAAGCGGCTGCGCCGGCGCCTTGAGGAGCAGGTCGGCGAGGAGTACGGCCTGCTCGCGGACCTTATGGGCTCGCTTCGGGCCGAGGTGCGGTCGGAGACGGCGGAACGCAGTGACCGCAGGGAGGCTTGGCGCCGGCTTGCGGAGAGCGATGAAGTGCTGCGCCTGCTGGCCGACGGGCAAGAGGTGGAGGCGCGAGTGGTTGCGCGGCGTATCCTTGGCTTGGACCCCGACGCATAGCGCAGGAGGTGTCCCGTGTTCCCCCGTCACCGACCTCGCCGGCTCAGGCGAACCGAGAGCATAAGGCGGCTCGTCCGCGAGACCGTCCTGACCGTCGACGACCTCGTGTTCCCGATGTTCGTTGTCCCGGGCACCGGAGTCCGACGCGAGATCGCGAGCATGCCCGGCAACTACCACCTCTCGGTCGATGAGTTCCTGCGCGAGGTCGAGCGGGTGGCGCAGCTGAGCATCCCCGGCATCCTCCTGTTCGGGATCCCCGAGCACAAGGACGAGTGCGGCTCAGAGGCGTGGTCGGAGACGGCGCCTGTGCAGTGTGCCGTGCGCGCCGTGAAGCGGACATTCCCGGAGCTGTGCGTGATGACCGACGTCTGCCTGTGCGAGTACACGAGCCACGGGCACTGCGGTGTGATCGAGGACGGGCGCGTCGCGAACGACCCGACCCTCGAACTGGTGGCGAAGGCGGCGCTCTCACATGCGGAGGCCGGCGCGGACATAGTGGCCCCCTCGGACATGATGGACGGCCGAGTGCTGCTCATCCGCGAGGCGCTGGACGAGGCCGGGTTCTCCGAAGTCGCCATCCTCTCGTACGCGGCGAAGTACGCCTCCGCGTTCTACGGGCCCTTTCGCGAGGCTGCGGGTTCTGCTCCGCAGTTCGGCGACCGCCGCGGCTACCAGATGGACCCGCCCAACATGCGGGAGGCCGTGCGCGAGGTAGCGGCGGACATCGAGGAGGGCGCGGACATCGTCATGGTCAAGCCCGCTCTGCCGTACTTGGACGTGCTCGGGCGGCTGGCGGCGATGTTCTCCATTCCGCTTGCGGCGTATCACGTCAGCGGCGAGTTCGCGATGCTCAAGGCCGCGGCACGCAACGGCTGGCTCGAGGAGCGGCGCGCGGCTCTCGAGACGCTCACGTCCATCAAGAGGGCGGGAGCGGACTTCGTACTGACCTACTACGCACCCGATGCCGCGGGGTGGCTCAGGGAGATCTGTTCTTGATCATCTCATGGAACACGACGAGACAGTGCAACCAGTACTGCGTGCATTGCTACCGGGCCGCGTGTGAGGAGCCCGACCCGGACGAGCTCTCAACCGAGGAGGGCAGGACGCTCCTCTCCGGCATCGCTGAAGCCGGCTTCCGCATCTCCATCCTGAGCGGCGGAGAGCCGCTGATGCGCCCGGACATCTACGACCTTGTCCGTCACGGGTGCTCAGTGGGCCTCCGGGTCGTCCTCGGCACGAACGGCGTCCTTATCACGCCCGAGGTCGCGCGCGATCTGAAGGCAGCAGGCGTCGGCCGGGTCGGCATCAGCCTCGACCACATCGACCCCGCGGTGCACGATCGTTGGCGCCAGATGGAGGGCGCCTGGGAAGCCTCGGTGCACGGAATGCGCAACTGCAACTACGCCGGCCTACCGTTCCAGATCCACACGACGGTGACGGAGCGGAACAACGACGTCATCACCCGGATGACCGACCTCGCCGTTGAGCTCGGCGCCGCGGGGCATCACATCTTCTTCCTCGTGCCAACCGGGCGGGGCAAGGACATCGAGACCGAGTCGCTCCGCGCTCGAGACTATGAACGCCTGCTCGCCGAGATCCTCAAGAAGCAGACCGAGGTGGAGATCGAGCTCAAGCCCACCTGCGCACCGCACTTCATGCGCATCGCACGCAAGAAGGGCATCCCCATGCGCTTCACAAAGGGATGCCTCGCGGGCACGAGCTACTGCGTCATCATCCCGAACGGCGATGTGCAGCCGTGCCCGTATCTTCCTATACGCGTGGGCAACGTGCGCGACAAGCCGTTCCCTGAGATCTGGCGCGAGGCGGCGCTGTTCAAGGAACTGCGCGCAGGCCGGCTCGGAGGGCGATGCGGCGAGTGCGACTGCGCCGACATCTGCGGAGGTTGCCGCGCGCGGGCCTACTACTACCAGGACGGCGACTACATGGGCGAGGAGCCCTGGTGCCTCTACAGGTCGCCGAAGCGGGAGGGATCGCCCAGTGTCGGACCTGAGGAGCAGGCTTCTTGAGCTGGTCCAGGAGGACTTCCCGATCGACCCGCGACCCTATCTGCGCCTGGCCGAGCGGCTCCGGACGACCGAGGATGAAGTGCTGGCCGAGCTTAGCCGCATGTGCGATGAGGGCCTGCTGCGCGACCTCTCCCCCGTGCTGAACCCGCGCGCCCTTGGCTCGGTGACGACGCTGTGCTGCCTTCGCGTTCCCTCCGAGCGAATGGAGGAAACCGCCGCGCTCGTGAGCGCCTACGAGGAAGTCACGCACAACTACGAGCGCGACCATGAGTGGAACCTCTGGTTCACCCTCGTGTCCGCGAGCCGCGTGCGGATCGACGCGATCCTACGGGAGATCGCGCTGACGACGGGACTGGGCCCGGTGCGTGAGCTGCCTGCCCGGAGGGTCTTCAAGCTGCGGGCCGTCTTCCGGATGGAGGAGCAGTGAGCGCCCTCGACACACGCGACTGGTCGGTGCTGGAAGCCCTGCAGGAGGGCATTCCACTCTTGCCACGCCCTTACCGTGAGCTGGCGGAGCGTGCCGGCATGGATGAGGGCGAGTTCCTAGCCCGCGTCACCAGGCTAAGGGACGAGGGCGTCATGCGGCGCATGGGCTTCCGCGTGCGCCACCAGCGGACTGGCACGCTTGGCAACATCATGGTCGTCTGGCGCGTGCCGGAGGAGAGAGTGGACGAAGTTGGTGAGATCCTCGCCTCGTCCGACGCTGTGAGCCACTGCTATGAGCGGCCCCCGTTCGACGGGTTCCCCTACAACGTCTATAGCATGGTCCACGCGCCGACCGAGGCGGAGGCGGTCGAGACGGTGGGCGAGCTGGCCAGGCGATGCGGGCTCGAGGACTACCAACTGCTCCGCAGTGTCCGCGAATGGAAGAAGTCGACGCCGGTCTATCGCCGGCCGGAGGAGTGAGCCTGTGAACACGGCCAGGTCCGAGGAGCTGCTCGCGCGCGCTCAGCGCGTTATCCCCGGTGGGGTGAATTCGCCTGTCCGGTCGTTCCGGTCTGTCGGCGGCGTGCCGCGCTTTTACGTGAAGGGCAAGGGCAGCCGCGTGTGGGACGCGGACGGCAACGAGTACATCGACCTCGTCCTCTCATGGGGCCCCCTCATCCTCGGCCACGCCGACCCGAGGGTGGTCGACTCGGCTCGCGAGGCCCTCGAGCAAGGCTCTAGCTTCGGGGCACCCACCGAGCGCGAGGTGCGCCTCGCCGAGATGGTGTGTGAGTGTTTCCCGTCCATCGAGCTCGTGCGGATGGTCAACTCCGGCACCGAGGCCGTCATGAGCGCGGTCCGCGTGGCCCGCGCCTACACGGGCAAGCCGAAGGTCGTGAAGTTCGACGGGTGCTGGCACGGGCACGCGGACGGGCTCCTCGTGAGAGCCGGCTCGACGGGAATGCAGTACTGCACGCCCGACAGCGCCGGTGTGCCGCCGGCCTACGCGCAGGAGACGCTCGTCGCCCGCTACAACGACCTAGAGTCAGTCCAAGCGCTGCTCGAGGCCCACGACGGCGAGGTCGCGGCGGTGGTGGTCGAGCCCGTCGCGGGGAACATGGGGGTCGTCCCGCCCGACGACGGGTTCCTCCAAGGGCTGCGCGACATGACGGCTCGTGCCGGCGTGCTGCTCATCCTCGACGAAGTCATCACCGGCTTCCGAGTGGCGCGCGGCGGGGCGCAGGAGCTCTACGGAGTCGAGGCGGACCTGACCACGCTGGGGAAGATCATCGGCGGCGGCTTCCCGGTCGGCGCGTACGGTGGGAAGCGGGAGATCATGGAATGCGTCAGCCCCCTCGGCCCGGCGGTTCAGGCGGGGACGCTGAGCGGAAACCCGGTCGCGATGAGCGCCGGCATCGCGACGCTCACGGCACTCGCCGAACCACGGGTGTACGAGACCCTCGAGCGGAAGAGCCGCGCACTCGAGGAAGGGCTGCGCGGTGCGGCGCGGCCCGCCGGAGTGCCCGTCACGGTCCAGCGGGTCGGCTCGATGCTGACACCGTTCTTCGCCGAGGGTCCGCTCCGCAACGCGGACGACGTCGCACGGGCCGACAAGGCCGCCTACGCCCGTTTCTTCCACGCGATGCTGGAGCGCGGCGTCGCGCTGGCGCCGTCATACTGCGAAGCAGCGTTCTTGTCGACCGCCCATTCCGACGACGACATCTCTCGCATCGTCGAAGCCGCTGAGGGCGCGCTTAGGTTGGTGGGTGGCGCCGAGTGACGGACGGTCGCCACGTATCGCCGCGGCACGTTTGGCGGCCCGGCACCTACCTCACCCCCGGTCCCTGGCTTCGCCAGGAACCACCCCCTCTCCGCCAGCGGAGAGGGGGAAGGGCCGCAAGGCCCAGGGGGTGAGGTCGACTCGCGTATGCGGAGTGGGGACCGCGAAAGGACCCTGAAAGTGACGACGCTACTTCGCCTGGACACGAGAGGGAGCGCCCTCGCAATGGCGCAGTCGCGCTGGGTGGCGGGGGAGCTGATGGCGAAGCACGACTCGCTGGAGGTCGAGCTCGTGATCGTGCGAACGACGGGTGACCGCGTGCAGGACGTCGCGCTTCACGAGGTGGGCGGCAAGGGCCTGTTCACCAAGGAGGTGGAGGAGGCCCTCCTCGGGCGAGACGCCGACCTCGCGGTCCACAGCCTCAAGGACCTGCCGTGGGAGATCCCCCAGGGGCTCACCATTGCCGCCTACACGGTCTCCGAGGATCCGCGCGACGCTCTCGTCTCGCGCTCTGGGTCGGGGCTGGACGACCTCCCTGCGGGGGCACGAGTCGGCACGTCCAGCCTGCGGCGGGTCGCTCAGCTCAGGGCCTACCGACCGGACCTCCGCTTCGAGCCCATGCGCGGGAATATCGACACCCGTCTCCGCAAGCTACAGACCGAGGGCTGGGACGCGATCGTGCTCGCCGGTGCGGGACTTTCCAGGTTGGGGCTGGCCGACAGGATCACTGAGTGGCTGCCTACATCGGTGTGCCTGCCCGCAGCCGGTCAGGGGATAGTTGCCGTCCAGGTGCGCGAGGACGATGCGGAGACGGGCGGCATCGTCGGCGCCCTCGATTGCCGTGAGTCCCGTATCCGAGCGGAGGCCGAGCGGTCGGCAATGGCGCAGCTCGGCGGCGGCTGTCGGACGCCGATGGGCTTCCTCGCGACCGTCGACGGGAACACCTGCCGACTAGAGGGGTTCGTCGCGAGCCCGGACGGCGAAGTCATCGTCAGAACCGCGGTCGAGGGAAGCGCCGGGGCGCCGGCGGCCCTGGGTGCTCAGCTTGCTGAGGCGCTGCTGGCAACGGGTGCGTAACAGGTCGGCCTGGCCGCCGCCCTTGGTCAGGGCCGACGGCCAGGCCACGTGTCTCGGAAAGCTCTCAGAAGCCGGGGCCACCGCCGGGGCCGCCCGGGCCACCGCCTGGACCGCCCGGGCCACCGCCGGGGCCGCCCGGACCTCCGCCGGGGCCACCGGGGCCGAAGCCTCCACCGGGGCCACCGAATCCGCCCATCCCGAAGCCGAGCTGCAGATCGGCAGGCATCACCACCACGGTGCCCGCCAGGAGGCTGCCATCGTCATTGGCCTGGCCGGTGCAGAAGACGCGATCGTTCTGAGCGAGCTTGTCCCAGGTAAGGCCGACGACCTGGAGGTAGGTTGCGCCATCCGCCGGCTTGATCTCGACTGTCACCTGCTCCGAGATCTTGACTTTGATTGGGTCTAGGCTCGTGATGAGGCCGGTGGCCGAGGCCGTCGACGGCGGAATCTGGACTCCGCCCTGGCCGCCTGCCGCGTCGCCCGGGCCCCCTGGCCCGCCACGGAAGCCCATTCCGCCGCCACCCAAGAGCGTCATGACCTGGACGACCGGGGCGCTATTGGGGCCCGTCACGAAGCGGCTGCCGAGAACACTCGTCGGGATGCCGTTGACCATGAGACCGTTGCCCTCTTTGAGGTCGGCGAGGGTCGCCTGCGACACCGTTACGAGCGCGCTCTGCTGGTTGAGCTTCACGGTCCGTTCCATGCCTGCGCCGCCCGGACCGCCCGGCCCCATGCCCATGCTCACCTTGATCCAACCTTCATTGACGTTCCCGTCGGTGACGGTGCCAAACGCCATGTTGCCCATCATGCCGAACCCGCCCGGGCCGAAGCCGCCGCCGCGGCCGCCCCCGCCGCCCGGCTGCGCCACTACGACCGAGACCCCGACGGCCAGTGCTGCTGTCGCTATCAGTGCCAGCGCAAACACGCCTCTCTTCATCCAACATGCCCCTCTCAAGCGTCACGACACGGACACGCCACAGACCCGTTGCACGCGAGCCGCGCATACCGTCTGACACCGGTGGACGGCACGTGTTCGTCCCGGTGTTCCGACCCTTCTCGCCGGCTCCCCGGCTACCAGAGGAGTAGGCCGTCTGCTACGGAAGTTACACCCCGTCAGGAGGCAGACTGTGGCGGACACACTCAGGATCGGCTTCATCGGCACCGGCAAGAAGAAGGAGCGGCCCGACCGCTTTGGGTACGCCATGGCCCACGAGCACGCGGGCGGGTTCAGCGCCGTCGAGGGCTGTAACATCGTGGCGTGCGCCGACATCGTGGAAGAGAACGCTCGGGCGTTCGCGGAGGCATTCAGCCTCCCGCCCGGAGGAGTGTACCTCGATTACAACGAGATGCTGGCCCGCGAGCGGCTCGACGTTGTCTCTGTCTGCACCTGGATGTCGCTCCACGAGCGGATGGTGCTCGACTGCGTCGCCGCGGGGGTGAAGGCCATCCACTGCGAGAAGCCGATGGCCGACACGTGGGGCGGGGCCCGCCGCATGGCCGAGGCCGCCAAGAAGGCCGGCGTCCAGCTCACTTTCAACCACCAACGCCGGTACGGCAAGCCGTACACGATCGCGAAGAAGCTCATCGAGGACGGCGAGATAGGCGCGATCCGGCGCTTTGAGTGCGAGTTCGGGAACATCTACGACACCGGCACGCACTTCATCGACATGCTCAGCTTCTTCATGGGCGACGGCGTGCCCGCGAAGTGGGTCATCGCACAGGTCGACTACCGCACCGAGAACCTCGTGTTCGGCGGCCACTGTGAGAACCAGCAGGTCATGCTCTTCGAGTACGCCAGCGGCGTGTTCGGGCTCGTGATGAGTGGAGCACCGGGCGGGGCAAAGCCGCTCGGAGTCATCAACCGCATCGTGGGTGAGGAGGGCACGATCGACGTCGGCGTGGGCCACGGGCCGAGCGACGCCATCCGTTGGCGCAGGCTCGGCGAGACCGGCTGGCGCCACCCCGACACGGCCGGAGAGAGCATCCACGGCCCCGGCTTCGTCGAGAGGGCGATCCGGGACGTGGTCGACTGCCTGCGCGCAGGCCGCAAGTGCCAGCTCGACGCCTCGAACGCCCTCGTGGCCACTGAGCTTATCTTCGGGGCCTATGAGTCGAGCCGGCGGCGCGGCCGGGTCGAGCTCCCATTGGACGTCGACGACAACCCGCTCGAGGCGATGGTTCGATCGGGTGACCTGAAGCCACAGCCGCGGAGCTAGACGGCTCGTGGCGGGCAGGTTGCGTCAAGCCGGAGCGGCCATGCGGTACCCCACCCCGGGCTCTGTCACCACGTAGCGCGGGCGGCTGGGGTCGGGCTCTATCTTGCGCCTGAGGTTGCTGATATTCACCCGAAGCACATGCGGCTCGTCCTCGTACGTGGGCCCCCAGACCTGTCTGAGGATGTGCCGGTGGGTCAGGACCTTGCCAGCATGTTGGGCGAGGAGCTTCAGGATGTCGTACTCGGTGGGCGTGAGCGCTACGTCGGCGCCCGCGACCGTCACGCGCCTGCGGTCAACGTCCACAGCGAGGTCGCCGACTTCGATGACGGGTTGCTGCGCCGATCCCGCGGATCGGCGCAGCGCGACACGGAGTCGGGCCAGCAACTCGTCCTGCCCGAACGGCTTGGTCAGGTAATCGTCCGCGCCGGAGTCTAGAGCCCGCACCTTGTCGGCCTCGCGGTCGCGGACCGACAGCACGACGATCGGCACGTCGCTCCACTCGCGTGTCCGGGTGATCACCTGGACCCCGTCTAGGTCAGGCAGCCCCAGGTCGAGCACAACAAGGTCCGGCCGCTCGCTCGCGATCAGACGGAGAGCCTGCTCCCCCGAGGTCGCGTCCAGCACCTGGTAGCCGTGCGCCTCGAGTGTGAGGCCAAGGAACCGGCGAATCGCCCGCTCGTCGTCGACCACCAGGATGCGGGCGCCGCGCTGCGTCATCATGTCGCCTCGCCGCTCGCTTCCGTATCGCCGAGAGGGAGCTCAACGATCATGGTCGTGCCACCGCCCGGACGGCCGTCTGCGCGCACTGATCCGCCGTGAGCCTCCACGATGGCCTTGGCGATGGCTAGCCCCAGCCCCGTGCCTCCGCCATCGCCCACGCCCGGCACTCGGTAGAACTTGCCGAAGACGCGCGCGCGTTCACCCGGGGCAATGCCATAGCCCCGGTCGGACACAGCAACGCGGACGCGACCGCCGGCCTCGTCAGCGGCGACCTCCACGGCGCTGTCCCGAGGCGAGTATCTTGCCGCGTTGTCCAGCAGGTTGGCAAGCACCTGCACCATGAGCACGAAGTCCATCGGAACCAGCGCAAGGTCCGGCGCGACCGTCACCGTGACCTGGCGGTCCCTCAGTCTTGCAGAGACCTGGTTGAGGGCGGAGCCGATCAGGTCCTGGACATCGCTCGGCTCGACCCGGAGTCTCAGCAGGCCGGACTCAAGCCGCGTCATGTCCAGCAGGTTCTCCACGAGTCGGTTCAGCCGGTCTGCTTCATCTCTGGCCGTCTCCAGGAGCTCCCGGCGGGCCTCCGGGGTCAGGCCGGCCTGCGTGCCGGGGCCCTCCCCGGCGCCGGCCAGAGCGCTCAGCACGCCGGTGATGGAGGCAAGGGGCGTGCGCAACTCGTGGGAGACCGATTGAAGCAGTGCGGACTGGATCCTCTCGGCCTCGCCGAGCAGCTCCAGCTTGCGGGCCTGCTCATGAAGCACGACTCGCTCAAACGCCAGGGCCGCGAGCTGCGCGAAGCCGTCCAGCAGCCGTCGCTGTCCCCGCGTCAGCTCCTGCCCGGGGCTCGTCCGGACCCACATGACGCCCCGTGCCGTTTCGCCGGTGACGAGCGGTACGCACAACCCGTCCGACGTGGGCAACGTGTCAGTCCCCCGCCCCGCCCGTTGCCTGTGAAGCAGCGCCCATGTCGCAACGGCCTTGTCGCGCTCAGTGAGAGCGCTGCTATCCGTCGACGCGATGCAGACAAGCCCGTCGCCTCGCGGCACGAGGACGGAGACCTGTGCCTCGACCACCTCGGATGCGCGGGCTGCAAGCGTCTGCGCCAGATGGTCCGGCCCCATGGCGGCGGACAGGTCCTTGGCGAGGTCGTACAAGCCGGCCATGTGCGCCGTCCGCCGCCGCGCTGATTGCACTTGGGCTCGGACCTGGGACACGAGCGTCCCTGTGATAAGTCCAGTGGCCAGCAGGCCCACGAATGTCAGGATGTACTGGGTGTCCGAGACCACCAGCGTCAGTTTGGGATCCACGAGGAAGAAGTCGAACGCGAGGACGCCGGCGACGGACGCTACCACAGCAGGCCCGCGGCCCAGGTACAGCGCCGCGACGAGCACCATGGCGAGGTAGAGCATCACGAGGTTCGTGGGCTGGATCACCCGGTGCAGGAACCACCCGGCGATGGTGGCTGCGACCACCATGCCCAGCGACACCGCATAAGGCCAGGCCGGAGCCAACGCGCGCTGCCCGGGGGCTGAGGAGGCGCGCCGCTCGGCCGCGGTTGGGATCACGTATACGTCGATCGAGCCGCTCTGCCGGATGATCCGGTCGACAGGGGAGCCGAAGATCACGTCGCGCCAGCGGCGCGCGAGCGGCTTGCCGATGACGATCTTCGTTACGTTCGCCCGCCGGCAGTAGTCCACGACGGCGGCTGCCACGGTCTGGCCTGTCAGGGTGACGACGCGCGCCCCGAGCTCCTCCGCGAGCCGCAGAGCACTGGCCGCGCTGTCCCGGTCCTCGTCCGGCAACTCGAGCGTGCGGGGGGTCTCGACGTGGACGGCAAGCCACTCGGCCTTCAGGTCCGTTGCCAGCCGCTTCGCGGCGCGCACAAGGCGATGCCCCATCGGCCCCGGCCCCACGCAGACGAGCAGACGCTCAGTCACGGGCCAAGGGCCGGGGATCGACCGCAGGCGCATGTACGCCCGCATGTCCTCGTCGGCCCTCTGCGCGGCGAGGCGCAGTGCCAACTCCCGGAGCGCCGCGAGGTTGCCCTTGCGGAAGAAGAGCTGCGCCGCGCGAGCCGCCTGATCGGGCACGTACACCTTGCCCGCGCGGAGCCGGTCGAGCAGCTCGTCAGGAGGCAGGTCGACCAGCTCGATCTCCTCCGCCTCCTCAATGACGCGGTCCGGGACGGTCTCGCGCACCGTGACCTCGGTGACCTGTGCGACGACGTCGTTCAGGCTCTGGATGTGCTGGACATTGACGGTCGTGTAGACATCGATGCCCGCTCGGAGGAGCTCCTCGACATCCTGGTAGCGCTTCGCGTGGCGAGAGCCCGGGGCGTTAGTGTGGGCCAGCTCGTCAACCAGTGCGAGCCGGGGAGCGCGCACGAGGACGGCCTCGAGGTCCATCTCCTGGAAGGTGGTCTCGCGGTACTCCAGAGATGCCCGAGGGGTCACCTCCAGCCCGGTCAGCAGCTCCTCGGTCTCGGCTCGTCCGTGGGTTTCGACGTACGCGACAATGACGTCGGTGCCCTCGCGCAGCCGCTCGTGGGCCGCCTCGAGCATCGCGTATGTCTTCCCCACCCCGGCGGCGTAGCCGAGGAACACCTTGAGCCGACCGCGCGCTCGCTCGGAACGCTCCGCGTGGGCGAGGAGCTCGTCGGGCGTAGGCTTGAACTCGTCTGCCGCTGCCGTCACCGCGTGTTGTCCAGTGCCAGGTTCAGCTTGAGAACGTTGACCCGCGGCTCGCCGAGAACGCCGGCGGCCCTACCCTCGGAGTATTGCGACACGAGGCCGCGTACCGCCTCTTCGGAAAGCCCCCGCTCCCGCGCGACTCGCGGCACCTGAAGATCGGCGTTGGCCGGGCTTATGTGCGGATCGAGGCCACTTGCCGAGCGGGTAACGGCATCCGCGGGCACAGGAGCTGTGTCAGGCAGGCCGTTCTCCCGCCGGTAGTCGGCCGCCAGGTCATTCACCCCGGCGAAGTTGCCCGGGTCGTCTTCTCCGCTCGGAAGTGTCTTGTGTATGCCGTCGATCAGCTTGGCGCTGGTCGGCCCGAGGTTGGTGCCGCCGGAGCTCCCGGCGTCGTACCCGGTGGCGCCCGCTGCTGAGGGGCGAGGATGGAAGTAGCCCGGCTGCGTGAAGCCCTGCCCAATCAGGGAGGAGCCCACAACCTCACCGTCTCGCTCGACAAGGCTGCCGGCCGCCTGCACGGGGAACGCCGCCCGCGCCAGGCCCGTCACCACCAAGGGGAACGCGAAGCCGGTGAGTGCCACCATCATCACCACCAGGAGTATCGACGTTCTAAGGTGCTCCAGCATCGATCCAACTCCTTCCTGTCGCGCGGCGCGGGCGCTAGGCCAAGCGCAACAGCACCAGGAGGCGGTCGAGAGCCCATATGCACGGGAATGGCGCTACCAGCCCGCCGAGCCCGTAGATCAGGAGGTTGCGCCTCAGAATGGCAGAGGCTCCCAGCGGGCGGTACGACACACCCCGCAGCGCCAAGGGGATGAGCGCGACGATGATCAGGGCGTTGAAGATAACCGCCGCGAGCACTGCGGACTCGGGCGTGGTGAGCCTCATGATGTTGAGGTTCTCCAGCACCGGGTACGTTGCGACGAACATGGCCGGGATGATCGCGAAGTACTTGGCCACGTCGTTGGCGATGCTGAACGTGGTCAGAGAGCCGCGCGTCATCAGCAGTTGCTTGCCGATCTCGACGATCTCTACCAGCTTGGTGGGGTTGCTGTCGAGGTCGACCATGTTGCCGGCTTCCTTCGCCGCTTGCGTGCCCGTGTTCATGGCCACGCCCACGTCCGCCTGGGCCAGCGCCGGGGCGTCGTTCGTGCCGTCACCCGTCATGGCCACCAGTTTGCCGCCCCCCTGCTCCGCCCTGATGAGCGCCATCTTCGCCTCGGGCGTCGCTTCGGCCAGGAAATCGTCGACACCCGCCTCGGCGGCGATGGCGGTGGCTGTGAGCGGGTTGTCCCCCGTTATCATGATGGTCTTGATGCCCATCGCCCTAAGCTGATCGAATCTCTGGTGCATCCCGCCTTTGACGATGTCCTTGAGGTGGATCACGCCGAGAGCGGCGCCGCCGTCCGCCACGACAAGGGGGGTCCCTCCGCCGGTGGCGATCCGGTCGACCGCCTCCTCCAGCGCGCGCGGCACTGAGCCCCCCTGGGAGGCGATCCATGCCTTGACGGCGTCGCCGGCGCCTTTTCGGATGCGCCGCCCATTGATGTTCACCCCGCTCATCCGCGTCTGCGCCGTGAAGCGGATGAACTCAGCGTCTCGCTCACTCAGCTCGCGGCCGCGCAGTCCGTATCGCTCTTTCGCGAGCACAACGATGCTGCGGCCCTCGGGCGTCTCGTCGGCCAATGACGAAAGCTGGGCCGCGCTCGCGAGATCGCCGATGGTCACCCCCGGCAGCGGGATGAACTCAACGGCCTGCCGGTTGCCCAGGGTGATGGTACCCGTCTTGTCGAGCAGCAGCGTGTCAACATCGCCCGCGGCTTCGACAGCCTTGCCGGACATCGCCAACACGTTATGCTGCATCACACGGTCCATCCCGGCGATGCCGATGGCCGACAGGAGCCCGCCGATGGTTGTCGGGATGAGGCACACGAGGAGCGCGACGAGGACCGGCACTGTGGGTGCCACTCCCGTGCTCACCGCGCGCACGCTATACGCGGCGAACGGCAGCAGCGTCACCACCGCCAGTAGGAAGACGATGGTCATCCCGGATAGCAGCGTGGAGAGGGCGATCTCGTTCGGGGTCTTCTGACGATGGGCGCCTTCCACCAGGGCGATCATGCGGTCGAGAAACGTCTCGCCGGGGTTCGAGGTGATGCGGACGACGATGCGGTCGGAGAGTACCTTGGTCCCCCCGGTGACCGCGCTGCGGTCCCCACCGCTCTCGCGGATCACCGGCGCGCTCTCGCCGGTGATCGCGGACTCGTCGACCGAGGCGATCCCCTCGACCACCTCGCCGTCCCCGGGGATCAACTCCCCGGTCTCACATACCACCAGGTCTCCGACGCGCAGCGAAGTGCCGGGCACAATCTCCTCCCGATCGCGTCCTACGAGCTTCCTGGCCACCGTGTCCGTCCTGGCCTTGCGGAGCGACTCAGCCTGGGCCTTGCCGCGACCCTCGGCCATGGCCTCGGCGAAGTTCGCGAACAGCACCGTGAACCACAGCCACAGCGTGACCTGCCCGTTGAAGAAGGCGTCCGGGGCGCCGGTGATAAGGCCCTTGACGAACAAGTACGTGGTGAGGGCGCTGCCCACTTCCACCACGAACATGACCGGGTTCCTGGCCACCAGCCGTGGGTCCAGCTTCCGGAACGCGTCCTTCACGGCGCGCCTAACTATGGTCGGCTCGAACAGCGAGCGCGGCGCGTGTTTGGGTCTCCTATAGCCCTCCACCGCCGCGCTCGGCGGGGCGGGGGCGTCGGTCTGTGCTGACATCGCTGTCTCTCCTATACGATCCGAGCGCGTCAGAGCAGCGTCCGTCCGACCATCAGGAAGTGCTCTGCGACGGGTGCGAGCGCGAGGGCGCAGAAGTACTCGAGCGCACCGACGATCAGGACCACGGCCACGAGCCAGAGGGCGAATGTCGCGGTGTCGGTCGCGAGCGTCCCCGCGGAGGCCGGCACCAGCTTCTTGCGCCCGAGGCTGCCCGCCATTGCCAGTAGCGGGATAATCATGATGAACCGGCCGACAAGCATTGCGACTCCCAGGGTGGCATTGTAGAACGGTGTGTTGCCCGTAAGTCCGGAAAAGGCCGATCCGTTGTTGCCTGTGGCGGAGGCGTATGCGTACAGTATCTCCGAGAATCCGTGCGCGGCCGCGTTGTTGACGTTGTTCCAGGTTGCGCCGTCGTAGAGGCTGGGGCTGCTGTTGTTGACGTGGTTCCACCGCGCCGTCGACCCGCTCAGCGCCGCCTCGTCCTGCCTGTTCTCATCCGTGATCGACACGGGCGTGCCCCCGGGTGGCAGGTTCGTGGTTGCCGCCAGAGCGCTGAACAGCAGCACACCGGTGACCAAGACGAGCACCGTCACGATCGCCATCCTGACCTCGTACTTGTCGATCTTCTTCCCGACGTACTCCGGGGTCCGACCGACCATGAGCCCTGCGATGAACACCGCCACGACGGCGTACATCAACATGCCGTACAGGCCGGCGCCCACGCCACCAAAGATCACCTCATCGCACATGAGGTCAGCCAAGGGCACCGCGCCGCCCACGGGGGTGTAGCTGTCGTGCATCGAGTTCACGGCCCCGCACGACGCGCCCGTGGTAACGACGGCGAAGAGCGCGCTGGCCGGGATTCCGAAACGCTGCTCCTTGCCTTCCATGTTCCCGCCCGGCTGCTCATCGCTCGCCTGTGACATGACGCCGAGGTCCGCCACACTGGGGTTCCCGCCCGCCTCGGCGCTGTAGCACACCAGCACGCCGGCCGCGAACATGACGGCCATGGCGCCGAACAACGCCCAGCCCTGGCGCGTGTTGCGCACCATCCTGCCGAAGGTGTGCGTGAGGCCTGCCGGGATCAGGAAGATAGCGAGCAGCTCCACCAGGTTGCTCAGCGGCGTGGGATTCTCGTACGGGTGGGATGAGTTGGCGTTGAGGAACCCGCCGCCGTTGGTGCCGAGCTCCTTGATGGCTTCCTGGGAGGCTACCGGGCCCTGAGCGATCGTCTGTTGGGCCCCCTCCAGCGTAGTGGCCGTCGTGTATGGGCTGAAGTTCTGCGGCACCCCCTGCCACACAAGAAAGAGCGCGATCACCAGGCACAACGGGAGCAGCACGTACAGCGTGGCGCGCGTGACGTCGACCCAGAAGTTGCCGAGCCCGTCCACGGAGTGCCTGGCGAAGCCCCGCACGACGGCGATGGCGACCGCGATACCGACCGCGGCTGACATCCAGTTGTGCATGGCCAGGGCGACCATGTTGGAGAAGTAGCTCACGGTGGTCTCGGGCATGTAGTTCTGCCAGTTAGTGTTGGTAGTGAAAGACATGGCCGTGTTGAACGCCAGGTCGGGCGTCATCTCCTTGCCGCTGAAGTGCTGCGGGTTCAGCGGCAGGACGCCCTGCAGCCTGAGAATGGCATAGCTCAGCAGACCACCCACGAGGCTGAACATCAGCATCGCGAATGCGTAGGACGTCCATCGCATGTCCCGCGCCTCGTCCACCCTCGCGATGCGGTAGAGCAGCCGCTCGATAGGCCGCAGCAACGGGTGCAGCATGGTCCGCTCGCCCTCGAACACACGCGCCATGTAGGCGCCCATAGGCTTGGTCGCGAGCAGGATCAGCCCGAAGAAGACCAGTATCTGCGCCGCCCCAATCGGGGTCATAGCCTGCTCCTAGAACCGCTCCGGCTTGAGAAGCGCGTATGTCAGGTACACCGCGAGCAGTACCGCCACGACTGCGGACAGAACCGTGTCTCCCATCGTGACCTCCTCAGAGCCGGGCGCAGCCTCGGACGAACGCGGCGGCCACAGCGAAGAACGCGATCGTCACCGCAACATAGGCCAGGTCCAACATCGCCGAACTACCTCCGTCCAGGTGCCCGCCCGCGCGGAACGCACGGGGCGGCATGACCTGCTAGAACCACTCCGGTTTGAGAAGCGCGAACACCAGGTAGCCGAGCACGCCCCCGGCCACGACCACTGCGAACGCGTAGACCATCGCTCGCACCTCCTCTAGCGTAGCGCGTCAAGCAGGCGTGTAAGCCCGGCCGTAGCCGCGACGAAGCACGCCAAGAGGCCAACGTAGAGAACGTCGCTCATGCCACACCTCCCGGTGCTGAATGGGAGTGTAGTGCCGGTACCGATCAGGCGTGTGGCAAGGGTGGGCGGTCGCACGTCAAGGCGTCGTCAAGGTCTCAGCCGGCCAGGCCTTCCCCGGAGCCCGCTCGGCCGGGGAGGAGCGGGCCGCCTGCGAGCGGAACGCCGGGGCGGCGGGAGCATCGCCGGAGCTGGAGAAGGACGTGCCCCATGAGAATCTGGGACTGTCATTGCCACGCGCGTGGCGATGAGACGGGCGAGCAGGTCCTCCGCTGGATGGACGAGGCCCGGGTTGATCGCATCAACCTCTTCGCGAAGTACCCGGCGCCCACAGACGGCGAGTTCCGCCGCGACGATGTGCGCACGTCCATCGACCACGTAGCCAAGGTCCAGACCGCGGACCCCGACCGGATCTTCGGCCTCATCTGGGCCGAGCCTCGCACCCCTGGCATGGTGGACGAGATCGAGTACGGAATCACGGACAAGGGGCTCCGCGGCATCAAGATGATCCCCGACCACTGGGCGCCCACCGATGAGATGCTCTTCCCCATCTACGAGAAGATGCAGGCGCTGGGGAAGCCGATCCAGTTCCATTCGGGCATTCTCTACGGCTTCGGCGACAGCTCCCGGTTCTGCCGGCCGGTGCTCTGCGAGGCGCTCGTCAACTTCCCGGGGTTGCGCTTCTCGCTCGCCCACATCAGTTGGCCGTGGGTCGATGAGTGCATCGCGGTGTTCGGGCGCTTCAGGGCGGCGGCCGGCTACCAGACCGATCGCTGCCGGATGTGGATCGACACGTGCCGGGGCACGCCGGACGCCTGGCGCGAGGAAGCCTTGCGAAAGGCGGTGCCCTTCTGCGGCATGGGGCACCTCATGTTCGGTGTGGACAGCACGCCGGCCAGCCTGGCCGGGAACGCCCCGGTACACGTCGCCAAGGACCTCGCGATCTTGCGAGACGTGATGGGCCTTAGCGAGGAGCAGACCGACCTGTTCTTCTGGGGAGCCTGCGAGGCGTTCTACGCAGGTTGAGGCACCAGTCAGGGGGTAGCGTGTCGGCGCGGAGCTGAGGCGAAGTCCGTCATCAGGTTCTCGAAGCCGCGGAGGAAGTAGAGGCGGTCGAACAGTCGCTCACCGTTGCCGCCCGTGAGGTGAAGTGCGGCACGCGCCACCTCGATGGCTCTGCGCGCCTGTTCCCAGATGCGACATCATCGCGCTGCCACTCTCCTCGCGTCAGTCGGGCCCACCGCCGGCCGGAGGGTTCGCCGCGCCCCGGGGGAATCCCCTCTGGACGGCCCTCACCCCAGCCCTCTCCCGGGGGGAGAGGGAGCAAGGAGCTGATCGCGTGAGCGCGTTACTTCTCGCCCTCGTCCTGAACACTATCGCCGCGGACGAGCAGGCCCTCCCGCCCGTCTCTCCGTCCGTCGAGCATGACGCGGAGTACCTGCTGACGACGGACGACTTCTCGTGCTCGCAGTTCGGCATGGCGGTCGAGGATGTCCGCGAGGACGGCGGCCGCCTCACCGTCCGGACGACCGGGGCCGAGTTCGTCTTCGAGCCCGCGGCCGGCACGCTAAGGTTGCGGCAGAGGCTGGGGAAGGCGCGCGAGGCAGCCGTGGTGTCGCTGGGCGAGGGCGCCCTGACGGAGCTCAAGGTCGAGCACAGGAGCGAAGGCGCGGTGTTGCTGTCGGCGCGCGGAGGCGACCTTCGCATCCGCATCAACGGCGACTCGCTCCTGATGCTGCGTGACGCCGCCGAGCGCGAGGTAAGCTACCGCCTCGGCTTCTCGCCGCTTACCGTGCGGCAGGCCGGAGGCAACTACCTGTTCCTCGACGAGTACGGCGGCGTGGGCAGTTACCTCGCGACCGGCTTCGCTGCCACCTCCGAGCCGTACACCGGGGCGGCGGTGAGCTGCCGCCTACAGCCGGACCAGATCCTCTGGCTCTCGGTCGCTCCTCCGCGCGAGTACCCGTGGGAGGACTCCCTGCGCGACCGCGTCTGCTGGCACTGGTCGACCCAGACAGGCTACCCGCCTGACTCCGACATCGAGACGTGGAGCCGACACGGAAACATCCTGCTTCAGCAGTCAGAAGTTATGCTGTGGAAGGACTGGAGCCTCCGGTTCATCCCGAGGAACGGCGTGGAGGAGTTCGAGCGTGTCAACCGCACCTGCGAGCGCCTCGGGATGCGCAATATCGTCTACACCTCGCCCTTCTACTTCCTGACCGGCACCGGCCTGGAGTCCCGCGCGATGAACAGCTTCGACAACTTCGCGGTAACGGGCTTCTCGCCCGGCGACGGGCGGGGACTCAACTGGCCCATCTTCATCGCGGAGATCACGAAGGTTGTGCGGGAGTACCGCCCCGACGGGCTCTACTTCGACGGCATCTACGACAACGTCGTCAGGACCTACATCGTCGCACGGAAGGCCAGGGAGATCGTGGGCGAGCGGGGGCTGCTGGAGTACCACGCGACCGGGAGCCCGCCCGGCGGGGGCGTCTATCTGCCGCAGATCGACACCTACTTCAACTTCATCCTGCGCGGCGAGGGCTGTGAGGCACAGTACACGGACCCGGACTACCTCCGCTACTTCGTCTCGACCTACAACACTAGCAACTCGATCGGAGTGCTCTGCAACAACAACGACTACCCGCTCGACAAGGGCTTCGTAGACACGCTGCTCGATGACAACGTCCGCCTCCACTACCTGCTCGGGGGACCCGAGGACCAGCGCACGCAAGGGATGACGCGCTACTACTGGCCTGCGCTGAACGAGGGATTGCGCGCGCGTGTCGAGCGGGCGGCGTCAGAGCGCGAGACCGCTGGTACAGGGATCGGTGAGGCGCTCCGCCGTGCCGCATCGAGCGATGCAAGCACGCTTCGGCCGATCTACGAGGCGAGCTTCGCGGACGCCGGCTTCAGCGCCAACGTGAATCCCGAGAAGCCGGAGGACATCGCGCTGCCCGACGGCTGGCACGCGTACCTGAGCCCGCACAGCCAGGGGGCGATCTCCTCGGAGGGCGGGGTGCTGCGCATCTCGGCTCTCGGCAACACGGTCGCCTATCTCGAGCGACCCGTGCCGGACGACACGGTGGCTGTCGGATGCAGGATTCGCGGGACGGCTGAGTGCGGGATGTCATGGGGGCCGGGGCTTCTCCTGCGCATCGGAGCGCGGATGTTCCGGGCGGGGCTTAGGTCGGACGACAGAGCCCAGATCGATCGAGGTGGCTCGCAGACGCTGTTCGAGGGCTTCCCCCTGGGCTCGTGGTCCTGGCTGCGCCTCCGCTTCGTCGAGGGCTGCGCGCTGTACGAGACCTCCGAGGACGGCACGAGCTGGCGGTGCCTACAGATCGAGTACGTCGGCACACTCGACGGCCCCAAGTCGGTGGCAGTCGGCAAGATCCCCTACGACGGGTCGCGTACCGAGTACACCGACTTCGGCGGGCCGGGTGGCTGCGAGGTAACGGCGGTTCGAGTGCTCGGGCCGGCGGGCACCGAATAGCCTGCAAGGCCGCGCGAGCTCACTACCGGCGCACCAGCTTGCACGCGATGTCAGCGCGGAAGGCAGGGACACGGAGCTCACACGCGTCAGCGCCGACCGTGACATCGGGGGCCGAAGAGACCTTGCCCGTGCGCGTGTCCCACCACTCGACCCGGTAGTCCCCCGGTGCAAGACCCCGGACCGTCAGAGTCGCGCCCTCGATGTCACCGGTCGGCCCTCTGCCGGCCTCGATGCTCGTCCACGTTGCCGCATCGCTCAACAGCCACGCGAAGAGGCACCCGTCGCCCTGCAGACCGACCAGCCGCACGCGCGGGTCGGAGACCCTCGCTGTAGCGCGCTCGAGCTCTGCGGCTCCGAACGAGATGCTGGCGAGGAAGTCAGCCAAGGGTCGGTACTGGCGGTAGGCGTCCATCTGGTCAAGCTGCTCCCACCACCAGAACATGGCGGTGCCCGAGAGGCCCGACAATGCAGACGCCCAAAGCGCGTTGTGGAAGTGGACAAGGTCGGTATCGGCCTTCATCGAGTCGCTCAGGCCCCACTGCTCGGTCGCGAGCCCGAACTCGCCGAGCAGCGCGGCCTTCGCGGCCGCGTGCTCGCGGACGAGCGCCGCCCGCTCGAGGACGGCGGCGACCTCGTCCGGCACGCGCTCGCGGTCCGATGGGCGGAGGTAGAAGTGCTCCTGAGCCACGTCGATTGCCGGGTGCTCCCAGTCGCGAGGACAGGACGCCCAATCGCTCGTTGTCTTGAGGCGATGATACGGGTCGATCTCCGCGAGGTAATCGCCCAGGTCCTGGTAGAAGCGCCCCGTCGGCTTGCCGGGGTCCATCTCGTTCCAGTACTCCCAGGCTGCCACGCTTGTCGAGTACCCCCACCGTGCGACCGCATAGCGGAGCAGGTTCTCCGCGTCGCGGGTCGCTTGGGCATACTCCGGGCTCGCCTCGTTACTGAGGGCGCTCATGTACAGGTCGCGCGTGATCAGGCACAGCATCAGGTAGATGCCGTTGTCCTCCGCGGCGGTGACGAGCTCGTCGAGCATGAAGCAGTCGACCGGGTTGTAGTAGCCCCGAGGCGGACGGTTGACATCGGCTTCCCATAGTAGGTTCGGGCCACCGTCGGCTTCAGTGAGTTGCAGGTCGTCGAGCCACGCCTGCCCGGCCTTTGTGAGGCTGAAGGCGGGGGTGCCCAGCCAGAACTGCTGGTCGCCTGACTGGAAGTCCAGCTCGAAGCGATGCCACTGGCCGTCTCCCTCGCCCGATACCACAGACTCGTCCGCGCCGATGCGAAGGCTCACTACGGCGCCTCCGTCGGTGCGGACGCTCCCCGTCATGCGGTAGCCTGTGTCCGGCTTCAGCGCCACGGGGTGGCTCGGGCTCACGGTCAGCGACTTGCCAGCGTCGCCCGAGAGCTCGATGCACTTGCGTGTCGGATCGTCGGGCTTAGGCACAACAGGCGCGTTCCGGTCCCACGAGCGGTCCCACGCGCTCTTCGGCGACTCGATCGCCATTGCCCAGTCGTCGCAGCAGGTCCAGATGCGGAGGAAGTTGGCGCCGCTCGCGTGGAGCTTCGCGAAGATCGCCTCAGCCCGCGACAGGTCCACGTACTGCCCCTCGCCGATGAACGCTAGGTTCTGCCCTATCGCGAAGAACGGCTCGCCGGTTGAGAGCTCGAGGGACCTCGGGTCTATCCGGCTGGCGCGGAGGAAGCCCCTGCGGCCAGAGGGCGTGCACTCGAACCGAGCTGACTCGGAGACGCTCTCGCCGGCAGCGTCCACCACGCGCGCGGTGGCCGTGAACGTTCCCACCTCCGAGGGGGCGTAGCGGGCGAGCCACCTCGCCTTACGCTCGGGGTAGAACCAGTCGGCCTCGCGGCCGTCCCGCTGGATGCGGCGCCGCTCGTAGCCCTGGTAGAAGAAGGCCGGCACCGACGCACGCGCGCCGGACGGAGCGGTGAGGTCGAGGCGCACATCCACCTCGGACGGGTCGAAGGGGTGCTCGTACTGCCGCGCGAGGCGGATCTCGAGCTCGGCCTTCTCGTACCGCCCAACGGCCGGCGTGGCCACGTCCAGCCGCGGGGCGTCCTGGGCGACCAAGGGACCGATCGCCAGCATCAGCGCGCTGAGAGGAAGGCATAGTGTGTTGTGCATGGATGCACTCCCTCCGTGCCGCTTACCTCGCCTTCATCGACGCCTTCAAGTCGCCGGTGGCGAACTGGATCGCGTCCAAGTAGAAGCGCAGCATCGCTGAGTTGAAGTAGATCTCGGTCCGATGCCCGAGCGCCGTGTAGAACGCGCGCCCCTCGCCGTACGGCTTCACCCATGCCAGCGCGAAGTCGCCGTCGGTGCGGTAGACCCACTGCACGCCCATGTTGGTAGCCTTCGTGTCAAGCGAGAGCAGCACGCGGAGCTTGTCGCGCGAGTAGGGGTCGTTGAACTGGAAGATCTCGTCGGCGATCCGGAAGCCCTTGCCGCCGAACGCGGCAACGAGGGGGCTCTCGGGGTCGTCGACTCTGACGCCGACCTCCTCGTTCCACGGGTGCCCCCAGTAGCTCGCGCCGAGCAGCTCGCGGTACTCCGGCCAGTCCGGGTTCGCACCGATGGCGAAGTGATAGGCCACGAGCCCGCCGCCACCTGATACGAAGTCCAGCAGGCTCTTCCGCAGCACCTGCTCCACCTCGTCGATCGTGCCGCCGTGGCCCCGCAGGCGGTCCATGTCGGCTTCCGTCGGTCGGATCCATGCGCCGTCGCTGTTGTTCAGCACGATGGCGTCGAACTGCCGGATGCTCTCGGGAAGCAGCATTGCGGTGTCGTCGCTGACTACTGGCTCGAACGCGCCGCTCTTCAGGCCCAGGACCTGCATCGCGTAGGTGCCGTAGGGGATGCAGTAGCCCTTGTGCGGCGACGCATCCATGAACGGGGTGTTGAAGATGAGCACCCGACGAGCCTTCGTCGGCTGGACGCTCGGTTTGTCGGGCGCGGCCCCCTGAATCTGGCGCTGTTGGTCGGCGGTCACTTCGGGCGGAACCACCGGCACCGGGACCAGGTCATCCGCCGGATCCTGGGCCGCCAGAACAGCGGCGGTGGCGACCAACAGGCAGGTCCACACATGCGCGGTCATGACACATGGCCTCCCTAGAGGGACCAGCCCTCGCGGTACTCGCGGCGCAGGAGCTCGTCGGCCCGGCTGTCGTTCACGATGCGGCAACCCAGCGGATCGAACTCGACGGCCTGCTGCCGTTGGGTGGCGATGTTCCCGAGGTGCAGGAACTCGGCGAGCGGATCAGCGTACTCGAAGTTGGACCACGCCGGCTCCCCTCCGCGGCACGCGTTGAGCCACTCGCGCTCGTGGCCGGGCGACTGTGGGAGGGTCCGCGGCGGGCCCTCGTACCCCTCGAAGTCCTCCTTCGGCAGCAGCTCGAACTCCATGTTGTGGCCGTTGGCCCAGATCTTGCCCTTGGAGCCGACGATGAGCGTGCCGGCGTGATCGGTCCACTTCCTCTCACCCGCGTCACCCCAGTCGAGCTTGCGCCCCAGCAGGGTCTCGACCTCCTCGCGCGCGCCGGGCGCGCCCGCGCCATTGTAGTAATGGAGCACGAAGGCGGGCAGCATGCCCCTGGGCGGCACCGAGAAGCTGATCTTCTCCCACCTTGGGAAGGAGTGCTCGTCAATCTCCGACACCTCCGCCTCGACCGTGATCCGCGGCTGGTCCGCTGGGTCGGCGTACCAGAGCGAGTCGACCTTCAGTGCGCGAAACGCGAGGTTCGCCGTGTGGGTGGCCCAGTTGCCGAGCTGGCACGTGCCGAAGCAGCGCCAGCTATGCCAGTCCATCCATCTCTCGTTGTAAGGGCGGCATGCTGCCGGGCCGAGCCAGAGATCCCACTTGAGGTTCTCCGGCACCGGCTGCTCCTCGTCGGGCAGGGGCCGAGCCCCCGGGCCGCCGCTGTCCTTCCAGACGTACACATCGCGGATCTCGCCGATTTCGCCGGCCTGGATGATCTCCAGCGCCCGGCGAAACGCGGGGCTGGCGGTCCCCTGGTTGCCCATCTGCGTGGCGACCTTGTACTCGCGCGCCAGGTCGCGGAGCGTCCGGGCCTCGGCGACCTTGAGCGTGAGCGGCTTCTCGCAGTAGATGTGCTTGCCGGCTCGGATGGCGGCCGCGGTGACGACCGCGTGCGTGTTGTCCGGCGTGGCGCAGATGACCGCGTCGATCCGGTCGCCCATCTCGTCGAGCATCTTGCGGAAGTCGTGGAACTTGGGAACATCGGGCAAGAGCCCGTAGGATCGGCTCGCCCTCGCCTCGTCCACGTCACAGAGAGCGACGAGGTTCTCCCCGAGCCCCGGGATGCACTCGACGAACCACTCGCCGCGTCCTCCGGCTCCGACGAGCGCGATGTCCATCTTGTCGTTGGCCTGCAGGCGCGTAGCGGACGCGGATGCCCCGAGCGCCGCGAGGCCAAGGCTGGCGGCTCCCGTATGGGTGAGGAACTGCCGGCGAGTGATGTGCCCTGACACGGCGGATCGCCTCCGTCGGGCGCGTCCCCTGCCAGGGACCATTCGCTTCGCCGTGCCGGATGACCTAGCGAAGGCAAGGCTGACCTGCGTGCCGAACCGGTCGATCCATAGTGCGCGCCCGCGATCTCCACCAGGAGGGGACTCACGATGACCCGCCGCGAAACGCTCAAGTCCGTGTTGCTTGCAGTGGCCGCCCTGGGCGGCGCGCCAGGGGCCGCGATCGCCCGAGGAGGGATCCGGATGGGATCGGGAGGCAGCCCACTGAGAGGGCCGATCTTCAACCAGGACGACAGCGAGTTCTTCAGCACCCGCGATCCGTCGGAGGTGAGCGGAGAGGCCGTCGACGCCTGGGTGGATGGCATCGCGGCCGCCGGGGTCGGCACCCTCATGTCGTGCGTCTGCGCGATGCGGACGAACTACGCCAGCAGAGCCTGGGAGCCGCGGTGGACGGGTTACGACCCGCAGGGACCCGATGACCAGCCCGTCCTCGCCCACCTGCCACGGGAGAGCGTGCCCGGCACGCGCCGGTGGCTCGAGTCGGAGACGCGGCTCGCGGAGCTGGGGATCAACTTCCACGAGCGCGCCTTCGCCCGGTGCAAGCAGCGTGGCATCGCCGCCTGGGCGAGCATCCGCATGAACGACCTGCACGACTGCCACCTGCCCGACAGCCCGCTGCTCAGCGGCTTCTACAAGAGCCAGCGTGGCCGGGGCCTCTTGCGCGCCCAGTACCGCCCCGGCGGATGGCCGGAGCTGGCGCTCGACTGGGGCCGAGCCGAGGTGCGCGACCACTACATGAGACTCGTCCGGGAGGTGCTGTCATTCCGGGGCATCGAGGGCCTCGAGCTCGACTGGATGCGTTTCGGATTCCACTTCCGGATCGGGCGCGAGCTCGAGGGCGGCGAGATCCTGACCGACTGGGTCGGACGCGTGCGCAAGCTGTGCGACGAGGCCGCCGAGCGGGAGGGGCACCCCGTTCGCTTGGGCTGTCGCGTGCCTTCCGACCCCAACACCGCGCGGATGCTGGGCCTCGACGGCGTCCTGTGGGCGAGCAAGGGCCTGGTCGATCTGCTCGTCCCTACCCCGTTCTGGGAGACCTGCGAGTTCAACATGCCGATGCGAACCTGGGCGTGGCTGCTGGAGGGGACAGGCTGCGCGTTGGCGGGAGGCCTGGAGATCCGCTATCAGCCCTTCCGCGGCGCGCCCGCGACCATGATGACGCCCGAACTGGCCGTGGGAGCCGCGACGGCGGTGCTCGCCGGCGGAGCGGGCCACGTGTACCTCTTCAACTACTTCGCGAAGGGGCACCTCGACAACCTGTGGACCCGTGAGTCCTTCAACCGCACCCTCAGCGCCATGGGAAGCCTGCAGGCGCTCGACGAGGTGCCGAGGCGGCACGCGATCACGTTCCGGGACATCATGGCGCCCGGCGAGCCGGGCGAGAGCCTGCTCCCGGTAGGCGGCGCTGTCGCCACCTTCCGCCTGCAGACCGGGCCCAAGCCGGAAGGGCGGAAGGTGCATGTAGTGCTCGAGCTGGAGGAGAAGGGTGACGCCGAGCCCGCAGCCCCGGACGTCCGGGTGAACAGTGTGCCGTGCCCCACCCCCAGGCGGCAAACCAGGTGCGTTGTGATCTACGCGGTGCCCGAAGAGGCACTGGCAGAAGGAGAAACGGTCATCGAGGCGTTCGGCGCCGGCGCCGCGATCGTCCGGGTGGAAGTGGTTGTGGCAGGCGCAACGGCCCGGGGCCGCGCCTAGCGGCGCTTCTGGCGTGTTGATCACCATAGCGGCAGGGGCACAGCACCCCTGCCCTGCCCCTGGCTCACCTGTCACGACACCGCCGCGCGCGAGGCGGCACAAGCCGTTCTAGGTCATGCCGTGGTTCTGGCGCCAGATACGCACGGCCTCGCGCGCCTGGCCGCGCTTGCACTGGGCCCAGCCGCCGGTGCCGCCTCCGCAGGAATCAGCGGGGTTCGTGGCAGCCCAGAGGAAGACGGAGTCGATGGTGGCCTCGGGCTTCATCCACTTCGCATGGCCGTCGCAGAACGCGTAGTTCTGTCCGCTGTTGTGGGGGACCCGGACGCAATCGCCCCACGAGTAGCGCCAGTGGCCCCCGCCGGCATCCCCGCAGAAGATGTTGGAGTCGACGTTGAGGTGGTCGACGATGTAGATCTGTGCCGCCTGCTCCTCGATGGCCTCGAAGGGGATCCAGCAGAAGGGGCCACATCCCCCACAGAACCGGTTGTTGACCCCATAGGTCGATCCGGGCACGTCTCTGTGGTTGTTGCCGTTTTCCTCGGTACGAGCCTGCGCGGCCAGGGAGGGACAGATGTAGATCTGGTTGTTCCTGACGTACGGCTGGTAGTTCAAGCGCCAGGTGAACCACCAGTCAGTCCAGCAACCGTTGCGGCAGTTGCTTCTGCTGTTGCCCGCAGGCATGTTCCCTTGACGCACTTGGGAAAAGCGCTGGTCGTAGTCCGATGCGTACATGAGGGCGGCGGTCATGAGCTGCCGCTCGTTCGACAGGCAGCTCGTCTGCCGCGCCTTCTCCCTCGCCTTGGCAAACACAGGGAACAGGATGGCCGCGAGGATCGCGATGATCGCAATAACGACTAGGAGCTCGATCAGTGTGAAACCCCTGCGAGCGCTCAAAGCACACACTCCTCTCCTACGAGCCTGACCTACCGGCTGGGGGAGCCGAATCGGTCACGGGGGATCACCCCCCGGCGCCCTTCGCGCCGCCCGTTCCGCCCATGCCAGGGCCGCTCTTCATGGCACCCGACCCGCCCATGCCGGGGCCTTTGCCCTTGCCCATGCGCATCTTGCTTGCGTCCATGATGTCCGCCTTCTTGGCTGACGGATCGACCACCTTGGCGGTGCCCTCAGCGCCGCCGCCCCCGCTCTTGCCGCAGCCAAGAACGCAGGTGGCGCCTATGACAACACCCACTAGCAATCCGGACACAACACGCCGCATGTTCGCCTCCTTCCCGACACTGTCTTGAATGCTGTTCCTCTGGGCCAATGTGACTTGGCCCACTTGTGGCGCAACGCCGCACAGATGTACACGGGACATGCCCCACTCACCCCCTCGGGAGGGCGGCCTGCCGACGCTGGGTCGGGAGCACGCCTCCGTTGTGGTCCCCGCGTAGCCGACCGTCGTCTTCCATCGCCCGGGCCGGTACTCCTTCAGACCCGGTGAACCCGGCCGGCGTGCCCGATCGCCGACCGGTAACGCCCATCCCATCCGAAGTCGTTATCCACCGTAACGAGCTGGCCGGTTCGTGCTGACTCCACGGCGGCGACGAGCGCGGCCATGACCCGTGCGCCGTCGACGACGGTGGCCTGAGGCGCGGCCTTGCCCTCCACGCAGTCCAGCATGTGGTCGCACTGCTCGGCCCAGTAGTGCACTTGCGCCGTACCCGTGACGCGAGGCGGATGCTGGCGGCATAGCTCTCCGTAGTCCCGCACGAGCTCCGTCCGGTGGGTCGCCTCGTCGTGCCTGTACAGCCGGCTGCCCCAGAGCGTCCCTTCGGTGCCCCAGAGAACGAGGTGCCCGCCGAGCGGAACGTAGGCCCTGCAGCCCGAGGCGGCAATCAGCTTCCCGACTGCTCCGTTGTCCCAGCGCATCGTCATGACGTACGCATCGTCGATCGGCAGCAGCGGCTCGGAGAGGTGGTTCGAGTAGGCGTGGACCTCCACGACCTCCGAGCCCATCGCCCAGCGCATGAGCCCCAGCGGATGGCAGCCTCCGCCGAGCAGGATGTCCTGCGGCGCGGCCGCATCGGACCGCCAGGGCGTGCGGCCTTGGGGCCCGTAGAGGTAGTGCAGGTTTGAGATGTAGTCGCCCTCCGCGAGCCACACGCGCCCGATCTCGCCTGCGCGGCACGCCTCAGCCATCGCCATGTAGTCGGGCCGGAAGTGGTAGTTGTGGCCGACGAGCATGACCTTGCCCGTCTCGCGGACGGCGCGCACGAGCCTGGCGGCATCCTCCCTTGTTGTGCACATCGGCTTCTCGCACAGGACGTGCTTGCCGGCGCGCAGGGCGGCTTCCGCATGGTCGGCGTGAAGATGGTCGGGGGTGCAGACGCTTACCACCTGAACGTCCTCGCGGGCGAGGAGCTCGTCGAGTTCGCGGCAGAACACGGGAACGCCGGCGTCCTCGCACCGCTTCCGCCCCTTGGCCTCACCCACGTCCCAGAGCGCGACCACCTCGGCCCTTCCGGTCGCCTGGTAGCCGCGGATGTGTCCCTCCCCGGCGTCTCCGCCGCCGCCGAGAACGCCTACTCCCCAGTCCGCCATGCCGCGTCTCCTCTCGGGCCTCTGTACACAATGGCACTGGCGTCTCTGCGGGAGAGCAGTGCGCCGAAGGCGTGGCGGGCACCTCTGATGAGTCCTTCTGGAATGGTCAAGGGTACTCGCGGGTTCCCGTTCATCCTGAGGAGGGCGCCTGGCGCCCGTCACGAAGGACACGGGAAGCCGCCCACCTGCAGCCTTCCGTCCATCGTGACGCCGTGCTGCGCCCGGGTCCTCAGGACGAACGGTCTGCCGCCGCCGTATGGGAAGCACTCACTACGACCGGCAGGACCCCGGCGCACCTTCGGCGCAAGATACACAGAGAAGACGAGCCCCATAGGAGGCTCTGGTCAGGTTGTCGTGACGGAGAACAACGTCCTTCGATACGCCGCCGCGATGCGGCTACTCAGGATGATCGGCCCGTGGTGACGTGGACCTATGACGATGCGCTCAGGCTCACGCGCGAGCAGCGGTCGGGGACCAACGCCTACGACGTGACCTATGCCTACGATGCCGCGTCGAACAGAACGACCAAGCTCACTGGCGGCGTGACGACGTCGTACACGTACAACAACGCCGGCGCGCTGACAGTGGCGAACGCCGGCGGCACGCTGACCACGTACTCGTGGGACGACGCGGGCAACAACACGGGCGTCAACGCGAACGGGTCGCTGACGACGTACGCGTGGGACGATCAGAACAGGCTGCAGGTGGCCGAGCTTCCGTCGGGCGGGCGGGTGACGCACACGTACGATCACGATGGTCGGCGCAGGCAGCGCGAGGACGCGAGCGGGACCGTGAAGTTCGTCTGGGACGGCAAGCGACTCCTGGCGGAGCTCGACTCGGGCGGCAACACGCTCGCGCGGTACACGAGCGGCGTGGACGAGTTCGGGCCCACCGTCTCGCAGCGGCGCGGGGCGACGTCGTCGTTCTACCTGTCGGACGCGTTGGGGTCGGTGCTGCGGCTCGCGGGCGCGAACGAGTCGGTCACAGACAGCTATGTGCTCGACGCCTGGGGCGCGCAGGTCGCGGCGTCGGGCACCACCACGAACCCGTTCAGGTACGTGGGCAGCCTAGGCTACTACACGGAGTCGGCGCTGGGGCTGGACTACGTGCGCTCACGCTGGCTGCGCCCGGGCACGGGCTCATGGCTCTCAGTGGACCCCATCCTCGACCAGCCACCCTACACCTACGCCGGCCAGCGACCGATGTTCGTCGTCGGTCCATCGGGCAACGTGTGGCTGCTCGTGATCATCTTCGGCATCATCGTCTACGTGGGTATCTGCGTCTGGAACCGGCTGAACGAGGCCAAGGCCGAGATGCTGGCATTCGAGGAGGCGAGCAAAAACCCGCTCACACACAAGGGGTGGTATGTCGCGTCCGCGTACGAGGACATCCACACGCGCGCGTACTGCAGGTCGGTCGACGCATGCAGCATCTTGTCGGTGGGCGACTGGATCTACAATGCCAGCGAGGTGATGCAGGCCATCATAAACCTGATCTCCCCTGGGCGCTATGACATTCAAGCGAAGGACGTGGCCGCCAATCGGTGCGGAGCCGATATCGGGTCGCGGTTGGGCAAGGGCATGCGGGGGTCCTGTGACGCGTGCTGCTTCCAGACATGGAGCTTCAACTACGGCGGCGGATGGTGGGGCATCAACTTCCGCGCGACGAAGAGCTGCCAACTGCCGGGGTACACGACGAAACGACCTTCCGTGCGCTACGAGTGCAAGCGCTGGGTGGGGGAGGACGAGGTCGCGCCGTAGTCGACGCTTGTGAGGAGGTGCTGGCAATGGGCCGAACCGGCCGCGCGGCAGCGCTTGCCTTGTTCGCTGTGTGTCTCGGATGTGGGTCCCTCTCGTGCTGCTTGGTGGCCGACTGCGCCGTGGCCAAACGCCCCGTGACCGAGATCGTGGTGACGGCAGACCCAACGACGATCGCTGTGGGAGAACAGACTACGCTTCACATCACCTTCCACGTGTGGGGTTGGGATGGCGTGGGCCCGCCGCCGCCGGCGAACGAGCTTCCAGACGATGGTGAGCGCGGGGCGGGGGTGCGGACGTGGCCCAGCAGCGGCGTAGCCGCAGAGGGGTTCGACGTTCCCACGTCGCTTCACAAGGACCTTGCCGTCACCGGCCGTGCACCGGGCACGTACTCGATATGGGTGACGGAGGACTGGACCCCCTACCTATACCTATCGCATGTTGCCAGCAGGCCGGTCACGATACAGGTAGTCGCGCAACAGGCGACCGAAAGTGCGAATACGGTCTTGCGATGGGACGGTGGTGTTCCATGAGACCAATGCGTAAGCGTGGTGGCCGACACAGGTACCGTTCCCCCTGCGCGCGGTGGGCATCATCGGGGATCGCGGTCTCCCTTATCCTGGCGGCGTGTGTCTCTTGCGAGCCCTCGTGCGCGGGGTGGCACATCGCGTGGATCATAATGACGCAGCCCAGCGCCAGCGGCACCCAGGTTTGGATGCGCGTGTCCGAGCACGTGGATGCTAGGGCAACGGTGGTCCGGGTGTACGGCGGTAACCAACTGGACCCGGCGCGCGACTACCCGGAGGGCGTAGCCGTGAGCTGGTTCGCCGATCCCGAAGGGGTTGTCCGCGTGGACCCGGCGACGAGCATCACCGACGAGGACGGCCGAGCCACGGCCACCGTGTACGCTGAGTCCGTAGGGACAGCGGTCGTCACCGCGGGCGCAACCGAGGGGGATGCAACCGTGTACGCTAACGAGCCGTTGCGAGTAACGGTCTCCGCGGCCAACTAGCACTGGGCGTGCCCCGCAAACAGGCAACCTGGTGGCGTGGGCCACCTGCCAGGGCTTTCTCGTCATCGCGCGATGCGGACGAACTACGCAGGCAGACCCTGGGAGGAGACGCCGCGCTCAGAGACGCGGACTCTCTCGGTGCCGTTCGGCCGGGGAGCGTATGCTGCCCTGCTCGACTCCCCGCTCGGCGGAGCGGCGGTGTTCTCCCTCACGGACGGCCTGGAGGCAACCGTATCGCCTCCGGCGCGAGGGCGCATCACGTTCTCGCTGCCCCCGGGTGCGAGCCCCAAGCGCAAGGGGGAGACGGCCTACGCCGAGCTGCTGCTTGTCGGCATCCCGCGTCTGACCGACCAGACACGCCGGCTGCCCGCGAGCTCAAACGAGGTGGTCGTGCGCTTTATGCGCGACTATGGACTCGACGGCGGGACGCCCGGTTACTCGGTGGCGCCGACCATGGGCGCAGTAAGAGAGGCCCGCTATCCGTTGCGGGTCGATAGCGTCGACGGCGGGTTCTCGGCGACCCTGACGGGCGACCTCTGCTCCAGCCTGCCGATCGCCGTCTCAGGGCTGAACGACAATTGGTCGGCCTTCCTGCTCGACCGAGGGCAGTCCAAGGCGCGACCGGTCGGCGTGTTCGAGCAGGCCGCCTGGGCGACCGTCTGTCTGCATGGCGAGCTGGACCTCTTCTTGGGCCATCCCGTGGTCGCGGACAGCGCGGAGGTGTTCATCCAGGTGACACAGACCGGCGATGATGCCTGGGCCGTCGAGGTGCACAACCCGACCGATCATCCGGTCACCACGACCGTCCGAGCCAACCCAGGCTTTGATCCGCTGGCAGGCAAGCTGGCGGACCGGACGCTGACCCTCGCGCCTGGGACGTCACAGCAGATCGCACTGTAGCGCCTCTACTCCTGGGCGGCATCCGGCGGCTTCCCGTACACGGGCTCGTTGTCGAAGCTCCAGCCCGCGAGATAGGGATAGAGCAAGCGCCCGTCCGGCGTGCGGTTGTTCCTGTAGATCACGTTGCCGGAGCGCGCATCCTCTTCCCACCGAGCCATCGGGTAGAACAGCATCGACTGCCCGTAGGGCTCCTTCGGCGCGGGCCCGGTCGGCGGAAAGTCGGGCGTGTCGATGATGTTGTCCTCGAAGGAAATGTGCTCGTAGTTCGGATGAAGGATCTGCACCGTGATCGCGACAGGGCACACGCGGTCCCCTTTGGCGTTCGTGTACGCCCGCCCAGATATCGTGTTGCCACGGAACATCATGTTGCGTAGGCGGATGCCGGAGCCCAGTTCCTCGCCGTAGAGATGGATGCCCGCCGTGCCCCACGGAACATGCATCGGCGAGCCGAGCCGGATGTTGTTGCGCTCGCACACGACGTCCTCATGACGAGGGCACTGCAGGGGCTTGCCGTCCCGCCCTTGGATGTGGAGCGACACGCCGTAGGCGACGTCGAGGAACTGGTTGTCGCAGATCAGCGTGCCCCGGTCCCACCAGCTCATCACGAATACGCCTTGCCCGTCGAAGCGCTCGACCTGGTTGCCCCGCACCACCATGCCCACGGAGTTCCCGTACGTGATACCGTTCAGCCAGCTCTTCTGCGTGCTCGGGTCGTACTGGACGTCGTGGATGGTCACGTTCTCGACCAGTCCCCCGATGCTGGGCCACCAGTTGTTCTCGTTCTCGCCGTCGTCGGCCGGATCCCAGTCGGGGTCCTTGCCCTGTGGCATGATCCAGCTTAGGTCCTCGAAGTTCTCGGCTCCACCCACGGCGATGTGGGTGATCTCGGCCACGGCGCCCTCGATGCCGCCGTTGTGCCCCGGAGTGGTGAAGTCCAGGTCTCGAAGGACGGCGCCCCGCCTTGAGCCGTTCCGATCCTTGAAGACGAGGCCCTGGTGAACAACAAAGCACTCGCGCGAGCTGCCGTTGCGGGGATCGCGTCCCGTGCCGTAACCGCGGAAGTTGACGCGCTCGATGAGCGCGTTCCCGCCGCGCACGTGGATGGCGTGGACGGTGGTCTCCTTGTTCTGCCCGTCGAAGTTGCAGTCCACCGTCAGATCGCGCACCACAACGTCGTCGGCGCTCTCGTGGAACTCGCGGTTGAAGAGGACCACGAAGTAGTTCTCCGACGGGCCCGCGCCGTGCGGGTTCGTCCCGTCGAGAAGCCGAATGCGTGTCTGTTCGCGACCCATGCCCTCGATTCGGTAGCCGGGGCCGAGGTCGATCGCGCGATAGGTCACGGTAGGGTCCCACGGAGACGGAGTGCCGCGCACGCCGTACGTCTTCGCGAGCAGACGGACGTGACCGAATGTGCGGAGGCAGGCATTGATCGCCGCCTGATCGGCGTGGGCGTCCGGCCGGTCTCCATCTCCCCAGGCGCCGAACCACTCAGCATAGACGTCAGCCTCCGGGTCGAAGACGCGCACGTACCGCCCGGTGCCCGACTCGGGCGCGAGCACGGTCCCGCCGTCCGCGGCGGCCTCGGAGGCGGCGCTATAGCGGAACACCCCTCCTCCTCCATCGCCGGGACGCCGGTACCCAGTCACGAGTAGCCACTGCCCATCCTCCGGCACGTCTGTCGCCAGCAGAGCCTCCACCGTGTCCACCTGACGCGCCTGCACCCCTTCGGGGATCAGCCTCTCGGGCGGAGGCTGTGGCAGGTCGGCCCCGGCGGCCGTTACGAGCAAGCCGATCCAGAACACTGTCGTGCATCGCATGACTGAGGTCCGCTCCTTCGTCGCCGTGCCGTTGCTCTGCAGCGCCTTCACGCCGAAGAGGGCAGTGACCTGCCGGCATGCCGCGCACGCCGGGCTGGGGCGCGCAGGACCGCTTGCGGCGGAAGCGAAGGACACTCTCGGAGGTGCCGCGATGACCTACACGGTGGTGCTCGAGCGCGAGAGGGACGGCGGCTTCTCGGTCCATGTGCCTGCACTGAGGGGCTGCCACACGCAGGGCGATGACCTACCCGAGGCCCTAGTGGTCCGAGTTGCCGCCCAGGTCCCGGTCGCCGCGGAGGTGGCAAGTGCGTAGGCTGCCGGTCGCGTCGGGCCCGGAGACCGCTCGCGCACTGTCCCGAGCCGGCTCCGAAAGCGACCATCAGACGGGAAGCCACTTGGTGCTCCGGCATTC
>Ga0315280_10000790_pt1 | contig 57488 bp, 43 predicted proteins | sample YL17G06_40_MG_FD_203697 | JGI IMG/M metagenome (GOLD analysis project Ga0315280, IMG submission 203697) | Sediment microbial communities from Yellowstone Lake, YNP, Wyoming, USA - YL17G06_40 | ecosystem: Environmental > Aquatic > Freshwater > Lake > Sediment | place: USA: Wyoming | collected... | reverse complement strand
GCGTCGGCCCCCGTGCCGTCGGGCCGGACGGTCCAGATGGACTGGACGTTCGCCCAGCCGCGCTCGTGGTACTCCCATCGCGTGTAGCCGATGCTGCCGTCGTCGAGGGCGTGCGGCAGGTAGTCGCCGTCCTTGGTCACGCTCAGGCGCCGGACGGCGCTGCCGTCGGGCTTCATCACGTACAGGTTGCAGGAAGTCTCGTCCTTGTCGTACTCGTTGCACTGGAGCGAGCAGCCGCACCGCTCGGAGACGAAGGCGATGTCGCCGCTCGCCAGGTACGTCGGGTCGAGGTCGCTCCACTCGCCGCGGGTCAACTGGCGAAGTCCCGCGCCGTCGATGCCGACCTCGAAGATGTGGGTCGGCTCCTCGGTCCGCCGCAGACGGTAACTCTGGGACCGGTCGAGCCAGCCGTCGGGGGGGTTGTCGCTCCTGGCTTTCGCCCAGCCGAAGACGGCGCGGTCGCCGTTCCACCAGAGGTCCATGCCGTGGACGTGGCCCGGCCCGAGCGCCCCCTTGAGGATCGGCCGCACCCGGCCGTCGGGGGCTGCCGGCGATAGGATGCAGATGTCTCCACCCGGCCGCGAGACCCACGGCATGTGGTTCAGGCACACGTCGGGGTAAGACTCCTGCGTGAACCGCTTGACGAAGATCAGGCGGTCGAAGGCAACGAGCGGGTTGGCGAAGGCCAGTCGCCGGACCGCGCGGCGGGCGTCGAGGTAGACGGCCCGCTGCGCGTCGGCCGGGGCATCCGGTTTCATGGCGTCCAGGCGTGCCGCCGCCTCATCGAGGGCCCGCTCGTGCGCGCCGGTGTCGGCGCCCATTTCCTTGAGGTCCGCCGCCAGGCGCCGGCCGCGCTCAATCGCCTGCCGCGTGGGATACTTCACTCCGGGGTCGCCGGCCGTGACCTTGGCGACAGACCACTGGCTGGCGCTGCTCTGGTCGGCGGGCCGATGCAGGGCGAGGTTCTTCTCGGGGTCGGCGGGGCCATAGGCCTCGACCTCATCAAGGTGGAAGAAGATCGGCGCCTCGCTGCGGACCTGGAGCCGCACGAACCGGGCGCGGACCTCGCCTGCGCCAAAGGCGACATCCAGGGGCTTCGCGCCGCTTACGCCCCCGAAGTACTTGCCCTTGTTGTCGTAACGGAGCGTCCAGGCCTTGCCGTCATCGGAGGTCAGGATGAGAAGGTTGTCGGCGTTGTGGAGGCCGGGGGCGTAATCGAGCCGGTTGTAGACCACCACGCGGGCGATGGGCGTCGGCTCGCCAAGGTCCACCTGCCACCACGGGTTCGGCTCCTGGCCGGTGTGGAAGGCGTACTTGCCATTCTTGACGCCGTCGACCGCGCCGGCGGCGTCCTCGCGCGTGTCGGCCGTGGCCTGGCCAGCAGCCTGCGGCCTGGTCTCGGCCTGGCGAAGCCAGTCCTCTCGGACCTGCGCCGTCTGTTCGGCCGCCATCGGGCCGGCGACCGCCGCACCGCGCGCCTGACCGGCAACTGAGGCCAACGCCAGAGCCGCCAGCAGCCCAAGCCATCCGAGAGGCTTCACGCCCTCTCCTTTCGTGCCCGGCACAAACGGTTGCCGATCTATCCAGAATACCGCGCATCCGGGCGGACGCAAGTCGGTTGTGGCCAGTCCTGGTCGCGGCGGAGTTGGAGTTCCCCCGCGGCACGTGGAACCTGGCCTTCAACTTCGCGCCGCCGCAGGAAGCGGCCTTCCAGGGCGCCCGGATGAAGTTCGCTCTCGGCAGCCTCGCCAGTGACAACCGGCAGATCGGCTTCTGCAAGCCCGGCGAGTTCGACGCCTGGCGCGGCAAGAAGTGACGGACCAGCGGGCCGTCACCGTACCCTGTAACAGACGGCCATGCCGTCGCGTTTCTCCTGCGATGCCTGGATGATCACCATCTCCCAGTCAAGGCTGGTCTTCATAAAATCGAGAAAGTCCTTCATCGCGCGGGCCGACTGGATGGCGTTGTCGACCACGACCACGGCGCCGGGCTTCATCTTCGGTTCCAGGAGCCTGAAGTACTTGAGGGTGTCCTCCTTCACGGCGTCGATGAACGTGAAATCGACCTCGCCTTCCAGCGGGCCCAGGACCTTGAGCGCATCGCCCTCGATCACCGTCACGGACTTCTCCAGGCCCATCCTGGCGACGTTCTCGCGGCACGCCTTCACCATGTTCGGGTCGATGTCGATGGTGTCGAGGCGTCCGCCGGTCCGCTCGAAGCCGACGCCCATGTTGATGGCGCCGAATCCGGTCGCCGACCCCACCTCGACGCCGCGCTTGGCCTTGCGCGCCTCGATCATGATCCGCAGGAACAGGGCGTCCTCGGGCGTCGTGTTGATGCCGATGCGCTTGAACTCTTTGACGAACTGCCGGCGGAACTCGTCGGTCACGCCGCCCTGGCCGCGCGAGTAAACGGCCGCCAGGGACACCACTACACAGATGACGCCCAGCACCACGATTGCGAGCCCATACCTTTTCATCATAGTCTCCTTGAGTTGTAGATGCGATGCCCCGCCGTTAACGCTACGACACGGCTTTGCGCGGCGGTCCTGCCGACCCGCCGCGCGGATTCTCTTGTCAAAGCGCACCGTGCTCTACTCCACCTTCAGCAGGGCCCAGCGCTGCGGCTCCAGGCGGGCCTCGCTCGGAATGTCGTTGACGATGGCGGTCCGGCGGTTCGCGTAGTACGCCCGCAGGACGGTCCGCGAGCCGCCGGGGTCCGAGAAGAGGACGCCCACGTCGCCCCGCAGGAGCGTGCCCGGCTGCGGCGCGAGGCCGATGGCCGCCAGGGGCACCCCGGCCTCGAGCAGGTAGCCGCCCTCTTTCCGAGCCACGACCACCTTGGCGTCCTCCACCACTACGACGCGCTCGAACTCCTCGTTGCCGGTGGGGGAACTGAAGGTGCGCGGCTTCTTCTCGGCCTTCCCTGCCACGGGGGCATAGAGGACGCACACGGGCTTGTCATCCATGACGCTGAAAAGCAGCCGCACGTCACCGGCGGCGGGCCGCGTACGCTTGGGGTCGGCCTTCGGGTCAGCGCCGAGCATGACGTCGCAGGCGTCGCCGCCCTTAAAGAGCATGGCAAAGTCCTTGGCGGCGTTCTTCATCGGCGAATCGTCGCGGACGTCAAAGGACACGATCAGTTTATCATTGTCGTAGGTCAGGAAGACCGTGGCCTCTCGGCCGCCGCCGGCATCGATCTTCGCGATCTTCACGCCGTGCATGTTGCTATGCCTAGAGGAGCAAAGCACCAGCGGCTCGACCCGGGCCGCGCCGGCCCGCCTTCGGCCGGCGACCTCGATCGCCTTCTTGTGGTCGGCCTCGCTGAGCGCGAAGTCCGCCTTGCCCGTGCGGATCGTCTCCAGGCCCGTTATCTCCCAGATTCGCGTGTCGGTGTCGCCCGCGATGAGGTAGACCTTGCCATTGTCGCGGTTGCGGAAGAAGCAGCCGGAGAAGTTCTCGGGCCAGACGGTGGTGGCATCGGCCTTGGGGCCGCACCGGTTGTCTTGGCAGAGGGCAGCGACCCACAGGCCCGCGTCCGAAATCAGGTTGAACTGGCCATGGTATCCGTTGACGCCCACGAGTTCCATGCCGCTGGCAAGGCGGGCGCGGCCGATGAACTTCATCGCGCCGATGACGTAGCCGGGCTTGAAGAGCGGCGACTCCAGGGCGAAGCCGGTCCAGGCCTTGCGGTAGGCCCAGAGTCGTTTGCCCTGGAGGGTGTACCGCGAGACGGCGGCAAAGTCGGCCCCGCCCGTCTGGCTGTTGCCGCCCTTGCGTTCCAGCACGTAAACGCTCTCGCCCGCCGGCAGGACGTGCTCGACGCTGGTGCCCGCCGTGGCGAAGAGCGGCTGCACGTCGCCATTCTTCGGATAGACCGGCATGCCGCTCGCCTTCCACTCGACGGGGGCCACCTTGTAGACACTCGAGTCTCGCATGCCCCAGAAGGCGAGGTCGTCGTCGACCCAGGGGCCCCAGTAGTTGCGGACGGGCGTCGGGGCTTCCTCGAAGGCGAACTCCTCGGGCTGGAGAAGGGAATCGCCGTTCTGGTCCTGCCAGCGGAACGAGCCGGCCTTCTCGGGCAGTCTCGCCCTGAACCCCGGCGGCAGGTGGAACTGGACGAGGTGCCCGAAATCGCCCATGGCCGCCACCGGCCGCCCCACGAGGTCGTCGCCCAGGAGGTACACCACCACCGCCCCGCGCCCGCAATGAATGACGTAGTTATGGCCATGCGTATGGCGGAAGTGGAGCCCGCGGCCCATGAACCCGCCGTCCTGACCCATCTGCTGCCCCTGGGCCCGCGTGAGCGTGGCGACCGTCCTGGCCCTGCCGGCCGCGTAATCCACTTCAAAGAGGACGTTGTGGGTGTTGACGAACTTCGGGTCGGCCTCGTCGGCGACGCCTTCGACGGCGTACGCGCCGGGCCCCAGGAGGTCGCCGAGCAACTTGCCGTCCCTGGACCAGACGCTCACGCGTTTGGGCATCTGGTCCTCTTCCATGACCCAGACCTTGCCCTCGGCGTCGACCGTGATGCCCGCCGGGTTATACATGCCGTCGGGGTCGTAGCGTCCGACGGCCGGGCGTCCGCCGGCCTTGCCGATGGTCCCGGCGGCCTTGCCGCCCGAGTCGAAGACCTTGACCTGCATCGCCTTGCCGCGGTCGGTCACGTAGATGCGGCCGGCGTCATCGACCGCCACGCCGCACGGGGCCTCCAGGGCCGAGGCGACAAGCGGCGCCACCTGCTCCGAGGCCGGGTCGATCCGCACGAGTTGCCCGGCGCTGGCCGCCAGGATCCGGCCCTGCCGGTCGATGGCCAGGCCGCACGGCTTCGCGACGGCGTACTCCTTGATCTTCTCGCCGGTCTTCCAGTTCAGCGCGATGACCTTATCGTCGAGCGCGAGCGAGCAGTACAGGATGCCGCCGGCCAGCGCGATGCCCCGCAGGTTCACCTGGTCGCCTTTCGGCTGGTACTCGCTCGCCAGGAGCACGCGCTGGCCGAAGGGGAAGTTGACGGGACTGCCCGATGCGGCATCCCAGAGGACTACGCCCGCCTGCCGCAGGGCGCCCCTGGCCTGTCCCCACTTGTCGCCGTCCTGCGCCACGAAGAGGAATCGGCCGTCGGTGGCCATCGCCTGAACGAGCATGCCGATCTCGAGAATCTGGTGCTGGCCCCAGAGTTTCTGGGCCTTCTCGGTAGAGACGAGGTGCGGCTCGGCCGCGATGACGGCCCAACCCGCCTCGCTGATGCCCCAGCCGAGGTAAACGCGGCGGCCGTCGGACGCGGCCGCGATGGGCGACCCGTGGTCGCCGCCCCACGAGCCGCGGTTGTCATCGGTCCGCCACGGCGGCGTGCCCGCGTTGTGGAGCGACGTCACCCACTTCTGGCCGATGCCCCGGTGCGTCAGTACGCGGACTTGATACTTGCCGGGCGGAAGCGGCGCGCCGTTGTCGTCGAGACCGTCCCAGTGGAGGCCGATTAGGTCTGCCCTCCACTCAATCCGCAGCGGCATGACCGGCAACGTGCGGACCAGTTGCCCGTCATCCGTAAAGATGGCGGCACTGTATTGCACGGCCTGAGGGTCCTCAATAGGAATGTCGACTATCAGCGGATCGATCCCCTGCTGTGCCATCGGGGGGCGTTCGGCCGGCGGCAGATTGCCCTTGGCCGAAAAGACGGCCTTGCCCCACACGTCGGAGGTCTGGAACGCGAAGCCGCTCGTCCGCACCACCTCGTAGTAACTCATGATGTTCTTGGCACCGGCGGCATCGCCCCAGAGCGGCTGCACGGTGAAAGCCACCGTGTCACCGGCCTGGGGTCGCCCGGCAGCCGCGTTGAGCCGCTCCCAGGAAATGCGGGCCTCAAGCGTGTACCCCTGCCCGTCGGCGTCCTTGCGGAACGCCAGGCCCGAGTCCGCCCCCGTCCAGATTTTCGTGCCGTGAAAGTCCCAGCCGCACTGCATCTGAAGGACGGGTTCCCGGCGGTCGGTGAAGTACCACATCGTGAGGTGGCAGATGCGGTCGCTCCTGGCGCGCGGGTCGTTCTGCTGGGCGGAGTACTCCGACAACGACAGCGGCCAGCCGAGTCTCGGGTCGGTCGCGAGGCGCACCTGGAGGCAGTCGCCCGCCCACCCGAGGTTTGGCTCGACCTTGGGGTCGTGCCGGTTCATCATCGGCGTGTCGTCAACGAAATGTGCCGCCAGGTACAGGGCGTCCTTATCGCACATCGCGGCAAAACGCAGGGTGAACCGCGGGCTCATCGACGGGTCGTAGGCGCAGTCGATGGCGCCCGAGAGGTCCCACTCCTTGAGGTCGCCGTCAATGGTCACGGGGCGCGGCGCCGGCACGATCACCACCGAGTCGTTGCGCTGCGGCTGGGCGAGGGCGGCCTGACAGAGGACCACCGCGAGGGCAAAGGCACCGGTCGTTCGCATAGGTCGCTCCGCTCGATGGGATGTCGCCGCCAAGATTCTCAACCCGCCGAGGGGGTCCAGGCCACGGAAAAATCGCAGCACACGGCGACGCGCAGCCATGCCTACTCAAAGGCCAGGACAAGCACGCGGAGACCCACGAACCCGAGGGCAATGGCCAGGCCGCGGATAATCCACGGCCCGCCGACCCGGCTGGAGAGCCACGCCCCCAGTTGCGCTCCAGCCACCACGCCGATTGCCAGCCCGATCATGCGATAAACGCCTGGGGCCAGCGCACCGGTCGCCGCGTGCACGCCCGTCCCGGCCAGCGACATGAACGATAGAATGAAGTGCGAGGTGGCGGTGGCCACGTGCACCGGGAAACCCAGGAGGTGCACCATGACGGGCACGTGGATGATCCCGCCGCCGATCCCAAAGAGGCTGGATACAAACCCGACCGCCAAACTCAGGCCGAGCCCGAGCGTCAGATTGTACGACCCCAGCCGGTCGGCGCCGTCGCGTTCGGCCGCCCTGGCCGTCGTGGAGGTTCTGCGCACCATCGGCCGCCACATGAGGAAGGCCGACACCAGGATCATGACGATGCCGAGGGCGGCGTCGAATGTCCGCCGGGGGATGAGGACCGTGGTCATCGCCCCGAGGACCGCGCCGGGAATCGTGGCCGCCGACAGGAGCAGGCCCGACTTGTAGTCGATCCGCCGCATGCGGCCGTAGGCCACCGATCCGGACCCGGCGTTGAAGAAGACCACCGCCAGCGAGACGGCCGCAAGCGTGTCGTTCGACTCGCCCGGATAGAGGAGCAAGAGGACCGGCATCAGGACGAAGCCGCCGCCGGCGCCGATGAACGTGCCGTACACGCCGACCACAAACCCCAGGGGAATGAGCCAGAGGTATTCAGCCATCCGGATGCCCTGCCGCGCCTACTTCGTAACATGGCGCGGGGGCGGCCGGGTGATGGGCCGACAACGCGCGGCCGCCTGCGGCTGCCCGCCAAACGCCGAGTCCTGCTGCCGTTCGCCGTTCAATTCGCAATCCGAAATCCTACAGGGTCCAGCCCTTGCGGTACTGGCGTTTGACGTACTGCTGGGCTCCGGGGGCGTTGGTGGCCTTCATGTTCGGGCCATCCCATTGGAGGCGCTCGCCGCCGAGGCGGAGCGAGATGTTGCCCACGAGGGCCGACTCGGTCACGAGCGACGCGAAATCGAAGTTCGAGACGGCCGGCCGACCGCCCTTCGCGGCGATGAAGAAGTCGGTGTGATGATCGTTGCCGGGGGTGCGCGGCAGCGTCGGCTCGGGCCGCTTGAACTCCTTCATCTTCGCTTCGGGGATGATGTGCGGCGTGCCGTCGAAGAGCAACTTCCCCTTGTCGCCGATGAAAAGGGTGCCGTTATAGTCCCACTTGCGGTCGGGTTCGAGTTCCTCGGGCCGGGGCGGCTGCTTCTTGCCGTCATACCAGGTCATCTTGACCGGCGGCAGGTCGCCGCGCGCGGGGAACTCGTACGTGATGATCGACCACAGCGGCGCGGTCTCCTTGAAGACCTCCGACGACTTCGCCTCCACCACAGTCGGGTACCCGAGTTTCAGCGCCCAGAAGATCGGCGACATCGAGTGGCACGCGATGTCTCCGAGCGCGCCCGTGCCGAAGTCCCACCAGCCGCGCCACACGAACGGGTGATACACCTGCTTGCCCTTGTGCGGCCCGTCGCGCCACGTGGCGGCAAAGGGACGCTCAGGCGCGGGGCCGAGCCACACGTCCCAGTTCAGGCGCTGCGGCACGGGGTCGGTGTAGGCCGGCCGGTCGACGGCCTGCGGCCACCAGCCGATCGGCCGGTCGGTCCAGACGTGGACCTCGGTGACCTTGCCGACGGCCCCCGCCTGGATATACTCCACCAGCACGCGCACGCCCTCTGTCGACATGCCTTGCGTGCCCATCTGCGTAGCCACCTTCTTCTCTCGGGCCACCTCTGCCAGGCGCCGGGCCTCGTAGATGGAGTGCGTCAGCGGCTTCTGGCAATAAACGTGCTTGCCGAGTTTGAGGGCCATCATCGAGGCCGGGGCATGATGGTGGTCGGGCGTGGCGACGAAGACGGCGTCGATGCCGCCGGCCATCTCGTCGAACATCTTGCGGTAATCCGAGAAGATTCTGCCCTGGGGATACTTCTTGGCGGCATCGGCCAGGTGCCCGGCGTCGGCGTCGCACAGGGCCACCAGGTTCTCGCTCGCCCCCGCGCCGAGGTGGCTCGCCCCCATGCCGCCCACGCCGACATGGGCGCAGTTCAACTTCTGGTTGGCCGCATAGGCGCCCGCCTTGAACGGCCCTGTGAGGACCACCAGGCCGGCCGCCAGGCCCGTACTTTGCAGGAACTTCCGACGCGTCACGCGATGGGACATGAGCAATTCCTCCGCTTGACCCCTTGCGTAGGGTGGGTGTTCCGCACCCACGCGATCTTCGGCGTAAGCACGGTGGGTGCTCCGCACCCACGCGGTTTTCGGCGTCGACGCGAACGAGTCGCGCGGGTCCAGAGGACCCGCCCTGCATGTTTGTGGCAGGCAGGCTACCGCGCCTGCGGCTGGGTTTCAACGCGAATTCGCACCGCACGTTTAGCCGTCGCCGGTACGGCGACGCGAATGTCGCAGGTGCCCCATCCCGTCGCCGTGCCGGCGAGGGCTAAACAACCGCGAGCCGCTGGCAGACAACGGGACGCCGCTGGCCCGCTCAAGCGGGGCAGCCCCGGCCTACATTTTGCTCAATGCCTCAATCGCCCTGGCGATCGCCTCGCGGCGGCGCTCGATCGGCCCGGGGTCTTTCGTGAAGGTCGTCATGTCCTTGGTGATCTCGGCCGGGACCTCCAGCAGGGCCGTGAAGTCCGCCCGCTGCCGTGCCTCGAGTCTCGCCCCGCGCTGGGCCAGGAGGCGCCTGAGGATCGCCAGGTACTCGTAGTCCTCGATGCCGTCGCGCAACATCTCCAGGCGGATGCTGTCGACCGGCCCTTCCAGCACCGGCCCCGGCGGCGCGGCGTCGGCGGCCGCCGCCGGCGGATAGAGGAACCGGCCGTCGCCGTTCCCCCACAACTGCTTCGTGCCCTTGGCCACGCCGTACCCGTCGACCCACGACGCCGGGTCCTCGTACGGGTTCTGCGGATGCTTGGGATCGGTGTACGCGGTGCCGCTGGTCCAGTAATTGGTCGACCAGATGAGGATGCCTTCGATTTTGCGCTGCCAGGTCTGCCAGAGCCAGACGCGCATTTCGGTCGCCGGATGGTCGATGAAGAGCGTGGTGTACGGCGCCTTGGGTCCGCAGCAGACGTACCACCAGAACTTCTCGCCCTCGCGGCGGCGCTCTTCGGCCCGGTCATGATTGTACTGGGGCGTGATGGGGCACCAGATGTTCGGCCCGCCCACCAGGCCCGGCTCGGGCTCCTTGGTGATCATGCGGGCCAGGCCCGGCGCGGCCTCTTTCAGTTTCCGGAAGCCGTTGGCGACAAACGGAAAATCCTTCGTGTCGGGCTCGTCGAACCAGTAGATATACGCGTCGCCCAGCCACCCCTTCTCCTTGAGGTGCGACTGGAGGGCCTGGCAGTAGTTGGCCAGCGCAGTCTTGTACTCGGGCGTGTTCTCCTTGTACCCGAGGAGTTCCGGCTCGACGCGCTGGAAGAACGTGCCGCCGCCCATGCCGGGCACGTGGACCACGAACGAGTTGAAGTGATATCGCTCCAAGGCCCGCGTCATGGCGGCATCCCAGGCCGCCCACTCGAACTGCGGCGCCAAGGTGGGCTTGCCGTCGGCGCCCTTCGGCCACGTGACCTTGATGGGGTCCAGCGGCACCGGCTCGTAAGGCGCTATGTGATGGGCGGCCAGGGCCGCAAGGTACTTATCGAGCACCGCGCGGCGGTCCTCCGCCTCCTGGAGTTTATGGTAGCGCCAGACGACCGACGGATCGAAGCCGAAGGACGTCGTGCAGGTCATCCGGTCCGGCATGGCGAAATCGAAGACCTCGACCTTCAGCGGCGCTTCGGCCGAATACCCCTCGGCGGCGAGGACGATCCTGCCCGTGTACGTCCCCGCCTTCGTGTCCTTGGGCACGCGGACACGAATCCAGAGGGGCTGGTTCCTGCCTTGCTCAAGGTCGACCTTGCCGGCCAGCGGCGGCAGCGGGTCGGGCCACAGGCCGACGCAGCCGGTCGAATCGGTCGGGTGCATGACCATCAGGTACCGAACGCGCAGAATCTCCACATTCTCGGCCGGAATGGTCGCGCCGCCAGGCCCCTTGAGCGCCTCGGCCTTCGCCGAGAACCCCTTGAGCGGCTTTTCGGGCCGTACGACCAGTTGCACCGCCTCCGCCTCGTTCCTGGCGGCCCGGATGACCACGGCCTCGCCCGTCTTGTCGGGCGCCGGCCGCGTGCGGCTGACTTTCCACCCCGGCGAGGCCCACCACAGACCGACCGCGCCGCTCGACGCAGGCAACCGCTCACCGTAGGAAGCGTCGTATAAGTCCGGCACGTCAAGAGTGGCACACGCCTCAAAGTGCACGGCCGGGAACATGGTGAACTGGAGGGTATACCTGCCGGGGCCAGCGATCTCGTAGCCCAGGAGGAACTCCTCCTCCCCTGGCCGGAAGCCGGCCGAAGCGCCCGTGAGAGTTGTCACCCCGGCGCTTTGCCCCTCGCGCCAAGTTCGCGCGCTTGCATTGTAGGGAACAATCCCGTTCGTGAGGTTCTTTACGCGCCCACGAATCTCATTGCGGCCGCCGGGAACCGCTTCGCCCAGTTCCTCGATTGTGACTTGCAGGCGCGGGTCGGTGTGCCGGATGGCCAGGAAGTGCGTCGTGCCGGTGAACGTCCTCGCCATGCCCGAGAGGGCCGCCTTGTACACGTACCCCGCGACCTGGAGCGAGGCCCGGGCCCGGTCCGCGTCGACCGCCGGCCGCGCGCTCAGGCGAACCCAGGTCTCCTCGGCCGGAAAGAGCGCGTCCGGCAGGCGGAACGTCTGCCCCGCCACCTTGCCGATGCGGCCGAGGGGCAGCCACGACTTGCCGTCCTTCGACGCCTCGACCTCGCAGTCGCCGACCTCGTGCCACGTGATGTCAACCTGGACCTCGCCGGAGGTCTGCGTCCGCCCGGCGATCCGGTGGCGGTACACGACCTCCTGGTTCGTGGTCAGGCACCAGCGGTTCGAGTTGAACGTGCACGTGTACCCGGCGAGCGGCCGGCTGTGGTTGCCCGATGCCCGGCCCAGCGGGGCGGTGAACTCGTAGGTCTGGCCTTCGATGCGCTCGCCCTCGCCGAGCGCAAGGTCCCCCTGCCGCGCGTACACCGGCTGGGCCTGCGTCAACTGGACGGCGTCAAACGCCACGCTCCCCTTCATGTGCCACTGGCCGAACCGCAGGTACGCCTCGTCGGGCTGGAGCCGGTCGGGCGTAACGAAGACCGACTCGTACGTCTTCCACTCGGCCGGAATGTCGCCGAGGTCGCGATTGGCGAATGCCGGCCCGGTGACGGGCGTGCCGCCCTGCCCGTCGATGCGGCGGGCCTTCAGCGCGAGGCGATAGACCGTCTTGGGCGTCATCGGGATGGGGCCGCAGCGCCAGAAGGAGTTGTCGTCGCCCGTGCCGGTGACGGCCACCGCGCGCTTGCCGTCGGCGGCGCCCGAGTCGAGCCACTGGCCCTTGCCTCCGGCAAGCGTCCAGCCCGCCGGCTGCGCGGCGGCGCCCTGCTCGAACGACGGATTGGGCACCTCAATCGTTTGGGCGAAGGCCGACGACGCCAGGACCAGGAGCAGCAAAGGGCAGTTTCGCGCGAGGGACATGGGCGGCCTCCGTTCATGCAGGCGGCGCGAGCGCCGCGGCTTCTCGTGCCGATGCTGCGGCACGCCGCGGCCTACATGGCCGGCTGTATGCTATCACGCCCGGTGGCCGAAGTGAAACAAAAGCGCGGCGGAGGGCTAAAGGAAGCGCGGCAGGCAGTCTTGCCCGCCGCGCCTCTTTCTTTTCGCAATCCGCAATGGATGTCCCATCTCCCGCCGCTCCCGCGGCGGGCGCGGACCACACACCCTACGCTTTCGTGACGTCCCAGAACGCCTTCCGGTACGGCCGCCGGATGAGGATATCGGCCTTGGGCGTGCCCGGGCACTTCAGTGTCTTGGGGTCCCAGCGGACCTTCGCGCCGAGGCGTACCGCCACGTTCGCCAGGTTCATGGCCTCGACCAGCGGTCCGGCGTAGGTGAAGTTCGACTTCGGGTAGTCCCACGGCTGCTCGCCGCGGCAGGCCGCCAGGAGTTCCTCGCGATGGCCGATCGAGCGAGGTATCCGCTCGATGTTCTTCATCTCGCCGCTCTTGAACTCCTCCATCCGGGCCGCCGGGATGAGTTTCGGGCTGTCGCCGTAGTCGCCCTCGACGAGGATTTTGCCCTTGGTGCCGATGAAGATGCTGCCGCTGCCCGGCAGGCCGGGCTTCTTGTTCGGATTGTTCGGATCCTGCCGCGTGGGGTCGTTCAGGAACTCGTCCGGCACCTCGGGCTTCAGGCCCGATTCGTACCAGTAGGCCGTGAACGCGGGACGCTTGAAGGGGGAGTCCGGCGCACTCGGGCCGAATTCCCATTTCACGATCATCTCCCGCGGGAACGTCTCCGTCCCGAGTTCCACCACCTTGATCGCCTCGCACGACAGGGGCGCCCGCGGGTCCATCGACCACCAGACGCTGTCCCACGTGTGGCAGCCCATGTCGCCGATGGCGCCGCAGCCGTAGTCGAACCAGCCGCGCCACTTCCACGGGTGGACCGGGCTCTCGCCCTTGTCGTTGACGATGTACGGCCGCATCGGGGCCACGCCCAGCCAGGCGTCCCAGTTGACGTTGGCGGGCGCGTTGCCTTCCTTGAAGGGCCCGAGTTTGCCCTGCGGCCAGACCGACCCGGCCCGGTTCGTCCAGGTGTGGACTTCCTTGATCTCGCCGATGACGCCCGCCCGGACCCACTCGACGACGCGGCGGTTGCCGTCGCCGGCGTGGCCCTGGTTGCCCATCTGCGTGGGAACCTTGTGCTTCTTGGTGGCCTCGGCCAGGGTCCGGGCCTCCCAGATGGAATGCGTCAGGGGCTTCTCGCAGTAGCAGCCCGCCCCGCGGACGACCGCCGAGTACGCCGCCGGAAAGTGCGTGTGGTCGGGCGTTGCCACCAGGACCAGGTTCAGGTCCTTATGATTGTCGTACAGTTTCCGCCAGTCGGTGTAGGTCTTGGCCTGCGGCTGCTTCTTGGCGAAGTCGCCCATGCGGCCTTCGTCGGCATCGCACATGGCCACGACGTTCTCGCCCGAGGCCATGCCGTGCCCGGCCCCGCCCTGCCCGCCCACGCCGATCAGGGCCACGTTGAGTTTCTTGTTCTGGGCGTACGCCGTAAGCGACGCCGCATCCGACAGGATGATGATTCCGGCGCCGGCCGCAGCGCCTTTCAGCAGGTCACGACGCGTGATGCGATGAGGCATGGGCTGGTTCCTCCATAAGAGGGCAATGGATACCGATGCGGGCGCCAACGCGCACGCTATCAGGTAGTTCAACATCGCCAAGGCAGTGAAGTTACGGACAATACGCGGGATGCTGGAGGTGCGGCCAGGAAGTTCAAGGTTCAAAGTTCAAGGTTGAGGATGAAGTCCGAAGTCACAGGCTCGGATTGCCGGACACCCTGGCTCGACCCGCAGGTTCTCGACGGGCAGACCCGAGGCACGCAGAACGGATTCCCCTGGCCGCGGCGCGCAGCCGGGCTAGAATGTCCGTACATGCTCAGAACATCACCCGTTGGGCCGGGAGCCGAAAGTGACCAGTGACAAGTGACGGCCTTTGCATTTGACCGACCGGGAGACGCTCAATGAAATGTGTGCCCTTTGGTCTCGCAATGCTGCTGGGCGCGTTCTCAACAGTTCTGGCCGCCGACCTCACGCGCGGCAAGGACAAGGTGACCGTGAAGTTCCAGGCCCACGCCGGCAACACAGCCGGCGGCGTCTTCGGCTGCCAGATGCTCAAGGCGGAGGCCAGCGGGAAATAGCGGTCCGCGTGCCAAGGCGCCCGTCTAGCGGGGAGCCGAAGGCGACCGCGCTCTTGGATTGCGCGCGGCACGATCTGGTTGGAGGAATCGCCCATGCGCATGTTTGCCGGCGTGCTTGTGCTTGCGCTCGCCGCCGCGGCCCAGGCCGGCGACTGGCCGACCGTCCATCACGATGCGGCCCGGAGCGGCTGCACCGCCGATTCCCCCGCCCCGCCCTTCACGAAGCACCCCCGGTACACCTGGGTGCGGTTCTTCACGAAGGAACAGATCTCATCTTATGTCGAACCGATCGTCTCCGGCGACACCGTCTACGTGCCGACCTGCGCAGGGAACCTGCACGCCCTCGACCGCAAGGACGGCTCGACACGCTGGGTGTTTAACGCGGGCGGGTACCTGCGGCACTCTCCCGCAGTGGCGGGTGGGAAGATCTACTTCGGTTGCGGCGACGGCAAGGTTTACTGCCTGACGAGCGGCGGCAAGGAGGCCTGGACCGCCGCGACGGGCGCAGGTATCTGGGCGTCGCCGGCGGTGGCCGACGGCCTCGTCGTCATCGGCTCGCGCGACCAGCGGCTCTATGCGTTCAACGCCCAGACGGGCAAACAGGTCTGGGCCACTGAGCCGCTGGGCGCGCCTGTGCTGACGACCGCCTCGGTGCACGAAGGCCGCGTCTTCTTCGCCACCGAAGAATGCGCCGCGTACGCCGCCGAGTCGGCCACGGGCAAGATCCTCTGGCGAAAGGCGCTGCCGGAGATCGTGAGCCTGCGCGGCTACTTCCCCGTGGTGTGGCCGAAGGCGGGCGCGGTGGTCCTCGGCGGATGCGTCAACCGCGAGTACCGCGACGCCGACTGCCGGTTCCTCGCGCGCCTCGCCGGCAAGACTGACGACTACCGGACGTGGAAGCCCGTCGAGCCGACGCCCGAGAAGGCGGCCGAGGAGCAGAAGGCCATCCTGGCGCGCCTCGCGGGGGGCGAGCCGCGAAAGCAGGTCTACGTCCTCAAGATGGACGACGGGGCCGAAAGGTTCGTCCTGCCGATCCTCTGGGAATCGGGCAACTGCGCCACCCATCCGACCGGCGCGGTCGGCCCCGACGGCCGGTACTACACGCACTGGCTGAGTTACTACAACTGGTGGTGCCGCGGCGCAGACGGGTTCAAGGCAGATTCGCTCATCTACATGTATGGTCCAGGGCGGTTCGACCCGCAAACGGGCGCCGCTGAACATATCAACTGGAAGGCCTCACTGAAACCGTGGCCCGACTGGCACGGCCCGACGTGCGAGTACGAGGAGCACTACAACACGACGATCGGCGGCGGGCGCCTCTACTTCGCACACAGCGACGAGGCGTACGGCCTCGCGCTCGGGGACATGACAGCCTTCGGCATCGGCGGCCGCCGCGACAGTTACGCCGGCGTCTGGGGGCACATCATCGACCCTATCCCGCTGCCCGACGAGCACCAGCCCGACGCGGCCCGGGCGCTGGGCCTGAGGATCCGCCTCCAGCAGTCGATGCACGGGCCGGGCCAGGGGGCGCTCGCGGTCGTCGACGACGCCGTCTTCTGGATCACCGGCAGCATGCTTATCTGTTCGACGAGCACGCCGACCGTGCCGCCGTCGGCCCAGGCCCCCAGGCCCGCCCCGCCGACGCCGAAGACCTTCCCGGACGATAAGGTCGAGCCGTCCGACGCCGATATCGACCTGGTGATTGCCGAGGCGCCGGCCCGGCGCGTGAGGGTCCCGGCCGGGGCCAAGGCGGTGGCCGAGGCGCTGGCGGCCCACGTCGAGGAGATGGCGAAACTCGATCACCTCGCTCCCTTGAGGTTCTTCAACGGTGCGGCCGCCATGTGGATCTTCGCCCAGCCGCGCGAGACGTTTGAGGCCGTGGCCCCAGCCCTGGCGGTCCTCGACGAGAAGCCGCGCGCGGCCGCCATCGCGCTGCTCGACCGCGAGTTCGAGAACTACAGCCCGCTGGCCCGCCCCTGCTACGCGGCCGAGGGTCTGCGGCGGTTCCCGTTCAATGCCGGGCCCGAGACGACCAAGGACAAGGTCTGGACCATCTCGCCGCCGCAGCCGGTCTTTGCGGCCTACGGCCTGTGGGCATACGCGTGGTACGGCGACCGGACCGAGAAGGTCCTCGCGCGATACAGCGGGCTCAAGGCGGCGATGGAGGCGTACCTTAACAAGCCCCTTGAGTACAAGTGGGACCCGAGGACAGACCAGGAATCGCAACTCAACCGGGCCGCGGCCGCCATGATCGGCATGGCGCGACTCGCGAAACTCGCAAAGGACGACCCGACCGCCTCGGCGGCACGCAAGGAACTCGCGCGGCTCCTGGCCGCGCGAATGGCCATCGAAAACGACAACGCCCTGGTCCACAAGGTGGCCGGCGGCGTGGCGGCGGCACGGTACCTGGACCTTGCGCCGGAGGTCGGGCGCCTGGCCGCCCGACGGACCGGCAAGGCCCGCCAGCAAGCCTGGATCAACCTCAATGCCGCCCTCATCGCCGACTGGTTCCTGGCGTGGACCGAGCGGCCGACGGGCCTGATGAACCCGCCGGGCAAGGCGGCCGAGTGGGAGAAAGAGTACATCGGCGACGAGATCTTCCTGTCGGCCCCGATCTTCGCGATGAGCGAGTTCGCGGCGAAGGCCCTCGTCCTCGGCGACGACGGGCCGATGCTGGCCAGGTATCTCGATATCCCCTGGTGCCGCGGGGACCTGTACTACGTTTCGAAATGCACGCAGACGCTGCGGGCATACGCAGGCGGCCCGTACGAGAGACTGTAGCGGCACGCCGCGCCGCGCCCCTGCGTGTCAGGAGGCGCGTTCGGCGGCAGCCGGAGGTCGCAGGGCCGCCGCGGCGGACGACGGCGCGTGCTCACGGTTTCACGGGCGGGAAACCCTCCGGCATCCACCCCGGCAGGCCTGCAATCGAAGCCCTGGCCTCCGGCGACGTCGGCACGCCCCAGGCCTGGAAGAACGGGCCGAGGTTCCGGCCGACCGCCCGCGAGAACCGGACCATCCACTGGTCGCGTTTGTCGGCGTCGCTTTTCGGCCGCTCCGAGCGCGCCAGCGCCCGGTACTCGGCGAAGACCTTCTCGTACGCATCCCACCCGAAGGCTTCCTGGAGTTGAATGTACATCTGTAGCGCGAGGAACGGGTCGCGCTTCCACTTCTCGAAGTCGGCGCCGGGCGCCAGGTACGCCTTCATCTTCCGCGCCCGCACGTCCGGGGCCATCTCGCCGTGGGCCTTGGCGCGCGGGAAGCCGCAGACCTTGTCGAAGACGTACAGCGTGAACAGGTTCTCGGTGACCTCGCCGGTGCCGCCGAAGGTCCAGTCGCCGGACTGGTAGTTGTGGCCCAGTTCGTGGAACAGCCCCCATACGCCGCCGTGCCCGTTGGCCATCAGGCGGGCCTTGTCGACCATGACCTCAGGCATGTCCATGAGAACCATGATCGGGTAGCCGGAGTGCATGTACCCGGCGCTGATCTGGACGTCGGCGACGTACCGCTCGGGGCGGCGGTTCTCGCGCGGCCGGGCCGACAGTTCATCGCAGGCCTCTACGACGCGGTCCCAGAACCGCATCAGGTCCTCGGCGCCCTCCAGGCCGCGCACCACCTTGCTGGGGAGCGTGAGGATCACCTTGTCGGCGGCCAATTCCGCCCACGGGGCGGGGCGAAGGCGGATCCTCTCTCGCCACTCGGCCGCCGCGGTCTTGCCGAGAACGAAGTACGGCGCCTCCACCGCGCCGCCCATCCTGACGGACAAGACCCCAAGTTTCGTCCCCGAGGGCACCTCAAGGTAAGTGAGGCCGCCGAAGGCGCAGGCGGCACGCGTCACGGGCGCGGCGAGCGGCCACACGCGGCAGACCTCGGGGCTTCGGTGCCACGAGGCGTGGTCCCACACGGTGTCGCTGTGCGCGCCGATGCGTAAGGCGAGGCCCTTGCCCGCCGCCGATTCCGGGACCGCGACGGTCACGACCTGGCCCGGCGCCGCATAGAGGCCGGTGCTCACCCAGCCGCCGAAGCGGGTGTCGACGTCGATGGTCCGCTCGACCCGGGCGGCGTCGGCCGGAACGGCGCCCGGGAACGCCGTCGCCGCCGGGTGTGCCCGCGTGGCCTCCGGCGCCGACCGCCGCGCCTCCTCCAGGTCGAGCGTCAGGGCGAGCCGGTCGAGCGGCCGGTCGCTGCGCAGAGGTTTCTCGGCCGTCGGCATGGACTGAACGGAACGCTCCTTCCTCACCTGGCGGAGCCTCGGCAAGAGCAGCCCGTCGTCGGGCGGCAGCGACCGGGCCGCAAGCGTGACGACGGCCGACGCCTGCACCAGGTCCTCTGGCTTCGGCGATTCCCGGCCGGCGGCCTGGGCCATGAGGATATCGAGCGCCCGCGATGCATGGGCCAGGGCAGGCGGGGGCGTCACCGCGAATCCGTCCTTGTCGGTGCGATTCAGCGTGCCGTCGGCCCACATGATCCCGGCGGACGCGAGCAAGCGATTGCCGGGGTGGTCGGTCAGCAGGCTCTTGCCGGGATGGAGTTGGAGCCAGCCCCAGCCGAGGTCTGCCGCCACCAGCCCACCGCCCTGTCTGATGAACTTCGAGATGGCCTCCGCCTCGGCGTCAGAGAGGTTGGCCGGGCAAAGGCACAGCACCTTGAATGCCTCCAGCCGGCCGACAACGCCCGCCTTGTCGAGCGCCTCGACCTGGAAGCCCTGGGCGCGGAGGAACTCGGCGAGACCCGCGTGCCCGTACACCGCTACGGCGGGCTTGGCCGCGCCGGCCGGCGCAACGCCGGCCGCCCAGCGGACGGCGCTCGTCATCAACCGCCCGGTGTCGGCGACCGCGAGCGTCTGGGCATCGAGGTAACCGGTGTGGCCGAAGGCAAGCACCCGCCCCTGGCCGAGGCGTGCCGCCGCAACGACGGGCTGCCGGACCTTGCCCTCGCCGCCGCCGGTGGCCACCACGAACGCCTTCTCGCCGAAGACGCAGAGCGGCCCAGGCACGCCGGGCGCGGCAATCCGGGCCACGCCGTCGGTCAGCGTCTCGGCATCGCCGGCCCAGGCCGCAAGCGCCTGGAGGCCCATGAAGAGGGCGGCCGCAGCCCCGGCGACACACCGCGCCTTCGGGAGACTCCTCTTCGTCATGGCCATGATCGTGTCCGAACCCATATTTCTGTTCCGTTGTCGTTTCAAGTGCGCAGCGAGTCGAGGAATCTCGCTGCGGCCGTTGCCTTTCGGGTATTCCTACGGCGAGACCCCTCGACTCGCTGCGCTCGGCCGCACCTTATGACTGTAACAACCGTGGGCGCGGCGCGCTGCCTGCGCGCTAGTAGGCAATGTCTTGCGGCTCCAAGGCCGCCTGCTACTTCGCCAGGGCCTGGCGCGCGCGGTCGGCGTCGCTGACCCTGAGGATTATCATCGCGCGGCGCCCGCCGTCGCCCGTGCCGTACAGATACTGGACGTTGATGCCGGCGTCGCCGAGGCGGACGGCGATCCGCTCCAGGGCCCCCGGCTTATCCTCGAGGTCCACGATGAGGACATCCTGGCTGACGAATTGAAGGCCGGCCTCGCGAAGCGCGTTCTTGGCAGCGGCCGTATCGCTGACGACCACGCGGATGGTCGACACGTCGGTCGCGTCGGAGACCGAAATCCCGCGGATGTTCACGTTCGCCTGGGCCAGCGCGCGGCACAGTCGGCCCAACTGGCCCGGCGCATTCTCCATGGCGATGCTCAGTTGCGTCAGTTTTTCCATAGCGGTTCTCCTCGTGTACCCGGGTTCCCAGTGCATTGTACCGCGCCGGCAATCAACCCGCGAATGCAAACCTGGGGCGAGCCAATCGCGGGCGCGCCTAATATTAGTGGCAAGACCGTCGTGTTTGTCATTCTGAGCGGAGCGAAGAATCTCGCTGTGGGAATCGCCACGGCAGATTCTTCGCCGCCTGAAGGCGGCTCAGAATGACAAACTCCGACAACTGTGCCACTTTCTCCAGGCGCACCCCCAATCGCCTTATCGCCTCTTTTTCCTTTTGCTTCCGCGAGCAGAAGCGTATAGTGACGACTTCGTTTCTCTGGCGTAACGTTGGCCCATGCTCAAAGAAGGTTGTTAAGGCTCATGCCTGCTGACTTATTGGCGAAGTTGGCCCAGCGGCTCGGGGTCGGCCGCGAGCGTGTCCTTCCGGTTTGTGCCCTCCTCGATTCCGGCCTGCACCCGATCTTCATTGCGCATTACCGCAAGTCGGCGACCGGCGGGCTGGACGAGGCCGCCCTGCGGCGCCTGATGGAGGTGCGGCGGGAACTGACGGCTCTCGAAGACGCCCGCCAGCGGGCCCTGCGGATCGCCGAGGTCGCCGGCGCCTCGACGCCGGAACTGCGAGCCCGCCTCGACGAGGCCGAGGACCCGGAGAGCATCGAGGACCTTGTTCGCCCGCTTCGCCCGAAGCGCCGGACCGCCGGCTTTGTGGCCAAGGAGCGGGGCCTCGGACCCCTGGCCGACTACGCGTGGTCTCCCCCGCCGGACGGGCCGGACCTCCTGGCCAAGGCCGCCGAGTTCGTCAATCCCGATAAGGAAGTCCGCAGCCCCGACGAGGCCCTGGCAGGCGCGGGCCACATCCTGGCCGAGCGCATCGCCGATGACCCGAAGGTCCGCGGGGCCGCCCGGCGACTGGTCCTCCAGAACGGCATCCTGAAGGCCCATCAGGCGCCCGGCAGCGGCAAACAGGCAGCCGAGTTCCGCCCGTACTTTCAGTTTCAGGAACCCATCAGCCACCTGCCGCCGCACCGCATCCTGGCCGTCACCCGCGGCGAGAGGGTCAAAGCCCTCAAGGTCACCATCGAGGTGCCCCCCGAGGGGCTGAGGGACAGGCTCTTGCCCGTCATCTTTCCGGGCGAGCCGCGCCGGGCCGCGCGACCGGTGTCACCGCCCGCGGCACCGCCGCTGGCGCCGCCGCCCGGTCATGCGGCCGCCGAGCCTGCGCCAACGCCCGCCGAGACCCAGACGCCTGCGACTGCCATACCTGCGGCCGACTCCGCCAGCGCCGGCGCCGAGTCTTTGGGCTGCGGCCCTCCTGAGCCGCCGCGCGAGTCGCCGGCTGCGCCAACACCGCCGGCCGAGGGGCAGGCGGCCGCGCCGCCCGCGCCCGGCCCACTACGGGCCCGCGAGTTCCTCGATGCGGTGGCCACCGACGCGCTCCAGCGACTCGTGCTCCCGGCCGTCGAACGCGAGGTCCGCCGCCAACTGCTCGACCGGGCCGACGCGCACGCCATCGAGGTCTTTGCCGCCAACCTCAGAAGCCTCCTGATGACGCGCCCCGTGCGGGGCAAGCGCGTTCTGGCGATCCAGCCGGGGTTCCGCACAGGATGCAAAGTGGTGGCGCTCGATGCGGCCGGCACGCTTCTGGGCGAGACCATCATCTATCCCCTGGAGCCGCAACAGAAGACGGCCGAGGGCAAGGCCGCCCTGATGGCCGAGATCCATCGCCACGCCGTCGAGATCATCGCGATCGGCAATGGCACCGGCTGCCGCGAGGTCGAGCAATTGGTTTCGGAGTTGATCCAAGACCAGGCGCTGGCCGTCGAGTACGCCATTGTAAGCGAAGCAGGCGCTTCCGCCTGGGCCGACAGCGACCTGGCGCGGCACGAGTTTCCGAATCTCGATGCGGCCATCCGGGCGACCGTCAGCATCGGCCGTCGGCTCCAGGACCCGCTGGCCGAGTTCGTGCGGATCGACCCGCGGGCCATCAGCGTCGGCCTCTATCAGCACGACGTAAATCAGGATCGGCTCCGGCGCGCCCTCGACGAAACGATGGAATCGTGCGCGGCGGCTGTCGGGGCCGACGCCGGCGCCGCGTCGCCGTCGATGCTGCGACGCATCCCTGGCCTCGGCGAGCCCCAGGTCGCCGCAATGGTCGCCAAGCGCCAGGCCGCGCCCCTGGCGAGCCGCGAGGACCTCAGGAGCCTGCCTGGCTGGGACGACCGCACGTTCCTGGCGGCCGCAGGTTTCCTGCGGATCCAGGGCGACAACCCCCTCGACGCCACGCGGGTCCATCCGGAAAGTTATCCGGCGGTTGAGCGGCTCCTGGCCGGTCTCGGCCACAGCCTGGCCGACCTCAAGGCGCCGGCATCGGCCCAGGCCGTCCGCAAGAAGTTGACGGGCCTGCCGCTGGAACCGCTGGCGTCCGAACTCCAGGTCCCCCTGGCGGACCTGATGGAACTCGTCGCCGCACTCCAGAACCCGCAGTCCGATCCGCGGTCGCAGCATCACGGGCCGATCTTCCGCAAGAAGATGCGCGAACTGGCAGACCTCCAGCCCGGCATGTGGGTCAAGGGCACCGTCCGCAACGTCGTGGACTTCGGCGCGTTCGTCGACATCGGCCTGAAGGAAGACGGACTGGTGCACATCAGCCAGTTCTCGCGGCGGTACGTGCGGAACCCGCTGAAGTTCCTGCACGTCGGCGACGTCGTCGATGTGCGGATCGTCTCGATTGAGGCCGACAAGCACCGGATCGCGCTAACGCTGATTTCCGAAACGCCGCCGCCGAAGCGCGAGCCGAAACCGAGGGGCCGTCGCCCGGCGGAGGAAGCACGCCGGCCCTCCGAGCCCGAAGGCGCGCCGGCCGAAGTGGGCGCCGCGCCCGGCGAGGGCCCCTCTTCGAGCCAAGGCCCCCCGTCGGGGGCCTCTCTTCGAGGCCGAGCCTCGGAGCCAAGGGCCGGGCCCAGTGGCAGGGCCGCGGGCCGGGTCCAACGGCGGCCGCCCTCCCCCGCCCGTGCCAAGTCCCAGAGTGGCGCTCCCGGCGAGTCGCGCCCTGCCGCTGATCGCCGGCCCGGGCGCCGGCCGCCCTCCGGCCAGCGCCGTCCTGCCCCGGCGGCTCGCGACGGCGCTGGCAAAGACCGCGATGAAAGGCCGCGCGGGGCCCGCTTCGGACGCGGGCCGCCAGGTCGAAGGTCCGGATCCGATAAGCCGCGCATCATCGTCTCGAAGTCCCGGGGCAAGGCCGACAGCCGCCCGCCCGACGCGTTGGGCCTGCCGAAGATCCGCTGGGCCAGTTACGACTCGGATCCCGACGAAGAGCAGTACGAAGAGCAGATGCCGCCGCAGGAGCCCAACATAACGCCTGCGGCAGCAGCACCGTCAGAGGCAGCGCCGGGACCTTCGGCGCCCGAGGATTCGACCGGCGCCGGTGCAGCCGCGAGCCCGCGGGTCAGCGCGGAGCCGGGGGCTACTGCTGAGCCGGCGCCTGCCGTTGAGCCCCCTCAGGCCGAAACGCCGAACGTCGAGCCGCCGGCCGCGCCGCCACCGGAAGAGAAGCCCCCGGAAACTGCCATTTAGCCCCGCTGCTTGCAGCGGGCGTTGCGAACGGAGAACCCCTTGACGCGATTTCGGATCATCGGCAACAACGGTTTCACGACTGAGGATTACCCGGAGCCGGATGCGTGGGCGGGCGTGCTCCAGCGCGCCGGCCTGGCGGAGTTCGAGTACTTCGCCGACCACCTCGAACCGGTCCTCTTTCGCCGCATCGTGCGCGAGGAGTCCGAGTTCCTTCAGGCCACGCGCCGGGCCATCCGCGAGCACGGCCTTAAGGCCTGGAGCGGCGCGACCGCCCGCGTCTCGTACCTGATGAACCTGCTGAACCATCCGTACGCCGACATGCGCCGCGAGGCCGTCGAATGGGCCAAGGCGTTTATCGACCTGGCGCGGGCGGTGGGGGCGCGCTACGTCTCGGGCCACTATGACATCATGAGCAAACGCGACCTGGCGGAACGATTCGAAACGGCCGTCCAGCGGACCATCGACGGCCTTGTCGAGATGAGCCGGTACGCCGCCGAAAAGGGCATCGAGGCGATCTTCCTGGAGCAGATGCACCGGCCGCAACTCCAGCCCAACACGATCGCGCGCGGGCACTACATGCTCGACGCCATCAACGCCCGAAGCGCCGTGCCCGTCTACATGCACCTGGACCTCGGCCACGCCGCGCCCGTCTTCGACGACCCGACGCACGGGCCGCGCGACAAGGACCCGTACGAGTGGCTGGCGGAGCCGTGGGGCGCCAACCGCATGGTCCTGGTCCACGCCCAGCAGAGCGACCGGGCCGCGAGCCGCCACTGGCCGTTCACGCCCGAGTACAACGCCATGGGAATCATCGACGTCCGCCGATGCATCGAGGCCCTGGCGTCAAGCGGCGTCGGCGAAGCGGTTGTCGCCCTCGAGATACTCTTTGCGCGCGGCACGCTGATTGAGAAAATCGAGCCCGAGATCGTGGAGTCGGCGGCCCATTGGCGCCGGGCCCTCGAATCGCTCGGCTACGCCCGCGCCGCCGACGCGGCCTACGAGAAGAAGGCGTGAGTGCTGTTTGCATGGCTGGCCTGCTGACCCGCCGCGCCAGGAAGCCAGTGCGGCGAACCCCTCAAAGGAGTTGGGTATGAGCGAACCCGACGAAAAGAGCGGCAGCGTGCGTCCCAAGGCGCCGCCCCCGCCGGCGCCGCCGGCGGACCTGCTGGCGGGCCGCGCGGCCCTCGTCACGGGGGCCGGCAGCGGCCTGGGCCGCGGCATCGCAGAAGGCCTCGGCCGCGCGGGCGCAAGGGTCGCCTTGGTCGACATCGACCTGGCGTCCCTCGGCGAGACCTGTGCGGCCATCGCCCGGACCGCGGGCGCACGCTCGTGCCTGACCGTCAAGGCCGACGTGACCGACGAGGCCCAGGTGGCCCAGGCGTTTCGGCAGGCGGTCGAGGCGTTCGGCGGCCTCGACATCTGCGTGCCGGCGGCGGGGATCGCCCCGGCGTTTCCGCTGGTCGATTTCCCCGTGGGCCCGTGGCGCCTGGCCCTCGAGATCAACCTGACGGGGTACTTCCTGGCGGCCCGCGAAGCCGCGAGGGTCATGATCCGGCAGGGCCGCGGCGGCAGCATCATCCTGGTGTCTTCGAAGAGCGGCCTGGAGGCCTCGAAGGCCAACTCGGCCTACAACGCCACCAAGGCGGGCGAAATTCACCTGGCGCGCGGCTGGGCGCTGGAACTGGGACCCGCCGCAGTCCGCGTCAACGCCATCGCCCCCGGCAACGTCTTCAAAGGCTCAAAGATATGGAATGAGGAATATATCAAGACAGTGGCCAGGAAACGCAACATCAAGCCGCAGGACGTGATCCCGTACTACATCGGCCTGACGGCCCTGGGCCTGGAGATTCAGCCCGAGGACGTGGCCAACGTGGTCGTGTGGCTGGCCAGCGACTTCGCCCGCACGATCACCGGCCAGGTGATCGTCTGCGACGCCGGTCAGGTCTTCGTCAGGTAGTGATTGCGCCCGTTTGGCCGCGGCCGGCACGGCCGCGATTACTAATGATCGTCGCCGTGCCGGCGACGGCTAAACAACGGCGTGCGGCGCGGCGCCGTTTCGTTTGGCCGCGGCCCGCACGGCCGCGATTACTAATGATCGTCGCCGTGCCGGCGACGGCTAAACAACATTTGAGATTCGAGATTGGAAAGGCCTCATGCCATGATTAGCCTCGACGACTACCGCCGCATCGCCGGCGCCTACGAGATCCCCGCCACCCTCCGCGCGTGGAACCTCTACGGCGCGGGCCTCGAGAACCTGATGCTCGAAACGATGCCGATGCCGGAGCCGAAGGACGACGAACTGCTGGTGCGGATCGACGCCGTCGGCGTCTGCGCCAGCGACTGGAAAATGATCGCCCAGGGCGAATCGCACGCCCGCATGCGCGGCATGGACCTCAAGAACCATCCCACGGTGCCGGGCCACGAGGTGTCGCTGACGGCCGTCAAGATCGGCCAGTCGCTCCAGGCCAGGTACAAGGTTGGCCAGCGGTTCTCGGTCCAGGCCGAAATCTACCTGAAGGGCGAGAACATCGCCTACGGCTACAAGATGCGCGGGGCCGACCAGCAGTACCAGACCATCGGCCCCGACATCTACGCGGGCGGCTACCTCCTGCCCATCGATCCGCGGATGGGCTACGCCCAAGCGGCCCTGGCCGAGCCCTGGGCCTGCGTCTACCACGCGTACCACCATCACCGCGAGACGCACAGCGTGAAGCCGGGCGGCACGGTGTGGTACGTCGGCGCGGGGCCGCTGGGACTGATGCACATCGAGAAGGGCATCCGCGACGGCGCCGGCGTGGTCGTCGTCAGCGAGATGAAGGCCGAGCGTCTGGCAAAGGTCTCCAGCAGCCTGGGGCCCCTGGCCCGCGAGAAGGGCGTGCGGCTGCACCTGGTGGACCTCTCCAAGGAGCCGGTCGACACGGTCCTGGCGAAGGGCAAGGTCGACGACATCCTGGTCCTGGCGCCCGTGGCGCGGGCTGCCGAGGACGCCATCACGTACCTCGCGAAGAACGGCTACTTCAACATGTTCGCCGGGTTCGAGAGCCGCGACAAGGCGTGGATGAAGTTGAACCTCAACGACATGCACTACGGCGGGTGGACGATGATCGCCACGAGCGGCTCGCCCATCGAAGCCCTGCGGCAGGCCCTGGATGACGCGGCGGCCGGACGCATCGACCCGAACAACTCCGTCGCGTGCGTCGGCGGCATCGACGCCGTCAGCGAAGCCGTCCGCCATACTCACGACGGCACGTACCCCGGCCGCATCGTCATCTACCCGCAGATCGAGATGGCGCTTACGAGCGTCGAGCACCTGACGCCCGACGGCCGCTGGACCAACGAGGCCGAGGCGGCACTCCTGGGCCAGCGCCTCCGGTAAGGTGCGAAAAAGGTGTCAGGACCCTTTTTCGCCGGTTGACCCCCGCAGAGGCCGCGCCTAGAATTACCCATGAGCAGCAACGGTGCCGTTATCGAGAGTGGGGGGGCCTGCCAAAGCCATGTGTAAGCCCGCCCAATGCCGTTACCTGTCGCAAGCCTCGCACGTGGTCATGGCTATAACGCCCGGCGGAATGATCCGCGAGGTCGATCCGCACCATCCCCGGCCTCTGGGGCATGACGGCCAGGCGATCCGAGGCAAGACCCTGGCGGACTTCGTGGCGCCCGGTCAGCGCGAGCACCTTCTGCGGATCCTGGAGCGGACCCAGAGCGCCCCGGCCGTGTGGGAGGAAATGACGTTCGTGACGGGCGACGGCCGTCCTCAAACCATGCTCTGCTGCTTCCAGCGCCTGTCGAACACCGACCTGCCGCGAGGCGCCATCCTGGTGACGGCGTTGGAATTGGCGTCGCTGGCGTCGGACCTTCGGACCGAGGCGGCCGCCGTCCTGGGGCAGTTGGCGTTCCGCTGCCACGGCCCGGCCCACCGCCTGATGCAGGCGGTCGAGGCCATCCTGTCGCAGTATCCCTGGTGCGAGGCCGCCCAGCGCTGCCGCACGGAACTCGATGCACTTCTGGAAGCCCTCAGCCTGTCGGCCGCCTGGCCGCGCGACGTTCCCAGCGACCATCCCATCGACGTCATCGACGTTCTGGAGGGAACGCTCCGCCTGATCGACGGCGACCCCGACTTTGCCGGGCTCGATGTGGCCCTGCGGCCGGAGGTTCCCTGGGCCTGGGCCAAGGTCCATCCGGTGGGCCTGGCGTTCGTGACGCTGCACCTGGTGGCCAGCGCGGTGGATTCCACGCTTGCCGCCAAGTCGCCGCGCCTGTTCATCGACATTAACGCCGATGGCGACAAGGTGGCCATCGAGTTCCAGGACAACGGCCCGGGTCTCGACCGCGAGGACCTGAAGTGCGTCTTCGCGCCCTTCTTCAACAAGGGCCACGCCGGGATCGGCCTGGCGACATGTTCCGAACTCGTCCACGCCATGGGCGGCACCATCCGGATGAACAGCAAGCCTTCGCAGGGCACCACGGTCGTCGTGACGCTTCCTTCCGCGCCGGCGCCGACGGCGTAGCATTGCCGGGCGGCCCGCCGGGGCCCCTTCGGCGCCGACTGGTGCATCGAATGCAAGGAATGGCACGCGAGAATCTTCAGCAACCCTGAGGTCGTGGCAGACACCGAGGGTTTCGAGCGAATCTACGTCGATGTGACCCAACCGGCTGAAGGGCCGAAGAAGGCGTTTGCCGAGAAGTACCAGGCCGTCAACCCGCCGGTCGTCATCGTGCTGGACCGCGGCGGCCGAATCGTGGCCGCATATCGAAGCGCGCCCAACGTGGAGACGTTTATCGGAAAACTGGAAAAGGCAAACACACCCACCAAGACGGGCGGCTGAATCGGCCCGCCATGCGTGATGGCGCCGTTGATCTGCCCCGCCCGCGACGGCGGGTCTTCGGCTCGCCCGGCGCGCTACTCATCCCAGGCCGAGCGCGTGATGTCGTCGGTATGCGGCCGCTCGGCCTGCCACTGCTCCCAGATGCGGCGGAATCGGCTCGCGTAAATCATCTCGAACAGGTCGTCGCTGCCGGGATACAGGCGCAGACACAGTTCGCGGAACCTCTCGATCTGGATATCGATGTCGACACGCGGAAGGCCGGTGTGCAGGATCAGGTTCACGATGCGGTCGGACTCTCGGGCCAGGGCGTCAAGGTCCTCCCGCGCTTGCGGCACTGCCTTCATGGCAACCCGTCCTTGCGACCAAGTTCGCCGGCCATCCGCCCCACACTTTCGAAATACGCCGCCACGGCCGGCCGAAGCCGCGGGCTAACCCCGGCCTCATGGCCCTGGACGAGCCCCTTGGCGCCGTCAGCCCGCAGCGTTACCCGGCCCGCCGGCGAAACGCAGGGGGCTTGAGCCGCATGAAGTACCTCGCCATGAGTCGGACCGGCGGCAGCAGGTGACGCCGAAACCGGTACAGCATCAGGTCCATGGGGCGCAGTCTCAAACTTCCTTTGCCAGGATGTGACGAAGCCCCGAAGTTCCTCATGGTTCATCCCCGCTTCTCGCAGAAGCGTCCCCGAGACCTCACCGTTGCGGAGGCGCTCGTCAGCCCTCTTAATTAATCGCTCGGCGCGACCCATGAAGTCAAGGACCTCTGGGGGAAACTCTTCGCTGGGCTTGTGCCTGGCCAGAGGCGGCTCGGCGGCCGGGCCGCGCCCCGCCGACGAGGAAGCCGTCGGCGATCCGCCGGTTCCCCGGCCGGAGCGGTGCGGCAAGTCTGAGTCAGCGCCCCCCGATTCGCCCAGACACGACAGGTTGTTCTCCGCCCCCCTGGACTCGGGTCTGCCGCCCGCGCCCCGGCTGGCGAGTGGTGCCGCCGTGCCGGTATCGCCGGGCCTTGGCCCAGCGGCCCCGTCGGCGGTCCGGGCGCCGCCGGCAGCGCCGGCCGCGGGTTCACTCTTGGCGGCTCCAGGTCGCCCGTGCTCGGACTGGCGGCGGGCGCCTCGGCCGCCGGATTGGTCTGCGCCGCTGCCGGCTTGAGGCGAGGCCGCCGCGCCGTCGGGCGCCGGGCCTTGGCGACCGGCGGCGTCGGCCCACGAATTGTCCGCGTCGGCGTCAAGGGCCGCCGCGAGGCGATCAAACTTCTCGGCGTCGGCTTGGAGGGCCGCCGCCAAGTCCTGTGCCGCCGCGGCGCCCTTGCCCTGGTGCTCATTGGCCTGGGCGGCATCCCCACGCCGCTCGTGGCGTGGGCATGATTCTGCCACCTGAGTCGCATGCCCAGGCAACGGCGGCGCGGGCATGCCACCCGCGATAGGCGCGTCTTCGGTCTTCTCCTCGCTGCCGGACAAGGCCGGCCGTGGCTCACCGCTCTGTGATGTCGGCTGCCGCTCGGCAGAGACTACAGGCCGGCCGGCCACTGAGGTCGTCAGACTCGCTTCGGCGGCAGCGACCCACGGGGCAAAAAGGATGCCCTGGGCGAGCCATAGTCCGGCTGCCAGCACCAGGGCGGCGCCCGCGGCTGCCACGGCGGGGCGCCGCAGGGCCGCCAGCGGCAGGAACTTCCCCGGCTCGGCGTCGGCCAGGATGCGCGCGGCACGGCGGCCGACCGCCGCACGCATGGACGCGTCCGCCAGCGGGTCGCTGTGAAGTTCAAGGAACGTGATGAGCGCGTTCTTGAGTTCCGGCCGCTGCAACTCAATCAGCCGGGCGACGTACAGCGGCGATGGCCGCCTCAGCCATCTCCCGGCAGTCACCATCGCGACGATCCCGACACCGGCCAGCCAAGCCGCCGCGTAGATGATGCCTCGGGCTGCGCCCGGAAACCGAGCGGCGGCATCGACCGCCAGAAGAGCCGAAAGCGATGCCAACACGGCCGCCCCCGTCCAGAGCCCGGCGGAAACCGCCGCGCGGCGCCGCAGCGCCGCCTGAATCGACATGATGAGCCGGCAAAGGAACCGCAGGGCCGGATCGCCTTCGTACGTCGGCACCGTCGGGACTTCCGTGGTAGGGGTGGACCGATTGTCCCACTAGCGCGCAACGGCCGCGCCCACTAGTGATATCGGCACGTCGGCCCGCACTGCTCAATACGAAACTCGAAATGCAGAGGCCGAGATGGACAGCCCAAGGCAAAGGCACGTCCGTTCAGCGGAGAGCCGAAGGTCGAAGAGTCGCCGTGGCGACCGACCGCGCGGGCCAGTGACACAGCCAAGGACTTTGTGGTTGAGACCCGGACGAACGTCGGCTATTCTTGTCGCCCAGGCTCATGGACGTTCGTCCAGCGGTCGCACGCGACGCCAGGCGCGAGGAGGTCGAACCATGGAACTGAAGGCCCTGCTGGCGACGTTCAGCATCGTCTTTCTCGCCGAACTGGGCGACAAGACGCAACTGAGCGTCCTGCTGTTTGCCGCCAAGAGCGGCAAGAGCACGTTCCCCTGGGACGTTTGCCTGGGGGCATGCCTCGCGCTGATCACCGCCACCGTCATTGCCACGGTACTCGGGTACTTCGGGAAGATGGTTATTCCAGAGAGGGTTCTGCACTACGCGGCGGCGGCGGGGTTCATTGCCATAGGCATCTGGCTGCTGGTGACAAAGTCTTAGAGGAGCATCGCATGGCCGTCTGCCATGTCTGCAAGAAACGGTACCTGGTGCGGCGGCTGAACCGACGCCTGGCGATCCCGGAGTACCGGGCCGTAATCGGCTTCTGGCCGTGGCTGGCGGTGCGGGTCTGCGACCGGTGCGTGGAGGCCCACGATCGGGATTTCCGCGAGCGCCTGGCGCTTCTGGCGCCGGACATCCTCGAGAATGACGAGCCGGTCGTGCGGCGGGCATGCCTGGCGTGTGCGACCGTGGCCGCCGACGGCCCGTGGACCGAGGGCTCGAAGTGGGTCGACGCGGCCGGCCGCCCGGTCCGCCGGGCCCGGTTCTACCTCTGTCCGCGGCACGCCGACCTCGCGTACGTCGACGGCATCATCGTCTCGAGCAACCTGACCGACGCGCGGCGCCTGGGGACCGTGCTCGATGAACTCCCGACCGTCGGCGCCGCCATCCTGGAGCGGGTCGAAGGCTGGCGTCCGCCCCAAGGCAAAGGGCCGCCCGGGGCGACCGATTTTACGCCGGGCCAGACCCACGCCGAGGCGGTCGATGCGGCACTTCGGTTCTGGCAGGACGCCTTCGACGGCCTCGACGCCAGGGCCGCCTGGATGGGGCCCGTCAGGAAGGACTACCGGATGCGCTATCGGCTGGACCTGGTGCGCGATACGGCGGCTGGCCGGCGCGAGACCATGACGGTCATCCGCACGGCGTTGGACCGCTTTACGACCTACCGAACGATCTCGGCCGTGTCGCGCGGGTAGCGTGGACCGGGTTGTCCATCTCTTTGTTTAGCCGCGGCCGGCACGGCCGCGAATCATCATTCGTCGCCGTACCGGCGACGGCTAAACGATGACAGCGGCAGCACGCGGCGCGTGCCTACGCCATGTGGACGGCAAAGGACACAACCTTCGGCTTGGCGATCCGCTCGTAGTCTTTCCACGCCATCAGGACGGAGTCCTGGTGATTGCCGGCGGGAATCAGGATTTCCTTCTGACCGGCCAGGTGTTCCTCGACGCACGTCTCAATCCCGTACTCCGCGCCGAAAGGCGGCATCGCGCCGATCTCGCAGTCGGGGAAGAGTCTGGCGATCTCGTCCTCCGTCGCCAAGCGGGCGTCTTTGCAGCCCAAGGCGTCGCGGAGGCGGTCCATCCGCAGGACGTACGTGGCCGGCAGGACGCACATGTGGAACTTTTCGCCGGCCATGAGGATCACGACCTTGGCGACCTCATCGCCGGTGATGTGCTCTGCCGCCGCCACCTCCTGGGCCGTGTACCGGGCCGGGTGGTGGCGCAAATGGAACTTCACCTTGTGGCTCTTGAGGAACTTGACGACGTCCATGGCCCACCTCCTTTGCGACCAGCGTCCTGCCGTCCATGTATGATAAGTCGCCCGACACGCAAGCGAAAGAGCCTAGTCTTCGGGCGCATGTTGGGTGGCGTGGTCACCGCCTGCCCGCCGCGGCGGGCGCCGTTGCGTGACCATGCTCGTCCTTTGCGTTGGGGTCATGGCCGCGCAACAACGCGTGGCCATGGCGCCCAAGGTTTCATGCGGCCGGCTCGACGCGGGCGATGAGGTCGGCCACAGTCACGCGGCCGGCCGCCGGAGGCCCGAGCGTCAGCAGAAGCCAGAACATCACGAATCGCCGCCACGGCGACCTCTTCTCGCGAATGTGCCACACGCGGTTGGCCGCCACCTCGATCGTCGCCAGCACGTTCATGGTGATGTAGAAGAGCATGGCGACGCCGATCGCCGCCGCCGCGCTGATGCGCCCGCGGGCCGCCTCGACCAGTTTGTGGACCTCCCCGGCCAGGTTCGTCTCCTCGCCGCCAACCCTCAGGCGCAGTTCCGTGATGTTCAGGGCGCGGAACAGCGACTCCTCCACCTGCCGACCGATCTCGACGCCGCGAGAAAAGAAGTTGATCACCAGCAGCAGCACCAGCGCGGGGATGAGGGCCAGCAGGGTCTTGAAGGAAAGGTCTCCGGCCACCGTCATGAGGCGGTCATGCACCAGTTGCCGCCCGCAGAACCGCCAGAGGCGAATCTGGTAAACGCCCAGGCGGCCCAGGCGGCCGAACTCGTCGAGCGGACTCTCGACCAGGTGCTCCAGATGCACGCGCAAGCGATTCCAGGCGTCCTTGAGGCCGAGCATACCTGTCCCCCGCGATCACTTGCGCGGCGGGTTCCCCGACCCGCCGCGCCAAACGTGCTCGCCTTCGGGTCGTCGCTCGACCCGCAGGCTCTCGGCGGGCCGCTAATCGCGGTTGCCCGCCCTATCCGCTCATGATTTGGGCCGGATGTGTGATGCGGCCGGTAACGGCGCTGGCGGCCGCGACGGCAGGGCTCGCCAGGTAAACCTCGCTCTTGGGGTGGCCCATGCGGCCGGTGAAATTGCGATTGGTGGTGGCCAGGGCCACTTCGCCCTCGGCCAGGATGCCCATGTGTCCGCCCAGGCACGGCCCGCAGGTCGGCGGCGAAACCACCGCCCCAGCCTCCAGGAAAATCTTCAGGTACCCTTTGCGCAGGGCCTCACGCTCGACGGTCGGCGTGGCCGGGAAGATCAGGCACCGCAGGCCCGCCGCCACCCGCCGGCCCTTGAGGATGCGGGCCGCCACCGCCAGGTCGCTCAGGCGCCCGTTCGTGCACGAGCCGATGACAACCTGGTCCAGCCGCACGTCCTTCAATTCCGAGACCGGCCTGGTGTTTTCCGGCAGGTTCGGACACGCCACCACCGGTTCGAGATTCGTGATGTCCCAGACCATCGCGGCGGCGTACTTTGCCTTCGCGTCGCTCCTGTAGTAGACGGGCGGGCGTTCCAGGCGGCCGCGGACGTACCTGCGGGTGATGCGGTCGGGCGGCACGATGCCGCTCTTGGCCCCCGCCTCGATCGCCATGTTGCACATCGACAGCCGGTCCTCCATCGGCAGACCCTCGATGACCGGGCCGGTGAACTCCATCGCCTTGTACAGCGCCCCGGAGACGCCGATCTTGCCGATTACAAAGAGAATGAGGTCCTTGCCCGAAATCCACTCGCCGCGCGTGCCGGTCAACGTGAACTTCATCGACTCTGGCACCCGCAACCAGACCTTGCCGATGGCCATGGCGGCCGCCAGGTCGGTCGATCCGACGCCGGTGGCCATCGCGCCGAGGGCGCCGTAGGTGCAGGTGTGGCTGTCGGCGCCGATGACGAGGTCGCCGGGGCCGACGACGCCCTGCTCCGGCAAAAGGGCGTGCTCGACGCCCATCTGGCCGATCTCCCAGTAATGGGTCACGCCCTGGGCGTGGGCGAAGTCGCGCAGGATCTTCGCCTGCTGGGCGCTGGCGATGTCCTTGGCGGGCGTGAAGTGGTCCGGCACCAGGGCCACGCGCGTCGGGTCCCAGACCTTCCCGATCCCCGCCTCGGTGAACTCCTTGATGGCAATCGGGGCAGTGATATCGTTGCCGAGGGCAATGTCGACGCCGGCGAAGACGAAGTCGCCAGGGGCGACCTTGCGGCGGCCAGAGTGGGCCGCGATGATCTTCTCTGTTATAGTCATGCTCATGACTGGCCAGTTCTTGGAGAGGCACCCCGAAATGCAGTGCACATTTCAGCAATGAAGGACCAACGTTCGCGATCGGCACGCGTGCTGCTTATTGGGCCTTGGGCCTTGCCGTTTCATTGGTCATTGGTGCCTGGTCATTGGTCATTTTTCAGTTGCGCTCAAACTTCGCCCTCAGCCTTGCCCCTCGCCCCAGCGGGTCCCTGAGGTACGCGGCATGGCATTCCGGGCACAGGTCGAACCGGAAGGTCTTGTAGACCTCGTCTTCGAGTTCCTCGGCCTGGCGCGTCTCCATTTCGTCGAGGAGTTCCTCGATCTCCTCGGTGTGGTCCGTCTCGAGGTCCTCCTCAGTGATCTCGAGCGGATCGTAGGCGGCATAGACCTCGATCTTGATGACGTACCGCGTGTCCTCGCTCTGCTCGAGCCGCTTGCCGCACATGTCGCACGTGAAATGAATCATGTCAGGCACCCCCTCGCAAGAGGCGATGTCGGCCCCTGCCCCACATCACCCACCAGGAGCATGATACCGCGCGCACGGAGACGTGCCAAGGGAGTAAAAGGGCAAATGGCGAGACCGTGCATGGTCGGTGCTCCGGACCGACGCGGTTTTCATAGACGAATGCAGACTTACGCGTGGGTGCAGAACAGCCGCCCTGCACGTCTGCCCGCAGCGGCGACGCGTGGATCAGCGCGTGGCCGCCACGTGGGAAAGGGCGGCAAGAGCGTCCAGCACCTGCCGCGCGGCGCCGGAGTCGATGCTCCGGGCGGCGAGGCGCAGGCCGTCGTAGATGTCGCGGGCCACGCCCGCCACGTAGATGGCGGCGGCCGCGTTCGCCAGGACCACGTCGCGCCGCGGGCCGCGCTCGCCCGCCAGAATAGCGCGGATCGCGTCGGCGCTTTCCTGGGCCGTCGTGCAGCGGATCGCCGCCAGCGGCGCCGGCGGCAGTCCCAGCGCCTCCGGCGAAAGATCGAAGCAGGTGATGGCGCCGCCGCGCACTTCGCACACGTGCGTCGGCCCCGACAGCGTGATCTCGTCGAGGCCGTCGGCCGAGTGGACCACCAGGGCGTGCTCGGCCTCCAGGCGCAGCATCACCTCGGCGATGGTCCGCAGCAGGTCCTTCGCGAAGACGCCCATCACCTGCCGCCGGGCCCCCGCCGGGTTCGTCAGCGGCCCCAGGACGTTGAAGACCGTCCGGATGCCGATCTCCTTGCGGACCGCCGCGGCATGCTTCATCGACCCGTGCAGTTGCGGCGCGAACATGAAGCCCATCCGCGCCTCGCGGATGCACCGGGCCACGACCGGCGGCTCGGCGTAGACGTTCACGCCCAGCGCTTCCAGCACATCCGACGACCCGCACTTGGAGGTCGCGCCGCGGTTGCCGTGCTTGGCCACGTACGCCCCGGCGCCCGCGGCGACCAGGGCGGCGCACGTCGAGATGTTGAACGCCTTCTTGCCGCTGCCGCCCGTGCCGCACGTGTCGACCACCGGGAGGTCCCCGACGTCGACGCGGGTGGCCTTCTCTCGCATGACGAGGGCGGCGCCGGCGATCTCGTCGGGCGTGGGGCCTTTGATGGAGAGGGCCGTCAGGTAGGCCGCGATCTGGGCGGCGCTGGCGCGCCCCTCCATGATCTCGCGCATGGCGGCGCGCGACTCTTCGAGCGTCAGGTGCTGGCCGCCGGCGAGTTTCTGGATGTACGGTATCATGCGCGAGCCTTGATGCGGCAACGGCACTTCGCGCGGCGGGTCCCCTGACCCGCGCGCGAAGGTTCAAGTGGCGTCGCATTACCAGTTCTGCGCTACACCTCGACTGCGGCGCCGTCGGCGGCCTCGGAGACCCAAACCCGCGGCACGAGGCCCGTTTCCTTTTGATAGCGGCCCAGGACCGCCGCCCGAAGCGGCTCGACGGCCTCCCGCCGCGCGAGCGTCACCGTGCAGCCGCCGAACCCGGCGCCCGTCAGGCGCGACCCGAGGACGCCCGGCACGCTCCGGGCAATCCTGACCAGCAGATCGAGTTCCGGCCCGCTGACCTCGTAATCGTCGCGCAAGGAATCGTGGCTCTCGTTCATCAGGCGGCCGAAACGCTCGAGGTCGCCAGCCTTCAGGGCCGCGGCCGACTCCTGGACCCGTGCATCTTCCATAACCACGTGGCGGCACCGGCGGCGGACCGCCTTCGGCAGCGCATCCTCGTGCGCCCGGAAGAGTTCAGGCGACACGTCGCGAAGTTCCTTAACGTCGGCGTTGAACTTGCGTAGGCGCCCCGCCCCTTCCTCGCACTGGCTGCGGCGCTCGTTGTAGGCGCCGCTGGTCAACTTGCGTCGGACGCCGGAGTCGATGATGATCACCTTCGCCCGGCCCGTCGGCAACGGCACCGCCTCGTACGAGAGGTCGCGGCAATCCAGAACGATGGCATGGCCCCGGCGGCCATGGATGCTGATAAATTGATCCATGATGCCGCAACGCACGCCGACACGGTGCTCGGCCGCCTGGCACAACAGGGCGAGTTTGCCCGTCGTCAGGCCGTGGGCCGCCGCAACCTTCTCGGCCGGACCGGCCGGCAGGTCCGGCTTGGCCGCCAGCAGCAGTGCCAGGGCCGACGCCACCTCGTAGGCCGCGCTCGAAGAGAGGCCGGAACCCACCGGCACGTCGCCCTCGACGACGGCCGCGAAGCCGCAGAGGGCCACCCCCGCCTCGGCCAGCACCTCCGCCACCTTCATCGGGTACCGGAGCCAGTGCGGGACCTCGGCCGGAGCCGCGGCGCCCAGCCCGAACTCGGCCCGCTCGGCGAACTGCTCGGACCAGAGGGCGACCTTGGGCTCGTCGTGCGGCACGAGGGCCAGGCGCACGGCCGCCTCGAGCGCCATCGGCATGACGAAGCCGCCGTTGTAGTCCGTGTGCTCGCCGATGAGGTTGACGCGGCCGGGCCCCCGCACGACGCGCACTGCGCCCGACCGGCCGAAGATCTCGCGGTAACGCGCCCCCGGGTCGGCCATGGACTCTCCGTACCTCCTTGCCCAGAGTTCTCCAGTTCTGCTCGCTAGGTGGCCGTATCGGCACGAATCCTCTGGAGCAGTTCCCGGATGCCGCGCAGCAACTTGTCAAACGATGGACAGTGTTGCCTGGCCAGGTCAATGTCGATCTCGGCTGCAAGTGCGGGCTGGTCATCCACCTCGAGATAGCGCGTTCCCTGCATGTTCCGGCTCAGTTCCTCTTTGGCTCCACGAATATTCTCCGGATCTGTTGGAGGGGCGGCATCATCTCGAATTCCTCTCTTGCCGCGCAAGGACTCCTTGGCGCCCAGGAACCAGGCCTCGAACTCGCGCTTGGCAAGAACTACGCGGATGGGCTTGTCCGTTGCGGTCGCACTCCGCTTCAATAGCAAACCGCCCAGTACAGCGGGGCAGTCATCGTCCGAGTCCAGGATCACGATCACCGCCGCCGCACCACGACGATCACGAACGGCCTGCGTGATGGCTCGTTCGAGTTCACCCTCTCGGACCACCTTGTTTCGCTTCACTCTGAATGGACGGGCTATGTCCACATCGTGGGCGCCGAACCGTTCAAGAATGCGTCTCATCAAGACCGGGACCGATTCGGTCTCCGCCTGGCCCTCAACGATGGGCACTATTGCGGGGTTCATTGCGATTCGTCCGGAAGCAGAAGCGGCTGGGGGAAGAGGTCCAACTGTCCCGCACTGGTTCCAGCCGCCTGTAGGTCAGGCCCCAATTCGCCGGCCCGAAGGAGTTCCCCCGGGGTATATAGTTTCTCGCGAATGGCTTTGCGGCTTGAGTCGGACAGAGGGCTGACCTGCGTGCGGCTTTGGACCAGACTCACCACGCGAATCTGAGTGTCCTCCAACTCCTTCTGGTCCAGAATGTCCGGGCTGTGCGTAGTCAGGAGAATCTGGCGCTCTTTCGATGCATCCATGAAAACTTGGACGAGCAGTTCCGTGACGGCCGGATGCACGGTTGCTTCCGGCTCCTCAATAGCAACGACCGAGTGCTGGCCCGGCTGATACACCGCCAAGAGCAGTCCCAAAACGCGCAGCGTGCCGTCCGACATGTTCAACGGATCAAAGGTCCAGGGGTGTTGGGCGCCCACATCCTGTCGGAACTGGAGTGTTTCCTTCTGCCCGACGGCACGGTACTCCACCCTGCGAAGCCCCTCCACGGCTTTCGAAAGAAGACTGCAGAGGCGTTCATATCGCTGGCCTTGCGCCTTGTCTTCTGTCAAGTGCTTAAGCACGGCGGCGGCGTTGCTGCCGTCGCGCTTCAGGATCAACCCCGGGTCAGGGTCCTGCAATTCCCGCAGACGCGTCGGAACCACCGAGTAAAAGCGCATCGCCGTCAGGAAATCATAAACCGGACGGAACTCCTCTGTGGCCGAGGCCGCGTAAAGCGCCAAACGGTCGGGCGACACCTTGGGCCGTATCCCCGAAATCTCTTTCACAAACACCCCATTCTTGACCTCGAAGAAGATGTCGTCTTTCATGAAGGGCCGAACCACACAGCGTTCCCGGGCGACGCTGAACCTCCCCGTCGGCTTCGCTGCGATCTCAAAGGCGTAGTCGGCACGCAAGTCCCGGGCAAGGTGAAGACAGATTCGAATTCCAATATGGGTGGGATGACCAGCCGACCGACGACGGACCGCACCAATGCCGCCACGGTTCCGGAATGCCACCTCAATGGAGGCCGAGAGACATTCCTGAAGAAACGCAAGCGAGTCGATGAAATTGCTCTTGCCTGAGCCGTTAGGCCCCACGAACACCGTCAGCGGCTCCAGCCCGGCCGAAATCTGCGCAATGCTCTTGTAGTTCCGAACCGCCACCTCGGAGATATGCGGAATCACGCGCTGCCCTCCGGGAAGCCCAGCCTGGGAAATCTCGCCCGCAGTGGCCGCCCCTGAGTCCAGCCAGGCCCATGCCAGCATTGGCGATCCCCGCTTGCTTCGAGAGTCTACCTTGGCCCAGACACTTGCGGAAGCGAAAACACGCCAAAGCGCACGCCGCACTCTAGGAATGCACGTCCCCCCTTGTCAACTTCAAACCGGCGCCGCAAATGGGGTAAAGCCGCACGCCGCGCCTGTCGATATTGGGTTGTGGCCGGAGCGCCGAGTGCGCTGCCGCCGCCAGGGAGGGCGATTCCTCAATGGGTGCCGCCGAGGCCGCCAAGCGCGCCATGTGCCAGTTCTCCCTCGTCAAGGGCGACGAGCAGTACCTGATCCGGTACGGCCCCGGCGACGAGGTGGCTGCGATCGCCCGCATGATGGACTGGGCGGAAGACCCTCAGATCGATTTCGACTGGTTCGACGCGGCCGTCCTTTCCCGCCAGATCGTGCAGCGCGTCATGAGCCGCACGGTCGGCGAGCCACAGGAACTCTAGGGCCACCCACGATGGTCAACCCGCTGACGACCAAGTTCCTATTCCACCTGGAGCACGAGCGCAACTTCTCCGCTCACACGGTGCGCTGCTATGCGGCGGACCTTGCGCACTTCGCGACGTTCCTGCTCTGCCCCGGCGGCGCGGCGGCGGACCCGTCGCGGACCTCGGGGCCTAACGATGCCGACACCGAGGCGTTCTGCGACCGGCTCCGCCGCATCACGCCGGTGGACCTTCGGTCGTACCTGGCCGCCCTGCGGCGGGCCAACTACAGCCGCGCAACCGTCGCCCGCAAGATCGCCACGCTCCGGTCGTTCTACAAGTTCCTGGCGCGGCGGGGCGAGGTCGAGCGGAACCCGGTCAAGATCATCCGCACGCCGCGGCAGGAGAAACGCCTGCCGAAGTTCCTGACGCCGGCCGACGTCGAGCGGCTCCTCAACGCCCCGAAGGGCCGAGACCTGCTTTCCCTGCGCGATGCCGCCATGCTCGAAGTGCTCTACTCGACGGGCATGCGAGTCAGCGAACTCGTGAGCATGAACCTGGAGGACATCGACCCCATCGGCGAGGTGGTCCGCGTGCGCGGCAAAGGGCGGCGCGAGCGGCTCGCCCCGCTCGGCTCCTACGCCATGACGGCCTTGCACAAGTACCTCGACGCCCGCGCCGGCGCCGATGCCCGCGACGCCGAGGCCGTCTTCATCAACCGGCACGGCGAGCGGTTGAACGTGCGAAGCGTCCGGCGGAAACTCGCCAAGTACCTCGCCATGGCCGGGCTCGACCCGCACGTCAGCCCGCACACGCTCCGGCACTCGTTTGCCACGCACATGCTCGAGCGCGGGGCGGACCTGCGGGCCGTCCAGGAACTCCTCGGCCACCGCAGCCTCTCGACCACACAGATCTACACGCACGTCACCGCCGGCCGCCTGAAGCAAATCTACGAGGCGGCCCATCCCAGGGCTAACTGAAAGTCCCGGGTGTCAAGCGCCAGGTTCAAAGACGCGAGCATCGCGCGGTGAAGCAACGGCGAAGCCGGAATTCAGATCGACGCCGCGAGGCGGCTCATTACAATGAGAGCATGACCGCCACGAAACGCACGCACGACTGGCACAGCGGATGGTTTGCCGACGCGGTCAAGTACCTGACGCTGCCCGAGGGCCCGGCCGCGCCCGCGGTGTCGCCATGAGCCTGGCGGACTCTCTCGAACACGTGATGCTGTTTGCGGGCCTCGACGATGCGGCGCGCGAGGCCATTGCGCGGCTGGCGATGGAGCGGAAATTCGGCGCGGGGCAGACGATCTTCCGAGACGGCGACCCTGCCGACGGGTTCTACGTCGTCCTCGACGGGCGCGTGAAGGTCTACAAACTTGCCCCCGACGGCCGGCAGCAGATCCTGCACGTCTTCGGCCCGGGGCAGGCGTTCGCCGAGGCCGCCATGTTCGCGGGCGAGACGTTCCCCGCCTTCGCCGAGACGATGGCCGAGAGCCGCCTGGCATTCTTCCCGCGCGACCGGTTCATGAAGGGCCTGGCCGAGAACCCGGCGCTGGCCGCCGGGATGATCGCGTCTCTGGCGCGCCTGTGCCGGCAACTGACCACCCTGGTCGAGCAGATCGCCCTGAACGACGTGGCCGGGCGGCTGGCGCGGTACCTGACGGACCTGGCGCGGCGAAAGGGCGTCGCCATCAAGAAGGGCGCCGAGGTGCGCCTGGACCTGCCGAAAGGGGAACTCGCGCGGCACCTGGGCACCGCCCCGGAGACGCTGAGCCGGGCCCTGGCGCGCCTGGCGGCGGCCGACCTCGTGATCGTCGAGGCCAGGACCATCACGTTCCGCAACGTCGCCGCCCTGGAGGCCCTGGCCGGGGGCCAGGCACTCGGGGACCAGTAGGCCGGCCCCTCGTGTTGAGCCGCGGCCGGCACGGCCGCGATCGCTGAGCCGCCGTGCGCCATCGCGTCGCCGTACCGCCGACGGCTAAACGCGGAGTCCCCCGGAGGCGCCACCTGTACGGGCACGGCATGCCGCGCCCCTGCGAGCATCGCCGAGCACGTCGGGCAAGGCTCAAATCGCGAAAACTTGAGACTGTAGCAGCATTACCGGCGTAGAGGCTGTCCGAAAAACCGGGGGTCAGGCATATTTATTGAGGCAAACGCGCTTTTGCGTTTGCCTCAGTAAAGTTGTTGCGGTTCTCCTTCCCGGGGCTGAAGCGACATGCCAACCAAAGCCCAACGGCGGGCTTTGGTTGCATATATGCCTGACCCGCGGTTTTTCGGACAGGCTCTTCGACCGCGGTAAGGATGCTACACTATCGAAAACTTGACCTGCGTCAAGGTGCCCGGGCCGGACGCCGCCTATTATGATGAAGGTGGCAATGATTCGAAAAGGAGGTCCCCCGATGGCGAAGCCAACCACGGTCAGGCGCAAGATCGTCAAGATCGACGAATCGCTATGCAACGGCTGCGGCGCCTGCGTGGCGCCTTGTGCCGAGGGGGCGATCCAACTCGTGGGCGGCAAGGCCAAGGTCGTCCGCGAGGAACTCTGCGACGGGGCCGGATTCTGCATGGGTGTCTGCCCTACCGGCGCCCTGGCGATCGAAGAGCGCGACGCCCCCGCGTTCGACCCGAAGGCGGCGGCCGAGGTCCAGGCCGCGCGCGGCAAACAGATCCTGAAGCAAACCTGCTTCCGCTGCGGCGCGACCGAGCAAGACGCGGTCCTCCTGCCGTGCCGGCACCAAGGCGAGAGCCGCTGGGTCTGCGTCCACTGTCTGCCGCCGCTGATTCACGGGTAAGAGGAGTGCCTGAGCGCCTGAGAAACGGCGGGCACCAGTCCACCGCGCGGCGGGCAAGACTGCCCGCCGCGCTTGTCCCACTCACAGGCTCGCGTCAGACGGGCTGCCGGGGCGCGATCTCGGCCCCTGTGCGGGGATCGAGGCGGATGGCGCCTGTGGCCAGGGCCGCCACGGCCGACGGGCGCTTCAGGGGCGTCAGCAGGCCGATGCGCCTTGGCCCGACGGACCGGACGAGGCCAAGGGCCAGGTCCCGCCCCGACCTGTCGCGGAGCGAGACGAGGCGATTCAGGTCAAGGCATGCGGGCTCGCCCGTCAGCGCCAAGACCACGCCGACCCGCGGGGCCTCGAGCCAGCACCGTGCCGCGCGGGCGAAGTAGCGGCGGAAGGCCGCCTCACGATAAGCAGTCCGCGTGTTGCGGCCGCGCGCCCGGACGCGCGTGTCCGGCGCGATAGTCACGATCCGCGCACCGGCGGCGCACAGGGGCCGAAGCACCGGGGCAAGTTCGTTCTCACGCTCGATGGCGACAACCAGCGCCGGCCGCAGGTCCTTCGCCACCCGGCGCCAGAGTTCCATCGCCGGCGGACCCGTCACGAGGCCCGGCGTGTCGACCAGGACACGCTGGCCCGGCGGGATGCCCTCGGTGGCCAGGCGCACCAGGAGGGCCGCCTCCAGCGCCAGGCACGGCGCGGGCGAAGTCGCCCCGAGGAAAGCGAGGCGCTCGGGCCGCAAGCGCGACCAGCGGCAGGGCGGCCGCAACAGCAGCGCTCGGGCCAGCGTCGTCGGCGGGCCGATCCACGCCTGCCCCGCATCCGCCGACACCACCCACACCGGACGCCTCGCGGCCAAGGCCGAAGCCAGGTGCCGCAGGAGAGTCGTCTTGCCGGTATCGACCGCCCCGAGGACAAGGACGGGCCCCTGCCTCGCCGCGCGGACGGCCTTCAGGATGCCGGCAAAATCGGGGTGCGGGCTGGTCATGGATGCCGTGAGTTTACCTCGGCCGATGCGAAGTGCGAAAGGCGAAATGCGGGATGAGTCCCATTTGAAATCTGAGATTTCAGACTCCAGATTGAACGGTCAGCGACAACCGCGCGGGCGATGCAATTATTTTGAACGCGCCGCAGGCGCCGGCTAGAATGCCCCCGAACCGCCGGCAAGAAGCCGGGGCCTCGCCCCGGCCTGCATGACACCAACAGCAGGCCGCCGTGGCGCTGCCCCGGCCTGCACGGCGCCCCGAAGCGCAGGAGATGGCCCGCGATGAAGATCCTCGTCATCGGAAGCGGCGGCCGGGAACACGCCTTGGCGTGGAAACTGGCCCGGTCGCCCCACTGCAAGCAACTCTACGCCGCCCCCGGCAACCCCGGTATCGCCAAGGTCGGCCGCTGCGTCGCCATCAAGGCCGACGACCTGGAGGGCCTCGTGAAGTTCGCCCGGCAGGAAAAGATCGACCTCACGGTGGTCGGCCCCGAGAAGCCCCTGATCGACGGGCTGGTCGACAGGTTCCGGAAGGCGGGGCTGCGGGTCTTCGGGCCGACCAAGGCGGCCGCCCAGATCGAAGGCTCGAAGGCGTGGGCCAAGGCCGTGATGACCCACTCGGCCGTGCCGACGGCCGAGTTCCGGACCTTCCACGGGATGCCGGAAGGCTTGCGGGAGGCCCTGCGCTATATCGACACGCACGAGGAACCGCTGGTCGTGAAGGCCTCGGGCATCGCCGCAGGCAAGGGCGTTTTCGTGTGCCCGAACCAGGACGCGGCGCGGCGGGCGGTCGAGATCATCATGAAGGACAAGGCCTTCGGCGAGGCCGGCGACACGGTCGTCATCGAGGAGCGGCTGACGGGCGAGGAGGCCTCGATCCTGGCCCTGGTCGATTCATCAAACATCTACATGCTTGATTCCTGCCAGGACCACAAGGCGGTCTTCGACGGCGACCTCGGCCCCAACACCGGCGGCATGGGGGCCTACAGCCCCGCACCCGTCGTCACAGAGCGGGTCCAGACACAGATCGACCGCGAGGTCCTCGTGCCGATCGTCCACGGCATGAAGACCGAGGGGGCGCCGTACTCGGGCGTCCTGTACGCGGGCATCATGGTCACGGCCGGCGGGCCGAAGGTCCTGGAGTTCAACGCCCGCTTCGGCGACCCGGAGACCCAGCCCCTCCTGGTGCGCCTGAGGACCGACCTGGTGGAAGCGCTCGAGGCCACCCTCGACAACCGCCTCGACCAGATCACCCTGGAGTGGGACCCGCGGCCGGCCGTCTGCGTCGTCATGGCCTCGGGCGGATACCCCGATGCCTACGAGAAGGGCAAGGAGATCACCGGCCTTCAGGAGGCCGACCGGATGGAAGACGTGGTGGTCTTTCACGCGGGGACGCGCCAGGAGGAGGGCAGGATTTGCACCGACGGCGGGCGGGTCCTGGGGGTGACGGCCCTCGGCAACACCATCGTCGAGGCCCGAGACCGGGCGTACGAGGCCGTCCGCGCGATCCACTTCCACCGGGCCCACTGGCGCACCGACATCGGGGCCAAGGCGATCCGAAGGCTCGCATGACGCAGGCCGGCTCGAAGCCCCGGGGCGTTGGCGGCGGCACCGTGGCAACAAGGCGTCGTCAGGAAAAGGGCAATATGGAGCCAGTCGAGCGCCTGCGCCGCATGTTCGAGGGCGGGCCGGCGGACCACCTGGTCCGCCGGCCGTTCGGGTACTTTCCGCAGACGTGGCAGCGGTGGCGGACGGAGGGCCTTCCGCCGGACGTCCCCGAGTGGGGCACGAAGTTCGACGAGTTCTTCGGCTTCGATCCCGATGCCTGGATCGGCCAGTGCATCGACCTGGGATGGTGCGAGGCGCCCGTCTCGCCCGCCTACGAGGAGAAGATCCTCCGGACCGAGGGCCGCCACGAGATCGTCCAGGACTGGGTCGGCCGCGTGAAAGCCTACCCGGCGGGCCAGCGCGAGCAGGTCATGCCGACGTACCTGAAGCACGCCGTGGCCTCGCTCGCGGACTGGGAGCGAGACGTGCGGCCGCGCCTCGACCCCCAGACGCCCGCTCGCTGGAAGGACTACGAGAAGAAGGCGGCCGCCAGCCGCGCGCGCCTGGCGCGCGGCGAGGGGCTCCACACCGCCAGCGTCGTCGGCGGGTACATGTACCTGCGGAGCCTCGTCGGCCCGGTCGAACTCTTGTACATGTTTTATGACGCCCCGGACCTCGTGCACGCGATGATGCAGGCGTGGCGCCACATCATGGTCACGTGCCTGCTGCGCGTGCAGAAGGACGTGGGGCCGTACTTCCGGCTGTACCTGGCCGAGGACATCTGCCACAAGACCGGGCCGCTGATTTCGCCCGACATGATGCGCCGGTTCCTCCTGCCCTACTACCGCGACCTCTTTGAGGAACTGAAGGCGGGCCAGCCCGAGGCGATCCACTTCGAGATCGACACCGACGGCGACTGCATGCAGGTCATCGACGTGTACCGCGAGGTCGGCGTGACGGCGATGAGCCCGTTCGAGGTGGCCTCGGGGTGCGACGTGGTCGAGGCGGGGCGGCGGTGGCCCGACCTGCACATCCGCGGCGGCATCGACAAGCGGGTCCTGGCGGCCGGGCCCCAGGCCATCGACAAGATCCTCCGCCGCATCCTGCCGACGATGGTCAAACGCGGCCGGTACATCCCCTGCTGCGATCACGCCGTGCCCGACGATGTGTCGCTGGCCAACTACCTTCACTTCCGCCGGCGCGTCTGCGAGTGGGACCATTGACTGGCAAAGGTCCGGGGCCGGCAGCGCCCGTCCCCTTGACCGCATGCGGTGATGCAGGTAAGCCTATTCGGCCCGCGCGGCCGGTTGCCCGCCGCCGGCTTCCCCGGCCTTTCGCACGCATCGGAATCCGTACATCTCATATCCGAAGCAGACGTCGGCAAAACCCGGCGTCTCGCCGGCGCGGGCCGGGGAGCGGCATGCCTCGGCGCTGGAGGCCCAACTGCCGCCCCGCAGCACCCGCTCCTTGCCGGCCGCCGGGCCGCGAGGGTCCGCCGCCTCGCCGGCCGCATTGTACGACTCGGCGTAGAAATCGCCGCACCATTCGGCCACGTTGCCGTGCATGTCGTAAAGGCCCCACGGGTTCGGCCGCTTCCGCCGGACCGGGTGCGTGGCCTTCTCGGCGTTGGCATTGAACCACGCGAACTGCCCCAGGGTCGCGGCATCGTTTCCGAAGGAGTAGCGGGCGGCCGTGCCCGCGCGGCAGGCATATTCCCACTCGGCCTCGGTCGGCAGGCGGTACCCCTCGGCAGCGAAGTCGCACTGGAGCGTCTTAGGGTCATAGCAGGGTTTCAGGCCTTCTTTGAGCGACCGCATGTTGCAGTATTGGACGGCGCCCAGCCAACTTGCGCGTTCGACGGGCCGGTCGGGGCCGCGGAACTTAGAGGGGTTGCGGCCCATAAGGCTCTCGAATGACCGCTGCGTGACCTCGCACCGGTCCATGTAGAACGCACTGACGCGGACCTTGTGGGCAGGCTTCTCGTCGTCGTCGCCGCGGTCATCCCCCATCACGAACTCGCCCGCAGGGACGAGCACCATCTCGATGCCCGTCGGAGTCGTGATCGTGGCGAGAGGCGACTGGTCGCCGGCCTGGGGCGCCGGCGCGCCGCTGCCGCATCCGGAGGCAATCAGAGCCAGAAGCAGCATGGCAGCCGGGTAGCACGCCCACGCCGACTTTGCGCAGGCATGCCACCCGGCAGTTGAATTTTCGCGGAGGTTCTGGATCAATGCCTCGCCCCCTCGTGCGATGCCGGGTTACGGAGGACCTCCTGGGTCCGCTTGCGGATTTCCTTGGCGACGTCGGCCACGCGCGGGTCGATGGCCATGGCCAGGCCGGCCCGCTGCCGCAGGTTCTTGACGGCCATGCGGCACTCGCCGGCCAGTTCGTCCTGGCTGCCGCCGACGACCACGATGGCCTCGGTAATCTGCTTGACCTTCGGCAGGGCGTCCTCGCCCTCATAGTCGAGGAGGGTCGCGCGGAACTTGTCCGTCAGTCCGGTCACGTAATCGGGCGTCTTGATCTCGGCCTTGCGCTTGTCGACGTAGCCGTCGATGGCCCGCGTCAGGGCGATCATCTCGTCCAAGAGCGCGGCCTGCTGGGGCCGGGCCTTCTTCTGCTCTTCCAGGTAGGCAATCATGTTGTGGCCGAAGGTGACGTAGCCGTCGACCCGCGAGCGGATGAACCGGACGAAGAGGTTGACCTCCTGGAGGATCTTCTCGATCTCGGCGCGCTTCTGCTTCTGCTGCTTCGCCGCGTAGATGCCGCGGAGGGCGTCGCGGGTGCCGCAGGTCGCCCGGCCCTTGTAGAACTGCTTCTGGCCCTCGAGGTCGAGGATGTACTCGCACGGGCCGACGCCCAGCGTGGCCCGCATGATATCGGCAACAGTGAATGCGTCGAGCGGCGTCCCCCGCGTGCGGTTGATCGGATACACGATCGCAGGGCCCTCGAAATGCACGACGTTGCTCTTCAGCGGCTGGACGTAGCCCTGCCCCTCCTTGTCGATCCAGCACGGGTACAGGAACGAGCCGAGGACGGTGGTCCAGCGTTTGCGGTTGGCGCCCAGGCCGTCGGGATTGCCGAAGATGCCGGGCTTCTCGAAATCGCCGCCGGCCTTCTGGAGTAGCATCTCCCAACTGCCGACGAGTTTGTCGGCCTGCCGCCAGTCGAGCCGCCACTGCGCGGGGAACGGCATCTTCCAGCCGAAGGGGACGATCTTGTCGGTCTCGTCCTTCGCCACGTCGCGCGTGTGCCAGATGCCGGGGGCCTCGAGCACGGCCGCCCAGATCTTGCCATCCTTGCCGAACGCGATCTCGGAATCCTTGACGGTCCGCCGAGCGCCGTCGCCAGCGAGCGTGATGCGGGCGTCTTCGTCGCGCGAAGTCGAGACGGTCGCCAGGATGGCCTCGCCGCCGGCGAGGAGGTGCACGAGAAAGTTCTCGCTTGGCAGGTCGGCTTTCGGCACGGGGATTTGCGCGGCGTCGGCCACGATGTCGTCGGCGAAGAAATCGGGCAGCACGACGAACCGGCACGGCGCGGCCACCCGCAGGGCCTTGGCGCCCGAGCGGGCCTCGGTCTTGACGAACGGCTGGCCCATGCCGAGTTCGTAGCGCAGGACCGCCGCCTTGCCCCCGCCTTTGAACGAGACGTCGACAGCGGCCGCCTCCGGCGAGTTCCTCGCGATAGCGACGGAATCGACGCGCACCTCGGCCGCGTCGGCCGGCGAGAGGACTGCACGCAGGACGGGCGGTGAGCCTTTGCCGTAGACCTCCGCGCCGCCCGCGCCGCGGCGCACCACGACCGACAACCTATCATTGGCGATAACCGCCTCGCCCTTGAACGTGTGCGCGGTCTTATCGTCCGGCACCTGCGACCAGCCGGCCTTCTTCTCGATTGCCTCGCCCGGAAGCGCGGCCGGCGCGGCAGCGCCGGTGTCGAAGAGGGCCACGCCCGCAGCCCGCGCCTCCTCCTTGGCGGCCTTATCGAACGGCACGTACTCGCCCTCGTACAGGCGGAACAGGTCGACCCGGTACGCCGCCCCCGGCTGGGCGCAACTGATGTAGGCGAACCACCCCTCGGGGAAAGGCTTCTCGACCTTGAACGTGATATGCAGTTCGGTCCATCCGTCCTTCTGGAGCGTCAACTTGTCGCTCCGGGCCACGCGGTCCCAAGGCCGGGCGGACCGTTCGATCTCCAGTTGGACCTTCACGGGGTCCTTCACGGCCTTGGCGAGGACGGCAAAGGTGTACGTCTTGCCCTGGCCGCCCGCCTCCATGGTCTGGCCGAACTGCGTGCCCCACTCGGCGACGGACTCGACGGCCAGGAGGGCGCTGCGGGGCCCGTCCTTGGCGTCGGCCTCATCGACCTTGAAACTCGCGACGGTGCCGCCGGCCTTGTCCATGCGCCAGCCTTCCTGGCCGAGTTCGAAACTCGGGTTGGCAAACATGTTCTTGCCCTGGGCCTGCACCGGCTGGGCAAGACACGGTACCATGAGAAACGCCAGTGCGAGCACCCGGACGACCTTCCACGACATGGCAGCCCCTCCGTTCGCGTGCGGCAAGACCGATTCGGCTACTGGTTCTGCAAGACCTTCTCGGCCCGCTCGCGGACCCTCTTTGCGGCCTCGGCCTGCGGCGGGTCGCCGTCGGCCATCATGCGGCACTGGGCGATAAGCCAGCGGGCCGCCATGCGGCACTTCGAGAGCGTGCGGTCCTGGGCGGCGCCGATGGCCCGGACTTCGGCGGCGAGTTTCAGGCACTCGGCGGCCGCACCGTCTTTGCCGATGAGCCCGGCGACCCGGCCGGCCAGGGGCCCGGCCTGCGCCGCACCCGGCGGCATCGCCCGGCCCGCCCTGATCGTCTCCTCAAGAGAGTCCAGCGTGGCCCTGAGTGATTGGGCCGCCTCGGCGGCGGCCGGCGTCTTCGCTTCGCCATCCAGCACCTTCCGCATGTCCGGCACGAACGCGGCGTAGCGATTGATCCGCATCTCCGTGCGGCCGACGAGTTCGACCATCGCCTTGAGGCGGTCGCGAATCTCCGCCTCGGCCTCCTTGTCTTTCTTCTTCTTGAACTGCTTCTCTACCCAGGTCATCACCTGGTCGGGCGTAGGGTTGTCCTGCGAGGCGAGGCCTTCCGCCTCCAGGATATACTGGCACGGCCCGACGCCGAGCGTGCTGCGCATGACGTCGACGGGCGTGAAGACCGTCAGCGGCGTGTCGCGGGTGCGGTCGAGGGGATAGACCACCAGCGACGCTGCGGCGGACTTGCCGCCGGGCGAGGCACCGGCAGCCGAAGGCATCCGCACGGTCGCGCGGTCGCCCTCGATCCGGCACGGCGGGTCCTTGGCCTCACCAGCGACCTGCCCGGTATCTGCCGCCATCTTGAACTCTACCGAGTCCGTCGTGCCGCCCGCCTTTACAAAGTCGGCCCGCCACTTCGCCGAAAACGGCGGCCGCCAGTCGAGGGCAATCGTCTTGCCCTCGTCAGCAGGGCCGATCGCCCGCCCGTGCCAGAGGCCGGAGCCTTCGAGGAAGGCCACCCAGATCCGCGCATCCCGGATGCACTGAATCGCAGTCACACCTAGCCACCTTTTCGTATCTTTGATAGAAACACCCCGCGCCGTGTGCCCGGAGATGACAGCCCACGCCTCCAGGTTCCTTGGTTGCCATGCGCATACGACGGCGGCATTCTGATCGGGAATCAAGTTGATCAGGAAGTTCTCGGCCGGCAGCCCCAGCCTCCCCATGGCACCTACAGGCAGGCCAAAGACCATGTCATTCAGGCCAAAGACCATGTCATTGCCGAAGAAGTCGGGGACGACGACGTAAGACACAGGGCACGTTATCCAAAGAAAGGCGGCGCCGCTGCCCGGCCTGGCTTCCACGATGCCCTGGCCCGTCGTCAGGCGGTAAGCGAGCAGGGCCGTCCCGCCATGGAATGTCTTGAAGGAGCCCTCCGCCAGGACGGCGCCGGCGGTATTCTCCAGGAGGCGGACCGATTGCAGGTTCACCTCTGCGCTGCCATGGCCAGGGGTCGGCGCCAGCGAGGCGCGCTGCTTCCAGCCATCGCTGGTCCGGGAGTAGATCGCGGCGCCAGTGGCGCCCGGACTCAGCACGGCCGCAAGCCGGTCGTTCATAAGCACCGCGTCGCCCTTGAACGCCGGGAGAAGCGTGTCTTCCGGCACCTGCGTCCAGCCGCGCTTGGCAACAATCGCCGCATCGGTCAGCGGTTCCTTGGAGGATGCGCCGGTATCGAAGACGCGGACGGCAGGGGAATTATCGCCGCCATCGGCCGGCTCGGCAGCGGCAGCATGGGCGCAGGGCAGCGCCGCCAGGACGCCGACCAGGCACATGGCCAAGCCAAGGCGCGCGGCCATGCCACCCGGCCGCCTCGCGGCTTTTCGCCGTTCCTTTCGCACTTCGCACTGCGCACTTCGCATTGATTACCGCCAGTCGGGGTTCATGTCGGACCCTTCGTCGGTGAGTTTGACCGGCGTGCCGCCAGTCGCCGGGATGATGTAGAGTTCCCACGGGCCGCGCTCGGTCGCGCCCTGGCAGAAGACGATGGACTTGCCGTCGGGGCTGAACCGGCCATACCGCTGGACGCCGCCGAAGGGCGTGATCGTCCGGTTCCGCTTTCCATCGGCGCCGATGGTGCAGATGTGCGTCTCGGTCTCGTAGACGAGGGTCTTGGAGTCGGGCGACCAGTGCGGCTCGCAGGCCCCCTGCTCGCCGAAGATTTTCGTCGGCTCGCCGCCGTCGGCCGGAACCGCGAACACGGCGTTGCCGGCATCCCACCGGCAGGCAAAGGCGATGATCTTAGAGTCGGGGCTCCACGCTGGGCCGGAGCAGTGGGGCCAGTCCTTCGGCGTAATGGCCTTCTCCTGGCCGGAGGCAAGATCGCGCACGCAGATTCTGTCACTGCGGCGGAAGACGATGCGCTTGCCGTCGGGCGCCCACTCGGCCTGGTCGCCGTCGCAGATCCGCTGCATCTTCGTCCCATCGAGGGCCATGCGCCAGACGCCCGCCGTGCCGCCGCGCGTCGAGGTAAACAGGATGGACTTGCCGTCCGGGCCGAACTGCGGGTCGACGTCGTGTTCATCGGGCCGGCCGCGCGTCAGTTCCTTGAGGTCCGAGCCGTCGGGCTTGACGGACCAGATGTGCCAGGGGCCGGATCGGTTGCTGGAGAAGATGATGAGGCCGCCGGCCGGCGCCGGGGCCGCCTCGCCCGCCAGGCTTGCCATCCCCACGGCCGCGGCTGCAAGGACGAGGCCAGTCATCAGGATGGCGCTGGGTGTTTTCACGGCCCGTGAGAGTACCAGCCGGCCCCCGCGCGTGCAAGAAGCCGGTTGGCGGCGCGCTTGACGCCCGTCGGCAGGCAGCGTATCCTGCCGGTTTGTCCGGCCGACCTGCCGACTGGCGCTGTTTCATATTCCGGGGTGGGATAGAAGCAGGAGATGGCGCGATGGCCCGTCACGGATGCGTTGGAGTCTTGGGAAGCCTCGTCGCCGCCCTGGGGCTGGCGGCCCTGGCGTCAGGGGCCGGGGCGGCCGCCGACGCCCCCGCGCCCTCCTGGGAAATCCCCGCCATGAAAGGCTGGAAGGTGCGGGCGGCCGCCGACGCCTACGAGTTGGGGAAGACCGCCTTCCGCCCCGACCTGGACGACTCCGCGTGGGAGTCTACCGACGTGACCGAGGGGCACTCGACCTTCTCGGACCCCTACGTCTACTACCGCCTGTGGATCGACATCCCCGCCGACTGGCAGGGCAAGAAGGTCACGGCGGCCTTCGGCAGGGTCGCCGATACCTGCACGGTCTACGTCAACGGCAGGGCGGTGGGAGAGCACAGCGGGCGCGACCAGGCGTTCGACGTCGACATCACGGCGGGCCTGAAGCCGGGCGAGAAGAACCTGCTGGCCGTCTGCTGCGCGAGCGGCGGGGTCGAGTGCGGCATCGGGAAGGCGGCCTCCATCGCCCTGACCGACGAACTCGCCAAGTGGCGCAAGAGCCAGGAGGCCGAGAAAGAGGCCCGGAAACGCGCCGCACTGGACCTCAACGCCATCCCCTACCGCATCGTGTACGAGACCTTCGTCGACAACAACTGGGAACTCTTCTCGGTCAAGGCCGACGGCTCTGACCCGGTCAACCTGACCAGGACGCCAGAAGCAAACGAATTGTACCCGCACGTCTCGCCGGACGGGACGAAGATATGTTTCGTGGTCGACGAAGGCAGCCCGCGGCCCAAGGTCCGCAGTGTCTATTATATGAATATGGATGGCACGGGCAGGACCAAGGTGGCCGACAACGCCCGCGAGGCCTGCTGGAACGGCGACGGCACGCAGATCGCCTATCTCAAGGGCGAGTTCGAGAAGTTCACCTACGAGGACTACGCCACCAAGGGCGCCGTGTTCTACGATCTCAAGGCCGGAACCCACACCGAGCACCTGAACCCGAACCTGCATCACCTGTACAACCTCTGCTGGTCGCCCGACGGGCAGTGGTTCGTGGCCACGGTGCACGGCGGCATGGGCTTCAAACACGCCGTCCTGGCCATCCAGGCGCACGGGATGGGGGTCTTCGACCTGGGCCTGCCCGGCTGCCGGCCGGACCTCTCCGGCGACGGAAAGAAAATCGCCTGGGGCGCCAGCGACTGGGACCTGTGCGTGGCCGACATCGACTGGGCCGGCGAGAAGCCGGTGGTCAAGAACCGCCGCACCGTCGTCAAGAGCGCCGAGCCGATGAAGGTGTACCACGTCGACTGGTCGCCGGACGGCAAGCGCGTGGCCTTCAGCCGCGGGCCGGAGATCAAGAACCTCGGCCATGCCCCCGAGATGATCGGCATCAAGGCGAAGGGGTGGAACATTGCCGTGGCCGATCCGGGCGCCAGCAACGTCTGGGCGGAAATCACCACCGACGGCAACTGCAACAAGGAGCCCGATTGGGCGCCCCTGCCGAAGACCGGGGGCCCATGACCATGCCGCACGGCGCGTCCGCAGCAGGCCTCGCGCGTCTGGTGCCGCTGCTCGCGGCCCTGGCTAGCCTGGCGTGCCAGAAGGGCGAAAGCCCTGCCTCCGGCGCCGGCCCGCCTGTCGTCAAATCGAAGTCGGGGATCGAGATGGTCCAGGTCCCCGCCGGCTGGTTCGACATGGGCAGCGCCCGCGGCAGGCCCGACGAGGCGCCCGTCCACCGCGTGTGGGTCGACTCCTTCCTGATGGACATCCACGAGGTGACCCAGGAGGACTACGGGCGCCTGGTGCTGGGGAACCCGTCGCACTTCAAAGGCCCGCAGCGGCCGATGGAACAGATCAGTTGGGCGAAGGCCGCGCGATACTGCAACGAGCGGTCGCGGGCCGAGGGCCTGGAGCCGTGCTACGACGAGGATACGGCCGCGTGCAACTTCCAGGCCGACGGCTACCGCCTGCCCACCGAGGCCGAGTGGGAATACGCCTGCCGCGCGGGCGCCGACTCCGACTACTCCTTCGGCAGCAACGCCTCGCGTCTCAACGACTACGCCTGGTTCGCCGAGAACGCCTCCAAGACCACGCACCCCGTGGGCTTGAAGCGCCCCAACCCGTGGGGCCTCTATGACATGTACGGCAACGTGGCCGAATGGTGCAATGATGTCTATGCGGTGAAATACTACGCGTCCAGCCCCGAGAAGAACCCCACCGGGCCGGCCGGCGGCAAGAAATACGTCCTTCGCGGCGGCGCGTGGAACTCCAGCGCCAAGGCCTGCCGCTCGGCGTACCGCGTGGGAGAGGATCCCGGGTTCCAGGATGCATGCTTCGCGCTCGATGCCATCGGGCTGCGCTGCGTACGGAGGGCTTCCGTGGAAAAGACCGTCTACGAAGCGCCCAAGAAGGATGCGCCGGCCAAGACAGGCTTCGTCTACGACGAGATATACCTGCATCACAAGACGGGGTCGTGGCATCCGGAACGGCCGGAGCGGCTGACGGCCATCGTCGCGCGGCTGAAGGAGCGCGGGCTGTACCCGCAACTGGCGCTGATCTCGCCGGCGCCGGCGCCCGTGGAATGGATCACGGCGATCCACTCGCCCCAGTACGTCGAGCAGGTCCGCAAGACCTGCCAGGACGGCGGCGGGCTGATGGACGCGGGCGACACGCCCGTCTCGCCGGAGTCGTACGAGGCGGCGCTGCGGGCGGCGGGCGGCGTGATGGCCGCCGTCGACGCCGTCATGGAAGGCAAGGTCAGGAACGCCTTCTGCGCCGTGCGGCCGCCGGGGCACCACGCCCTGCGGGCCAAGGCGATGGGGTTCTGCCTGTTCAATAATGTCGCCATCGGGACTCGCTATGCGCAAAAGAAGCACCACCTGGCGAAGATACTCATCGTCGATTGGGACGTCCACCACGGCAACGGAACGCAGGAGGCGTTCTACCAGGACGGGACCATCCTTCAGTTCGACATCCACCGGCACCCGTTCTACCCCGGCAGCGGCACGGCCGACGAGAAGGGCGCCGGCAAGGGCCTGGGCTTCAAGATCAACATGCCGGTGCCGGTGGGCTCCGGCGACGAGACGTATAAGAAGGCGTTCGAGGAGCAACTCCGGGCCCCCGCCCTGGCGTTCAAGCCGGACTTCGTCTTCATCTCCGCCGGGTTCGACGCGGCCGCGGGCGACCCGCTGGGTGGAATGAAGGTGACGCCGGAAGGCTACGCGGCGCTGACGCGGATCGTCCGCGACATCGCCGACTCATGCTGCCAGGGCCGGATCGTCGCCGTCCTTGAGGGCGGCTACGACCTGGAGGGGCTGGCCAAGTCGGTCGAGGCGCACCTGAGGGTGCTGATGGAATAGGGCCGCGCAGTGCTGTTTCACACATGGACATTCGCCATCTTCTTCGCCATCGTGTACCCCGTGTACCGGGCCGCGAAGGGAACTCGCTTTGAACTGCCCTGGCTGCTGGCGGCCTCGTACTTCTTCTACGGCTGCTGGAACCCGCTGTACCTGCTGCTGATCGCGTACGGCACGGTGATGGACTACTGGATCGTCGTACGGATGGACAGGAGCGGCCGCAAGAAGTGGTGGATCGCCCTGAGCGTCGTGAGCAACCTGGGCCTGCTGGGGTTCTTCAAGTATGCCCGGTTTGCCGCAACGAACCTCAACTGGCTCTTGGCCCACCTGGGCCTGGCCTACGCCGTGCCGGTGCCCGACATCCTGCTGCCGGTCGGCATCTCGTTCTTCACGTTCCAGTCGATGAGTTACATCCTCGACTGCTACCGCGGCCACGTGGAGCGCGAGCGCAGTTTCCTGCGGTACGCCGTCTACGTGTCGCTGTTCACGCAACTGGTGGCCGGGCCGATCGAGCGGGCGAGCAACCTGCTGCGGCAACTGCGCCATGACCGCCGCATCGCGTGGGAAGACGTGACCGACGGCCTCTCGCTCTTCCTGGTGGGCCTTTTCAAGAAGGTGGCGCTGGCCGATTACCTGGCCCTGTACGTCAACAAAGTCTACGCGGCGCCGGCGGAGTTCCAGGCTCCGGCGCTTCTGCTGGCGACATTCGCCTTCGCGTGGCAGATCTACTTCGACTTCAGCGGCTACACCGACATGGCGCGCGGCATCGCGCGGATGATGGGCCTGAGGCTCCTGTTCAACTTCAACAACCCGTACCTGGCCGACAGCCTGGGCGACTTCTGGCGCCGGTGGCACATCAGCCTCTCGACGTGGTTCCGCGACTACGTTTACATCCCGCTGGGCGGCAACCGCGGCGGGCAGTTCAGCACCTATCGCAACATGTGCCTGACGATGGTCATCTCGGGCCTCTGGCACGGGGCCGCCTGGACGTTCCTCATCTGGGGCGCCCTGCACGCCTTGGGCCGCGTCCTGACGCGCGAACTGGAGCGCAGCGACTTTTACCGCGAGCGCGTGCCGCGCCTTGCCAAGCAACTCGGCGTCTTCGCGTTCGTCACGTTCGCGTGGATCTTCTTCAGGGCACAGAGCCTGGACGATGCGTGGCTCATCGTGTCGCGGATCTTCACGAGCGG
>Ga0315280_10000789_pt1 | contig 57495 bp, 64 predicted proteins | sample YL17G06_40_MG_FD_203697 | JGI IMG/M metagenome (GOLD analysis project Ga0315280, IMG submission 203697) | Sediment microbial communities from Yellowstone Lake, YNP, Wyoming, USA - YL17G06_40 | ecosystem: Environmental > Aquatic > Freshwater > Lake > Sediment | place: USA: Wyoming | collected... | reverse complement strand
TCAGGACTTTTGTAGAGCCCGGCGACGAGGTAATCGTAACCGATCCGACTTTTCGCCAGTACGAGTTTTCGGTCAAGTTGGCTGACGGAGTGGTTAGGCCCGTCTCTCTGAAGGAAGATTTCGATTTGGACGTAGAGCACCTGCTCGCTTCGATAGGAGAGCATACTAAGCTCATCTTCCTATGTTCGCCAAACAACCCGACAGGCAATCAGTTTCTGAAGGCGGACATTAGGAGGGTATTGGAGGAGAGTGGAAGAGTAGTCGTCGTAGACGAGGCTTACGTACATTTTGCCCGAGACTCAGTTCTCGATCTGCTGAATGACTATGAGAACCTGATAGTGCTTAGAACGTTTTCGAAGGCTTACGGTTTGGCGGGGCTCAGGATTGGGTTCGCCATCTTGAGCAAAGAACTCGGCGAATATGTTCGGAGGGTTCAGCAATACTATAGTGTGAGCCTCTTTGCGCAGAAAGCCGTCGAGGCGTTTTTGCGTTCTTGGGATTACGTCGCTGAAAAGATTGAGGAGGTTAAGAAGGAGAGGCAGCGGCTCTTTTCGAAGCTTTCGGAAATGGAAGGGTTGAACCCCTTCCCCTCAGAAGCCAACTTCATCCTTACCCGCGTTGATAAGAGGGGGTGTAGCTCGGGGCTCATCCAAGAGAGGCTGGCCGACGCGGGTATCTTCGTAAAGGACATGGATCAGGAGCGACTTTGCGAGAATTGCATACGAATAACAGTTGGCACCCCGAGAATGAACAACAGGCTACTTGCCGAACTCGGGTCGATCTTGGGGTAGTCGAGATGGGGTGGAAGATTTCAAAACAGTCTACAAAATGATAGAATTTGAAGGAGATGAAAGAAGATATGCGTGAGGCGGAAGAGACGAGGGAGACCTTGGAAACCAAGGTAAAGGTGAAGTTGAAGATAGACGGGTCGGGCAGATGTGAGGCTTCTACAGGATTTGCCTTCTTCGACCACATGCTGCGCAGCATCTCCAAACACTCGCTGTTCGATGTCGAGGTTGAAGCCAGCGGAGACTTGAAACATCACCTGATCGAGGACGTTGCTTTGACTTTAGGTCAGGCGATAAAGAAAGCCTTGGGCGATAAGAAGGGCATCAGACGCTTCGGCTTCGCTTATGCGCCCATGGACGACGCCTTAGCCCGCGCAGTGGTGGACTTAGGTGGCAGAAGCTACACCGCGATATCCCTAAACATAAGGGGAAAGAGGATTGAGGATACGCCGATCGAGGATATAGTCCACTTCGTCGACTCCTTAGCTCAAGCGGCACAGATGAACATCCACCTCCATGTGCTGGACGGTGAGAATGATCACCACAAGATCGAGGCCGCTTTCAAGGCACTCGCTCTAGCCCTTCGGGAGGCTGCGACGATCGATCCGAGGATGAAAGGCGTTCCAAGTGCCAAAGGCGTCATTTAAAGCTGTCGATTGGACGGCTTCGGAGGCTTGGCTTTGCAAGTAATACCTGCTGTTGACATTTTGAATGGCAAATGCGCTCGACTTGTGAGAGGCAGACCCGAGGATAGCAAGGTCTATTTCGACGACCCGGTTGAAGCGGCGAAGATGTGGGAAGAGCAAGGGGCAGAAGCCCTACACATAGTTGACTTGGACGCGACTCTGGGTTCGGGAGACAATTTCGCCACGGTCAAACGCATACTGGAGGAGGTTTCCGTGGAGACGCAGGTCGGCGGAGGAATAAGGACGATTGAGAAGGCTGAAGAGTTGTGTAGACTAGGCGCCACGAGGGTGATCTTGGGAACCTTACTGATAGAGAGGCCGGAGAATCTAGACGAGCTTAGGCGAAGGCTAGGCTCCCGTAGAATCGTGGTTGCCTTGGATTATGCTGGCTGGAGGACGGCGACCCACGGCTGGAGCAAACTAACCGACATGAACGTCTTCTCTCTTGCGTCCAGACTAGCCGAGCTGGGGACCGGTTGGATCCTGTTCTCAGCGATAGAAAGAGACGGTACGATGGCTGGACCGGATCTGGAGAGTATACGCAAGATGGTTAAGACCGTTGACCTTCCCGTGATCGCCAGTGGCGGGGTGGGCAGTCTCCGCGACGTTGTGGATGTTGCTGAGACAGGGGCAGCTGGGTTGGTGGTGGGCAAAGCCCTTTATGAGAAGGCTTTCACTTTAAAAGAGGCAAAGGAAGCTGTTGGGAGGAGTTGAGACTCATGAAACTTGAAACGAACAAGATTGAAGGTCTTGTCAAGAGTCTGAAGTTTGGCAAGTTTGAAGGTCTAATTCCGGTCGTTACCCAAGACGATAGGACGAAGGAGGTTCTGATGCAGGCCTTCATGGATGAAGAGGCTTTTAGGAAGACGTTGGAGACGGGGTTGATGCACTATTGGAGTAGAAGCCGTAGGCGTCTCTGGAGAAAGGGTGAGGAGTCTGGGCACACCCAGCATGTGAAAGAGGGCTATGTGGACTGCGACGGGGACGCGCTGCTCTTCAAGGTCGAGCAGATCGGTAACTGTTGCCACACAGGCGAATACTCGTGCTTCCATAATAAGATCGGGTTTGAAGAGTCTCAACCGCAAAAAACAGATTCGGCCATCATCGAGGAGGTCTTCAGCGTGATCTTGAGCCGTCAGAAGAACCCGAGGCCTGGGTCCTACGTGGCTTCTTTGATGTCGAAGGGGGAAGATCAGATTCTGAGGAAGGTGGGTGAGGAGGCGACGGAGTTGACGCTTGCCTCGAAGAAAGATAGCGGAGGGGAGATAGTTTCAGAGGCAGCGGACCTGCTCTTTCACACGTTGGTGCTACTGGCATACAAAGGATGTAATATTAGTGAGGTCTTTGAGGAGCTTAAAAGTAGGAGAAAGTGACGCTCTAAGCGTTCTGCCTGTTAGCGTATGGTTTATATTTTGGGGTAACAATATAACAATTGTTATAAAAGATGTCTAAAACCGATTACGTATCTGAACTGGAAAACTGTAAAGACTTCGCCGATGTCTTCAAACTGGTTAAGAAGTCCGTGAAGAAGGTGCTTGGGCGAAGCAGAGTAGGGTTGATGCTCTACCTTTCGGATCTGCCTCCTCAGGTTGGAGCGTACTACGTAGTCGGTTCAAATGGAATCGTGTTAAATCGTGCGGTGCTGGACACGCTTACGGTCGCTGGGAAGTCTAAGAAAGAGGTGAACTCCTACCTCTACTCCATACTGCTCCACGAATACCTCCACTCGCTAGGACATACAGACGAACTGCAAGCGAGGCGGCTAGTTTACAAGGTTACGAAGGAGACCTTTGGAGAAGAACATCCGGCGACAGAGATGGCGATGAGAGGGCCGTGGAGGTTCTTCCCGGAGATAATGAACACGCCCAGCATACCCGTTGACAGAGCCGTTGAGATAATAAGAGACTTCGAAAGTTTGGATCAGCCCTACATCAGCTGACCTTTTTCAGCTCATATATTAGGTGTGCAAAACGAGCAAGACTACATGATTGTCAATGGATGAAAAGGTAATGCTCCTTTCACGGTGATACTAGGTCCAATACTGTGCACTCTTCTTGATTTCTTCCAATCTCTAGTGAATAGAAAACTCCTTTCCGTATCGCTTCGTCCGCTTTCAATCAAGGCCAATCTTTCGTTGCTTTGACAAAAAGTTTTTTTGCTGTATTTTCTTAGGAGGCGTTTCATGTTGCCCTATAAGTAACGCGTCTTCTGTTTTCTTCTTTCCTACTGTAAAAGTTCAAATACAAAAATACAATATACAACAATGATAATTATGGAGGATCTAAAAGGAAAGTTTATTGTTAGTGAAGAAATCGACGAAAAGAGAATAAGAGAACTTGTAGAGAGATCGCTCCCATTTTTTAGAGTATCAAAAAGTGGGGAAGTAATAATAGATAAGTCTGAACTTTCAAGTCTAGAGAAAGTTAAAGCCTCTCTCGTTGCTCGATTCCTAGCACATAAATTGGACTCAGGAATCTCTCCTGAAGTAAATGCAGAAGAGCTGAGTGGCTACTTAATGATTCCAAAGAATCAGGTCGCAGCTAGACTAAAGGAGTTGGGCGATGAAAAATTCGCGTTCCGCGTCAGAAGAGGCATTTATAGTGTAAATCCTTCAAGAATCGAAGATTTTCTAAATGATCTAGAAAACGAGTATGGGGCGGGCAAATGAGTTTAGATGAAGTGAAGGAAAGATTAGAGAACCATGAAAAAAGAATATCGAGGTTGGAAAGACTTTTAACAGAGACTAAACCGGGGACCGCTGAAAAGAAGCTATCTATTAAAGAATTCATCCTACAGAAACGCCCAAAAAACGATGTCCAAAAGGCTCTCGCTGTAGGTTATTTTCTTGAAAAACATGAGGAATTTGCTTCTTTCAATGCGAGAGATCTCGAAAAAGGGTTTAGAGATGCTAGGGAAAAAATTCCTCAAAACGTAGCGGACAAAATTCAGAAAAACATTGACAAAGGCTACATGATGGAGATGGGTGAGAAGAAAGATGACATCAAAGCATATGTTTTGACTAATTCGGGAGAGCAGTTTGTTGAAGAAAATTTCGAAGAGTGAACAGGTGTGGAAGACGAAAGTACGATCCCATTTGTCACCGAATTTGGGAAGGTAGATGTGTCTGATTTCCCAGATTTTTACATTTACAAGACACCGCTTGAAAGAGGTTTATGGATCCTGTGGGTTGCAAAAGAGAAACTGGGAAAAGGAAAACTTACTGCTAAGCAGATATCCTCGATCATAGTGAATGTTAAGGAGATTAACGCTGATTCAAAGTCAATTGCCCAAGCTTTTAAGAAAGCAAGAGACAGAATTCGCGCCACCACGGTCGGCGACGAAACCTATTATGAAATTATGAAACCGGGAAAAGATTATTTGCTTTCCAATGTGAGAAAAGGTTCGGTAGCTCTTTTCTATTTTGAACCCGGTAAGCCTTTTACAAGCAAAAAAGTTCTGTCAAAAGACATTTTGAACAACCTTAGAGGCGAGTTGAGGATAGTCGATCCTTACTGCAATGAAAGAACGCTGGATATTTTGAAAGACATTAAAGATAGGAATGTTAAATTTTTAACGAAAATTGAGAACTTGAAAGATGAACAACGATTTCTACGTGAGCTTCGGGATTTTAGATCAGAAAATGAGAGTGTGGAATTTAGAACGTATCCTCATAAGGACATTCATGATAGATACATAATTTCGTCGGATTTTTTGGCTATTTTGGGGCATAGTATCAAAGATTTGGGCAGCAAAGAATCTTTAGCAATACTTTTGAAAAGAAGTGTAAGCAAGAATATTGTTGAAGCTTTAATTGAGAATTTTGATAGACGATGGAAACAATCAGAATCTATTTGAATAACTGACGAAACTAATATCTTCAGAAAAGCTTCCAAGCACAATGTTCAGGGTCAGACCGGACAAATAATACTAGTTCTCTTATTCATGTTTGTCAGCTGACGAGTTTACGTGTCTCTCCTCCCATGACAACGCCGAATTGAGGGCTCACTTCGATAAACACCGGGTAGTTCGATGTCACGTTACCAACGACAATGCACTGCCTACTTTCCAAATGTTTCAGGGCATTGATCGATTTTAGATCGATGAGTCCAGACTTAGCCAATTGTCCCAGTTCGTTCTCGTTGCGGAACATAAAAGCTATCAAATTGTCGAGCAACGTGAACACTTCATCCGGCAGTGTGCGAGGGTCGTTGGTTATGAATGTTGGAAATATGCCGAAGTGCCTCATCCTCGTGAGGATGTTGACCATGTTTTGACGGTCTACGTAGAGTTGAGCCTCTTCCAGAAACAGGGAGACGGCCCCGATAGCCTTAGACTGGCCTAGTTGAGCCAGCTTTCGTAGCACGAACTCAACTATTATGCTCCTTTCCCACTGGCCCATGCCCGCAAGATTGATGATGATGACTCCGCCTGTCTTATGCATCTCAGTGATTAGGCTGGTGAGGTTACTTGGCCCAAAGAGTCCAATCGCTCTAGCGGCGTCAACCCTGCCTTGTAAAGCTATTCTGACGGCTTCATTTTGAGCCTCGTTTGCAAAGTTTTCCAAATCGTTCAGATCGAACTGGGTTTGTCCCCTTTCCCTCCAGAATTGCATGAGGTGCTGATAGGTCGGTGTGCCCTGTGTCACATTAATGAATGTGGCGAAGTCTTCGTAGCCTATCTCGTTCAGCGGAATAAAGAAGGGCAGTTCGTTGACTTGGGCTCTTCTTAAGCGCGGAGTAAACACCTTGACTACTTCCGCATATTTGTTTGGCTTATTCTCATCGGCCTTCCAAAGGTTCAGGTATTCAGCGTTCAAGTCAAAGACAATGGTCAACACTTTTCTTTCTATGAGCTTCAAAAGAAGTCGCTTCGCGGAATAGGACTTTCCGGATCCTTTCATTCCTGTAATCAAATTGATGCCGAGCTTTTCTGCAAGTATCTCGAAGTCTTTCGGTTCGCTTGAGAGTGTTTTGCCAAAATCACATGAACTTGGAAAATACAGCCCTAGTGCATCGAACAGGTCGTCCTGACCCAAGACCTTTATCTCGGTTCTGGATCGGCTTATGTTGAATTCGCTTAACCCGGTTTTGAAAACCTTCTTCATGTTCCCCTTGTCATCGCTGCCCTCAACGATTCTTCCTCTAATCTTGGCTATAGCCAGTCTTTGATCGGTCAACGAATCAATCACGCTTTTCACTTCAGGCTGTATATGCTCTCTTGTCTCGGCCTTCGCAACCAAAGATTTTCTCAAAATGTGTTCAAGGACACCGGGAAGATCTGCGAAGTTAATGTCTACAACCTGCGCGATAATACCGTCAACTGTCAGCGTATCTCCTAGCCCAAGTTTTTCTTCAGGCGAATAGACAATGGCCAGTTCGTCGGCTTCTTTTGTAAGTAAGTACATTTCTATCACTATAATGGAAATATTTTTGGTCGAAGCTCTTCTTTCATAGTCAACCCATGTAAAACTATCGCCGCTGACTGTAGCTCCACAATTTCGATAGAGCTATGAACGCATGTCATATGTGCCAATCTTAACTCTTCTGGGTAACCGTAGTCTCCTGCCAATCCAGCTAGCCTTGCGAATATCTCTGCGTGAGAGGTAGGCGCGTTTTCCGGTACGTCTACCCTGTAGGGTTCCCCTAGGGGCGTAAGCTTGGCAACATAGATGTGACCAAGATACCTTTCTTTCTTCTGGGTTATGTGGTCTCTGACGTTCCCCATATAGCACGGTCCATAAACATCATCCAACAATGAAAGGATGTTTCTCTGGGTTTGCTGCAACGCAAGTCCGGTGGACTTGGATATTGCGACGAGAGAGTTGCCATTCGACGCCGAATCCGACATGATCTTTCTGACAATAGAACTTGGGTCTGATACCGTGCCTCCCAGCAAGCTCCCGTCTATTAAGACTAAGCTTTCTCTATAATGCTTCACCGCTTCCAGCTGAATGTGTCTTTCGAGGAGGTTCCTTATACGGTCAAGAGTCTTCAAACAGTCTGGAGCATGGACCGCAGTCTCTTTCCCATAGACTGCTTTGAACATCGTTCTATAGATCAGATCTTTAATTTGATTTGTAACCGGGACCAGATAGGGGCCATATTTTTCAAGGCTGCGACACGTTTTTCCAGCAGGCTTAATTATCACTGACGCTCGAACGGCTCCAACGAGACCGTCAGGCAACTGGCCGAGCACAATACTTGTGCTGTCGATCGCTATAACCTGGCTGCCGAGAGGATATTTTGGCGTAATTGGATGCGTCTTCTTCCACTTTTCCTGTTCATCCAAACTCACAAAGTTGACTTCTTCTCCCTCTCCCTTGGTTGTGGAAACAAAATAATCGGTCAAGTTTGTGTCCGAGGGCTCAAAGCTCAGTCCCTCCCGGATCTTGCCGCAAATCGTCGATACGACTTTGTCAACTTCAAGCATTTTACCAACTCCTAGACTTTATCTCTGCGTAGCCGTGCTCGTTCCTTGCCAGTACTAGATGGTTGTCCACAAAGTCTGATATGTCTTCATGCGCTATCACGAAGATCTGTGAAAACGTCTTCTTCATCGCGTCTAACACTTCAAATATTCCTTGCTTCCTCACATCGTCGCTGCTGGATATGCATTCATCCATTAGCAAGGAGTATCTGTCAGCCATAATCCTCGAGTCCAGTATACTCTGCGTGAACGCGAGCCTCAACGCGATCAGAAACTGGTCCTGTGTTCCACCGCTGAAGATCTCTCGCTCCTTGTATCCTCCAGCCTCATTTGAGTGGACCTTGAATTTCAGGTCCTCGGTGATCTCGAAGTCGGAGTATCTACCGTCGGTGATGGTCGGAAGAATCTGATTGATGATGAATCTGGCAAGGGGGATGACCTTGCTTCTCAACTCCTTGCTGGTCTCAGATAACTCAAGAAGTGTGCGCTTCAAAAGCTCGATCCCTCTGTTACATGTCTGAACTTCTCGTTCAAGCTTGGGATAGAGGTCGTAATCCGGCTTAAGCGTCTCCAAATCTTTCTTCAGTTGCTGTACCGTTCCCAGGTTACCTTGAATGTCTCTGCCTAAACTGTTATATTCGTTTTGGAGTTCCTGAACCCTATTTTTAGCAACTTCGTGTTGCGTCTTATCATATTGAAGATCGTCGAGAGAGGCCGGTTTGGTTCGCTGCAAGTTTGCGACTTCGATTTCCTTGTTGACGATTTGTTTCTCCAGCTCTTCCTTCCTCTTTAAGGGGTCTGCGTTCTTCAACTCTTGAAGAGCGCGTTCTTTTTCTTCCATAACTGCCTTAACCCCCTGTATAGAGTCTTGCCCAGTTGGCGTCTTGATCTCTTCAAGGACCGTAGAGAGGTTTTCACCAACATCTTCATAGGAGTCAAAGGAAGTTTCAGTCTTTAACTTCTTCACTTCCTCTTTCAGTCCAGAGACTTTGGCCATTTGCTCCTCAAGGCGTTTTATCAAAGAGTTTACTTCTGAGTTGGCAGTGAGCAACCTATCTATTTTCAAGTATTGATGAAATAGATAGGCTGACACCGCAAAAAGGAATAAGGCGAACGGAATCAAGATAAAACTCATTACTATTCCTACCGTCAGTAAGACGAGTCCGGCTATGAGCCCGGAGGCGAAAAGAGTGAGTTGTCGGCGTTTCTTGGCTGGAAGATCTTGCGACAACAATTCAATTTCCTTGCTTGCAAGTCCCGTCTTCGATAGGATCGCTTCCCTTCTTGTATCAATTGATTTCGCTGAGGCTTCTTCCTCCTTCAACCGTCTCTCCAGATTGGCAAACGATGCCTGCAATGTCTCGAGTTTTTCAACTTGAGGTCTGTATTTGGTTAGGGTTGTTCTATATCCTTGAATCTCCTCCTCCAAGGTAGCGGTTTTTTCAACATCCTTCTTTGCCTCATCCAGTTGACCTATTAGTGAATGTATGATTTCATTGGTCGAATTGAAAGCGTACGACCATTCGTATTTTTCCAGAAGTTTTTTCGCTTCGTCTAGCTGGTTTTGCTTCTGCTCCAGTTTTTGCTGTAAAGCGGCAGTTGGCGCCTCTAATTCTGCTTTTTGTTGCAGTTTGGTTTCGTATTGCTCTTTGTTCTTTCGAACCGAGTCGAGTTGAAGATTCATCTTCTCGAACTCGATTTCAAGGTTTGAAACGTCAGTTTTGACTTTGGCTGAAGCATCATCGAATACTTCTATGCCCATTACCTTGTTTACAAGCTGTTCCCTCTTTGATCTTGCCAGTTCCCTCAAAGCGTCCAGGTCTTTTTGTCGGATGTAAATGAGCTTGGTGAAAGAGTCCCTGTCCATTCCCGTGATCTGTTCAATCCTGCTCTCAATGTCGCTTAGACTTGTCATCGAATTTGTTCTGTCTTTGACGCCTTCAATCAATGGGGTCAAGCTGGCTCTGTGTCCTGACTTTGCTCCGAAAACTCTTCGCAGAACATATGTGTCCTGACTAGAGGTGAACTCAATTTCTAATTTTGCTTCGTTTTTACCCCACGTTACGAGGTTTTCTCTCTCCCCCTCTACCCCGGCCCCCTTTCGCAGTCCGTAGAGAGCGTACTCAATGGCTTGTAGAAAGGTCGTCTTTCCACTCTCGTTCTGTCCCAGTATGCCTATTCTGCCTTCCTCGGGGAAGTGGATATCTATGGGCTCTCCGATAATTCTGAAACCTGACGCCTTCAAAGAACGGACGATCATTTGGCTGCCTCCAAGTACTTTATTCCAAGCTGCTTCACCTGCTCCAACAACAGTCCCCTCTCTTCATCCAAACCGGCATCAGCAATCAAAGAGTCTAAACGCTTGGAGAAGGCGTCAACGGGGTTTTCAACGCGTTCAAGGAACACCCGACCATAGCCCTCTACTTCAAGCTCCCTTCTGTCTAAGATCAAGTGAAAGAACATGTCCCTGCAAGCGCTTAGTATCTCGTTTACCTTGAGCTGGCTGTATTGTTCCTGCGAGATCAATCCACGCAGACTGAGCTTAAGCATCGTCTCTCTTTCGCTCAGTTTAGAGACAAACTCGATCACGCGATCTTTGATAGGGATTTCCTTCTCATCCTTGGATAGGCTGAGTTCCTGTATCTCCATCGGCCTTGTACCAAGTTTAACAAACTCGAGCGATGTTTCGGAGCCGTTCAGCTCGGCCCACACAAACCCCTTCTCATCATTTATCTCAGCCCAAGACAGCTTCTCCAAAGAACCTGGGTTGACAATCGTGCATCCCTTGTGTTTCCTGTCAAAATAGTTGTGGAAGTGTCCTAGCGCAAGATAGTTGAGGCCTTTCTTAATGTCATCGGCCAAGAAAGGATTCTGATGCGTCATCTCAGGGGTGGAGGAACTTACGTTCAGCCCTTGAAGTGAGCCGTGAATCATTAGAATATTGTATTCTCCGTCAAGTGGAACGTCAACGCCTTTCAGGGGATTTGCCCCCTCAAACTGCGCATAGTACGATCTACCCGCTACGCAAACTGCTCTTCCGTCAACGTGCAACAATTGTCTCTCGATGCGGTCAGAATGGCAGAAAACGGTTGCCAACCCGGCCGAACCGAGTACGTCTATGGCTAACGAGGGGGATGCGCCGAACTTTGGTACATCGTGGTTTCCCCCAATCATGAATACAGAAATATATGCGTCCTTAAGTTGCCTAACCTTTTCCGTCAAGAAGATTCTCGAGGCATTCGTGGGAGAGATTCTGTCAAAAACGTCGCCGCTAATCAGAAACAAGTCAGGCTTATTCTTCAAAGCATAATCTACCGCCGCTGAAAAGTTCCTATTCAGATCCTCCTTCCTTTGGGACGCTCTGGTGAAATCGGATATGTTGAAGTTCTTGTCCAAGTGCATGTCGCTGCAGTGAAGAATCTGAATAGACAGTTGCCTCATCCTCCTCGTTCGTAAATGCTTTCTGTGTTGGTGTCTGCTTGGAAGGGGAACTTCAACTGTTTCACTTTGCTATATAGAGGAAGAACTGTTCGCTGGATAATAATTCTTTGTTAGACACCTGTTTTTGGGCGACTGCGATCGATGATCGATAAGCCGGAGTCCGTTATTCTATCTTTTTTCCACAGTTGGGACAGAATGCTGCCTCAGAGGTTATATCATGTCCGCATGTTGGACAGGAACCGATGACCTTTGGCTTCGGTCTAGGCTTCACCGTCAACACCAGTAACACAGAGATTGTGCCAGTGACTACGACGATAACCAGCACTAGCATGAAGAAGAGTACGCCTATCGAGGAGATGTATGCCGTCACCGTGTACGAGACTACGCTCGACCAAGCCGCGTTTCCTGCATTGTCTTGACTTAAGACTTTGAACTGGACCACGGTTCCTGACGAAAGTTTTGGAATGACCGCGGAATACGTTGAACCGCTCGTGTTGTTCATTGAGACAATGTGCCATGCTCCTGCGTTGACCGCGTAGAACAGAGAAACGAAGCTAACGCCGGACTCGTTGTCAACGACGGACGCTGTAACGGTCACTAGGTCTTCTGCGGTGGGGATTCGAGGGGAGTAGTCAACGTTGCTTATCGTCGGAGCGGTGGTGTCCGCAAAGACGCCTCGAAGCATTGGGAAGGTGAATAGAGAGAATATTGCAAGAAAGACTAGGATCCTGCTCTTCATGCCAGACAGTCCTCCAACCTATTTCAATCTCTTCGAAGTTATCTGGAAGAGTTCGACGTTTGCGCCTTCACATGTCTTCTGAACGTTCTTATCGTAACCTATGCAGACGATCAGTCTTCTTATATCTTTCAGAGGGCTTTTCACTTTTTCGGCGTAGCTGGCTGCCAGTCGGCAGACTTGCCCCACGGCGAAGTCATTTGCATTTGTCTCAGCCTCGACAACTGCATAGTGGCTTTCACGATCTTGCAGTACAAGGTCGATTTCGCCTGCTTCAGTATCTACGTTCGCGTCGATGGACCGCATTCCAAGTTCCAGAATCGATGGGTAGTTTGAAACTATCTTCACAACCGGGTCTTCCAGCAACCCTTTCGACCCAAGGTAGTCTCTTGGACCAAACTTCAGAATGCTCTGAAGGGCTTCTTCGATATCGAAGTAGGTGGTTCCTAGGAGATGAGGAAAGACGTTAACCGGCCCATTATTTTCGTAAAGAATGAGAACAGGTGTGTTTTCGAGGTTTGGGTTTTTGTTTCCAGATAGGGGAAGCACGAATCCTTTTGAACTTACGATTTTGCCTCGGACTTGAGGTAGGATGCTGTGTATCTCGCTCTTGAACTTCTGGACATCTGAAGCTTTCATTCCTTCGGCTTCGACCTGAGAGTAGGCTATTTGCCACTTTCTTTGAGTCTCCTCCAATAAGCTAAGGACTCCGTCGACTTTTGCCGGGTACGCTGCTCCCTTTTTCAGATACAAGACAAATGAGTGCTCTGCTTGTTTGAACATCAATTCTCTTCTCTTTCTTACGCGGAACGGTTTGATCGTAACTCAGTGGACTTAGAACTCGTTAGCCAACTAAACTCTTTTCTTAGTCCACGCATGCGACAAAAAAAGGAGGGGTTATTGGAGTCTCCTGCCACAATTGGTACAGAAAACTAAGCCAGGCGATATGGGTGCTCCGCAGCTTGGACAGTGTGCTGTTGGCGGTGAAACAGGCGCGGGTGGCGGCATTTGTGGAGGTGCGTATGCTGGTGTCGGTGGTATAGGTGCGTACGCTGGCGGTCGCGTGCGTCTCATTGTTATCGTTGCACCAATCAAGGCTCCACCAATCGCTATTCCAAAAGCCACTATTAAGTTCATGAACAATCCAGCAACATCAGCTCCTATGAAGGCAAGGATGTCTGTCAATGACGCGCCCAAAGAAACTGGAAGCAGTATTAACACCGCCGTTGTTAAAATAACGCTAAGGATGGCCATTGCAACCGCTCTTCCGTAATTCGCGCAGACCAAACCTCCAACGAAGCCTCCGGCGACCCACGCAAGGATTCCCCAGAAAACTCCCCCAGACATTGCGCTTAAAGGAGATATCAGAAAAGCCACTGTGAGAATTATGGCAAGTTGAGGATATGATTGAAAAACGCTCAGCGTGCCACCTAATAATATGAAGGCGAGTATCATTGCGACGACCATGCAGAGCAATGTTCCAACAATCGTCTTAACTGGCATCTTTTCACAATTCCTCCACTACGAATCTACATCTTTGCTAAAAAGGCTTTCGCATTTCTACCTCTTCATATGTTTGAATGTAACGCGCAACTCTCCACTCGTCATCGCCACGCTCGCGCGCGATGTAAGAGCTTATACTTTGTGCTTGACATGCCCGAAGAACAGCCTTCTGTCGCTGACAAGTGCCAACAACGCACAAGCCTGTATAAGTAACGCGTATCCGAACAAGGCTGCGGGTGGAAGGCCCTTGTCCAAGAAAAAGCCGAAAATCATTCCGCTGATAAGAGTACCCGATCCAAGCATAGTGTTAAACAAGCCATACGCGGTTCCTCTGCGGTTGATAGGCACAAGGTTCGAAATCGCCGCTCTGTAGATCGATTCCTGCATACCGAGAACTAGACCAAAGAATATGCAGGCCAAGATAATTTCGTTGAATCCTCCGTAAGAGGTCAAAAACGCAGGCAGTATAGAGATGATGAAAGGAACCGCTAATATCTTGACACCTATCCTATCGAATAATATGCCTGAGATGTATGCCATCGGGGCATCAACGACTTGAACGACAACATACAGTGCCGGCACTATCCACTGCTGTCCCGTAGGTTGGAGAAGTGTAGAAGCCTTGAAGAGTATCAAAGCGACGGGCATCAAACCAACCGTGTTAAGCATTATAGAAACGGAATAGAGCCAGAAGCTTCTGTCCAGTCCGGCGCCCTCTGCATGAATCTCAGCTGACTCTGCCTCAACCCTTTTTCCTATTCTCCTGTAAGTGTAGACCAGGAGAAGGAGCATCAGTGCAAACGGCAGCAACAATGTCTTGTAGGTTATCGAATAGTTGTTTGCGGTGTAGAGCATTAGTGCGCCTACCATCAAGGGACCAACTACAGCACCTAGTTGATCTATAACTTCATGCAATCCAAAGGCCTTACCTGAGCCGATTCCCTTGCTCACGATAGAAATCACTGTGTCTCTCGACGGCGCCCTAAGAGCTTTTCCGAGCCTCTCCAACAATGTTAAGGCTACTACAATTTCAATGCTCGTAGTGAAGCCTATCAGTGGAATGGAGAGGATTAGACCGTATCCCAAGAATATGAATAACCAATAAGCCCTAGTTTTATCTGCTAGAGAACCGCTTAGCAGCCTCATGACATACCCGATGAATTCTCCAACGCCGCTTGCAGCCCCAACGATGAACGCAGAGGCGCCAAGGAACCTCAGATAGTCGGGCGCTATCCCTCTACCAGACTCATAAACTATGTCTCCCAGTGTGCTCACAAAGCCCATTGAAATAACCGCGACGTAGGCGGCTCTATTCGATGTTTTCGTTTCCATTAATGATCTCTCTCACCAGTTTTGAACTCTTGAGCTCAATGAATCCTTCTTCAGGTATCGCGACGAAGAGCCCAAAACCCGTCAGAACGACGATTAACGATGCCGTAATCAGTATTATGACTATTATTCTATTCGGAGCCAATCTTGATTCACCGTTTTCATTGGCTCTAGCGTCCTATAAGCATGCAATTACAGTATACATTGAGGAACCTAAGCATTTTTAGATCGATTGAGTAGCATATTACTGCTATATATATTATCTAACCATGAAATGTAATGGGGATGAGATAATGGTAAGCATGAACGTGCTCTTTGGGAAGAATGTGGTTGGCGAGGACGCTCGCGTCATAGGGGAATCGACGGGAGCCCAGATAGATCTGCCACGATGGCTTATAACTCATATACAGGTTAAGCTGACCGACGAAGTGACCAGAGAACTAGGGTATAAGAAGCCCTTCCTTGGTTCCGTTGAGGTATTGCTCCCGGTTGGATTTATCAAAGCGATCGGGGATCTAATATCCGTGAACAAAAACATCAAAGAGCTAAAAAACGTCTTTGAACCAAGAAAATAGACTCGTGGCTTGAATCAGCGCGCTGGATAAGAAGACCAAAGAACCGTGAATGGCATGACTAGACTGCGGTTTTCCTCGGTACGATCAGATCGATCGATAGACAATGAGCTTTATCGGTTTGAGTCAGACTAATCATCGTACGCGATCCGTCGAGATCGAACTTAAGGACTACGACATCCTTCTCAAAAGAACTGAAAAGGAGATAAACTCGAGTCTCACGGACAAGCCCAAAGCTAAAAGGGCGTGGGGACTCATAGAGGAAGACCCAGAAGTGAATGCTGACTGAGATATGACCGGCCACATCACCGTCATACACGTGCTCCACAGTTAGGGCAGTAAAGCGCCTCTGGAGGCGTCTCAGCCCCGCATATGGGACAGTGCTTCGCAGCGGGCAGTCTTTGCCCCCTCTTCCTTCTTACGAAGAAGATGGAGACAACGGCAACCACGACAGCGGCACCCACTCCAACTGCGATAAACATGCCGTACTTTTCAAGAAAAGGCCTCTCCGGAACTTGGAACGTCATCGTCTTCCCGTTGTTGTCATAACTCATCTCAGTCACTGAACGGTTCTCGTTGACAACCCACCTTACCTCATAGGCGCCGGTCTCAGCCTCGAATGGGCCCGAGTACCAGTAGGTCTCACCGCCCAATTCGAGGTTGCCTGGTCCACCCATGTCCCAACTGTTGTTGAAGTAGACGGCCACGTAGTAGTCTTCCGCTGAAGCTTGACCAATGTTGTCCACTGTAGCCCAAAGATAGAATTCGCTTCCAGGCTTGATCTTGGCTATGGGAACGCCTTGACTGTCTCCAACCCATGCATCCTTTATCGCCAGGTCAGGATACTTGGCAATCGCCACCTCCACTTGGAAGTTCCTGTACCATACGCCTACGTCGTGAAGGTATTGGTCGCCTATCTTATACAAGACGTACGCCTTTAGGTTCCAGATCGTTTGAGTTGAAGGTGCCAGCAAATTGAAAGAATGGGTCTTAGAACCCGTTCCGGTCAAGTTCTCAGATTTCAAAGCGATGTATTCGCCTCTGTCGTAGTCCCATATGGCCAGGCTGACCTCAGTGGTTGAAATAAAGGTGTAGTCGATTGTAACGTTCACCGTAAATGCCTTTCCTAAATCAACTTGGGAAGGAGATTCGACCGTGCTGACTTGGACGCTGTACTCGACTACGCCTGAGACTGAAACGTCAAAGTCCCAAAGCCAGCCGCTGGGGTCATAATTCCAGTCGCTTCCGTTCCAGTACAGTACCACACCCGCGAGGCTCCACAATGTCTCTGTTTCAGGCGCCTTCATCGTCAACGTGTATCTCACGATACCGGTTTTTGAAAGAGTGTCGGTACCGCCTGTTACGATCATCTCATTCTCGTAGTCCCAGACGCCGACGAAAATGTTGGTGTCAAACGCAAAGCTATAACCTAAGGTGAGGTCTACGGTGAAGTCCTGTCCCTTGCCGACTTTTGAGGGTGAACTCAGGTAGTTTATCTTAAGGTTGTACGGCTTTTCGCCCATGACTGTAAGTGTGACCATGCAGTAGTGAATCGTTGAGCCACTGATTCCCGTGACGGTTAGAGTATAGGTTCCAGGTGCCGCTGTGGCGTCTACGAGCAGAGACAGAGACGATTTTGCTACGCCGTCTTTGGGAGGGGTGACGTTTGAAGGAATGAACCCTGCGACTACGCCTGGCGGTGCGCCGCTGACATTGAATGTGACGGGCGAGCTGAAACCGCTGAGCGATGAGACGGTTATATTTATGAACCCTTGACCGCTGAGCTTGATGGTCATCAGCGCAGGGTTCGCCGTCATGTTGAAGTCAGGTCCAGCGACGTTCACGATCAGCAAAGCCTGAACCGACCGCAACAGTATACCGCTTCTGCAGAAGACCGTCAAGGTATAGGACCCTGTCGGCGTTGAAGCTGATGTTGTGACTGTGAGCGTTGACTGTGCTGAACCGCCGGGCGAAGGTGTGACGAACTGAGGGCTGAACTGGTAGGTTGCGCCTTTGGGTAGACCTGACAGAGTCAGGTTCACAGGAGACTCGAAGGTGCCTGAAGAGGTCACGGTAACCGTGAAAGTGGCTTGACCGCCCTGCGTGACGCTCTGGAAGACCGGAGATGCCGAGACGCTGAAGTCGCTTACGGTCTCGGTTGCCTTTACACTCATCTCCGGGTCGCCGAGCAGCAGATAGACAAAGAGATTGTGACGGTTTGCGTCGTCCGTCATGTCATAGTTGTTTGAGTACCACAGTTTTGAGGCGTACAGGGCAACGCCAGGCCTAAATCCCGTGGCCGTGTCGCTGAACATTTTTTGCCAGAACCGGTAGTCCAACTCTTGGTTGCCCCCCCAGCCCAGACGCCAACCGACGCTGTAGTAGCTGACCCTAGTCGCCCCGACGTAGCCTATTGCCCCGTTGGGGCTCTTCACCATCGTTTCAGCCAGCGTATCGCTAGAGTAGTCGATTCTAGCCGTGAGACACGAGTCCGCATACACGAAGGACAGTAGGTCCTTATTCGTTAGGGAGGTTGAAGCACTAATCATAGTGGGCCAGGACATCTCAGTCTCTTCCGGAACATTGTCCTTATCTGGGTCAGATGCCCAGACCTTCCTCCCCATGCCCTCGGGGGCACCGTGTCCGCCAAGCATCACGTAGATGTAACCAACGCCAAGCTCTTCTTGGAGATTGTTAAGATTAAGCTTCTCCTCGCAGCTGTAATCAGACGGCTTTAGCCCCTCCTTCTCGTATAGACGCGTAAACGTGAAAGACGACGGCATGAGACCCGTCCTAACCAGTTCCTGGACTCTGGCAGTGTCGGTTTCAGGATAGCCCTTCCCATCTTCGTCTGCGTAATTCAGGAATGCACCGGCGAATAGCATGCGCTTGGACCAAGCACCTGACGGCGGGTTCTTCTCGTAGTTTATGATCTTTGTGACCATCGTCGTTAACTCGGACGGCGTCTGCGCCGGAAGCCTTCCAACGTAGACCTCCGGATACCAGTCCACGCTGTCTCCAACCTCACCGTACTTGCCGTTTCCGTTTGAGTCCCAGTTACCTGTGAGGTCAGCGTAGTAATAGTCGCTTGGCGCATAAGGGTCGTAGCCTTCGCCCACAGGGCTGTAGACCATCCTTATCGGTACTTCATCCACGTCGCCGCATAGTAGAACCCATTCTATTCCCCATTCATTATACGCGTCTTTGAGGAAGTTTCTAATCTTCTCGACAAGATCCTTCCCCGTGTATTGGGCAGCGATCTCCTCTGTTGTGAACACCTTCGCAGGAACACCCTTCTCGGACTTCCAGTCGGCCAGAGGCTTAGCGGCGCTGGCGAAGCTCGAAGGCGTGATGATCACGTATTTGTATGCTTCCTCGCTAGGCGGGCTTGCAAAATTGTAGCTGTTTAATTCCATCCGATTCACTACAAGGTTTAGACAAAAGCCTTCGAACGTCGCCGAATACTTGTATGCGGCAAGCTCCGACTCACCCGTCTTCTTGAAAGTCACTGAGAATTTGATCTTCGAATACAAGACTACCTTCCTAGAGTTCGGAACATATCTAACCGGGAACATCTTGAGCACTAAAATCCTATACTCCCTCATCTGCTCAACCTTCACCACCTCAACAGACCTTGATGGCCACTCGGAAGAAAGAGCGTATATTATTGCATCGGGCTTAGTCAAGACCCTTGAAGAATTGACGTTCTCAGAATTGATAGCGGGTTCTTGGGCAGGATAGATCAGATAATCACCCGACAAGGTTTCCGACTCGACCTCCAGAACATTCACACAGGCGTTTGAGGCTGCAGGAGGCAGAAGGACGCAGACAGTTTTAACAGGTAAGGTTGGTTCACCCGGAATGCTGACGAAGGCGTCGCAGCCCTCCAGACTCAAGACGTCGTAGCCAAGTAGCTTCGAAAAGCTTGGTTTGGAAGAAGTATACGTCAGCTCTATCGTAACATGGGTCGAGTTTTCGGACCTAGCGATGCCGAGGCCCTTCAAAATGGTCTGCGAAGACGGAGGTTTGAGTTCATTTGATCCGCTAGTAGAAGCTTTAGCAGGAAAGCCTCCGGCCTCTGAAGAATAGACAAGTTGAGGTGCCAGAAGGATCGAAACAAAGAGTAAGGCGATCAGTCTCAGTCTGAACTTCATGCCTTTATTCTCCAAACGGAAACTAGTGTTCTATCCATTAATTTTTAACTATGAAGATAAGCTTACGATATAAATATGTGGTCGCTTTCAGCAAACGTCTCCATTCTTGTTTTTTGATTCTTCGGCCGCTTGTAAACTCTGAAGGTCATTGGGTTGTCTGGCGAATTATGAATTTGTAGACGTACAGAATGGTTCCGATCATGAAGGAGGCTGTGCAGAAACCGTAGATGACGCCGGATCCCAAGACTTCGAAAAAAGGGTTTCCAGTCAAGGGATAGAGAGGTTCCATCTCCAAGTAGAGGAACGAGTCCAGGAAGACGTGAAAGTAGAAGCCCAAGGTGGATGTGTAGAGCATCTTCTTGAACGAGGGTTCCTGCTGAACCTTGAACCACGCCAAAATCCTGCTAAGCCAACTTCTCAGAAAGTAAATGCCGACAGCTGTCAAAACGCCTAAGAATGTTGCGCCTAAGTAACTGTGAAAAAACCCGTGTAAAGGCATCCAGGGACAAAATAAGGCTATGCAGAGGGGCTCTACATCCAATATGACGCTGGAAATCATGAAGGAGACGAAGTCTAGACGGGAGAAAAGTAAGAGACCGATGAGTATAGCAGGGCCAATATGGAAAACCGTGAATGGCATACGCTCTTACAGCTCGATCTCTTTTCTCGTAGTGCTCTTCTCAGTCATTGCATCGGTCTTATGATCTTTGTTGCCTTCCGCTTGAATCTTCCTACATGCGCGCGCGATTGGCGTTGACTCCGTCGAGTTACAGAAATTATTTATTTTCAGGTCTATTTTAGCTAATTGATGCTAATGGAGAGCATCGTCGGGAAGCTGCAGAAAGTCGGCCTTACAGAGTATGAAGCTAAGGTGTATCTTAGTTTACTAAGCGATCATTTGAACAGTGCATCGAAGCTTTCCGAGAAGTCTGGTGTTCCGAGAACAAAGATCTATTCAGTTCTGGAGTCGCTGGAGGGCAAGGGTTGGATACGGATCTATTCGGGAGTGCCGCCCTTATTCAAGGCCATTGACCCTCACGCCATCTTTGAGAAGATCAAGAAAGACTACGACGATTTTCTGGAGTCGATTCAGACGATATTCGATGTTTCAACAATGGAATAGCACATGTGTTAAATGCTTGAGGAAAACCTTCGATATGGGCTGGAGGTATTCGCAGAAATGGTAAGCTTGAATCTAATCTCCTTCAATAGTCCGCCTCCTTAATTGATTGTTCGTATTGCGTTCGCGACAAAACTAAGATGTCAAAAAGGATGGGGTTGCGGGTGTAAACCTCCGAAAACTTATGTCCCCGCAGCACCCCGTTTTCTGTGACGAATCACTTTACTATATCGAGTCGCGGACGCCGTTGCGCTCTTAGTCACTTTTTTGGGGCTGGCGTAGTCTCAAAGATGTCAGCTCAAGGTATCGGGGTATTTCTGCATGCGATGGATTATCGGCACACATAGCTCGGTGCGTTGTTATTATTAGGAGACTTTATTTCCTATCGCTTAAAGAGATATCAAACTGTGATGTGAAGCTTGGACGAGATTTTAGCTAAAGATGTGATGATAAGGGACGTCTATACGATCCATCCGAAGAATAGGGTCGCCCTAGCTCGCCTCCGCATGTTCAGACACGGTATCGGAGCCCTGCCGGTGGTGGACAAGAACAATAAATTGACGGGCATGATCACTCTTCGTGACATAGACTTGGCTGGCAACGATGCTTCTTCACTGCTTGTCGAAGATCTAATGACCACCAGGCTGCTCACAGCAAGTGAGGAGACCTCCATAAGCGAGATAGTTGACATGATGCTACGAACGGGAATTCAGCGCATACCCGTTATCGACAAGAGCGGTAGACTGATCGGGTTAATGACTCAAACGGCCGTTATGAAGGCGGCTAAAAAGTGTTTTGAACGGACGTGAAGACATAGGTCTCCAAACTTTAAGGATAAGATAGTGTTAGTCTTTTATTCCTTGGCAAGTTTTTCTGGCGCATATAAAAACAGATGAAGCGGTGACTGTGGGTCTTATCTCTACTCCAATGCGGATAAACCTCATATTCTTAGCCGATCTTCTGATACCGGAATCGTGCGCGGAGGTGTATCAAACTGACCTTTTTAGAGCAGTCGCCTGAGCATGGTGGACTTCACATATTCGCCTGTGACCGGTATCTCCAATCCGCATCTTGGACATCTCTTGTCAGGTGTGATCCTGTATTCTATCACCGCAAATCCTGAGCGGCCTATCAGCATTTCACCGCAGGCTGGGCAGTAGGTGTTCTCCAGCCTATGACCCGGGACGTTCCCTGCGTAGACGTATTGAACGCCTTCTTCAACAGCTATACTGTGGGCCTTCTCAAGAGTTCCGACAGGCGTTCCAGGCCTGTCTGTCATCTCATATGTTGGATAGAACCTAGTGAAGTGCAGAGGGGTCTCAGGGCCAGCCTCCTTCAAGTGCCTCCTAGCGATCTCCCTTAAGCAGTCTTCATCGTCGTTTACGTCTGGGATGACAAGTGTAACAACCTCAATATGCATCCCCAACCTCTTTGCTTCACCAACGTTCCTCCAGACGATGTTAACGTCTGCGCCGCAATACTTTTGGACGACCTCCTCGTCCCCCTTCAAGTCAAACTTTATGGCATCCATTCCGGCATCCCTGAGCATACGTAGCGCCTCGAGCGTCATGTAGCCGTTTGAGACAAAAGTGTTGTACAACCCTTTCTCATGGGCTAGTGGAAAGACGTCGAGGCTGTACTCAAAAAGCATCGTTGGCTCGTTGAACGAGATCGAGGAACCCTGGCATTTCTCGTAAGTTATCATACTCACGAACCTCTCAGGGCTCATGTAGTTTGCCTTCAAGGGTCGCGGGCTGGCTTTGCTGACGTCGTAGTTTTGGCACCATGGACACGTGAAGTTGCAGCTCCATGTACCGATAGTCAGAGCATAGCTTCCGGGCCAGAAATGGAAGAACGGCTTCTTCTCTATGGGATTAGCCGAGATCGAAGATACGTCGCCATAAGTCAGTGTGTATAACCGGTCCCCAATATTCGTTCGAGTCTTGCAGAAACCAGCTTGCCCCAGCGGAATAACGCATCTTCTCTCGCAGACCCTGCACTGGAGTGTGCTTTCACTAACCCTCTTATAGAAGGGAGATTCTCGTACGTTAGGACAGGCCAGCAATGTCTCGTCTACCGAGTCTTTGAAAGCCACGTATCTGCCTCCCTTACTCGGAGGAAAGGTCTTCAGGGGAATATGGATTTTCCTGAGTACTGGTTATATAAATCGTGATAAGTGATCTCGGATAGGTGATATGATGCCGCTTTTCGGAAGGCCCGACATCATGAAGCTGGAACAGGACCGAGATACAAGGGGACTCATCAAAGCCCTCGAGCATGGGGACGAGAGCTTACGCAAAGAGGCAATGGAAGCATTAGAAAGAATGGGCGAAGACGCCGTCGAGCCCCTGATAAATGAGTTCAGAAAACTCTCACCCACCGACCCCACCGTGAAATTGAGTTGGACAATAGCGGAAGTCCTAGGGAAGATAGGAGATCCAGCCATTGAACCTCTCATCGCAGCAATCAGAGAGAAGCACCTGGGTCTCCGCGTAAATGCCGCTTTGGCGTTGGGTCTAATAGGCGAACCAGCTGTCAACCCCCTCATTAAAGTGCTTTCTGACCCCGACCGAAACGTCGGCGGCCTCGCAAGCGTGGCCCTCGCCAGAATCGGTGATCCAGCCGTCGAGCCCCTTATTAGAGCACTCACAGACGCCAACGACAACACGCGCGTATGTGCCGCTATGGCGCTAGGCGACGCGGCAAAGCAAGCGAACGACAGGAGGGCCATCGAGCCACTGAGAAGAGCCCTCAAGGATGATAACAGATGGGTGCGTCTGCATTCAGCCGGGGCGTTGACGAAGATAGACCCCTCTGAGACACAAGCCATCCAACTATTGAAGGAAGCCGCCCAAGACTATAGTCTAGACAGCAGCGACGACTACCGCGGGATTGCAGCCTCATACCTCAAGGAGATCCCGTCCGCCTAATTGCACGGGTATGCGTACGTCTTTAAAACCGCGCACGGTCCGATTTAACCATCCAAGTCTGTTCGCCAAAAAACATTATATTGATCGAAATGTGTTCTTCCCTATGAGAGGAATTTGGGTCTAGACAAGAAATTCTATGAAGAATTAGAAAAGGTAAAAGGGAACTTTGAGGAGGAAGCCAGCAAGACCGCTGGCCAAAGAATTGAACTGAAGCTAATTCCAGAAACCCAATTCATCTATACCGCAGACTTAACCCTCTGGAACCGGTTTTTTGCGGGCTGCTTCTCAATCCAAGTCTACCACAACCCTTATGGTGGCTTTTTGGGGGGTAAAGACGAGCCTCTTCCAGGAACCGTTTCTTTAGGGACCATCGTTGAGGGAACTTTACCCACCTCGATAATAACTAAAACGGTTTCAGTTGGTTTCATGAAGAAGAAACGTGTTTTTCTACCATTTCCATCAGAGGAGTTCATCGACCGAAGCAAAGGAACCTTCCGAATCGAGACAGAGAAGATCTTCAAGGATCAGATCGGCTTAAACATCAATCCTATTGTTCAGCAGATGAACAATGACATAGAACTTATGGATCTTGTTCAGAAGATACCTGTCTCTGCGCAACACAGTCTAGATTGGACTGGAAAACGTTGGATCTCAACCAAAATAGAAGACAGTAAAAACGACCTTGTTACGGCCTGTCAGATTGTACCGCATAGTAGGCAGACTTTAGTAGCGTTCCAATTCCTGCCAGATTGGGATAAGAAGAAGCTTGAAAAACTTGACCTAATGGTCAATGTTTTGTATAGGGTTGCCGAGTACATTAAACGCCTCGGCTACACAACAGAGATCAAGGGAGCCGTCGCCCACCCTTGGGTCAGCGAATTCTTGAAGGTCTTGTTGATCCATCTACAGACGAACAGAGCGGATCTTCCGAAGGCTAAAGAAATAATTCAGAACTTCACTACCTGATTCGCGTACGGACTCCAAATATGTCGATAATGTTATTTTCAAGGAAAAACAGTTGAAGATTAGTTTTAGACTGAGAATGCAAAAAGTGGTGCAATTCTCGTCTAAAGATAGGTTTAGTCAAAGCTAGAAGAAAGAAAAGAGGAGCGGAAATGGTAGGTGACATCTCCACTTAGGGCAGGGTTCAAATCTCACCAGGCCTATTGGAAAAGAAGTTTTGAGCTATTTTGGAGTATTCTCATCCCTTTCTCGACTGCAAACTTTAATCTCTCAACGCATACGTAGTCGTGAACCTTTTCATAGTACTTCTTCAGCCCCTCCTTGGTCTTCAGATCACGTCTTACCATATTCTCTTAATTTTGAGTGTTTATCCATGCGATTCTCGTTTGCACACGCCTATCCAGGCAAACTTGACATACTTCACCCGTTTGAGTGAGTCGCAGATATGCTGGAAAAGCTCTGTCTCGGCCACGCATGCGACAAAGAAAGATCTGAAAACAGCTATTCCCCTGTTACACTTATCTTCCATTTGCCTGCCTGTTTGATTAATTGGTCGTCTTGCCTCAGAGCTATGACCCGCTCAAAGTCGCTCATAGCTTTGTTCTTGCTAAGCTCTTTGGCGCTACGGCTGGGGCCGAATAGTCCGCCCTTATGGCTTTGAAGGGTGTGTGCTATACCTCGGAAGAGGTAGGACCTGGCGTCTTCAGGGTTCATCTCAATTGCCTCGTCGAGATGCTGGATCGCCTCCTCGTGCTTCCCTTGGAGGAGACAGACCACGCCCATACGATAAGCGGCCTCTTTAGGATTTTCCTTTAGCATCTTACTGACCTCCTTAAACTTGCGTCCCCAATCATAGAGCTTTTTGTTGGAGTAGCCGACATCGAATTCGTAGGTACTGAGGAGCCTTTCAAGGGTCTGTTCGGTTAGACAGGACTGCGCCGTTGCCCGTTGCCATCCTATCGTGAAGGAGCTGATGGCTCCCGCCAACGATGAGGCCTTGAGCTCCCGGTCGTCGGCCGAGAGAAAGACTCTGAAGTCGTCCGCCGCCTTTTCCAACTCCCTCATCTTCTCGTAGGTGCATGCTCTCTTGTAGTGTAGCATGTAATCGGGCTTATCTTTGTAAATCCTCATTTCGATAGCCTTGGTGTAGCTCTCTATCGCGCCTTTAAGGTCTCCTGAAGCCTCGCACTTCTCTCCTTCCTTCACATAGGCTTTATATTGCTTCCTCTCATCGAACTTCCTAAAGATTCCCATCTTCCGATTCCTCCTCCATATGGTTTGACTCCAATTTTCGTTTCTGCTGCTCACTTGTTTTTTTACCTATCGGTTATTTCATATCGTGCGCGCGAGCCCCCAAGATTGCTGTGCTGATCCACATTTCGGACAGTATTTGGCTTCGACTGGTACCTCTGCCCCGCATTTTATGCAGTACTGTTTTCCCGGTGGACTAGGTGTTGGTTTGACATCTACCCTCATGTCTTTGAGGATCTTCCCTGCTGTCTCTCGTACATATTTATTCTCATTTATGAGTGCTTTTTTTAAGGGCTCAACAGCTGGTTCTCCAATCATCTCAAGCGCCCTTCTCGCGTATACTCTCATGGTTCCGATCTCGCTTCCAAGAGCCTTGATTAATGGGTCTATTGCGGGTTCGCCGATCGAATTTAGGGCGTGCGCAGCAGCCAAGGCCACTGGAACTTCCGTGACTCCGATCGGGCTGGTTCTCCCCCTAACGTTGTCGGAAAGGCATCTCACCAGCGCCTCCGTCGCCCTCTCGTTACCGATTTGTCCCAGGGCTTGGACGGCAGCTACACAGACGTTACCGTCGGTTTCAATCCGTTCTAGAAGCCTGATCAAAGGGTCAGTCGCCCTTTCATCACCAATATCTCCCAACGCATAGGCTGCGGATGCCTGCTCCCTAGGCTTTCCGGTCTCAAGCTTTCTTATTAAACCTTCAACATCTTTCTTTTCTTTTAGTTTCTCTACCTCTGAAGGCCCAAACAATTTATCGAACATGCCCATTTCCCTCCCCCTCCATATGAAGTATAGATCACAAACATTAAAAGCATTCCCGTGCGATGATACGTTTCGCGCACACGTAATTGAGGTTACACGGATAGAACTGAATGATCGATTAGAGTCAGACAGAGTGAATCTCTTTCTTTTTTTGGCTAATCCTCTTTGACAATGACCAAAAATCGCATAGAATTTAGCTAAAACCGTTATGATATTGGCCTAGAATGCGCGCGCGGCGATAGTTTGTGGTTTCCTTACTTCATTAGCTACAGGCTTATTGAAAATGGACACGAAATTGGCATACTTGACCCATTATTCTACGCGATGACTGTCCTATCCACTCTTGGACTAGGCTTCCTTTACTTCAAATTCTTCTGGGAAAAACGATGGAACAAAAAGACTTGATGGCGTAAGTGTTGGCAATTTTCCTGTTTCCCTCCTAGAACCTCAATGACGCCTAATGCAAAAAGGGAGAGACTGTGGAGTCTAGCGGGAGATATCTCCCCAGTCATGTATCTAAGAGCTTACAAAGGGTAGTTTTGCGTTCACGATATGTGGTTTTCATGCGCTTCGACTAAGGAGAGCATTGGATTTCCTGTCAGAAACGTGATCTTAGGAACGTTGAGAGAAATGCCACAATGCGCGCGCGAAAGGCGAAAAAGACGCCGGCCGTAATAAGCCGTTGCATGCGTGCACGGCTAAAATCTTAGTCTTAAATAGTTCGAATATGATCCAGGTAATCGATGACTTCAGAAATAGAATGAATTCTACGAATTCTTTCGCTATTGCTCATCTTCTGATTCCAAGGTTGGTCATAGAGGAAGACAGTCTTTCCTGAATTCGCTATTTGTTCTGCATTTGATGGTGAATCATCAATGAATATGTCATACTCATAGTCACTTTTCTTCGACCCATTTGGGGCGCTCACATAATCGTCATATGTAATTCTGTTATGAGACAACCATTTCTTGGTATTCTCAACTAGGTTTTCTGGTATTACTGTAAGTACGTTGACCTTTCCATATTTTCCAAGTGCTTGGATTTTCTCGCTTAGGAAATCTTCTGTTGGTGGAATCTTTTTCCAATTATCATCGCCCCATACATAACTAAAAAGTTTTGATCTCTCATGCTCAGTTATGCCAAAACATTGAATCAAATCAAACATTACAACGTCATCTTTTCTAAAACTTGTTCCCCTTCTCCTATTGAGCTCGGTGGTCCACAGACCCATAGTGTCTGCTAAAACAGAATCGAGATCAACAGCTGTTTTATAGACTCTGTTTTCTGTTTTCATCGTCATACAGCATTTCTCTTTAGTCTACGTAAACAGCATTTTCATAGAACTATGTGGTGACGTTTACATCTAGCCTCATAACTTTCTTTACCACCTACCAATATCAGTGGGCTGTCCTTGGGCGCGGGTTGTCCATTGAATAACCTTTGTGTTCGTGTAGCTTTGTTTCCGCATGTCATGCCTGTGGACGGATCTTTATACGTGCAAATAGCTTCCAATGAGGTGTAATGATCAGCATAAGGCAGTATTCTTTCTACTATAGACCATGGTGCTCCACGGAAGTCATAGTTGAGAGCGGAGATGAAAACATGTTTTTCATTTGAAAGCCTGACAATTTCTGAGACAAGTTCATCCGAATCTTCGAAGAACTGGAATTCATCAATTCCAAGAATTTTCACTTTCTTCAATTCCTGCTCCAAACTCATAAATGACTCATAAGTTGGTTCCACTATCAACGCTGTTCTTTTTAAACCGCTATGCGTTACGACTTTTGTTTTCGAATACCTGTAATCCAACACGGGCTTGATTAGTAAAGTGGGATGTCCAGAATACTCATACAATTCCAGTCTTCTCAAGAGTTCGCTCGATTTTCCGGAAAACATAGGCCCAATGATTATTTCAAGCCACGCACATTCAACTTCCATAAATGGAAAATGGTTGGTCAAGATTTTAAGCTTTAGAGAATATCGCGCACATGTTTGAAAAAGACGCGCGCACTAGCGAAACTAAGTCTTCTGGCAAAAGAACAGCATCAAAGGCTACAACTTCAGAAACTTTGAAGCCGCATTGGTCAGACTCGGCTTAAAACTGCACAGAGGCGTAGAACCACCCCCTCATCAACGACCTGGGCTCCAGGTCGCCATAATCCTGTAACACTTCAGCCCATCCGCCCCACCCCCTCACACGAAAATTTTTTCTCCCCGAACCCCAAAATTAAGAAGACGCTGAGAAACGTGGAATAGATGTCGGTAATATCTGTCCCATACAGAGCAAAAAAGATCGTCAACGTCCACAAACACGTTGACGGAGGATGGTTCTGGAACAAGTATTCCGCACACCCCTACGTCGGCTGCGAACACGGATGCGAATACTGCTATTGGCGAGACGAAAAATACAACATGCTGGCCAGAGACGCGTCTGCCCAAGACCTCGACGACCCCTTCTCCCAATGCATCAAAGTCAAAGAAGACGCGCCTGAACTCCTGGAAAAGGAACTGAGCATACTTCCAAAAGACATGATTGTCACCGGAGACTATCAACCCGCTGAAGCAAGATTCAGACTCTCCAGAAAGATGTTGGAGATCTGCCTCCAACTTGGCTTCCCCGTGCTGATCAACGAGAAGTCACCTCTACTCTTGAAGGACCTCGACCTCATAAAAGCGATAAATGAGAAGACATGGGCTTGCGTAGTCTGGAGCATCGCACACCACGCTTCTAAGGGATACCTTGACAAATTCGAACCCAACCTACCCGCAATCGAAAGCAGATTCGCCGCCATGGAGAAGGTCGCCGACGCAGGCGTCATGACGGGCACCGCCTTCATGCCAATCCTACCCTTCATATGCGACAACGACGAAAACCTAGAAGCAGTAGTGAAGAAGACGACTGAGAACGGCGGAACTTTCATTCTAGCCGGAAGCCTAACGATGAGCGGCGCACAGGCCAAACGCTACCTGCAAACTCTAGCCAAACATCACCCAGACCTCGTCGATAAATATAGACAACTCTACGACGGAGGCTACAGTCCAAAACGCGAATATTCGGGCCGCATTGGTGTGAAGGTCAAGGAGTTTTGCAGAAGATACGGCGTCCTCGACCGGATGCCCCGATACGTTCAACCCGGCAATGCTTCTATAAATAAGAGAATCGCTGAAAGATCCCTCTCTTCTACCACCGAGTCAGCCGCTTCTCTCACCAGCTCATCTTTCGGGTTGAAGGCTATGCTGAAGCCCGCCTCCTTGAACATAGCTGCATCAAATCTGCTGTCTCCGACGACGGCGCACTCCGAAGGCTCCAAGCCTTCCGACGCGGCCAGTCGTTTCAGAACATCATTCTTATTCAACAGGGTCACAAGCTCTTCGGCCTCACCTGTAAGCCTTCCATCCTCATCGAACAGCAGCCTATTAGCGTAGGAACGTCCTATTCCTAACTGGTCTTTCACCCGGTCTGCAAGCAGAGAGATCCCGCTACTAATTATCGCTGTCTTGAATCCTGCTCTGCGAAGCTTTTTTATGGCTTCTTTAGCTCCCTTCGTCAATTGGACTCGACCTAACATCTTAACTATCTCTTCTCGCGGAGCATTGCCCCAAAGCCGTATATCGGACCTCATAAACTCCCTGTAGTCGATTTCCCCTCGAAGATACCTCTGAAAGTTCTCGTCGTTATCAACACCAAAGGCGTCGTGTAAAGCCTGCCAGCTACTTTCTGATTCCACCAGAACCCCATCCAAGTCAAAGACGACCAGCTCGATATTCTTCAAGATCTTATGCACAGAAATCTCACCGTCTCTTGATCAAAAATCATGAAAACGTGATGATGACCTCTGCAAAAAAGCATGCAACGTGATACATCACGCTGGGCGCTCTTTCCTCGCATAGTAGAAGTTGACAACAGACTTAGCGGCGCTGACCGCCATAATCACTATGTCCAAAATGGCTATGAATCTTAAATTCAATGTCGCGGTCGCTCCTTCACCGTAATTGATGGGGATGTTTATCAAGCCCATAGATTGGGGGTTTCCTAACCCCAGCAGAAAGAGGGATATGTAAAAACCAACGGCTTCTGAGAACAGTGCAACGGTCAAGTTCATGATGGACCATTCGTATGTCATGTTCTTCGCGAATGAGAGTCCCGCAAGTATCAGCCCTACAACCAGCGCAACGGTGATCATGAACTGAACATCTATGCTCGTATAGTCTTTGATCAACAGCACATAGCTCTTGAATTCTGGAGGTAGAAGCCAGAGGCTGAGACTCGGAAGAATAGAGAAGAGAATTATGTAAAACGACGCAGACAATACGGCTTTTAGCACTCGTCTCATGTTCCACCTCACCCCTAAGGCGACGGATAACCCTCCGTAGGCGTCTCAACCCTCATAGAGAAGCTTAAACCAACCAAGTCGAAAAAAGCCCGACATTCAAAGGATAGGTCTGCACCATCAACAGTCCCTCGAAGAAACGTAGCGACTACCAGTAGTTCCTCAGTCTCGCCTGGCCCGATACGTCTCGAGTCGGAGCCTTCAGCTACAACGGTTCCATCAGCCGAAACTAGTTTGACCGCCACGCTCACATTAACCTCTATGATGCCCCGATTTCTAATCGGAACACGGACCGCTAAATCAACTACCCCAGTCAACGGGTTCATGGTGGAATCAAATCTCACATCTTCAACTCTCTCCAAGCTACCCACAAGGGTTGAAGATATACTGAAGAGAGAGGTTGATGAGACGATTAAGAGACTCACATATAGAACTATGATAGCGGCACTGAGGATCTTGGAGGCTTTTCGCTTCATCTCGTCTCTGCACAAAAATCACTAAGAATCTCTATATAATAATATGGTTTAGTTTCGCGTGAGCTCTTTCTACAAGGCCGCAACATCACAGTCGAAGGGTAACATACCTCTCATCATTCATTAACCCCGTACGTGAGAATAGATCCACTCCCGAGCAAATCGTTTGCTGAAATTCAGAAAGACTTTTGAAGGGAAAGCGCATCAAAGAAGTAGGCATTATCTCGGGAAGAAGGCTCGCATTATGTGTGTTCTTGGAAAAGACAGACTGGTCGAACTGATCAAGAAATACAAGGTGATACACCCCTATGACCCACGTCTCTTAGACGGCGATGGCTACGTCCTGACCGTGAAAGAAGACACAACGCTGCAATACCTTGAACACAAGAACCTCGTTTCAAACGAGATCGTCTACACTCCAACAAACTATGTAGCCCACCTCACCGCCAAAAGCAGATTTGGCAGACTAGGCCTCTCTTTTCTGAACGCTGCGAAAATTCACAGCGGTTGGGTAGGAAGACTTGCCTTGGAACTCGTTAACCTAAGCAACGAACGTGCTCCAATCACCATAAGACGAGGCGAACCGTTCATACACGCGGAATTCATAACGCGAGAAGGTGATCCAGCGCCCTACGTTGGAGAGTACCAGTTCCAGTTCATGACGCCAGAAGAAGTGGAAATGTACATACCCATCCTGAAGGAGACGATAGCGAACTACGAAGACTATGCGAAGATCTGGCTGAAAAAGTAGCTTACTTCTCCGACTTCTCCCTTATCTTGAAAGCCCAATATGCTATGACCCCTACGATCACTGCCGGCAAGAAAACCATAGAGACTTGGCCGAACAGTAGAGGCAACAAAACGACAGATTCTTCACCGACATATTTGAGGCCAAAGTAATTTACGTCTGGCACCTCTCGACTGTATGAAGGTAAGGAAGCCTCAAAAGCCTTCGGAACAAACGTAACCACAGCTACTGCTAAGATAAAGGCAACGACAGGGTAAAGCTTCTCTCTATTCATTCTACACTTCTCCGAATCATACTTGTGCGCACCATTTTATAATGCTAAACTTTAGAACGCTGCCATTAAGCATCAGAAGGGTCTCCTCCTCCACAACCGAATAGCCTCGTACAGAAAAGCAACAGAGGCGGTTGCCCCAAAGACTACGGCGAATAAGCTGTGAATAAACATGATCCCGTATTGGAGCATATAGGTGGCGGTGGCGGTTGCGAAGAATACAGCGTAGAAGAGGAACCTCGGCAAAGAGAACCTGCCTATGTTCACAAACTGTTGGAGAATACCGACCTTGACCTCCTCTGCCATAATATACTCTCCAGACCTGTCCTTGACTAACAAGCCAAGCTCACGGAGCTTTTCAAGATGATACAAGGCTACGCTAGGGCTGGAAAGCCCCATCGTCCTCTGCAACTCCCTAATTCCAACAGGTCCTCTTCCGGCTTTTAGAAGGTGCCAATAGACCCGTAAAGTTGTTCCCTTGAGTTCAGCCTCAATTTTTTCCTCATTTCGAGAAGATTTAGCCAAACGACTCCTCCCCAGACACAGGCTACTTCTATCTCCATATGAAACTAGACGAGATGCATATTGTTTCAAAGCCTTTAAAAAGCTAAAAGGAGACTCAAGAATTGTCTACATGGTGATCAAATGAAACTGGTAACGGTGAAGCTCCCCGAAGCCTTAATTGAGGGTTTGGACGAACTAGTGAGGGCTGGAATGTATGCGAGTAGAAGCTCAGCCATACGATCCGCCGTGAGAGATATGCTCAAAAAGGAGCTCTGGAGGACAGAGTCTGCCTAGAAACACCTCATACGAACGCACAATCAGAATTAGGCAAATAACTCTTTCTAATTTAGCGATAACTTGACTACCTGTCCCGTTTTCCTTCTATGAAGTCTTCAACCCACCGTTTGGCCACCTCGTAAGGTGCTTGAATAGGCGGATGCTTGAAGGCGTAAGCAGAAATACTTGTGAGGGGGCCGGCTATACCACGATCCAAGCCGATTTTGGTTGCCCTCACCGCGTCGATGACGCTGCCTGCGCTGTTCGGAGAATCAAAGACACTCAATTTGACATCTATGGTCACCGGTGTGTCCCCAAAGTACCTTCCCTTAGCCCAGATGTAACAAATCTTTCTATTACCCAGAAAGTCAACGTAGTCGCTCGGACCTATTCGCAAAGGAATGTTGTAGGGTACCATAGCCTGTACAGCGCTGGTCTTACTCACTCGCTTGGATTTCAAGCGATCCTCATCCAGCATGTTCAAGAAGTCCGTGTCCCCACCAATGTTTAGCTGGTAGCTTTCCTCTAACAAAACCCCGCGATCGACGAGGAGCTTCGCTATGGTTTTGTGGAGGACCGTTGCCCCTATCTGGCTCATCACATCGTCGCCTGCAACTGGTAGTCCAGCTTTCTCGAAAGTCTTCTGCCAGCTTGGAACCGAGGCAACAAAGGAAGGTATGCAGTTCACGAAGGCGCAACCCGCTTCGAGGGCTTGCTGAGCGTACCATTTGGTTGCCTTGTCGCTTCCAACAGGAAGGTAGTTCAGAACTATCTCCGCTTCTGCTTCACGCAAGACTTTCGCGACATCCACAGCCTCATCATTCGAGTCGATCTTAACGATGGGCTTGGTAAACTTGCCTACTCCATCCAGAAGATTGCCTTTCTTGACTTTAACTCCAAGGCTTGGAACCTTAGAGAAACAGACGGCGTTATTTGGTTCGGTGAAGATTGCTTGCCCCAAGTCCTTCCCAACCTTCCGGGCGTCCACGTCGAAGGCAGCTACGAATCGAATGTCCTTGGCATGGTAACCGCCAAAATCCACGTACAGCAACCCGGGCACAAAATCACTAGCTTTGGCTCCAGCATAGTAGTGGACACCCTGTACGAGGGCGGATGCGCTGTTTCCGACACCCACGATGGCAGCTCTGATTTCTCTCAACCGTTGACACCGCGTATTTTATGGTTATAAAATATGGCAGAATAAGACATAGGTCAAATATAAAAGATTTTTCAGCCTCATGTGGGCTATCCGGGGACACTCTTTCGGTGAGTCTTGACGGCTTCCCAAAAGAGTCTGGCGGAACGAACCGGGTTCTCATCTGAAACTATCGATCTACCTATTATGAGGTAATTGGCCCCGGCCTCTAGAGTCTGCTTTATGTCGCCGCCTTGAGCCCCGACGCCAGGGGCGTATATAGGAACCTTGCCTTTCAGGATTGAACGTATCTCTTGAATTCTCTCGGGGTAGGTGGCTCCGACTATAACGCCGTCGGCGCCCCACATCAGCGCTTTCTTAGCAAAAACCAGATATTGATAACGTTCCAGCCCAGAGCCGTTCAGAACTTTTTGGCCGTATCCTTCAGAGGCCCCCCTATGGCTCATATACGTTAAGAGGATAACGCCTTTGCCTCGCATTTCAGCTATCTTGAAGACGGGGGCTAAGCCTTCCTCCCAGCCTACGAAGGGGTTGGCGATCACAGCGTCAAAACCCGCGTCAAAGTAATGATTAGCTATAACCTCATTTGTGTGCCCTATGTCGTTGATCTTGCAATCCATGATGGCTGGGAGTCCTAAGGCATGAGCGGCCGCTGTGACTTTCTTGACTCCGTCGTAAAGCCCTAGAGGAAGAACCAGATGGTGGTTGACCTTTACCGCGCAGACGTATGGCGAAACATCTTCTAAGATTTCCAAACTCTTTGAGAGTAAAACATGGCTGTCGGCATACTCAAGATCCAGAGCTAAGACGATGTTTGACCCACGTTTTCTGCTTGATGCTTCGATTCTTTCTCTGAATGTCCGCCGAGGCATATGTATTCCTACCTAGACGCCATAATATACCTTTTAGCTTAAAGATCAATTTGAAACGGTCTAGGAGGTTTTTTAGTTATTTTTCTTGTGGGTAAGAGCCTGAAATGATGGTGTTGGAGCGGTCTTTAGAGGAGTACGAGTCTGTTAAGCGTTGGTTGTTGGATCTTTCTTTTGAGCGTAGTGGTAGCGGGGGCACGCGGTCCTTATTTCTCTGGGTTTTGAAGAAGTTTTCTGGCTTTGTCGACAAGTCTCCTGATGAGATGGTTTCCGAGTGCAAAGGCTCTGAGGAGGCGAAACAGGGGTACGCTGATAGGATTAAGGAATATGTGATGAAGGATGGTAGGGCCCGGGGCACGATCTCCATGTATTCGTCTGCTTTGAAGAGCTTCTTTAAACATAACGGGGTCGAGGTCCCTGTCGGCAAGGTTAAGAACTGGGTCACTTATGAGGACCGTGCGATTACGCCGGAGGAGCTCAGGAAGCTCCTAGAAGTGGCCGATCTGAGGACGAAGGTAGCGCTTGCTATCCTGGCTCAGAGCGGTATGCGGCTTTCAACCTTGGCGGGGCTGACCTACGGCCACGTCAGAGAGGGCTTGGAGAAAGACGAAGTACCTCTCAGAATACACATCGCATCTAGGCTGGCGAAGGACAGGGTTAGGAGCTTCGACACCTTCATCGGTCAAGAGAGCAAGGAGCTACTGAAGGCATACCTAGAAACTAGGACTAGGGGGACCGAGGACATTCCGGGAGAAGTCCTGACGGATGAAAGCCCCTTGTTGAGAGACGCTGCCTCAAAAACAGCCAAGCCAATCAAGGGCAAGATGATCTATTTGAGCATACGAAACGCCATGCTGAAAGCCGGGCTGGTCAAAAGAGGAGAGAAACGCTCCAAGCTTCGGCCGCACAGCCTGCGCAAATTTTTCAGGACAGAGCTCGAAGTCGCGGGCGTGTCCCGGACGTTTATTGAGTATATGATGGGCCACACGCTACCGGGAACGGACGAAGCGTATTTCCGACCCTCGATCAGCCAAGTCAAGGAAGCCTATATGAAAGGTGTGTCTTTCCTCAGCTTGACGCCCAGGAGAGATGTTAGGGACGAGTTCAAGCGGGTGCTGGAAGTCGTGAAGGCTCGGAGAGAGGATCCGGAGATCAGCAAGTTGGCAGATCGGTTTCTCGAGGCGCTGGGCGAGGAGAAGTGGATCGTAGCAGCACCGTCCAAGGCGAGGGCCTCAAACAACGCAAGTGACCTATGCTCCAAATGCAAGAACCCTGTAGGCCAGGATGCTCTCGTCTGCGATCAATGCGGTGCCAGGCTCAGGGTAGAGTGCAAGAAGTGCAAGGCTTTGAACAGGGTAGGAGCCAAGTTCTGCAAGAATTGTGGAAAGAAACTTCAGCCTTTTAAAGAGGGTTTGTCAACGGCCGTTGACGTTGCTAGGAAACCTCGTAGAGTTGAGGGTTAGATAACTTTTCAGCAGAAGCACGTGGAATAAAGGTCGAAGGAAACAATAAGTGGATGACGCTAATACAAAATGCTAACAAAGTTAAAATCCCATAAATGACAATATCTTGTTGAACCCCAAATGTCCCTTGTTGAAATTAATGGCATAGATGAAGCTGGTAGAATTGGTGAAAATATATTATTCTCAAGGGTTTCTGTTGAGAAAGATTTTGAGGCTCACCTTTTACTTGCTAACTTGTCACACTTTAACAATCTTATTCCGCACCCAGATATAATAAAAGGGTATGATGCAAAAAGCCAGCTTCAATATATCAAAGAATTATTGGAGAATGAGTCTTTCAGGATTACAATCTACAAGATGAGAACTCAAACACAAGTAGTATTGTTGAGATTGCTTTACGGTATGTTGAGCGAAGACCTTTTTAGACTCCGAGCAGACATCTTAGATCAATTCCAACATAAGGATTGGAGTGTTATCCAAACAGTTTTAAACTCGTTGAATCGATTTAAACGAAAAGGCATTTTTGCTGAATCTTTCATTAAGGCTTTTGGCATAAAAAAAATCACAGAAGATATAGGAAAAAATTATTTGCGAATGTATGGTTCAGTTGAAGACTTATCTTCCAGTGGCCCTCGAATAATAGTTCAAATAGATGGTGGTTATCCTTTCGCCTTTTGGTGGAAGAGTCTACTCGAAGACCCTAACTCAGGCTTAGTGAAAGGGAAATGTTTGATTACAGGCATCACAAATGGCGATAAATATTATCCTACAACGGCTTCAGCAGGGATAATATCCAGTGCTCTTCATATGCATCCGGAAATACATTATATGTTCCCAATTAAGGAAATGGAAATTTCAGGCATAAGATTAGAAGAAGAATCAATGCAATATTTCTATAGACAGCACTCATACTCATTGAGCAGGCCAATCTATCAAAATAGAATTTTGTTTATCGGTAAAATTGCACAACAAATATCTTGTTGCATTCCTTACCTGTATCACATTCAAGAAGGACGAACAAAGACTTTTGAGACTTTTTCCATTTCTAGCAGTGTTGATAATTTTTTAAAGGATTTTGGCTATGGAACAAAAGATGATACTAACATTGTAGTTGGAAAATTGGCATCTTCCTTAGACAAGGAAAATCTGCAATATTGTGTGGATAAAGGTTACCCTATCAGATACCTTTCAAGCTTTCAAGTCACATTTAATGAAATGATGGATAGACTAAATTCTGAGGTTCAACTAGCCCCTTCTTCAAGTCGGAGTGATCTAGAGAAAAAGCTTTCAAGCTTCAATTTAGCTTGTCAGCATGAATTAGGATAGTAGAAAAGGATGTAAAGAGGATTGAGATTTACCGGTCAGGACGTTAAGGCTTTCACCTTACCATCTTTCGCCGTCATATCAAAATTGCTGTCTCTGAAGATATAAGCCTTACCCCTTCAACTTATCAACCGAAAGGTAACACCTTCACAAAATAGTCGAATCAACCGCAGAGGTAACAGAACCGAGTTTTTCACGGAATACGCAAAGTCAGTTAAATAAGGGGCTCTCGTTTCTGATCGATCAAGAATTTAGGCCCTGTTATTCACCCTGTTACTCATCTTCCCCTTTGGTGGCTCCATCTTGCTTTCCCTTCCTTAAGAACCGCAGGTTTAACGTCTTGTTGCTTAAGAGGAGACACTCGACTTGGTACTCTTCATCAGGGTTCAAGCCCAGCTTCTCCACTAGCCCCGGCGGGATCGAGATCGAGAAGTCCCTGGTAGCCTTCTCCTCCTGTTTTTCAACCATGTTTCTTGACCTCCTTCAAACTGTTCAACAGCCCTGAGACCAGCGTGAGGTTTTTCTCGTTGAGAGAAAAATGATCCTTCAACGCTTCAGCCTTCACAGGATCGAGTTCTTGAAGAGTTAGATAAAATACGGCTTCGGCGATCTGCTTGTAGTTCCTGATCCTTTCGTTTCCGTAGGCGAGGATGCCCCCGACCCGGCGAAGCTGCTTACCGAACACATCAGCGAAAATATGCTCTTGCTTCGGCTCCCCTCCCCCCTCAACGCGGAAGCCGTACTCCGTGAGAATCTTGCTTCCCCTTTCAACCAAGTTCCGGACGGTGGGATGCTCGCTATATTTGATTATGTTTCTAATTTGAATGGCCCTAATCGGCAAGTCCAAGCGCCCATTTTCGCTTTTGGCTAAGACCTTGTACAGCTCCTTCATCGGAAGCGTGTCGCCGAGGCTCTTGCCAAACGCGATATTACTTACTGGTGCGGGACCCGCTTGGTGCAGAAACCGGGAGTAGTCCTCGCTAAAGACCATGTTCTCTTTGACAACGAGTCCGCAAATTGAACAGACAACTTCTCGATCTTCTTCACGGACAGGGGCGCCACACTCAGGGCAGAGGTTAGATAATATGACATTTTTGTCATGTTTGTTGTTGGCTGAAATCAGATTGCGGACATAGCCATAGTCGAGGCCCATCGTCCTGCTGATCCACTTCAAATTATGACCTAGAGCGCGCAGCTCCTCAATCTCTCTAAGCCTATTGGGCCTGTGCTCTGCATGGTTGCGTTGATTAAAGAGGATAGGGTTTTCAGCCAAAAAATCTCACCCCTCCTCCTTGGCGTGCGCGATAATCTTTTCCTCGTATGTAGGAGTTAGATAACATCTCTTCCTGATGCCGAAAACACTGAGCCTCGTGTCAGCCATCGCACTTTTCCTCCTCCCTCATCTTGATATGGCAAGCCTTGTGATACGCGTGGATAACGCTGTTTTCATCAATGAATAGAAGCAGGTCGGGCGCGTATGCGGGTTCTTTACAGACTTTGCAGATGTACTCTTTACTCGACTCCTCTACTCTCTGATGGGTTAGATAACAGGAGTTATGAACCCACTCTTTGGTTTCAGGAATAAGGGTGGCGTGCTTCTCATCAGGCACCGGTTTTCCGCAATATTTGCAGGTAAGGTGCTCCTCCAGTGTGGTAGGGCCTAGCCTGTCCCCTTTGTCCCTATTGTCCTCGATTTTGGGGGTAACATCTCGTAAAACTTTCTTTAATTCCTCTTTCTTTAACACCTTTTTGGGTGTCTCTCCTCTAGGAACGGGGACTTGAGGGACAACGGGGACACGCTCATGGAACCATTTTTTAAAGAATTGCACTCCTCGAGCGGTGAAGTTATACCCTTCTCTACCGCTCTTGAGAATTAATAGACCCTTGAGGATTGAAGCACGCCTTTTGATCGTCTTTGCATCGATATTATCTGCGTAGGCCGCTATCTCATCGGCCTGTCCTCTTTCATTTTTCGCAATATATTCGATGAAACGATATGTAATAGTTTCTTCTTGGCTTCCCCCTGAAAACTCTGTTTCATCATTGATGATTCCTTCAATAGACGTCCTCAGAATCGCATAGTCTTCATCGCTTAGATCGTGTTGCTTTCTCCATTGGGTCGTATATTCGCCTAATTCAACATTGTCGGCACACATGACCAGCCACTCATAAGCCGAAGTCACATGCGTTTCAGTAGGTTCATCTTCCCCTTCTAGGAGAGCGAAGGCATAGGTGAGTACGCTTAGTTTGTAAGGGGTGGATCGAAGTAGCAGAGGGATGTCTTCGTTCCCATATTTTTCCTCTAGCTCCTGTCCGTATACCATGATCTTCTTCCAGAGACTTTCCGGGACAGTGAAGGTCGTTTCTACGCTGAGGTTTGCCCTCAGAACTATCCTCGCTGCCGCTAGGAGTTCTTCATTCTCTTTAGAAGACTTCTTAATGGTGGGGTCATAGCGTTCCTTGGTCGAGGCCCCATATGTGAATATGACGAATGTAAAACGTGCGACCAGCTTACTATCGTAAGCCCGTAGAGCCGCGCACTTGAACATTTTCTCCTCCAAGGGCACGACCGGATTACTGAGAAGCTTGAGTCGGCATCGCGCCCACATTTCCGCGCCCTTGATCGTGGCGAGTACAACTACGCCATCTCGCCGGGACTCGATTTGACTATCGAGGGCATGGGGCCACATATTGTCAAGTACCAAAAAACTGAGGTCCATACTCGGCAAGAGCCCTTTGCGAGCGGTCCACCCAATCCCCTCGATTTTCTCGGCACCTGCCGTTATACCTGCTTCGGTCTGTCTTCCTCTCCCGTATTTGCCAGCGCCTAGCCACGCGATCTCTCCTAGAATACGTTTGCTTTTACCGGTGGTTGTGGGCCCCATTTCCTCAGTAGTGGCGCCTAACTCGGCCGCTCCTTCAGGCGTTTTCACCCATGTTGGACTACCGATGGTCAAAAGGTCAGCACTATATCCCTTCATAGCATCGCTACCCTTCAACTGGTCTTTGTTCCTCAACGCTTCGGCGATTTTCCACACCGCGCTCTCCCTGATCCCTTCCCCTTTGGGAACAGCGCGAAGCACGGCTTTCGCTTGCTCAAGCTCTTCTTTCGAGGGCTTGATGACTTCGCTTTCAGGCGTAAACGATTTGACAAGAACACCAATATGCCCCTTGTCTCCCTTACAGAGCCAGCCCTCTGCAACGATCCAGTTGGGGCCTCTCTTCAAATCACACTTGGGACCATGTACGAACCACGCCCTTCCATCAGATCCCTGGCGATCCGTGACAGTTGCCTGTGTCACAGCTCGCTCGTCCTCTCCCTCCACTTGACCAAACCTTCGCCATCCCGCGCAATCGGGAGCAACCCGTCCACGCTCCACCAAGATTGCTAGGGCGTCCAGAGCATTATTCGTGTCAAAATATGAGGCAAAGGCGGAGGGATCTATTGGATTATAATCTTCAAACGATAGGTACTGTTTAGTTTGAAGAACGCAAGTCGCGCAATCGTCTCTTCGCCCAGTACACAGGAAGCTAACTTTCATGTACCGGCTTTGGGGGGAGCCTAGAGCCGTCACCTGGATGCGCCCGTCAAATGGGCAATCCCCGGTGTACGTGAAGGTCTCGCCCACTTCTAGCGCCGAAGGTTTAGAGCTCTGAGGCTTTTTACCCACGCATACTTGCATAAGTTGCAGAATGTCCCGCGTGAGATGCTCTTTCTCTTCAAGGGTGGGTTCTACGTTCTTGCTCTTGAGAAGTTCTTCGGCGATCTTGGGGGGAAAGAGATCCGAAACTGTTGGCGACTTCTCGCTCCTATACTCACCACACTCGATAAAATAACGGCGGCGCTCATCCGATTTAACGATAACTTTCCCTACGGAGGTTTCGATCGAAAAATACCCTTCAGGGCTCTCTTCTATCGCTGATGAGTATTTATCGTATTTATCTTGTGAGGAAGGGTGTCTGTTGTCTGCGGTCATGGCTTCGCGCGCCTCTGCTTCTTCGTTCGGCATCTTTCCTCTATCCCATCCTTAATTTCTCTGCTCATTTTTCAAGTCCCCTTCCGCGTGCGCCCTATAAAGTCGCGAGTCTCACCATGGGAGAGCCTGTAAACCATTCCCTCAAGCTCGATTCGGCCGTGCTCCGGTCGCTGCTTTAACGCGGCATATAATTCCTCGGCACCTTTTGTGTCGGCGAAGATCCACGCTCCTGAACCTGACGCATATTGCGTCCACGATAGAGCCCCCAGTTTTGAGCTGTTGAGCTTTGCTTCCGGCGGGTGCAGAGACAGCCAGCGTTTCTCGATTTCGTCCAGCACCTCTTGACCTTGTCTAAAAATCTCTCGAATTTTCGAGACGACTTCAAGAACAGGTTGTTCCTCACTCATCTCTCATTCCTCCTCGGAAAAGCCCCTTGTCTGCCTTCCCAGCAAGCATCACAGATAGGAACAAACAGCGGAGAAATAGTCTTGCTGAGTCGGTACTTTATCATCGCTTCTAGCGCGAAAGCGGTTAGAACGAGGCGTAGAATGCCCGCGAATACTAAGTCGCCGATATCCTCACGGGCCTGCTCAAAAACAAGGTTAGAAATAGAGCAGAGTCTCTCTGCATATTTATCCTCGAGAAAGATTGGAACTTTGAAGCTTTGACTATCTGCTTCACTTGTTTCTTGTGTTCCGATCACGTTTCAACTTTTTACCCCGCCGAGTCAACAACCACTCAGCTTTTTACGACCTGGCACAGGGCTTCTTAGGCTGCTGTGTGCACTCCTCATCGGGGTAGCCCCTCCACGACCAGACCCTTGAATCATATTCTTACCTCTATTAATGGTTCCTTATTCTTCTCAAAGAGACCGCGCAAGATCAGATTTATGAATCCTGACCTGGAAATGTGTAGCCGATCGGCTGCTGCATCTAGCTTCGCGATAACGTCCGGATCAAGCATATAACTGCGCCGAATTTTATGCGCCACTGTTCATCGTCCTCTTCAAAGGTCTATGCATAAAAGGTATGCACTTCCTATATAAGCTTTTGCAGACCAAGTAGATTTCGGCACTCTAATCTGTCAGCGGCCGTTGACAAACCATGGAAGACCTCCCCCTGAAGAGGTTCTTTTAGTTCCTCCTTGGAGGAGCACTTTGGAGAGTGGCATTTTTCTATCGAAGGTAAATGTCTTCTAGGCTTTCTCCCCAGTCCTCGAGGCGTAGGAAGTGGCGCGGCAAGGGCAGAGAACTTGAGCTGGTCAAGTTGCTTCAGGACCACGGGTGGAACGCCCAGCGCTTCGCCATGTCCGGACAGGGACGCAACAACCCGGATGTCATGGCCTTGAAGCCCACCGTCATAACTGTCTTCGAGTGTAAGAGCAGCCAAACAGGCGTGGCACCGGTGCGAAGGCTCCAGATCGAAAAGCTCAGCCAAGCCTTAGACCACTATTCTATTCTCCAAGGTATCCGTCTCGAGGCGGTTATTGCGGCCAAGTTCCCCTACGAACCTTGGGTCTTCCGTAAACTGAGCCCAAGGGACTTGGAGGAAAACCGGGAGGCGATAGCGGCTAAGGTTGAGGATCTGAAGAGGAGGCTTGAGTCCGGCAGCATCCAGGAGAGCCTCTTCAGACAACGGTTGGGCTCAGTCTATCAGGAAACCTTCCTCCGCATCAAGCCCCAGGATCCTAGTAATTGGCATCCGTAAGATTTTGCTCCTTGCTGGAAGGCACCCACCATAACCGTTCTGGATCTTCTGACTATGGAGACGCTTGGGACGCTTATGACGCTTGTGACGCTATTTCTCCTACTTCTTCTAGATAGACCTGAAACCATGAAGAAGCCAAGCCCTAGCGCGCGCGATCATTCCGGTATTTGAGCCCCTAGTCATTGGGATCCAGCAACACTCCGCATAAAGAGGTATGGGTCTGAACCCCAAAAATATCTAAGCGTCCCATCGAAGAGGGGGTTTTCCTTTCAATTTTTAAAAAAAACGTGCTGTATGGCAGGGGGAAAATGTTTCACAGATAAGCATCATAGAGTCGTGGAACATTCAGGGTTTCTTCAAGCCTAAATGGGCTGAAGAACCTAGCCTTTTGGTGAAAGAAGCTTGATCTAGGGTTATCTAACCCCAAAGACCGCTCTAAGATCTGGGGACTTGTATAGATCAGAGGGGGTTCGAACCCCGTTTCGTGCGGCCCTATTGGGATTTATATTGGGCTCAGGGGGGAGGGGGGTACATGGTTCTGATCTATACACACATTTATCTATTAGGAGATCGACTTGAGCGGCGTTATATCTTTGCGTGTTCCAGCCGAGTGGAAGAAGCGGCTTGAGGACCGGGCCCAGATAACCGGGAAAACCATGACCGAGATCATAGTGGACGCGGTGAACGGCAGCATAGGGCCCCCTTCTGAAGCCGCTGAACGCATCCTTTCGGTCAAGGAAGCCGAGACGTTGAGCGCTAGAATCATAGAAATGGACGATAAGAACCATGAGGAACTGGAAAAAGCCGCGCTCCTTATGCAGTTTTACGGGGTTTTCGAGCCCAAAGAGCCCCTGAGGTGTATGGGCCAGGCGCTCTCAGACTTCGGTGAGCATGAGGGAGAATGGTTTATGAGTGGTTGGAACAAGCCCATCTCCTTCGAGAGACCGGAGGAGGTCGTCCGGGCGTTGACCTTGGCTGACAGTTACGTTGCTTTGGATAAGAAGTTAGGCGCCGCCACGAGTAAGATATGCGTCCCCTTGGAAAACTGGGAGGAAACACTAAAGAAACGTGAAGAAATCCAGAAGAAAAAGGTTGAAGAAAGAAGGTTGGCTGAAGAAAAGCAGAGGAAAGCGTATGAAGAAAAGTGGAAGAAAGAGGAAGAAGCCCGTGAACGAAGAAGAAAAGAAAGAGCCCTGAAGAAAACCAAAGGAAAGCCTGAAGAAAAGGACAGGAAAAACAACGAAGAAGGTTGGGATGAAGAAGACGAGGAAGAAGACGAGGACGACTGGGGAGGCGATGAAGAAAACGCTAAAAAGGTGGGGCCTAGGTGGGTCGAGAAGATAGCGAAGGACGGGTCTACTTTCCTTATGCCTGTTGAAGATGAAGCCAAGAAAGAAGACGGGAAAGAAGAAACTGGTGAAGGAAACGCGAAAGACTGGGAAGAAGAGTCTGAAGAAGAAGAAGACTGGGAGAAAGAACTTCGAGAAGACGAAGAAAAGAAAACCATGAAGGAAAGGGGGTGAAAGACGTGGAGAAATGTACCGAGGGATTGGGTTTCAGCGCTCCGGCACTTGTCGAGATAATCGTCAGGCTATCCAAGGATGTCAAGCGCTTGACCGACAGGCTTGGGGATTTAACTGAAGAAGAGCAAGAAGAACTATACCGCACGATCCCGAGGCTCGGCGAAGCAGCCGAGGCAAAGATGGCGTTGGACACGCTGACGGAACGACTTGAAGAAAAGGCGAAGAAAAGAGCTGAAGAAGACAGGAAGAAAAGACGCGCTGAATTTAAGAAGAAATATCTTTGGACTAAGGATTGGTCAGATGAAAAGGTTGACAGAATGATGGACAAAACGCCTGAAGAAATCAAGAAAACATGGGACAGAGGACGCTGGGAATTTTGAAGAAACGTGAAGAAAACGAGGAGCGAGGACAAAACGGCCCTAGAAGAACTCGATGAAGAAATGGTCAGCCGCGCACTTCTGCTTATGAAGTTCTACGGTGTCCGCAGACCTATGGCGTGCCTTTTGCGAGCATTGACAGATTTTGATGAGGGAAAAAGAACTTTTGTCCGACTTGACGGTGAAACGGTCGAGTTCGAGCATCGAGATGATGTCGTAAAATCCTTGCTGGCTGGCGAAGAGTTCTTCTGCATCATGCAAGACAAGAAGGACGAAGAAAAGAAGAAGAAAGAGGAAAAAACCGATGAAGAAAGAAAACAGGTTCAGCTTGACGTGGCAGAACTAAGCACAATCCGATCCAAGGGAGGTGAAAGACGCTGACGCCGAGAAAAAAGAAGTTTGAGGATGAGAGGCCCAAGCTGGGCACCATAGATGAAACCCCAGCCCCAGAAACAAAGGACCTGGAGAAGCTCGTCAGGAAAGAGCGCAGGTCAAAATAGATAACTCTGTTGGAGAGAGCATGACGCGAATTGACCGTTGGAGGATGCTTGCCTCTTTATTCAGAAGAGGAACAAAGCGCAAGAAAGACGATGAAAAACAAAGCGGAGGTGATATCGTGATAAAGAACAAAGTTGTCGGCTTGGACATAGGATCGGGATTTACAAAGTGCTATGATGGAGAGAACAAGGTCGTCTTTCCAAGCGTCTACTGCTACCGTCAGCCGACGGCTTGGGAGGATGAGTCAGGTATCATCGAGGGTGTCGGAGAGAAAGCGCTTGAGATAGCGGAGCACCCTAACACCGTGAAGCTGTACCCCATCATAAACGGCAAGCCCCAGTACCAGGTGTTCATAAAAATCGCGGAAGAAGCCTTGAAGAGAGTCGGTGTCGATCTGCGCGATCCCGTGCCCCTCGTGTCAGGTCTACCATACGAGACGGGAAAGCAGGAGAGAAAAGAGGTCGAGGCGCTGCTCAGGAAACACTTGAGCTTGAGCAACCTATCCATTTATCCGCAAGCGCTGGGAACGCTTTTCGACCTTGACTTGAAGAGTGGAACAGTAATCAACATTGGACACGCTACAACCGAGCTGCTGATAATCGAGAAGCTGAACATCCTTGGAGGCATATCGGAGCCATTGGCGCGCGCGCGATTCGCTCGGAAATCGATTGATGATGTATAGCGTAAGCTAGTGAGGAGCCTATTGGATGAGAAATAAAGGTTCCCTTTTTACCCTATATTCTTTAAACTAGAGTAGTCTATTGGATGGAAGGTGATCAAGATGAGTCCAACTATTAGATTGAAGGCAACCAAGGTGAGTCCGGGAGAGGCGAGGCTGAAGGCAACCAAGATGAACGAGAGAGAGAAACGTCTCAGAGCTCTCTTGGAGTGGGCCCAAAGGAACAAGGCCGAGAGTGTGGATCCTATCCTGGTAGAGGCTAGGAAGAGATACCCCTTCTTGACCAAAAAGACACTTAGAGATTATGCTTCAACGGTCTGCATGATCCTCGACAAGAAACTAAAGACCTAGCCTTCAAGAGAAGAGAAAAAGAAGGATTAGATAGATAGATAGATAGATAGATAGATAGATAGATAGATTTCAAACATAGATTTCAAGTCGAAAAGACTAATCCAGCATAACAAGGATTGAAACGATTTTTGCTAGGACTGTTGGAGACTGCTGTAGGGCTTATGCGGTCATGGGTAAGCATGACGATGAACTCTATGAGGATGTTCTGGGGTTGAAATCCATGTTTGGACGATATACGATGAGAAGCAAGAACTCACGATCCACGACGCGTGAGACTTTATGATCGGTGTTGTATGAACAAGTTTCGCGCGCGATATTGGTTAAAGAACATACTCGCGATGCTATTGCCTTATGGAAGATTTGCTGTATTCTCCGTATATTTGTCCAAACTTGTCTTCCCATCTTTTTCTCCAAAATCTATAACTTCTTTTTCAATATCAGGATACAACTCGTCTATCATATCTTGGAGTTCTCTTGTTCTTTTTAGAGCTGTCACGACTTTACAGTAGTATCTTATTTCCTCAAGCGACAATTTCCTGTCTTTTCTTTCAGCCAACCATTTATGCAAGATCTGATAGCCCCCTATTCGCTGTTCCCACAGATCCTTTTTAACTCCTTCAAAATATTGCGTCTTGTTGATGTAGATCCTCCTTTCATCTTCTCTATACAATGGCTTCTCCACACTATTGTTTCCAATTCCTTGAAATTTGACTACGGGTTCATTCAACTCTTCAGAAGTCATCAGATGCAGACCAACAAGTCTCTTGCCTAGATTACTCGCTCTAACAAACAGTTGATAATTACTAGTAAAAGGAACTCTTGGAAAATCGATCTTGAGAAACTCAGCAAACTCTTTTCTATATATATTTGAGTATAAAACAGCGTATATATAGTAGAAGATGTCTTCTGGCCCAAGTTTTTGATGGAGGGATTGATTCAGCGTTTCTACTATTCCTTGCCGTAAGTTCACTCTTCGTTTGTCTGATTCCCCGCTAGGATAAAGGTAAAGAGGGAAAGCGAAAGCAGCACCTCTGTTGCTAATGAAAATCCTTGTATCAGACAACTCTATTACGCAAAAGACGTAGTCATAGATTTTCACATAGTCATATACATATTGCCTCATGGCAACAAGGCCCAAATTACCATGAACAAAATGTCTCATGATGTCAGACCTATCTCTGTCAATTATCTCTGGACGATAACAAATGTATCTTTTGTCAAAGGGACGATACAAGTATGGTAGAATATCTTTTGCCCACTCTTTTTCTCTCATTATTTGTCTAGCTTTACTGATTTCAAAATCCTTCGTGTTTTTTAGATTCAGAATTTCTGCAATTTCATCATCAGATGAGTCTCCTGTGAAAAGGCTCATATTCTTCTCTATTTCCTCTTTACAAAATCCGATCACAAAATGGTCTCGGTGGGTTTTTATCCCACTACTGTATTTTTCAAAAATGTCAACAATAGAAACGAACTTCCTAAACTTCTCTTGCTCTGAAAAGTCTTCTCTTTCAAAGAAGTAATATGGGTGCTTTGGAAAAGCTTCGTTCCATTTGGTTGAATTTATGTCGTTGTTCTCCAGATACGCATATTTCTCCACTCTTGATCCCAAAACATCCGCAAAATAGACCTTTTTGGTTGCTGAACGCCCTCCGACCTTTACAAATAATGATATAGCAACCCCTTGCTGAATGTCAAAAACATTCTCATCCTTTTTACTTTCTGATTTTCTTTCACCAATTCTCGAAGAACCATGCAGATTAAGAATGTAAATCTCGTCAAATGTATCTAGGAGTTTTTCCCTCATTCCTCTATGAATAATCCCCGATAGGTAGGAGTTATTAGAAATATAGCCAATTACGCCCTTGCCACTACGTTCTATTTTCCAATGGGCAAAACGAATGAATTTCACATAATCGTCAGAAAGAGGTTGGATATTCCTTTCACTTCGAACACCTTCTTTATAAAGTTCCATTTCCTTCTCAATAAATTCTGATTTGTTTACGGAGCTGACAGAATAAGGTGGGTTGCCAAGTATTGCCAGAATAGGGATTTTTTCCTTCACTTCTCCGGCCTTTCTGCTTTCTTCAACTAGCGATGTCACACCTGGCAACGACGTTTGTTCCATTGTTTCGCTTTCCAAAGCGTTAGTGACATAGAATTTTATTCGCTCATCTTCTTGAAGTCTGTATCCTTCCTCTTCCAGCAAGAAGGACATTTTCAGATGACCAATAGCGTAAGGCGCCATAAGCAACTCAAAGGCATAGAAGTTCTCGATTATATGTTCTTTTATGAAGCTTCTTTTTCCACCTTCGCCATATTTTAATGTGAATTCATTAATTGCCAATTTTGCAGCCTCCGCAAAGAAGGTTAATGTTCCTGCGGCTGGGTCCAGAACTGTAACGTTCTTGTCGGCCAAGCCATCGGTTAATCCAAATTTTTCCTTCAAAATGATGTGAAGCGAACGAACAATATAGGAAACGACATGAATAGGGGTGTAATATACTCCTCTTTTCTCTCTTCCTTCTGGGTCATATTCTGCAAGAAACGTCTCATAGAAATGAAAAACAGGATCCATTCCTTTCTTTTCGTGATAGAATTGGGTAAGGATCTCCCTTACGTCAACATTCGCAAGCACATCAGCAATATCATCTACAATCCACTCAAGCTGAGGAGATAGATCTCCGAAAGAGATGTAATCGAATATCTCCTTTAGTATTCCTAGTGTACGAGGTATATCATATGTAGCAAGTTTTCTACTAAATTCTCCTTCACAACGCATTCGGGAAGCAAAAAGGCCGTATGTAATTGTTTGAGAATACAAATCCGCAAATTGTTGCTTTGTCAAATCTCTGATAAGGTATGCTTGGAACACCGCATAATAGCCAAATATTTTTCCTATACCTCTAAGTTCCTCATCGATCACTTCATCCCGCAGGAATCTCGTTCTTATTGCCAGCTCTACAGCAAGGCCTTTCGCCGAGGTGATTTTTGGAAAAGAAAAGGAGAAGAATTTATTAGCTAAGCTCTCAAAAGCTTCGGCATTTTGAACAAGGGGGCTTCTTTTTAGGCCGTAGATAATCTTCTGATCTGCAATTCTCACTCTATGTACAGGAAATCCATCCCTGTATAATCTAAATTCAAGAAAATCCGTTAATACTAAGTTCTTAAATGTTGTTCTGTAGCGTTTTACTTGTTCAGCTTCTTCAATTTTATCAAGGTCGGTGCCTGGGGTTTTTGCCTCTATGTATCCAACAATTCTCTGTTTTCCATCCCATACTCTAAAATCAGGATTACCTGCTTCAATCTTCTTTGGGTTTTGGGTGATATGTATTTCTTTTCTTTCTATTGAGTTGGCAAATTCTTCAAATAGCTTTGAAAGAACAGGATAATAACTCTCTTCCCTTGCGTCGCCTCGTCCAGCAACCTCGAGTATCTTCTCAAGGTATGACTTGAGCATTTTCCCTCCCCATTATAACTTGGGAAACAAATGTTTTATCCCCAAAAGAAATCGCAGATTCTATACCATGTCTTTTATGACTAATGCTTCAATATAAAAAGCGACCGATTGTATGAGTAACATAGTAGGAAGTCTTTGAGCAAATAGGTTTGAGGTCCGAGCAGTATTCTGCAATGAGTTCATCCCATAGCCCTGCCTGCTAGAGGATTTTTGATTTCCAAAAACCTGTTTCATAGACCCATTTCCAACCCCCTGTCTTTCCGAAACCTACCTTTCCTAAATCTAGTTCAGGAAAAGGGGTTTAGAAATGTTCCAAAACCCTCTTTCAAAAGCCCCACGTTTTCATAAACTGTGTGTGTATATCTTGGTGCGCCGTCGTAATTTGAACCCGTCGTCGTTAAGAAGTGTGTGTGTGCGCGCGCACCACGAACAGACCCCCAATATTCTGGTTAGTATTTTTTGGAGATCTCAGCGGCGTCCATGACGCACATGTATTCGTATCCAGTGTCTGAGAGCTAAGCCAGATTAAGAATTAGAGTGAAGGCCAGTAGCAGAAGGATCAAGGCGCTTGCTTTTGGAAAGTATTTCTCGTATCGTCTTATTCTTGTATAGAATACCTCGTGCGCTTTGACACATAAGAGCGTTACTCCGATCAAGGCAAATATGACCGATGCAGCATATGAGAGCATCAGCATCAATGGATCGATGCCTCCCACGGCTAGAGCTAAGAGGGCGAATTCCTCTTCATGGGCGAAACCGAGAACAAAGGCGAAGGTAGCAATCCCCTAAAGGCTCAACACTATTCTCTTGGCATATTTATGCAGATGTGTGTGTCGGCCTTGTCTAGGATGCTCGTGCTCATGCTCGTGTTCCATCTTCTCCGCGTTTTCATGGAGGTGCCCATGCTGGGCTTCAGACTCGTCTTTTACATCCTCAGTGAAAAACAGGTATGCGGTCACGACGAGCAAGGCTGCAGCAACATATTTCAGAAGAGGAATCGAAACGTCGAGAAAGGAGCTGAAGAACACATACGCGAGAGCCACTGCAACAGACGATACGAAATGAAAAAACGAGATCACGCCTGAGCTCAAAAACCCATAGAGCAGAGGTCTACCTTTCCTTACGGAATACAGGAAAGCAACGGGCCAACCGTGTCCAGGCTCCAACCCATGCAAGAACCCGAGCACCATGACCCCAACGTAAGCCGACTCCATTGTCTTCTCCTCCATTACTTTCCCAGCATTCCAATATATAGTATCTCAAGCTATGCAACGCTGAAAGGTCTAAAAAAAGAAGGGGGTGTGCGGGGCACTTATTCGGGTGATGTCTCCACTTGGGGTAGGGTTCGATTCCTACCCCCGCACCGCAGACAAAATCCCGAGTGTCTTTTGCTTACTTTCACTTCCTTAATATCTTGACATCATCTATGAATTTCCTACCGATATCATAAAATATCTCCGTCACTACAGAGAGAAGTAGAGGGGCAGGATGAGATTTCAACGGAGCGTTCTCGAATATGAAGGAAAGTGCGTCTGACATAGGTCTGAAGAATCTTGATCGGATTATCAATTCTACTCTTCCTGGTTTGACAGAGTCAGATACTCGCGCAAAAATAATTGACCCGCTTTTCAAAGATTGTCTAGGATGGGATGAAAGCGACATTAGAAGAGAAACGCATATTCATCATGGTTATCTAGACTACGTATTCCATATAGACAATCTTAGGATGTTTGTCCTAGAAGCGAAAAAGGAAGGAGAGTCATTCAGAATACCCGCCTCCTATGGCGAAAGGCAATACAAAGTAGGCGGGGCAATCACGACTGACAAGAGAATAAATGAGGCGATCGAGCAAGCACAGAAGTACTGTATCAATAGTGGGGTAAAATATGGAGTAATAAGTAATGGACAGCAATACATAATATTCGAGGCTTTCAAGCGAGGGGAAGATTGGAAGAATGGTCGATGTATAGTCTTCAGATCATTGGATGACATCAAGAAGAATTTTAGTCTTTTCTGGGATACTCTTAGCAAAATAGCTGTGAAAGGCAAGTCACTTCAAAAGTATGTGTCAGAGGAGGCGTTTCCTCTAGCGTTTATGATTCCGATAGAAAGCCTTCATTCGAAGGATGCCACAATAGCACGAAATGATCTGAGTCAAATTCTTGACCCCTTTGTGAACTATATCTTCGATGAGATTACTGACACAACGCAACTTGATGTACTGAAGTCCTGTTATGTTATGGAGAAGTCATTTAGCGATGCCGACAAAATGATAGGTCTCCTTTTTGACAAACCTCCAATATCAGGAATGAAGATAATAGATACAATATTTGAATCAGAGAAAGACGCGGGCAACTTTCAAAGATTGTACGAGAAGTGCCAGGATTTTTTGAGAAGTAAGGCCTCTCGAGGCTCTCTCATATTATTGATGGGCGGGATAGGCTCAGGAAAGACCACTTTCGTCCATTACTTCTTCAACTATGTATTAGGTACCAAGGAGACTATATGGTTCTATGTGGACTTCAAGAATGCTCCGCGCGATGAGACGGAAATAGCAAGAGACCAGGGACCTATTGCAGACGTTCTTCGAAATCATCAAAGACTCTCTAAGGAGCATGAGAGGAGTTGGCAGAGATATATTGAGATTCATAGATGAGATTTCGGGGGGAGACATGAGGACAGCACTTTACTTCTTCAGAAGCTTCTTGCTGTCTGGGAACACAGATGTGGGCGAGATGTTGAGTTTAGACATGATGAGAATTACGTATACAACTGTATTCTGAAGGACCTAGAGAAGAGGTACATAACCATACTCACTGAAATCAGAAAAGATCTTCGTGGTGTTGATGTTGAGGCGCTCAGGCCTGACATAAAAGACATAATAGTGCTTTTTTCCAGCCTGACACGCAAAGGATATGCCACATCCATAGTACTTGACAACGTGGATCAGCACACATATCTAAAAAAAGAGTATCAGGAGCATGCTCTGCTAGTTGCGAGGAATCTGACGGAAACCCTGAGCACTGTAACCATTATTACTTTGCGTGAAGAATCATATTTCAGATCAATACAGTCAGGGGTATTAACCGCATTTGTTCCTCCATTCTTTCATATATCATCCCCACCGTTTGAAAAGGTGATTCGCTCTAGAATCGATTATATTTTGAAGACACTTGAGAACGAAGAAGAAACCAGTAGAATAGCAAGGCGAGACATAAAGAATCGTGAAGAAGGCTTGGGTCCCTACCAGATACCTTTTCATCATGTTCTGAAATCAATAATTCTGGAGCACTCAAGGCTATACTCGGAGGAGAGAAGCAGGATAGTCAATCTATTTTCTGTGAATCCGAAGTATACGAATAGTCATTTCATCCATCTTCGCATTCTAAACTACCTTTATGGCAGATTGAGTTATGAGACTTGTCATGGCAGGGGATTTGTGGAAATCGACGATATTATCAGAAAAGCGAGAGAACTCATGATAAACGTTGAGGCGATATCGGACTCCATAAAAAAAATGGCGCGATTCGGTCTAGTCCAATTTGAGAACCAATCAAAAGAGGGATACGATGAAGCTACTTATGTCAGAATAGCAAATACTGGCATCTATTATCTCAAAGAACTAGTCTACAAATTTCCGTACTTGGACTTGGCTTGGATGGACACGCCCATATCCGACGAGGCAACTGTAGAAGACCTTCTCAAACACGTAGTTGAACTGAGACCCCGCAAGACTGAGTATGATATCGAAGAGAGGTTTGACAGGACGGAGTCATTCTTGAAATATTTATGGAAAATGGAAGACGCTGAGTTTGGTGATAACCCAGAGCTAAGGGATTCAAATCTGACGGACAAAGAATTCATACCTAGCATAACGAAATCATACGAAGAACAGAAGAAATACATAAAGGAAAGACGCGCAGACACATACGTTTGGCCAATTGATAACGATAATCTTGAGAGCTACTAGGTAGTATCTCCTACTGTTTTCAGTGATGTTTGCAGAAAATCGGTGTTTGCGTGGATGATTCTTTGAGTGGTAAATCTTTCCCAGAAAATCTCGGCATGAACATGGCCTTTCTCCTACTTTCCCTTGTCAGAACCTCATAAACGCAAAAAAGGAGGGATGTGGAGTTTAGCGTGTGATGTAGCAAACCAAAATCTTGAAAAAAAGGTCGATGTCAGGAATGATTCCTAGCACTAGAACCATGGGTATAAAAAATTTTCCAAAACGCTTACTAGAAAAAGGAATAGTCCAAATATATGCCCAAGCCATGTGCCCAAGGAAAAACAACTCATCGCCTTCAACATAATGTCTTAAAGCTAGCTAGCTTCTAGGTATACCTAAGAAAAAAGGAGTGAACGAAATGGGTTATAGAGGTAGGCGAAGTTTTGACCGCGCGCGCGATCCCAGAGGTAGGCAAGGTTTCGATCGCGGCCCCAGAGAGATGCATAAAAGTGTTTGCGCTGACTGCGGTAAGGAATGTGAAGTTCCATTCCGGCCAACAGAAGATCGCCCTGTCTACTGCCAAGAATGCTGGGTTAAGAATAGACCGCCAAGAACAGAAGACCGCCGCCGAAGAGAATATCCCCGAGAAGACCGTCAGAGAAGACCGTCACCGGCTCCAGAAAATGTTGATCTCCAAATTTTGGGTGAGTTAAAACGTATTCGGGAGGCTCTAGAGAAGGGGACAGCCTAACTGAGAGGCGGAAACGATGTCGCATCAAGTTATTGAGGTTTCAAACCTGACAAAGTTTTATGGGGATTTTAACACCTTAGATTCCGTCTTCTTCTCTGCGGAGCACCTTCCTGATATACACTATGCATAACTAAGATCAATCTACTTTTAACCCCAAACCCAAACCCAAACTCTCTCCTACTCGGAAGAAAAATGAGCGCTGTTCTTTCTGGCAGTCAAATATGTAATAGGTAACTTAACAGTCAAGAGAAAATTTAAAAAGAGAAAAGAAAAAACTTATCGGCGGGCTATAAACAAAAAAAAGAAGAAGAGCATCTTCTGAAAAGTATCAAATTGTCTTAATGTTCTATAGAGTTTCGAGCGTTACGCCTAGCTTGTCACCCTTTTTTATGTCTTCAGATGCTTTGAGATTCTTTGAAAGATCGACGTATTTTAGAAGGTTCCCGCAGTTTGTCTTTTCTCCCTTCTTTTTAGAGGTGTCGGCTTTAGTATCAAATGATCCAACTTTAGCTATGGTGACCTTAATCCCTGTTTCACCTCTTGTAACATCCTCTAGTAACTCAAACTCTTTCCTCTGCTCACTATATGTAAAGAGAGCATTGATTCTTGTTTCTTCCCCTTTCTTAACGTCTTTATCAGCTACAAACTCGACGCTTCCCAATTTAGTCATAATATCACCTTCCTTCCATGGACTAACTTTCTATTATGACTTTGTATTCAACAAAGTCGAATATAGGTTTTGCGTATGCTGTTTTCATGAAGGTAAAGACAGAGGGAAAATCTAAACAGCTATCTTTGAGCTGGTCCTTCTGTTTCTGAGTATCGTTAGTGTTGCTGCCGTGATCGCTATTCCGAGCAGTACAGATTCGATCGGGAATCCTGGGATTCCTGGCGCGGGACCCGGTGGGGGTGAAGGCGGTGAGATCATGGAGGCCGATTTTATGGTCATGGCGAGAGAGGCTAGCACAACGATGCCACGAGATAAGCCGACGAAGAATGAGAAGGCGATCCCGCTCTGTCGGTCGTAGCGCGCGCTATCGTACGCTGTATAAAATCTTAGAAACCGAATTATAATAAAAAATGGAGGAAGTATATGAAACTCTGGAGTATGGTAGCCCGGAGGATACCACTCACTACGGCAGAATTTATACCACTTTTTCTTTTCCGTCGAGACTCTGACTCGGCTCACGCGCTATCTCAAGTTACAAACACCCTTAAATAACAAAAACACCAACACTACAAACGCCACACACGGAAAAATCGACTAAAAGACCACCTAAACCGACTCAAAGATCAATTATAAACAATAAAGATGCTACAGAATATGAAAGGTGCCAGTGGCCAGACGCATGTCAATTTCCGAACCCATTAAGGAGATTCTTTCAAGGAGGATCGCTGGAGAAATCATACTCTCAGACAACCCTGGCGCTACTATGAGGAAATGGCGTGAGATCTTCAGGGTTGCCCAGACCAGTCTAGCGAACGAACTTAGAATCTCCTCGTCGGTCATCAGCGACTATGAAAGCGGACGGAGAAAGTCTCCTGGAACCCAGTTCGTCAAAAAATTCGTGAACGCCCTAGTTTCGATAGACGAAGAAAAGGGCGGTCATCTTCTACGCGAGCTATCACGATTGACTACGACAACATCAGACGCCATAATAGACATTCATGAGTTTTCCGTTCCAATAAAGGCTGAAGCGCTCTGCCGAATAGTTGAAGGCGTGCCGATTGCTTGTAAGGAATTGTTGAACCGGGACATCTACGGATATACAATCGTCGATAGCATTAAGGCGATTCTGACATTCTCGGGCGCTGACTTCTACCAGATATTTGGCTCGACAACCGAAAGGGCCCTCATATTCACTAACGTCTCTCACGGACGATCGCCCATGGTGGCCGTCAGAGTGCATCCCTTAAAGCCAAGGATGATCGTCATACACGGACTCGAAAAGGCGGACAATCTCGCCGTTCATCTGGCCGAGGTTGAACGGATTCCATTAGTCTTGTCAAGAAAAAAATCGGTGGACGAGTTGGTTAGATCTCTCAGCAAGTCTAAGAAATAGATAAGAACAGTCAGTCTTTAAGCTCAACCACTCCAAATCATGAGTGAAATTCGTATCAATTTCAATTGTTCATGGGGCTCTTTGGC
>Ga0315280_10000788_pt1 | contig 57525 bp, 50 predicted proteins | sample YL17G06_40_MG_FD_203697 | JGI IMG/M metagenome (GOLD analysis project Ga0315280, IMG submission 203697) | Sediment microbial communities from Yellowstone Lake, YNP, Wyoming, USA - YL17G06_40 | ecosystem: Environmental > Aquatic > Freshwater > Lake > Sediment | place: USA: Wyoming | collected... | reverse complement strand
CTGAAGAGCCTGACCAACCAGAAGACGAAGAGCGTGGGCCACGACCAAACCCTATGGGCCAGGTCGCCTACGATGGCAGCGGCAACATGACCTCGGTGTCGGGGCCGCTGGGGAGCTGGAGCCTGGTCTACGATGACGAGAGCCGGCCCACCGCGATCACTTATCCGACAGGGAGTGACAGCTTCCTGTGGAATGCCCTCGGGCAGCGCATGAGAGCGACGCTGAACGGGGCGGTGAAGCGCTACATCTACGACGGGGATCGCGTGCTCGAACAGACCGATGACGCGGGAAATGTGGCGGCGAGGTACACCACGGAGAGCAGTAGCTTCTATCAGCCCCTGCTCCATCTGTGGATTGCCTCGGGCGGGCTGAGCCGGTATCCGCTGTACGACGCCCAGGGGACGGCAAGACGGTTGGCCGACGACTCCGGGGCGAAGACCGACTACTACACCCACTCGGCGTTCGGGTACGAGTACCCTCCCACTGGCGCGACCCCGAACCCGTATCGCTTCGGCGGCGAGTGGGGCTACATCACCGACACCCCCGGCTCTGGCCTCCTCCAGCTCGGGGCGCGGTTCTACTGGCCGGAAGTGGGGAGGTTCATTCAGCAGGATCCGATCGGCGATGGGAGGAACTGGTATGCGTACGCGGAAGGCAACCCGCTGACCCGAGTCGATCCCTCCGGGCTGGATGAACGGGAGAGCGTATGGCACAACATAGGGGACTGGGCTACCTGGAAATGCGGACTGAAGGCCGCTTCGGACAGTGGCTTCTGGTGGGCCTCACTTAAGCAGTTTGCTATCTCTCAGATCCCGATTCTCCCCGAGAACATCGCCGAGAACTACGGCGTGAAGCAGGTCACTCACGGCTACGCTCGGGTGTACTACCACTTCACGGACAAGAGGTTCACTGCCTGGGGGGCCGAGTCGAAGCTTGTCCCCAAGTTAGCCAAGAAGGTGGCCCCGGTATTGACCATTCCGTTAGCCTTCTACGACTGGATGAAGGCCCTGGAAGACTCCTCGGAACTGCTCTACGGCTACTGGTAGGGGTCTGGTGCCGGTTCGATCCTACTGGCGTCTCTGGTGGCTGCTGCTTGCCTGTCAAGCGGGCCTCTGGGGGGCACTTACAAGGGTTCCTGGGCTTGCTTTCGTCGAGAGCACACTCTCCCGCTTGCCCGGCGCGGTATCGGTCGTTGGCACCGTGTGCTCCTTCGCTGCAACCTTGGGTTTCTGCTGGATTGTCATCTGGAGGATGGTCAAGACGAGGGCCCAGCAACAGCGGGCCATGTCTCTCTGGGTGGTGGGCCTCGCCGGTACCCCGTTCGCCAGCGACTACTACCTTCGTAGCCAGGCCAGCGGGGCCGATCCTGTTCTGATCTACGCATACGGCCTGCTCTGGGCCGTCACCTGGATCGTGGCCGGCACGGAGTTCTGGTCGGCGCAAACGGACTCTCAGGAGGACGAGGGGGCTACGGGATCCGGCAGAGGAGATGACTGACAGGTACTTGCCGGATACCTTCTTGGTTCCACTGGCCCGGCGGCTCCGCTGACACAGCAAGACCGAAGAGGGTCGCCGGAAGCATGCGGCGCCTGTGCCTATCCGAGGGGGAGAGCCGCGGAGACCGACCTTGAGTACGCTCTCAGACAGCGAGTTGCCCTAGGCGGAGCCGGATGGATGAGAGCGACGCTGAACGGGACGGTGAAGCGGTACATCTACGACGGGGATCGCGTGCTCGAACAGACCGATGACGCGGGAAATGTGGCGGCGAGGTACACCACGGAGAGCAGCAGCTTCTACCAGCCCCTGCTGCACATGTGGATCGCCTCCGGCGGGCTGAGCCGCTATCCCCTCTACGACGCCCAGGGAACGGTCCGGCGGTTGGCTGATGACAGCGAGGCGAAGACCGGCTGTCGGAGCGCGCACGCGGCCGCGAAGGGCGCGCTACGTGGGCCTGTGCCGACCGTTCGGCCGCCGGCTTGGTAAGTCCCTCGCCTCGCCGCTATTCGGGGCGTGTCGGAGCGCGTGGGCGGCCTGTTGGGTCACTACGAGTGAGTAGTCTGCCCCCGGCGCGCTCGACATGCAATCTCGCGGGAAGCGCCCGTTGGAAGCCCCATTCCATGCATGCTCGCTCGCGGGTGGTGGTCTGACCCGTCTCGGCCTCGACTCCTCCGAAAAGGTGCCGCCAGTTGGGCATTTCCGACGAAGAACGCCCCGCTAGGGGGCGGGCGCCGCCCGTCCGGCCTGCGCGCGGGCGAACGCCGCCGCCAGCCTCCCCACCGCCGCCTGCTTCGTGCGCGTGTCCGAGTGCAGGTAGCGCGCTGTGGTCTGCAGGTCAGCATGGCCGAGGAGTTCCTGGACGGTGCGGACGTCTGCGCCGCTGCGGATGAGGTGGGTGGCGAAGGTGTGGCGGAGGCGGTGGGGGGTGATGCCTGCGTGACCGAGGTCGGCTCTCTCCAGGACGCGGTCCAGCATGCGGCCCGCGACTCGCCCATGGAGTGGCCGGCCACCGACGCGGCTGACGAAGAGGTGGTTGCTGTCGGTCTGCGGCCGGCATGGCAGGTACTCGCGGATCGCTTCCAGGACCGCCGGCGTCAGTGGCACCACGCGCTGCTTCGCCCCCTTGCCACGGACCACCAGCTGCGCGTTTGCCAGGTCGAGGTCCTCCAGGGTGACGGCTGTGAGTTCGCTGCGCCGCAGCCCGGCGAACAGCAGCAGCGCGACCATCGCCCGGTGCCAAGGGGTGTGGGCGGCCTCTAGTAGCGTCCGCGCCTGTCCCTCGCTCAATGCCGTGGGGAGGGTCTTCGCCACCTTGGGCAGAGGCAGGCCTCGCGCCGGGTTGGTGGCGGCAGCGCCGGTGTCCTGCAGGAACCTGTAGAACGATGCCACCGCCGCGACCTTGCGCCTGACCGTGAGCGGCGCCTGGCCCTTCAGGCTGATGGCGAACTGCACCACCATCTCCCGCCGCACCTGATCGGGTCGCTTGGTTGACCGATGCCGCCGCGCCAGGAATCCGCGAAGCTCTCGTAGATCCCGCGCGTAGGCCTTCACCGTGTGGATCGAGTAGCCGCGGTAGGAGCTGAGGTAGTCGAGGAAGGCAGAGGCCGCCTCCGCGAAACCGAGCCGTCTGGGTGCTGCCATGCCGGGCCTCCTGGCGACATAACTCGCTCAGGTGGGCCGGGAAGTCCAGGGAATACTGAACCCATAATGCCAGTTATGGGCTCAATGCGCCCCTTGGCGGCAGCCCTCAACGGCCGCGGCCCTACCACTACCTCTGCTCCGAGCGCGGCCCTGAAGCCCACGTGGTGCGCCGCTTCCAGCCAATACTGGGCAGCAGGCGTGGAATGCCCCGGTTCTGTCCGGGATGTCGGCAGCAGATCCTGGCCTATGGTGGCGCCTGGGACGACATGGGGCGCAGCCCCTGCCCCGCGAACTTCCCCCCTCCCTGCCGCGTCTAATACGCGGGGACTAAGCGATGCTTCGCGTGCGCAAGAACGCCACCCTCTTCTGGCGCTGGTTCGGCTACTGGCGCAGGCGGTACATATGGCTGCGCCTGGCGATTCTGCTGGTGATCTTCGCGCCCACGATCTATGAGGTAAAGCGGCCGCTGATCCGCCAGCTGGTAGTATACGCGGTCACGGCCATTGATAACGCGCGGTGGCCGACACCGTTCTACAAGGCGCAGCTGCTCCGAGCGCGGGAGACGAAGGCGCTGCAGCGCTCCCTGCTCGCCCGCTTCGACACCGACCGCGATGGCCGGCTCGAGGCGACGGAGTCGCGGCGGCTGAGGGAAGCCACTGGGCTATCCGCGAAGGACGTGACAGAGAGCGTGCTACGCGCCGACTATGATCACCTGCTCGCCGCCGCGCAGGAGCTTCACGTGGCTACCCGTTTCAGCACGCCGCGCGAGATGCGTAGCTGGGCGCACCAGACCGCGCAGACCGAGGAGACGCGATGGCACGACCAGCAGTGGGCCGAGGTGGAGCGGGAGTTGCGGCTGCCTCGTCCGCGAGCCAGGGACTATCTGCGCTGGACCACGTGGGCCAGGGGGATCGGATGGTTCCGCGGCCGCATCGGCGAGCTTCTCGACACGTTGGTCCCGCCGATCTTCGCGGGCGTGAGTCATGCCTGGATGTCCGGCTACTACACCGATCAGCCGCCGGTCTGGCGTACCTGGAAAGGATATGTCGGCTGGGGCATCGTCCTCGCCTTGGTTGTCATCTCCGTGCGAAGCTTCGCGAGGCGACAGGAGCTTGAGCGCCGATTCCAGGAAGACCCCGTCTTCGCCGAAGCCCCCTGCCCGATCTGCGGCCGGCCGACTCACGACTTCGGCGCACTACGCGAGTTCCGGCCGGCGCGCGCCCTTGGCTTAGGAGCTGTCGTCGGCCTGGCCGCGTCTGCTGTAAGTGCGCTCGGCCTGCACGGGCACTCGGAGCCGACAGGCCTGGCGATGTGGAGCGTTCCGCTGGCGCTCGCCGTCGTTGCCGCGGTGTTGCGCTACCTCCTCTGGCCGCGCGAAGTGCACGCCTGTCACAGGCGACCGCGGCTGCATGTGATCGCGTTCGCGGGGTCGGTGGTCGTGGTGGTGGCCCCATTGGCTACGTTAGCGGCGCTGTGGATGGGGGCGTTGCGGTAGCAGGGCAAGGCCGATCTGCATTCATCGGCGCCTGGGGGTGGCTGCAGATGCTGGATCGCTCCCGCCCTGTCATCCTGAGCCGAGCGGCGGCACCAATGCGGACTCGTTGAGGCAATGGGGCAGGTGTTCTCGCCCACGCCATGATGGCTGGCGACGGGCGGCCGGTCGGGAAGCCGCGGCCCTACCTCCACCTCGCTGCCGAGCGCGGCCCTGAAGCCAGCAGGGCGCGCCGTTTCGGGCCCTTGCGGCAGAAGACGCGAGAGCTGGGCATTGCGGCCCAGACACCGGCCGAGGTCGAGCGAGAACGCCTTGTGTGGAGCCGCGTGGCGCGCCAGCCTCGCGCTGTCGGTCCGGCTCAGCACTCACCGGGTTCAGTGGTGCGCTTGGTCAGCACTGCTCGGGGCTGACTGCTACATCCCGTCCCAGTCTCCGGCGATCGGCAGCCAGGTGCTGGGCGCGGGGCCGTAGCGGAAGGTCAGGTTGGCGGGGCCGGCGTTGTTGCTGTTCCGCAGGTAGAACGTCCCGGTCGTCGGGTTGTAGAGCCCGACCGTGTCAACGCCGTCCTGGTCCCAGTCGCCCGCCATCGGCTTCCAGCTGCTCGCCGCCGGGCCGAAGCGGAAGGTCAGGTTGGCCGCGCCTGCGCCATTGGCGTTGCGCAGATAGAACGTACCGGTAGAGGGGGCGTAGAGGCCTATGGTCTCGACGCCGTCCCAATCCCAGTCACCAACGATGGGAAGCCAGTTCGCGCCGACCGGGCCGAACCGGAAGGTGACATCAGCCGACCCGGCGTTGTTGGAGTTTCGCAGGTAGAAGGTTCCGCTGGCCTGGCTGTAGAGGCCGATGCTCTCCGGCCCATCTCCATCCCAGTCACCTACGATAGGAAGCCAGGTGCTGGAGGCGGGGCCGAAGCGGAAGGTGAGATCGGCCGGCCCGCTTGAGTTCGCGTTTCTGAGGTAGAAGGTGCCCGTTCCCGCGTTGTACAGACCGATGCTGTCGTCGCTGTCCCCATCCCAGTCGCCGGAGATGGGAGTCCAGGTGCTGGGGGCGGGGCCGAAGCGGAACGTCGAGTCGGCCGGGCCGGCAGTGTTGGCGTTCCGCAGGTACAAGTTGCCCGCGGACGGATTGTACAGCCCGACGGTGCGCACGCCGGCGCGCAGCCCCAGGCTATGGCCAGAACCCGCGGCCACGGCGACGAAGCCGCTGTTGGGCACCGGCACGTCGCATTCGCCGGCGGCGTTCCAGCCCCAGGCCACGATGGAGCCGTCTGCCTTCATCCCCAGGCTGTGGTATTGGCCCCCGGCCACGCCGATGAAGCCACTGTTGGGCGCTGGCACGTCGCACTGGCCGAGGTAGTTGTCACCCCAGGCGACGATGGAGCCGTCGCCCTTGAGCCCGAGGCTGTGGTCGCCACCTCCGGCCACCGCGACGAAGCCGCCGTTGGGCGCGGGCACGTCGCACTGGCCGAAGGAGTTGTCCCCCCAGGCGACGATGGAGCCGTCACCCTTTAGCCCCAGGCTGTGGTCGTATCCGGCCGCCACGGCCACAAAGTTGCTGTTGGGGGAGGGGACCGGCGACATGCTTCCCCAGGCGACGATGGAGCCGTCCGCCTTCAGGCCCAGGCTGTGATCCGCTCCTGCAGCTACGCTGACGAAGCCGCTGTTGGGCAACGGCAGGCTCCCGTTCATCCAGCCCCAGGCGACGATGGAGCCGTCGCCCTTCAGCCCCAGGCTGTAGCCCCAACCTGCGGCCACGGCGACGAAGCCGCTGTTGGGCGCCGGCACGTCGCACTGGCCGTACTCGTTCAGGCCCCAGGCGACGACCGAGCCGTCGCCCTTCAGCCCCAGGCTATGGTTGACAGCCGCGGCCACGGCCACGAAGCCGCTGTTGGGCGCCGGCACGTCGCAATAGAGGCCGTAACCCCACGCGACCGCCTTCTCGGCACGAGCCGTACCCAGGCTCAGGCGGGCCGACAGCACCAGGACTACACCCAGCACTACTCTTGCTCGCATTCCCTGACCTCCTAGCGATGCTGTGCTCATGAGGCGCAGAGCGCCCCCAGCCTCCGGACAACGGGCGTGCCGGCCCCCTCCAGACCTAGCGGCCGGTGCGAGTCAGTAGGAGCAGGAAACCCACAGAACGCTTGGCGGCTTGGTTCGGCGGCAAGGCGCGGAGTTCCTCTCATCCGCGCTGGTCAAGGAGGAGCAGCGCCCACTCCGTCGAAGTCCTAAGACGACGGCCCCTGGGCATCCCCGGGACTCGGGCTTCCCCCTCAGCCCTGGTCCCCCGTCCGGGGGTCTGTCGCGTCTGGGCGAGGCCGCCGCGGTCCTACCACCACCTCGCTCCCGAGCGCGGCCCTGAAGCCGCCCTGGCGCGCCGTGTGGGCCGCACGGAGGCAGGAGGCCGCGCACACTCCCGGGGGCGGGACAGGAAGGAGAGTCGCTGCTGAAGCGCGGCCGCGTCCGCGGACCGCGTCGCCATCACGCTCCCGGAAGGAGGCGCGCAGCCGCAGAGGTGGGGGCCGGCATCTGTGGGTCGCCCGGGGGGTACCTCTCCTCGTGAGCCGCTCTCGCCAGGGCGGCCGCCTTCTCGGGGGAGTCCACGTCCAGCTCGGCCAGCAGCACGGCCTCTTCCTCGCCCGGCAACGCCACCGACTGCCAGAGCTCGCCGCCGGAGCCGCGCTTGTCCAGCAACATCAGCCAGTCGAGCACACGCCGGTGCGCGCTGCAGAGGCACTCCACCCCCTCGAAGAGCACCTCCATGTCAGTGAGGCCGGCGCACCAGGCCTCGGGGTTGGGGCCGCGCTCGCGCATGCCCGACCGGACGTCCGGGAAGCCGGCCAGCGCGAGCTCCAGCCACGTCGAGCTCTCCCTCCAGCGACCGTGATCAGCCTCCCAGTGCTCCCGCAGGAAAGTGGCCAGCTCCACCCGGAGGGGCGCCATCACGCGGGCGAGGTGAGGATGCCGCAGGTCTGGTTCGCGGTCCTTCGGGAAGGTACTGCAGTAGGCAGTGAAGGCGGCGAGCAGGGGACGGGCAGAGGGCAGCATCCTGCCGGGTCGCGCCCACCCTTCGGCGAGAAAGGGGAAGAGGTCCGCTTCCTTCAGCGGCAGCCGGTACGGCCGCTCCAGACGCGCCACCGCCGCCTCCAAGCGCGTCAATCGGTTCAGGCGGGCCTGCCGGGTGTCCTTCAGCCTGATCCTCATGCGCCTACCGCCGCCCGCACCGCTGCCTCCAGTTCAGCCAGCCGCCGATCCAGTTGCTCATCCTCCTCCAGCCGCTGGCCCAGCTCGATCAGCGCGCTGACCTTCTGGAGGTGGGGTAGGATCTGCGACAGGGGCAGGCCCTCCAGCTCGCGGCTCTCGATGGCGCGCAGCACCCGCAGCAGAATCTGCCGGCCCACGGTGCGCGCCGCTCTCGTTTCTTCCCGGCGCAGTTGTCGCTGGCGCTCGTTCTCCTCGATCTCCGCCTGCTGGGCCGCCAGCGCGGTCTCGAAGGCTCTCTCCTGTGCCGCCTCGGCAAGATGGTCGTCGTAGGCTTGGGCGCGCCGGGGCCAGGAGAAGCGCGAGCTCCAGCGCTTCCAGCAGCGCACGATGGAGCGCAGGTACACCTCCGGCCGGGGATGGGTGAGGTAGCGGCGCTGGTGGTGACTGCGGGGTGACTTGCTGGCGACCGCGGCGGCCGCCACCCGGGCGATGCCGCGATCTGGCCCAGCGTCCCGGTAGAGGCAGAAGGCGGCGTACTGAGCGGCACCCTCCCCGGGCTGCTTGTACCACACGGGCCTGTCAGCCATCACATCCTCGCCGCTTCCCTCCTCGCGAATGCCTCCCACCGCGCCAGGATCACGTCGCAGTACCTGGCATCCAGGTCGAAACCATAGCAGGCCCGGCCGGTGCGTTCAGCCGCGATGATGGCGGTGCCCGAGCCTAGGAAGGGGTCCACCACCAGCTGGCCCAACTCGGTGGCGTTCTGGATGCTGCGCTCGATCAGGGCGAGGGGCTTCATGGTGGGGTGCAGATCGTTGACCACCGGCTTGTCGTGCTCCCACACCGTGCGCTCGTTGGTGGGGCCGTGCCAGCGGGGCGCCTGTCCTCTCTTGTGGGCGTAGAAGCAGGGCTCATACCAGTGCTTGTACTGGGCGAAGAGCGCCCCGGCGCCGTTGTTCTTCACCCACACCAGGAGATTGCGCTCCTGCCAGCCGCACTCGGCCATACAGTCCAGCACCTCGCGCAGGCGCGTGCTGGCGAACCAGAGATAGAGTGGAGCCTTCTCATCCGAGTGCTGGTGGGCGAGGCCCAGGCTGCCACTCAGCAGCACTCGATACTCATCCGTGGTGAGGTCATCCCAGTAGGCGTCGCCTTCTTGACCCTCCACACCGCGGCGTCTCGCCCCAATGCGTTCCTCCTGCGCTGCTCTTCCGCCGAGGTAGTTGATGGCATAGGGCGGGTCGGTGATGATGGCCTGCGCCACCTCTCCCTGCATGAGACGCTGCCAGTTCGCGGGGTCGGTCGCATCGCCGCAGAGCAAGCGGTGCCGACCGAGCTGCCACAGCTCTCCGGGCTGCACGCGCGTGGGTCCGCCTGAGGCGGACTCCGCCTCCGCCATCGCCTGCTCGGCGTCGAAGGTCTCCTCTCTGCCCTGGGCCTCGGCCATATCCAGTCTGGCGATCAGGCTGCCCAGGTCGTCGTCACTGAAGCCGCTGGAGGCCAGCTCGCCGGCTCCTTCCAGCCGCTGCAGCAGCCCGGCCAGCGAGGGCTCATCCCAGGTGGCGATCTCGGCGGTGCGGTTGTCAGCCAGGGCGAAGGCCAACGCGGTGACCTCGTCATCATCGGCGAAGATCACCGGCACCTCGGTCAGCCCCATGCGCTGGGCGGCCTTCCATCTGGTGTTGCCCGCCTCGATCAGGCCGGTGCGGCGGTTGACGACGATGGGGACGCGGAAGCCGAAGCGCGCGATGGAGCGCATCACCGGCTCGACCGCGGGCTCGTTGAGGCGGGGGTTCTCGGGGTTCAGGTGCACGGACTCCAAAGGTACCCACTGGATCTGGCACTTCTCGATGATGCTCGCGGCACTGCACTGGGGCCCGAGTGCGCTCGCGGTGCTGCCTGCAGTCTGCATTCCCTGATCCATGACGCTCCCACTTCCTCCCTCGGCCGCAGGCGCGGCCGATCGCGAGTGCGCACCCCAAAAGGACAAGCCGGCCCCTGGGTCCAGACTCGAGGGAGCGACCCTCTATCTCGACTCAGACGCCGGCTGATATCCGCCAGCTCTTCACCCCAAACCCACAGGGCCAGGGGCCTGGTTTCACAGGTATTCTACCACATCAAGCGGCTGCAGACTAGCCGACCGGACGGATCGTGTAGCCGCCAGCGTATCGTATCGCATGCATGACTTCATAGCACGCTGCCACGGCGGCGCGGCTCTGCGTCGCCCCTCTCCCAAGTAGTGGGTCAGTTCGGGAGCGGGGGAGGCAGTGTGAGGTGCGAAGCGGCGTAGAAGGCACTGGCGCGCAGGAGTTTTCTGGCTCGGCTACACTCAGCGGCGCCGGCGAATCCGGAACAGGATCGTGCTAGCCGCGCCTGGTGGACGCGGAGGGACGGGCAAGAGCAGCGCCTTCGGCCTCCAGTCGGATCGCCACCTTACACCCCTTGCACCGGGGCCCCCTGAACACCTGAGGGCCATCGGACGAGCACACCACGACCATCCAGCTCGCCGAGTTGCAGGCGCGGGCTTTGCACCGCAGCGCCACCATACCTGGCTGTAGCTCCACGGTGGGAAATGTCTTGTCGTGGCCGGCCTGCCCGGCATCTGCCCTCTTCGGGGGCCCAGGAAACGCGGTGTCGGTCTCGCGTTGGCGCTGCCACCCGTGCTCCCGGGCTTCTTCCAGGAACCAAGGGCGGAGCGGCATATCATCCGTTTTGGTACGCCAGCTTTGTTCGTCAGGACGTCCGCGCCACAGCCACGACCCATAGCGCGCGAGTGCACTGCGGACAAGCTCGGGGCGGGTCCTGCTGTCACGGGGCTGCGGCCTCTCCGATGCAAGGTACGCCTGCAGCGCCTCCAGTGTTCTCACCTTCCGCCACGACCGCGGGTCTCTGAGGCGCTCTAGCTGCTGGTCCACTTCCCTTTGCAGTTCGGAGAGGAGGTCGCGGACAAGGTGGCTGTTGCGAATGGCGCGGTAGTACTCGTCTTTCAGGTTGTCCCCTCTCGTCTTCTTCTTGCCGGAGCCAAAGGGGTCGTGGGGGTGGGTACGGTTCCACTCCGCGGCGAGGAAGTCCCAGGGCATTGCAGGGCGACCGTGGTGTCCGGGTTTGAGGTCGGCATTCAGCATGAGTTGCTCGAACGGGATGATGCGCTCGACCACGAACCAAGCGAGTTCGAGGTTCCGGGCGCGTGCCTTCTCGCGCACGAAGGGGCGGCCGCTGCGTTTCGGCATCTTGACCTTCAGCATCCTCCGGAGCTTCGCGGGGTCAGCGGACGCGAGCCGCTTCACGTTTTCCTCAAGTGCCGCTGTACCCCGCTCCACAAACAGCTTGGCCGCTTCGTAGAAGACCCGGAAGAGGGCTTCGCGGTGAGACTGGCGTGTCGGGTCGTATGGCGAATGGGTCCGATCGAAGTCCAGCTCGAATTGCTGCCGCTGCTCCGCGCTTGGCTGCCATGAGAAGCCGCGCTCGGCAATGGTCTGCCGGTCAACGGCCGACCAGACTTGCTTGAAGACCTCATGGTAGGCGTCCCGGATTTCCTGGTCGCGCTTTCCTGCCACGTCTGGCCTCGAGTTGCGACAGTTGTCGTAAGAGGCAGCATACCACGAACGTGGGAGAATGAGAACAGACGACGTGAGAGGAGGCGGTGTGTGATGTTGGTTTGCGAGACGGTGTCAGCAGTGGAGGCCGCGGGGCTGCTGGGCGTTGGCCGCTCCGCGCTCTACGCGGCGCTCAAACAGGGGCGGGTGCCCGCGCTGAAGGTCGGGAGAAAGCCCCGCTACAGAATCCCGCGGAGGGTTATCGAGCGGCTGCTCGACAACCCGCAGGAGTTCGCGAAGGGGCGCAAGCGATCTCAGCCTTCACAGCGGCGCTGTCGCGGAGCCGTTGATCCGCAGACGCAGCCTCTGCGAGGCGGCCTGAGCAGACGGGAGTGGCGGCGCAGACCGCACGCCGCCTAGGCTTCGGTAACTGACGCACCCGGTGCGCCGGCGGGCAATCTCGACGCCAGATGCAAGGCCAGAGGCCGGAGTGGAGGTAGTGGTGTCGCTGGAGATCAAGCAGGTAGGAGTTGGGCAGTTCAGCACCACGGTGGATGACGCTGACGCCCTGCACGTGGGCGCGTACCTTCGTCGCGTCCGGCTGCTCAGGGGGCCGGGGCCCAACGGCTACTATCGGCGGAGACGGCGGGAGGCGGCACTGGCCGAGAAGCGGGCCAGGCGAGCGGCACAGAGGCGCGGCGAGATCAGTCGGCATCGGCCATGAGCTAAGTCGAGAGCAGCAGCAAAGTGATGCGGAGGCGTCGGGACTTGGACCCGGCGCCTCTGCCATTGGGGGAGATGATGAACGAGGGAATCAGGCAGAGCCCTGTCGGCATCGCACGGCTAACAACCGAGAAGCGTAGGCCTACCGCCGCCGAGACCGTGCGCCGGTTCTGTCTAGACTGCCTCGGAGCCACCAGCGGGCGCGGGGCCTTCGACTGCGGCTCAACCATCTGTCCGCTGCGGTCCTGCAGCCCATTCCTGGGCAAGGCCATGCCGGAGAGCTCCCGGGCGCCGACCCCCTTCGCCGAACCGATGCCGGTGCCCAAGCGCCGGCCGAGCCGCAAGCTCATCGAGGCCCAATGCCGCCAGTGCCAGCCCGAGGACCGAGATGACTGCGAGGCAGAGGGCTGCGGCTTGTACCCCTATCGCCCGTGGCCGGGGCCGGGACATGCTGAGAGGCGCAGAGTCTCACCGGCGCAGGCGGCGGCCCTCGCCAGGGCCCGCCAGAAGGCTGCGCAGAAGGCGAGTACACCCGTGGGAGACGCGCTCGATGCCTGAGCCGAGGTCCCGTAGCCTCGGTTGTCGGGGGAGGCGAAACAGGGCTTCTGCCCACGGGGAGGGTACGCCGGCCGGGGTGCGCGTCGCCCCGAAGAAGCCTGTTCCAGCTCCTTCTGCCGCAAGGGTGGCAAGGTCTCGGCGGAATAGCGCCACTTCCCGCCAACCCGAGGCGATACTGGCTGGACTTCCGGCGCACGTTATGGATGAATTGGTCAGCGATCTGGCCGAAGCGGTGGTCGCCGTGCTGCTGAGCCAGGCGGCTACCGAGGCGGACGAAGGTGACGATGAGAGCGGCGGTCTATAGCCGGTACAGCTCCGATCTCCAACGGCCTGCGTCGATAGACGACCAGGTGCGCCAGTGTCGCGCCGAGATCGCGCGCCGGGGCTGGCAGGAGGTGGCTGCTTACTCGGACAGCGAGTTGGCAGGCACGATAGCACAGAGGCGGCCCGACTACCAGCGGCTGCTCACGGCGGCGAAGGCAAGGGAGTTCGATGTGGTGGTTGTCGACGAGCTCTCCCGCCTGACCCGTGACCCGGAGGAACTCGCGCGCCTGCGGAAGCTCATGCGGCACTGGCAGGTGGAGCTGGTCGCGTTGGCCGACGGACTCGATACCATTGCCGCTCCCGGTGCTGCCAGCACGATCATTGCGATCAAAGGTCTGACCAACGAGATGGAGTTGGAGGCGAACGCCCACCGAAGCCGACGAGGCCTGGCGGGACGGGTGCTGGCCGGTCACCATGCTGGTGGCCTCGTGTATGGCTACCGGACGCGGCCGGTGCACGCGGACCAACCCGGAGACCCACCGGGGACAGGCCGAGTGTTCGGGTACGAGTTTGTGTTCCAGGAGGAAGAGGCCGAGATCATCCGACGGGTGTTCCGGCTCTATGTCGAAGGTATGAGCGGACGCCAGATCGCCGCCCTGCTCAACGCCGAGGGCATCCCGCCCCCAGGAGCGCGGTGGAAGAACCGGCTCGGATGCCGTCGGACCTGGTCGAACTCAGCCATCGACGGCGACCGCCGCAAAGGGACCGGCCTGCTCAACCAGGAGAAGTACATCGGACGGCATCTCTGGAACCGCAGCGCCTGGCCCAAAGATCCGGAGCAGGACGGCAAGCAAGTCCGGCGAGAGCGGCCGCCGGAGGAATGGGTGGTGTCCACTGTCCCCCTGCCTCCAATCGTCCTCCAGGAGCTATGGGAGGCGGCGAAAGCACGCCAGCGGCAGCGGTCGCGAGGAGGGCCGCAGTCGGCCGCCCACTGGCGCGACCGCCGACTGTTGAGCGGCTTGCTGGTATGTTCCCAGTGTGGAGGGAACTACGTCCTGCGGGGAGCGAACACCTACTGCTGCGCCACCCGGCAGAACCGGGGCAGAGTGGTCTGCGACTGCATGGTCACCGTCAATGCCGCCGCAGCCGAACAGGCGGTGCTGGATGAACTACAGCCCCTCTTCTGCAACGAAGCCTTCTTGGATCAACTCGTTCAGCGTGTGCAGCAGCGGTGGCATGGGGCACGCGCCACTCAGCTCCGGCACAAAGCATCGCTCCAGGCTCTCCGGGAACAGCTTGCCCGGATTGAGGCCGAGATCCAGAACCTAGTGAGGGCGATAGGCAAGGGCCTTCTGGTAGAGGACCTGGAAGACGAGATGCGTGCCGCGGAGGCGAGACGCGACCGCCTGCGCCATGAGGTCGCGGCAGCGGAAGGAATTGGTCCGCCCGATGGGCTCAACGTGCTGCCCGAGACCGTGCGCCGCCTCGTGTCGGACTTGCCTCGGATGCTGGCAGGCGGACAGCTGGAGCAGGTGAAGCGCGCGCTGACGCGGCTGGTGGGGAAGATCGAGGTCAGCGGAGAGGACCGGCCGGGGCGCAAGCGACCGGGGGCGGTGCTAACGCTGCGAGGCAACCTCGAGGCCGTGCTAGAGCTCGCACGCGAGAAAGTCAAGGGTTGTGGTAGCCCCGGCGGGATTCGAACCCGCGATCTCATGGCTGAGAACCATGCATCCTAGGCCGCTAGACGACGGGGCCGCGACAGCGGGCGGGCAAGGCCCACCCCGCAGGTCTGGTTGCGGGGCTAGGACTCGAACCTAGAACTTCCTGAGCCAGAGTCAGGCGTGCTGCCAGTTGCACCACCCCGCATTACGACCGGGGTGAGTGTAGCAGAGGCCGCGAGGGGATGTCAACGGCGGCAAGGCGAGGGGAAACAGGGCGAGCCCTGCAGAAAACGGCATCATCGGCCTCGGCTCTGTGGCGACCGCAGGCCCCGGTCCGACGCACGGGCCTGCCGATGCTACTTCGCGAAGGGGCTTCGCTACGTAGCACAAGCGGTGAGAGCGCCGGCCTCTCGGCGTTCGTGGGCATTCCGGGTCAGAGGTCCGTCAGCTCCATGTACCTACGCCGCCTGGAACTCCGTGACTTCCGCAACTGGCGGGAGGTGGACATTTCGCTGCTACCCGGCATAGTGCTCTTCCACGGCCCGAACGGGGCGGGGAAGACGAACCTGCTGGAGGCGATCTGTGTGGCCGCGTTGGGAGAGTCGCCCCGCGCGCGGGAAACGCAGGAGATGGTCCGTCGAGGGAAGGACTATGCGTTTGCCCGCGCGGAGCTTCAGGAAGCGGACCGGAGCGTGAGGCTCGAGGTGGGCCTGGCGCGCACCGGCCAGCGGCAGTTCAAGGTCAATGGGGTGCGGAAGCGCCGGGCGGACCTCATCGGGCTGGCGCCGGCGGTCTACTTCTCTGCCGACGACATCGTCGTAGTGAAGGGTGAGCCAGGCGCACGTCGGCAGATGCTGGACGCAGAGCTGGCCGCGATCAGCCAGCCCTACTACTTCCATCTGCTTCGCTACCGGCGGTCGCTCGAGCAGCGCAACCGGCTGCTGAAGGAGATTCGGGCCGGGCGACAGTCGGCGGAAGCGCTGGGCCCGTGGGACCGGGCGGCCGCGCGGTACGGAGCCCACGTGATAGTGGGACGCGGGGGGTTCATCGCCGCTCTGGCGCCGGAAGCGGCCCGGGCGCATGACCTGCTCACCAGCCGCGAGACCGGCTTGGTGATCGAGTATCGTCCCTCCGTTGGTTTCCCGAATGGACAAAGCATAGACGGCAGTGAGGAGGACAAACTGCTGATGGCGGACAACATATCCATTCGGTTGGAGTCGGCGCTGCGCGCGGAGCGCGACACCGACATTGCCCGCGGTGTGACGGGCTCGGGACCGCACAGAGACGATGTCGAACTGCTGCTCGGGGGTGAGCCAGTCAGGTGGTTCGGTTCCCAGGGGCAGCAGCGCATCTGCGCGGTCGCGATCCGGCTGGGGGTGGCGGCGGTGGTGCGGCGAGTCGTAGGTGAGAGTCCGTTGCTCTTGCTTGATGATGTGCTCTCCGAACTTGACGCGCACCATCGGGCCGGAGTGCTCTCAGCTTGCCGGGAAGCCGAACAGGTGGCGATCACGTGCTGTGATCCGTCCGATGTGCCGCAGGCGGTGCAGGCGCACGCGGCCAGCTTCGGGGTCTGCGATGGACAGCTCATCTGAGCCAGGGGTGCGCCAGCGAGGGCAGGCGTCTTTGGGGCGTCTGCTCGATGGCGTGCTGGCGAACATGGACATGGGGGCGCGGTTTCGCGAGCACCTGGCGCTGCTAGCCTGGCCGCAGATCGCCGGCGGGGTGGTGAGCGCGCATGCGCGGGCGGAGGCGGTGCGCGATGGCGTGCTGATCGTGGCGGCGGATACCTCGGCCTGGGCTCAGGAACTCCAGATGCGCCGCCAGCAGTTGCTGTCGAGGGTGGCGGCGCAGGTGGGGGAGGGCGTGATCCGCGATATCCACTTCCAGACGGGCAGCCGGCGCCGGGGGCCGAGAGCAAAGGCGCCCCAACCGCGGCCAGTCGAGATGAAGCTGTCGGGGCGGCAGCAGAGGCTGGTGGCCGAGGCGGCCGGGCGCATCGAGGACCCGGAACTGCGCGCCCGGGCAGAGCGAGCGTTCAGTGCGCTGCTCCGGATGTCGGAATGGCGCAAGGCGACGGGGTGGCGACGATGTGCCCGGTGCGGCCAATGGCAGCGGGTCGGCCGACGCTGGTGTGCGTCCTGCGCCCATGCCGGCCAGCGGCGGAGAAGAAGGTGGATGTGACGCAAGTGCGGCGCGTCCTGATGCTGTCCTGGGAGTTCCCGCCGCGCATCATCGGGGGAATCGCCAGGCACGTGGACGAGCTGTCGCGAGCGCTTGCGCGCAAGGGAGTCGAGGTGGATGTGCTCACCGCCCATCACCCCGGAGCGCCCAGCGCGGAGGTGCTGCCAGAGGGCGGCGGTCGAGTGCGGGTGATGCGCGCCGCGCCTGCCCCAGTCCACCCCCTCGATTTCATCTCCGACATCCACCAGCTCAACTTCGGTCTGCTCGAGCGGCTGCTGAGCGAGCGTGAGACCGGATATGACCTGGTGCACGGGCATGACTGGCTGGTGGCCTTCGCCTGCCGCACGCTCAAGCATGGTCGAGGGATCCCGCTGGTGGCGACCATCCACGCCACCGAGGCCGGGCGCAATCAGGGGATCAGCAGCCCGGTCCAGAGCTACATCCATTCGCTGGAATGGCTGCTGACCTACGACGCGTGGCGGGTGATCTGTTGCTCGCAGGGCATGGCGGGCGAGGTGATGACTGGGCTGCAGACACCGGCGGACAAGGTGCGAGTCGTGCCGAATGGCGTGGACCCGAAGCGGGTGGAGTGCCGCGACTCGGCCGCGCAACTGGCCGCGTTCCGCCGCCGGTGGGCAGCGCCCCAAGAGAGGATTGTCTTCTTCGTGGGCCGGCTGGTGCGGGAGAAGGGCGCCGAGATACTGATCGAGGCCCTGCCTGAGGTGGTGGCCGCGCACCCGGAGGCCAAGTTCGTGATCGCCGGTGGCGGCTACAGCGACCATCTTCGGGCGCGGGCGGGCGCCCTGGGGCTGGGGCACAAGGTGGTCTTCACCGGCTTCCTGCCCGAGGAGGACCTGCCGCGGCTCTACGCGATCGCGGAGGTGGCGGCCTTCCCCAGCCTGTACGAGCCTTTCGGCATCGTGGCGCTGGAGGCGATGGCGGCGGGAGTGCCGGTGGTAACCTCCGACATCGGGGGTTTCCGCGAGGTGGTGCGCCCCGGCGAGACCGGCCTACATACCTGGGCCAACAATCCGCACTCGCTGGCCTGGGGCATCACCCGGGTGCTCTCCGACCCCGCACTGGCGGCAAGGCTGCGCCGGGCCGGCAGGCGCGAGGTTGGGCGGCGCTACCAGTGGGATGGGATCGCGACGGAGACGCTGGTGATCTATGACGAGGTGCTGAGCAACGCGCCCGAGGCGGCCGAGCGCCGCGAGGCCACCGCGGCAGGGCCAGCGGTCAGGCCGCGCTACCTCACATCGGAACACGTTGCCGATCGGAGCTAGGGGGGAAGAGATGATACAAGCGGTCGTGATGGCAGGCGGAGAAGGGACCAGGTTGAGGCCTCTCACCTGCAACCTGCCCAAGCCCATGGCGCCGGTGGCAAACCGGCCGATCATGGCCCATATCATGACGCTGCTGTCGCGGCTAGGGGTGACAGAAGTCTTCGCCACGCTGCACTACCTCGCGGACGAGGTGGAGAGCTACTTCGGGGATGGCTCCGAGTATGGCGTGCGGCTGGAGTACGCGGTGGAGGATGTGCCGCTGGGCACGGCCGGGAGCGTGCGACGGCTGATGAACCGGCTGGGGGGCACGTTCCTCGTGATCAGCGGGGACGCGTTGACGGACTTCGATCTCCACCCGGCGATCGAGTTCCACCGCCAGCAGGGCGCGGCGGCCACGCTGGTGCTGGCTCACGTGCCCAACCCGCTCGAGTTCGGGGTGGTGATCGCGGACGACGAAGGCAACGTGCGTCGTTTCCTGGAGAAGCCGAGCGCGGGGGAGGTCTTCTCGGACACCATCAACACCGGCATCTACCTGCTGGAGCCCAGGGTGCTGGAGCGGGTCAAGCCCGAGCAGCCCTGCGATTTCAGTGGGGACCTGTTCCCGGCCCTGCTGGCTGATGGGGAGCGCGTCTGCGGCTACGTCGCGAGCGGCTACTGGACCGATGTGGGCAACCTCGAGCAGTATCGCGCGGCCAATCAGGACTGCCTGGTAGGCGCGGTGGCGGTTGACCTGGCCGGAGAGAGAGTGGCCGAAGGGGTCTGGCTGGGCACGGGCACCCGGGTGCATCCGAGCGCGCGGCTGGACCCGCCGGTTCTCATCGGCCACGGATGCAGCATCGCGGAGGGGGCCCAGATCGGCCCGCATTCGATCATCGGCGATAACTGCGTGGTGGAGTCGGGAGTGGTGGTGGACCACGCGGTGATCTGGAGCGGCGTGTACCTCGGGGCCGGGGCCAGGGTGAACGCGGCTACCGTCTGCCGCAACGTGGTAGCCAAGCGACACGTAACGATCAGCGAGGGGGCGGTGGTGGGGGACCGGTGCGTGCTGGAGGAGGGCACGCTGGTCATGCCCCACATCCGCATCTGGCCCGACAAGGTGACCGAGCGGGGCTCCAAGGTCACGATGAGCCTGATCTGGGGCACGAAATGGCCGGGCACGCTCTTCGGCCCCAGCGGGGTGAGCGGGCTGGCGAATGTGGAGATTACGCCGGAGTTCGCGGCCGGCCTGGGGGCGGCCTTCGGCGCCTACCTGGAGGCCGGAGCACAGGTGATCGTGAGCCGTGATTCGCACCACGTCTCCCGCATGATCAAGCGGGCGATGATCGCGGGGCTGATGTCGGTGGGTGCGAACGTGCTGGACCTGCGCACCATGCCTGGCGCCGTGTCCCGGCACATGGCCAACATCTCCGGGGCGGCGGGGGGACTGCACGTCTCGGTCTCGCACTCCGACCCGGCGCAGACCCTGATCGAGTTCTTCGACGGCAGGGGGAAGAACCTCGACCGGGCGGCCGACCGCAGGATCGAGAGCATCTTCTTCCGCGAGGACTTCCGCCGGGCGCCGCGGGACGCGGTGGGGAGCCTGGAGTTCCTGGGTCGCACAATCGAGTACTACACCGAGGATTTCCTGAACTTCCTGGACGCGGACGCCATCGGCTCCCCGAAGCTGGTGATTGACTACGCCTATGGTCCGCTCTGCCTTCTCATGCCGGTGGTGCTGGGCCGGCTGGGGTGCGAGTCCACCTCGCTCAACGCCTTCGTGGATCCGACGCGCTCGCACGAGGCCTGGCTGAGGCGGGCCGAGCGCGTGGCCGCGCTGGGGGAGGTGGTGCGGGCGCTGCGGGCCGACCTCGGGGTGCTGATGAGCGGCCACGGCGAGCGCTTCGCGGCCACCGATGAAGCGGGGGAGCCGGTGATGGGGGATGACCTGCTGCTCTGCTTCCTCGATCTGGTGCTCCAGCAGAGCGGCCCGGGGGCGCGCATCGCCGTGCCCTTCAGCGCCACCTCCGGAGTGGAGGAGGTGTGCGAGCGTCATCAGGCCACCGCCGTCCGCACCAAGGCCGACCCCGGCTCTCTCATGGAGACGGCGGGAAGCGATCCCGACTTGGTCTTCGCGGGGGACGTGGACGGTGGGTTCATCTTCCCCCGCTTCCTGCCCGCCTTCGACGCCATGATGGCCTTGGGCAAGCTGCTGGAGCTGCTTGCGGTCACGGACCAGAAGCTGGGCGAGCTCTGCCGGCGGCTGCCAAAGCACTACCGCTCAGAGCTCGACGTGGCTTGCCCCTGGGAGCAGAAGGGAATGGTGATGCGGCGGCTGCACGAAGAGACGCAGCACGAGAATCTCGGGGTCGAGCAGCTCGACGGCCTCAAGATCCTCCTGCCCGAAGGCTGGGCCCTGGTGCTGCCGGACGTCTCCGCGCCCCTCTTCCACGTCCGCGCCGAGAGCCGCGACCAGGAGGCCGCCGCCCAGCTGGCCGTCCGCTATGCCCAGGAGATCCAGCGGCTGCAGGGGGAGCTGTAGGAGGCGGTAGCGCAGGTTTCCAACCTGCCTCAGGCACGTGCCCACCCGGTCTCTTCCCCGTTGGGCAGGAGCTTGCTCCTGCCCCCCCGATGCTCTCTGCGCCCTTCGCGCCCCTGCGGTGAACTCCCTTCCCGCCCCACATTCTTGGGGGATTATATACTTCACGTAGGGCGCAAAGTGAGGGGAGGAAGGATGAAGGCTAGGGGGTGCGCCCTATGTTGCGTGGTGATGGTGGCGCTAGTCGGCGGTGTTGTACTTGTCCAGCACGCGCCATGCGGAAAGGGCGGGGAGCAGCATATAGGCGAAGGTGGTGCAATGAGCCTCGCCAAAAGCGTCATCGTAGAAGACCTCCCCGAAAGCGTAGAAACATGTCTTGCCAGAGTTGATCTCGTTGGCAAGGTCTATCGTAATGGGCGGAACCTCGTTTGGTCCGAGGGTGAGTTTCTGTCCCGGTTGAAGGGCGGCGCGGGTATCCGGGTCGGTTGGTTTGGCGGGGAGGCTCGGTGCGAACGACTCAGAAGCTGGAAGAGAACGCACATGAATCTGTGGAACCACGTTCAGCGCGGGCGTACGGCCGAAGTTCTGGATGGTAACAGAGACTCTCATAGAGGAGTCTTTGAATTGCACAACGAGAGGGTCACCCGCCCCTACCCAGGCGCGTTGATCGCTTCGCGACATTTCGATGGTCTTATCCAACGACTTCCTACTCTGGTCAATAGTCACTTTGAGTGAGGCCTTGGCCTGGGCGACGCTATCCGTCATTCCTTTGGCCAGCCTCTCATTGGCGTCAGCAAGCCTTCTGTCTTCCGCGATGATCTTGTCGGTTTGCTTGCCCGCCTCGGCCATCTCCTCCCTTTGCCCGACCATCTCTCCGCGTTGCTTTTCCATTTCCTTCCGTTGGTCCGCGAGGATGGATGTCTGTTGCGTCAGGAGATTGGTCTGGTGACTGAACAGGTAGAGCTGGCCTGCAGTGACAAGAAGAAGCAGGCCAGTGAAAATGGCGAGGCATATGTCAGTCCACGGCGGTCTGTCGCGGTGCGCTGGCATAGCTGGATGGTTATCCCTCCTCGTCGGTGCTTTGGCCATGTGCACAGGGGGGGGATGTGTATTCAACGGGATCTACCTCTTTGGCAAGTCCTGGCGCCCTGCCGTAAAGTGGTGTGTCCTTGGTATCGTTGTGTTTGTTGTCCGTTGGACAGGACCTTGGTCCTGTCCAAGAGAGCCCCTTGGACCAGGGCAATACCCTGATCCAACAGACCTCAGCGCAGCGGCGTCAGATCTGATCAAGGGGATTCTCTTGCATTACGGCTGCTACCGTGATGCAGGAGAATCCGTAGTGTGATTGGGGCAGGAGCAAGCTCCTGCCGAACGGCATGGGCCGGCCAGACGCGTTCGATCGGCGTCTGTCGGTCTCGTAGTTAGCCGGGGGGCGGCCTAAGGGCCGCCCCCCGGACCGCGCTTCCCCACGTATCCTGTCCTTGGCCGATCAGCGTCCCAACTCGCGCTTGCCTTTCCTGCGCTTGGCCCGTACCATCAGGGAGGTGGGGGCGAGGGCGCAGGTCGGGTGCCTGCGCTACGAGGGGCGGAGGTGATGCCGATGGACAGGGCCTGGACCGGCAAGATCGAGCGAGTTGATCCGTACCGCTGGCGCATCCCGCGGAGCCATAGGCCGGAGATGCGAACGGAGGGCATTGTCTACGCCTCGGCGGAGATGATGCAGGAGATCAAGAGCGACAACTCCCTCGAGCAGGTGGTCAATGTCGCCTGCCTGCCCGGCATTGTCGGCCCTTCCATGGCGATGCCGGACATCCACTACGGGTATGGTTTCCCCATCGGCGGGGTGGCGGCGACGGATGTGGAGGAGGGGGTGGTCTCGCCAGGCGGGGTCGGCTATGACATCAACTGCGGCGTCCGCCTGCTGCGGACCAGCCTCACCCGCAAGGAGGTCGAGCCGCGGATCAAGGACATCATCAACCAGCTCTTCCGCGACGTGCCCTCCGGGGTGGGCGAGAAGGGCCGGGTGCGAGTGGACAAGGCCGAGCTGAACCGCGTGCTGGTGAAAGGTTCGCAGTGGGCGGTGGGGCAGGGCATGGGCTGGCCCGAGGACCCGGAGCACATCGAGAGCAACGGCCGGATCGAGGGCGCGGACCCGGACCTGCTTTCGGACCGCGCCAAGGAGCGCGGCCGGCCCCAGCTTGGCACGCTAGGAGCAGGTAACCACTTCCTCGAGGTGCAGACAGTCGCCGAGATCTTCGACGCCGACATCGCCGCGGCCCTCGGGATCACCGAGCTGGAGCAGGTGACGGTGATGATCCACACCGGCTCCCGCGGGTTGGGCTACCAGGTGTGCGATGACTCGCTGGTAGTGATGCAGAAGGCGGTGCAGAAGTACGGCCTCTCACTGCCCGATCGCCAGCTCGCCTGCGCGCCGGTGACCTCGCAAGAGGGGCAGGACTATCTCGCTGGGATGGCCGCGGCCGCCAACTATGCCTGGGCGAACCGGCAGTGCATCACGCACTGGACGCGGGAGGCCTTCGAGCGTGTCTTCGACGCCAGCGCGCGGAAGCTCGGGCTGGAGATCATCTACGATGTCGCGCACAATGTCGCCAAACTCGAAGAGCACGTGGTGGACGGCCAGCGCCGGCGGCTCTGCGTGCATCGCAAGGGCGCGACCCGGGCCTTCGGCCCCGGCCACCCGCAGCTCCTCCCCCTTCATCAGCACACCGGGCAGCCGGTGATCGTGCCGGGCGACATGGGAACCGCGTCCTACCTCCTGGTGGGAACGCAGAAGGCGATGGAGGAGACGTGGGGCTCGACCTGCCACGGGGCGGGCCGACTGCTCAGCCGGCACGCGGCGATCCGGTTGGCCCGCGGACGCAACATCAGCCAGGAGCTGGCCGAGCAGGGCATCTATGTTCGCGCGGCCAGCCGCGAGGTGCTCGCGGAGGAAATGCCCGAGGCCTATAAGGACGTACACCAGGTCGTGCGCGTCTGCCACGGTGCGGGGATCTCCAAGATGGTGGCGATGCTCAAACCCCTGGGGGTGATGAAAGGGTAGGGCAGGAGGCGCGCAGGATCACGCCTCCTGTCGGTGGAAATCCGCGAGCGAATGCGTCAGGTCTTCCACCGCACCTATATCGCCATCTTCCGCCGCTACCCAGTGCTTTGGCGCATGGCCCTGGTGGTGGTGCTGGGCGAGATCGTCCAGTCCTCGGTGAATAACTACTCGCTCCCCTTCTACGTGACGGACGATCTGAAGCAGCCGGGCCGGACGCTGGGGTTGCTGATCTCGGTCTTCCTGATCTCCGAGATGATGCTGAAGCTGCCCTTCGGCCACTTGTCCGACCGGCACGGGCGGCGGCCCTTCGCCATCGCGGGCATCGCCGCTTCAGCCACCACCGCGCTCGTCATCGCCCTCGCGCCGGCGGCCGCGTTCGCCGCGTTCCCAGTGCTGATCTACGTGGTGCTGCTTCCGCTGCGAGCGCTCGATGGGGCGGGCGCGGCCGCCCTTTGGCCGCCGCTCTTCGCCTCAGTGCCAGACCACGTGCCCACGCGAGAGCGCGGGGTGGCGATGAGTGTGATGAACACCGCCTACCTGACCGGCCTCACCTTCGGGCCGGCACTGGCGGGCGCCGCGATGAGCCTATCGAGGGTGACAGGTATCCGGCCGGGCTGGGAAGGAAGAGCGCCCTTTGCCATGGTGGTGCTGGCCGCGGCCGCGGGAGCCATCGTGGCCTCCACCTTGCCGCGCAGACACGGGCAGGCGGCACACGAGAGCCACCAGGCGCACGGCCGGTGGCCGAGCATGCGTGTGACCTCCATCGTGATGGTGATCACCCTGGGGGAGATGTTCGCGACCGCCAGCCTGGCGCCCTACCTCCCTCTTTACGTCCAACAGGTGACCAGCATCCCGAAGGAGCGCGTCGGGTTCTTGCTGGTGGGGATATTCCTCCCGGCGGGGTTGCTCGGCATTCCGTTGGGCCATGTGGCCGACCGCTGGCCCAAGCGGCGAGTAGTGCAGTTGGCGCTGTGCATCACGGCCGTCGGGCTGTGGGCGGTGACCGGCTGCCGGACGCTGCTGCCGCTGGCGGCGGCGGGGGTAGTGGTGATGCTCGGGTTCATGCTCGGTCTCCCGGCCTGGCTGGCCCTGATCTCCGACCTGGCGCCGCGCGGGGGGGCCGGTCGGGTGATGGGACTGATGTCCACCGCGCAAGGGGCGGGAGCCTTCCTGGGGCCGGTGGTTGGCGGCTACTTGTGGGACCAGGACATCCACTATCCTTTCTACGCGGCGGCCCTGCTGCTCACGGTCACCGCGCTGGTGGCCCTGCTCTTCATCCGGAAGACCGAGAGGAGGTCTGGCGCGGGCGGATGATGCAGTGAGGCCGGCGAGCGGGCAGGCGCGGCGGCAGTTCCCAGCGAATAGGCGGGCTACTGGGCTCGCCGAATAGGGTGATTCGGCGAGCCCCACAGAAGGCATTACGTCGCGTCAGAAGGGCGTTCGCACAACCAAGCGGCTGTGCAGCAAGGCCGCGGCCGCTGGTACAGTGTGCGAACGCCAGCAGAGGTGGCGCCTTGGGGCACAATGTCGTCTTCCTCCTGCTCAGCTTCCTGGTGATCATCGTCGGCTCGGAGCTATTCACCAACGGCGTCGAGTGGCTGGGGGTGCGGCTGCGGCTCTCCGAGGGGGCGGTTGGCAGCGTGCTGGCGGCAGTCGGCACCGCGTTGCCCGAGACGCTGATCCCGTTCGTGGCGCTGGTGCTCTTCCGGGGAGAAGACAGCCATGAGATCGGGGTCGGCGCCATTCTCGGCGCGCCCTTCATGCTGTCCACGCTCGCCTTCTTCGTCACCGCGCTAGCTGCCTGGGGCTACCGGGGCCGGCGGGAGCAGAGCTGGCGGCTGCTGATCAACCGTAAGGTGGCAGGCCGCGATCTCGGGTTCTTCCTGCCGCTCTACGCGGCGGCGATCGCGGTCAGCTTCTCTCCGATCGGACACTGGGGCCGTTACCTGGTCGCAGTTTCGCTGCTGTTGGCCTACGGCTACTACGTGTACCTGAACCTGCGAGAGACGGCGGAGGGGAGTAAGGAAGAGCCCCTCATGCTCAACCTGGTGTGGGCCGCGCTGCCGCTGTTGCCGCCGGCCGACCGCGAGGCCCACCAAGTACGGCGGGAGAGCATCGCGGCCGAGCCCCCGCGCTTGCGCGCGGTGGCCGGGCAGGTGTTGCTGGCGACCAGCCTGATCATCGGCGGGGCCTACATCTTCGTGGACGCGGTGCGGGAGATCTCGGCCGGGATTGGCTTCCCCCCGCTGGTGATCGCGCTGATCATCGCCCCGCTGGCGACGGAGCTGCCGGAGAAGCTGAACTCGGTGATCTGGGTGCGCCAGGGCAAGGACACGCTGGCCCTGGGCAACATCAGCGGCGCCATGGTCTTCCAGGCCACCTTCCCCGTAACCCTGGGGATCCTGGCCACGCCCTGGCACTTCGGCGGCGACCCGGTGGGCCGGGCGGCGCTGCTCTCGGCGATGATCGCGCTGGGGAGCGCGCTGGTGGTGCGGATCGCGATCAGCCTGGGCCGCCGTGAGACGATCGCGCCTTGGCCGCTGGCGGTGGGGCTGCCCTGGTGGCTGCTGTTCCTGGGGTTCGTGCTCAAGACGGTCATCCTGCCGCGCGGGTAGCGGAGGAGAGAGCGATGCTGCTCGACGCCGGGATACTGGCGTTGCTCGTCGGCGCGGTAGTCGGCCGCGGCCGGCTGAGCAGGGTGCGCGACCTGGACTTGCGCGCGCCCGCGGTCTTCGTGTTCGCGGCCCTGGCTAAGATCGCGGTGGCCATCCTGGGGTGGCGAGGCGTGACGGTCGGCATTCTGGTCGGCGGCCCAGTCAATGTCCTCGCTTACCTCTTGCTGCTGGTCGGGCTCTTCCTCAATCGCCATCTGTGGGGAATGCGCGTGGCGGCGGTCGGGGTGCTGCTCAACTTCCTGGTGATCGCGGCCAACGGCGGGAGCATGCCCGTGGACCGCGATCTGGCGGTGCGGGCAGGGAACCGGACCCTGGTCCAACTGCTCGACTCTCCGGCCTACGTGACCCACAAGCCCATCCACGCGGGGACGCGGCTCCGACCGCTGGCCGATGTCTTGCCGCTGCCGCTGCTCTTCCCGCGGCCGCGCTTCTTCGCTCCCGGGAGCATCGGCGACGTAGTCGTCACCTTTGGGGCCTGCTGGCTGATTCTCAGCGCGTTGGGGGCCTTTGGGCTGGGCCGGAGAGGGCCTTCCGGCGAGGCCGAGAGGAGCCAGGGTGAAGCTGCCCTATAGCGATTTCGCGAAGGCGAAGGACTTCACCTGCCTCGGCAGTTGGTGTCTCTTTGCGGGACCGGAGCAGTACCTGAAGCGCGAGGCGCTGGCGGGCATCCGCCAGGAGGCGGAAAGGCCCGGCGAGGAAGCGACCTGGGAGGTGATGAGCGGCGCGGACCTGATCGCGCGCGACCTGTTGAACCGCTGCCAGACGGGCGGCCTCTTCGGGGGCGCCCGCGTGATCGTGGTGCAGGAGGCGGATCGGATCCCCGCGGACGAGCAGGAGAGGCTGGCCAAGGCGGTCGGACCTCTGCCCCGCGAGGTGGCGGTGGTGCTGGTGACTTCGGAGGTAGGGGATCGCGTCCGGCGGCGCGGGTTGGGAGCGAAGCTGCAGCGGGCCGTCGAGCAGGCCGGCCTGGTGATCGAGTTCCCGCCGCTGAAGGCGGCCGCCGCGGCGGCCTGGGCGGCCGAGCAGGCGAAGCGCCTGGGCAAGAGGCTGGAGCCGGCGGCGGCGCGGAAGCTGGTCGAGCAGAAGGTCGGCACCCGGCTGGGCGAGATCGAACTCGAGGTCGAGAAGCTGGCGCAGTTCGTGGGGGAGGTGAAGACCATCACCAGCGCCGATGTCGACGCGGTCAGTCCGCGGCTGGTGGAGGAGGATGTGTGGGGTCTGATCGAGGCGGTGGGCCGGCGGAACGCGGGGCGAGCCGTTGGCGTCCTGCGCGGCCTGCTCACAGATCGGCGGGAGGACCCGACCCGGCTGCTTGGCATGCTTGCCCGTTCCATACGGATGGTGTGGCAGGCCAAGCTGCTGATGGACCGGGGCTGGCGACCCGGGCAGGAGCCGGACGCGGAGACGGTCAGCCTGCTCCCGGCAGACCCCAGACGAAGCGCGCTGGCCCAGTTCTCGCGGTTTCCCTGGCAGGCGCGCCGGAGCATGGCGCAGGCGGCCGTGTTCTCCTGGGAGCAGCTAACGCGGGCGCTTCAGGCCCTGTCTGCCTGCGACCTCGCGATCAAAGGCATTCAGGGGAAGGTCGGCGACCCGGCGCTGGCAATGGAACTCCTGGTGATCCAGCTCTGCACGGACATGGAGATGCCCATCTGGGCAAGGGGAGAGGTCGAATAACCGGCAGGCGAGATCATGAGAGGGAGGGATTCGAGATGATGGAGGAGAGAAGGTATCAGGCGCTGCGGGCGATTTCGGTGGTGCTGCGGGTGCTGGCATGGATCGTCCTGGTGGGCCTCGGGCTGGTGTTCGTGGGGGCCCTGATCTGGGCTGCGGTCAGGATGGAGGCCCACGCCCTGCTGTTCAGCTTGATGGCGGTGCTCTACGGCGTGTTCGGGTTCATCTACCTGTACGCCGGCGCGGAGGGAATCCTCGTGTTCCTGGACATCGAGGCCAACACGCGCCGGACAGGGGACATGCTGGAGAGGATGCTGGCCGCGGCGCAGCCGCCGGCCGCCCCGGGAGCGTAGCAAGAGTCAGCGATAGGAGTAAGGCGGCCGGTAGGGCCGGCAGACCCGGGTGACCGGGGCGCCGACCACCTCCATCTGCTCCGGCCGAAGCTCGCCCAGGCCACGCTTGGCGCAGAGCCGCAGGTGGTCCACCTGAGAGGGGTCAAGCCGCATCACCCTCGCCCCTACCGCATCGGTGGCCACCGGGTCGCAGCCGGCGATGATGACGTCGGTCTTCACGGGCGAGCCCGCGGTCTCGTGGCGCTCGGAGCCGACCAGCCCGTCAATCACGCAGAGCTTCGGTCGCAGCACGGTCGCGAGGTCGCGGAGGCGCTCGTGCAGTTCGTGGTGCATGATCATCTTGTCCGGGATGATCGCGCCCATCAGGTTCTTGATGCCGAGCGTGATGTAGGACATGCTATGGCACTTGAGCTTGGGTAGGTTGATCAGGCAGTCCGCCTCCAGGATGGTGCGCGCCAGACCCACGCGGTGCAGTGATAGCGCGTCCGGTATCTTCACCTCCACACGCTGGTCGTTGAAGACGTTGAGCAAGCGCACTCCGCGGCGCTCCGCCATCTCTGGCAGCCCCATCATCCGGAAGGCGCGGTCGGTCTTGGCGGAGCTGTCGCCGCCCTCGGCGATGGTGATGTCGGTGACACCCAGCTCCTGAAGCCACACGACCATGGCCTCGATCACGCGCGGGTCGGTGGTCACGCCGGTCTCGGGCCTCATGGGCTCGACGTAGTTGGGCTTCAGCACCACGCGATCGCCAGGGCCGACGACCTCCGCAGCGCCGATCTGCGCGAGCGCGTCGCGCACCAGGTTGGCCGGGTCGGCCCCATGGGCAATCGCCACGCGGGAAGCAGGCACCTCAACCGCTCACTGCGGGCACAGCGAGACCCTCGGCACTATCGCCTGACCCTCGCGCCGAGGACGAAGAGGCTGCCGCCCCCCAGGTCACGCGCCCCGGCCACCAGGCTCAGGTCGCTGCCGCCCAGGATCAGCGGGATGTCGGCGAGCACATCGGCTCGCAGCTCGTTGGGGTCGAACACGTCTACGGACAGCCTGGGCTTGCGGGGCCGGCCCAGGTCGAAGCCCAGGCCCAGGCGGGACCGGACGAGGCCGTAGCGCAGCCCGCCCAGCTTCTGCTGCTCGCCGAGCTGGACGTTCACGCTCGTGTTCTCGCCGATGTCATCTATGCCGAGGCGCAGAAAGTGATCCTTGCCGGTGCTGAAGTCGAGGCTGCCGGTGGAGAAGCTGCGATGGGCCCTGCTGCTGTAGAGAACATCGAAGTTGCCGTGGATCTCCGGGGGCTTGAGCTGCTCCTGGATCTGGGTCATCGAGCTCGAGAAGTGCTCGGCCTGCTTGGCCAGGCGAGGCACAGAAGGCCCGGCCTCCTCCAGTTGCTTGGAGAATGACTTGAGCGATCTGACAGTCTCATCGAGGTTGGTGATCGTCTCCCGCAGCTCGGCCCGCGTCTTCGGGTCAGACACCAGCTCGTCTGCGCTGGCGGCGAGCTTGTCTGCCTTTTCGCTGGTCCGGCGGAGGCTGGCCGCGGCGGCTTCCATGTCCGGGAGCGTAGTCCCCTCGAGCGTAGCCTTGCGGAGACCGCTGATCGTGGTCTGCAGGTCGTCAGCCGCTGATCCGAGCTTGGCGATGATGGCGCGCGCCTCCGGCGCCGACTCCTGGGCCACGGCCGAGGCGGTGGCGGCCAGGTCGGCGGCCGCATCGGCGGCAGCGGTGAAGCTGGCGATCGCTTTCTTGATACCGGACAGGATCTCTTCGTTGCCGAGCACGGTCCGGAGCTGCTCGGCCGTGCGGTTCAGGTTGGCGAGGGCCTCACTGCCGGCCGCGAGTAGATCGGGCGGCGCCACCCCCTGCGTGGTGGCGCCATTGGTGAGCTCGATGCCTTCGGCGCCGTGCTCGGTCGGCCTAACCTCGATATAGCGCTCCTGGATCAGGCCGGTGCTGACTATCTCGAACACATAGTTCCTGAAGAGACGGTGCTCTTGCGAGATCGCCAGCTCGGCCTGAGCCTTTCGATCCTCGGTGATGGTGACTCGTCTCACGTCTCCGATCTTGACCCCCAGCATGCGAACCGGCTCGCCTCCCTGGATCCCCTTGGCATTCTCGAAGTTCACGTAGAGGGTGTAGGTGGCGATGCGCACTCGACTGATGTAGACCGCGAAAGCGGCCAGCAGGGCGAGGGCCAACAGCGTAATTAACCCGACTTTGACTTCGGCTCCCGATCGCACCTAGCCACCTCCCCGCGGTCGGCCCGCTCCCTCGGTCATCGGCCCTTCCGCTCGGCCGGACAGGAACTGCCTGACCGCCGGGTCGGCGCTCGCCTCCAGGTCCGACATCTGCCCCAGGGCGAGGAAGGCGCCAGCGTGCAGCAGCGCCGCCCGGTTGACCACGCGCCGCAGACTTGCGACATCATGGGAAACGATCAGCGTGCTGACTCGGAACTGCCGGCCCAGGCGGAGGATGAGTGCGTCAATGGCGGCGGCCGAGATCGGGTCGAGCCCGGCGGTGGGCTCGTCGTAGAGCATGATCGAGGGCTCCATCGCCAGCGCACGGGCGATGCCCACGCGCTTGGCCATGCCGCCCGAAAGCTGGGCCGGGAGCAACTGCTCGGTTCCGCTCATGTCCACCATTTCGAGCAGCTCGCGCACTCGCCCTGCCACCTGGCGCGGGTGAAGGCGCCGATGTTCGATCAGGCCGAAGGCGACGTTCTCGGCGACGGTCATCGAGTCGAAGAGCGCCGCCCCCTGGAAGACCATCCCCATATCGGCTCGCACGGCATCGAGCTCTCTCCCATCCAGCCCCACGATGTCTCTGCCGTTGACCAGGATGCGGCCGCCGGTAGGCCGGAGCAGCCCCATGATCAAGCGCAGGAGGGTCGTCTTGCCCGTCCCGCTCCGGCCCATGATGCCGACGATCTCGCCGCGCCCGACCCGAAGGCTGACGCCGTCCAGCAGGGCCGTGCCATTCAGCAGGTAAGAGAGGTGCTGAAGCTCGACGGCGGGGCTGGCCTCGGGGTTCCTTTCCATGTCGCCCCTAGCGGAAGAACAGCATGGTGAGCAGCAGGTTGGCCGCGTAGATGAGGACGATGCTCAACACCACGGCGCTGATAGTGGCGCGACCCACCCCGGTGGCCCCGCCGCTGGTGCGGAGCCCCTGGCGACAGCCGACCAGGGCGATGATGACGCCGAAGAAGAACCCCTTTGCGACCCCGCCGTAGACGTCGGTCGGAGTAAGCCACTGCTGCATGGAGTTGAGGTAGCTGCCCGAGGTGACCCCGTAGTGCACCGAGATGGCGAAGGCGCCGAAGATGCCGGCCGCGTCGGCCACCACAATCAGGAGCGGCAGCATCACGAAGCAGGCGGCCACCCTCGGCGTCACCAGGTAGTAGATGGGGTTCACGGCCAACGCGCGGAGCGCGTCCACCTGCTCGCTGACGGTCATGGTGCCCAGCTCGGCGGCGAAGGCGGAGCCGACGCGGGCGGCCACCACCACGCCGCATAGGGCCGGGCCCAGCTCCCGCGCGATCGCCACCGCGGTGCCGCCCCCGAAGTAGCTGGTGGCCCCGAACTGAACCATCAGCCGCGCCGTGTTCCAGCCCCAGGCCATGCCTACGAAGAGCAGGGTGATGAAGACGATGGGAAGCGAGTCAGTGCCCGCGATGGCCATCTGCTGGAAGGTGCGCCGCCAGCCCAGGCGACCCCGGACGGCGAAACCGGTGGCGCTCGCCAGTAGCAGCACCTGGTCGCCCACGAAGGCCACCGCCGCGACAGCTTGCCGTCCCACGGACGCGATCATGCCAGGCTCCTCGCCGGCGGGGGCCGAGCCGGATCGCCTCTGACCGGCCGGCCGCAGGAGACCAGCGGCTCTACTCGCCAAAGGACAGGAAGTGTCGGTGGACGCGCAGGTCGCTGGTGAGCTCCGGATGAAAGGCAAGAGCAAGAAGCCGGCCTTGCCTGGCCGCGACGATCCTGCCCTCGTGCACGGCCAGCACCTCTACGCCCTCGCCCACGGCACTGATCAACGGCGCGCGGATGAAGACGGCCCGCACCGGCCCGCTGTTCACGCCTCTGAAGTCCAGGTCGGCCTCGAAGCTGTCAATCTGCCGACCGAACGCATTCCGTTCGACCGTGATGTCCATCACACTAAGCCGGGGCTGGTCCTTCGCCGCCGCCTCGATCTGCTTTGCCATCAGGATCATGCCGGCGCAGGTGCCGAGCAATGGTTTGCCCGCCGCGGCGTGCTCGCGAATCGGCGCAAGCAGGCCATAGCGCGCCATCAGCTTGCCGATGGTCGTGCTCTCCCCACCCGGGATGATCAATGCATCAGAGGAGGCCACCTCCTCGGGCGTCCGGACAGCCAGCGCCTCAACCTCCAGCCTCCGAAGCGCGTCCAGATGCTCCCGCGCCGCCCCCTGAACGGCCAACACTCCTACTCTCAACACTGCCTCCTACTGCTCAGTCCTTGCTCCACGACCAAGGACCCATCAGCGGCAGCACGATCGGCCAGGTGACCAGCACGGCAGCCCCTACCAGCCACTTGTAGACCCAGCCTGGCAGATTTGGATGAGCCGTCCCCGTCAGGCCGATGGCGATGCCAACCCCGATCCAGATACCGGCTACTGCGATGCCTCTGCCGATCATGCTGTTTCTCCTGTAAGCGTGACGTTCCAGGGCCGACTACCATCCCCGGGTCTGCAGCAACTCCTTCTCATCCATACGTGCGATATCGAGGCCGGGCATGGCCTCGCCGATGCCGGCGGAGACGCGGGCCACCACCTCGGGCTTGTCGTAGTAGGTGGTCGCCTCCACGATCGCCCTGGCGCGGGCCGCCGGGTCCTTCGACTTGAAGATGCCCGAGCCGACGAAGACCGCCTCCGCGCCGAGCTGCATCACGAGCGAAGCATCGGCCGGGGTGGCGATACCGCCGGCCGCGAAGTTCGGAACCGGCAGCTTGCCAGCGCGCGCGACCTCACAGACCAGCTCATAAGGCGCGCCCAGCTCTTTGGCCGCGGCCATCAGTTCATCCGAGCGGAGGGTGGTGAGCCGCCGAATCTCGGACTGCACCACGCGCATGTGACGGACGGCCTCGACGATGTTGCCACTGCCGGCCTCGCCTTTGGTGCGGATCATCGCCGCGCCCTCCCCGATGCGCCGGAGCGCTTCCCCGAGGTTGCGGCACCCGCAGACGAAAGGCACCTTGAACAGGTGCTTGTCAATGTGGAACTGCTCGTCCGCAGGGGTGAGCACCTCGCTCTCATCCACGAAGTCAACTCCGAGCGCCTCCAGCACCTGGGCCTCGGCGAAGTGGCCGATCCGCGCCTTCGCCATCGCCGGGATGGTCACGGCCGCCATGATCTCTTTGACCTTGACCGGATCGGCCATCCGCGCCACCCCGCCCTGCGCGCGGATGTCGGCGGGAACCCGCTCCAGCGCCATCACCGCCACCGCGCCGGCCTCCTCGGCGATGCTGGCCTGTTCCGCGGTGGTCACATCCATGATCACCCCGCCCTTCAGCATCTCGGCGAGGCCCACTTTGTTCCGCCAGGTGGATTGCTCAGACATTTGCCATCTCCCCACTATGCTCGGCTTTCTGCACCCCTATCTTAGTACGGGCCTGCACCCCTGGCAAGTCCCTGTTCGCTGGCCTGCGCCCGTCGTTGACGCTCCTCGGCGTTTCCGATAACATCAGGCCGTTGGGTGGGAGTCGTTGCGCCGTGCCATTTCGACCTCAGGAGGCGGGAAACCGCATGGATTTCACCTTCAGCCAGGACCAGCAGGCCGTGCTCGACGCGGTCAAGGAGTTCGCCGACGGCGAGCTCGCCCCCAAGGCGAGGGAGACCGATGAGGCCGGAGTCTGGCCGGCCGAAAACGTGCGCAAGCTGGCCCAGCTCGACCTGATGGGCATTCCGGTGCCGGAGGAGTACGGCGGCCTGGGGATGGATTTCCTGACGTGGGCCGCGGTGGGCGAGGAGCTATCCCGTGCCTGCACCACCACCGGCGCGGTCTACGGCGCCCACGTGCTCTGCGTCTACCCCATCATGACCTTCGGCACGGACGATCAGAAGACCAGGCTCCTGACGCCCCTGGCGCGCGGCGAGAAGGTGGGCGCCTTCGGCCTCACTGAGCCTGGCGCGGGCTCTGACGCTGGCGCGGTCAGCACCCGCGCCGAGCGGGACGGCGACCACTATCTCCTCAACGGCACCAAGATCTTCATCTCCAACGGCGGCGAGGCCGAGGTCTACGTGATCATCGCCAACCTCGATCCCTCCCGCGGGGCCCGGGGCATGACCGCCTTCATCGTCGAGAAGGGCACTCCCGGCTTCACCTTCGGCAAGGACGAGAAGAAGATGGCCTATCCCTCCTTGCCGAACCGGGAGCTGATCTTCACCGACTGTCGGGTGCCCAAGGAGAACCTGCTGGGCCGGGAGAAGGGCGGCTTCCTGGTCGCTATGCGCACCCTCGGCGTGGGCCGGATCGGGATGGCGATCGGGGCGGTGGGGCTGGCGCGCGCCGCGCTGGAAGCGGCCGTGCCCTATGCCAAGCAGCGCGAGCAGTTCGGCAAGCCCATCTCCAGCTTCGAGGCCATCCAGTTCATGCTCTCCGACATGGCCACCGAGATAGACGCCGCTCGCTTGCTTACCTGGAGAGCTGCCTGGCTGAAAGACCAGGGCCGGCCCTTCGAGAAAGAGGCCGCCATGGCCAAGCTCTTCGCCGCCGAGACCGCCATGCGAGTGACCACCAAGGCAGTGCAGATCTTCGGCGGCTACGGCTACACCAAGGAGTTCCCGGTCGAGCGCTATATGCGCGAGGCCAAGCTGTTCGAGATCGTCGAGGGCACCTCCGAGATCCAGCGCCTCGTGATCGCCAACCACGTGCTGCGGGAGCTCGGCGGGTGAGGATTGTCGCCTGCATCAAGCAGGTCCCCGAGACCACCGAGGTCCGTGTAGACCCGAAGACCAACGCCCTCATCCGGGAGGGCGTGAAGAGCGTCATCAACCCCTTCGACGAGAACGCCGTGGAAGCCGCCCTCCAACTCAGGGAGGCGCACGGCGGCGAGGTGATCGCCATCAGCATGGGCCCGCCCCAGGCGGAGGAGGCGCTGCGCCACGCCCTGGCGATGGGGGCGGACCAGGCGATCCTCCTCACCGACCCGGCCTTTCGGGGCGGGGACACCCTCGCCACCTCCTATACCCTGGCCGCGGCCGTGCGCAAGCTCGGGGAGGTGGACCTGATCGTCTGCGGCAAGCAGGCGATTGATGGCGATACCGGGCAGGTGGGGCCCGGCCTGGCGGAGCGGCTGGGGCTGCCCCAGGTCACCTTCGCCATCGGCCTCGAGATCAGCGACCATCGGTTGCGCGCCCGGCGCGTGCTCGACGACTTCTTCGAGATCGTGGAGGTGCGGCTGCCGGCAGTGGTGACAGTGGTGAAGCAGATCAACGAGCCGCGCTACCCCAGCATGCGGAATGTGCTCAAGGCCAAGCGCGCGGAGGTCGCCAAGTGGTCGGTGGCCGAGCTGGAGGCCGACACCAGCCAGACCGGCTTCGACGGCTCTCCCACCACGGTGATCAAGGTCTGGCCTCCCGAGAGGCGGAGCGGCGGCCGCCGGCTGGAGGGCCCGGTCGAAGAGGTCGTGGACACGCTCGCCGAAGCCATCAAAGAGCTGAACCTCGCGGCCGGCTGAGCCGGCCGATCCTCTCGGAGAAGAGCCGGCATGGCCGTACGTCTACTCGTCGAGAAGTGCACGGGCTGTCGCCTCTGCCTGCGCGCCTGCCCCTACAACGCGATCGAGGTGATCGAGGATCGGGCGCGGTTCAACGACAACTGCACCCAGTGCGGGGCCTGCGCCTCCTCCTGCAAGTTCGGCGCCATCCTGCTCGAGGTGACCTTCACGCGGGAGGTTGACACCAGCCAGTACCGCGGGGTCTGGGTGGTGGCCGAGCACCTCCACGGCGAGCTCCGCCGCGGCACGTACGAGCTGCTAGGGGAGGGCCGGCGCCTCGCGGACAAGCGAGGCGCGGAGCTGTCCGCGGTACTGCTGGGCGACCAGATCGAGGGGCTGGCCCCGCGCCTGATCGCGCACGGCGCGGACCGCGTCTACCTCGCCCAGGACCCGGTGCTGGCCCACTACCGGACCGGCCCGTACACCGATGTGCTGGCCGGGATGATCAACCAGCACCGGCCCGAGATCGTCCTGGTCTCGGCCACGCCCCAGGGCCGCGACCTGGCCCCCCGGGTGGCGGCGCGAGTTTCCGCAGGCCTCACCGCGGATTGCACCGGCCTCGACATCGGCGAGGAAGGGCTGCTGGTACAGACCCGCCCGGCCTTCGGCGGGAACCTGATGGCGACCATCGTCTGTCGGCAGGCGCGCCCGCAGATGGCCACCGTGCGGCCCGGCGTGATGAAAGCCCTGGCGGCCGACCCGGCGCGGGCCGGCGAGGTCGTCAGCGTTCCGGTTCACCTGGATGAGCGCGGCGTGCTGGCCAAGATCGTGGAGATCGTTCAGCAGGAAGGCGATGGCCAGGTGAACCTCCAGGACGCGCAGATCATCGTCTCCGGCGGCCGCGGGCTGGGGAAGGCGGAAAGCTTCGCGCTTATCCGCGAGCTGGCGCAGGCGCTCGGGGGCGCGGTGGGCGCCTCCCGCGCGGCGGTGGACGCAGGCTGGATCCCGGCCTACCACCAGGTGGGCCAGACCGGCCGCACCGTGCAGCCGAAGCTCTACATCGCCTGCGGCATCTCCGGCGCGGTGCAGCATCTCGCCGGCATGGGCAGCTCTGATGTCATCATCGCCATCAACAAGGACCCCTCTGCCCCGATCTTCAACATCGCCACCTACGGCGTGGTCGGCGATCTCTTCGAGATCGTGCCCGCGCTGACGAAGAAGCTGAAGGAGATCCTGTAGGGTGTAGGGCGGGTATACCCATGCCCGCCGCGATCAGTGGCAGGAGGCGGGGTCCTGCCCTACGTGACTGAGTTGGCGGCCGAAGAGGCCGGGCTAGGAACGACCGCAGGAGGGGAAGCAATGACCCGAGGTCAGGCCTGGGTGTGGGTGCTGGTCGTGCTGGCGGTGGTGGTACTGCTTGTGGTCATGAGAGCGCGGGTGTTCTTCCGTGACAACGCCTGCGCCATGAACATCGAGAACATCGCCATGGCCATGGCGATGTACAGAACAGACTGGGATGGATCCCCCGACCCCGACCGCTGGGCGGACCTGGTCGGGCCCGACTACATCAAGAACACTGCGGTCCTCAGGTGCCCGGCAGACAAGTCGAACGCGCGCTGCAGCTATGGGATGAACCGCGGCCTGGCGCGCATTCGCCCGGCCGAAATCCTCAACCCCGACGACCTCGTCTCGATCTACGAGACGGCCCATCCCGGCGACAATCCCTCCGGCGGCCCGGAGGATGTTGTCTACCCGCCTCGGCATCCCATGTCCGGAGACTCTCTAAGGTGCTACAGAGGCAATATGTATGGCTATGCCAGCGGGAAGATCCTGCCAAACGAGGTAGTGAAGCTGCCACACCTGACGGTCTGGGTGCCGGAGCTGCGGCCGGGCCGAGGCGGCACGCCTCCGCCGAGTGCAGGGCCCCGGCCGCCGGCCGCTCAGCCGCGAAGATAGCCGTTCGACAGGCCTGCCCTGAGCGTGGTCGAGGGGAGCTTGCTCCTGTCGCGGAGCGGCAGCGGCGGGGATGCCCTTCGGCTGCACTCAGGGTGAACTCCGACATGCCCGCCCTACATCTACCCCGAGTGGCAATGCCGGTCAGGCCAGCGTCTTCCGGATGAACTCCAGATCGGCTTGGCTGAGCGTGCGGTCGGCCCCGGCGAGATTGGACTTCGCCTGGCGCTCGTTGCGAAACCCGGGGATGACGCACGCGACGCGAGGATGCGCAAGCACGTACTGGAGCGCCACCGCCGCTAGGTCCTCGGTGGTCTTCCCGAACCGCGTCTTGATCTGCTCGAGCTTGGGCTTGAGCGCGGCGAGGGCCTCGGACGAGAAGCTGTCGCTGTTGCGCCGGTGATCTCCCTCCTCGAACCGGGGCGGGCTCTTCGGGTCGAACTTGTCGAGCAGCAGCCCCTGCCCCAGGGGCCCGAAGCAGACGGCGGCCAGGTTGTGCTTCTCCATCAGCTTCTGCACCCGCGATCCCGGCCTGATGAAGCCGTCGTGCAGCGCGTTGGCGTGGAACTGGAGCACTGCCGGCTGCACCTTCGGCACCACCCGCTCGAAGTCATCCGCGGAGTAGGCGGACTGCCCCTTGAGGCGCACCTTGCCCTCCGCCACCAGATCGTTCATGGTGGCCACCGCGTCGTCCAGGTAGCGATCACCCGGCCCGTAGTCCGCGTGATGGAAGTAGTAAAGGTCCAGGCAATCGCGCTTCAGGTTGATCAGCGACTGCTCGCACTGGTGACGGATGTGGGCAGGCTCATAGGCGTGCTCCGCGGTGCCGGGGAACCATCCTACCTTGGTGGCGATCACCACCCGCGTGGACTTCACCCCCAGGCGGTCCAGGGCCGCCGCCAGCCTCCGCTCTGACCGGCCGTTGCCGTAGGTATCGGCGCTGTCGAAGTGGGTCACGCCCGCATCGAGGCCGGCCTTCACCCCGGCCGTCACCTCGTCCTCGTTCACCTCGCCCCAGCCGTTAGGCGAGCCCTCCGACCAGTTAGGGCCGCCTATCGTCCAGCAGCCGAAGCTGATCTCCGACACCTCGACATCCGATCGGCCAAGCTTCCGGTATCTCATGGGTGTAGCTCCTTGATCCCTCTTGATTCGCCACGCCGGAACCGATGCTTGCTCGGATTGGCAGACAAGCTGTGAGACGGGGAAGGCCGCTCACTCCTCAGGCGCGGGCAGCTCCAGCTCGATCTCGAAATCCGCGTCCGCCAGGGTGCGCATGAGGCCGGTGTAGCGATCCAGCACCGGCCGCACCGCGGTCAGATCGAAGTAGTGTCCGCAGGAGCAGACAGACGGCACCGATTCGGTCAGCAGGTCAACCGGGGTCACCTTCTCGCACGACTCGCAGACCAGCCTGATCCGGTGCAGCTCGGAGAGCCCCAGCGACTCCGCCGCGGCCGCCGGCGGCTGCCCGGCCAGCACGCGCTGCGCGTCGGCCAGGCGCGCGGAGGGGACGAACAGCGCCAGCTTCCTCGGCCGTCGCGCGCAGGGGATGCCCGCAGCGCGGAGCTGCACTTCGATCAGGTCGGCTTGCAGTTGGTCCTCCACCTGGCAGAGCTCGGCCGCCTGCGCGGCGTGGAAGTCAGACACCGCGGTGCCGGCCGGGAGCCAATCGGTCGGCTCGGCGCCGCAGTCCGAACACTGCTTCGCATCACCCACGTACTCGGTCCGGCAGTTGGGGCAGAAGGGCATCAGAGTTCCTCCTCATCGTGCCGCTCACGCCACGCGTCATCGCCGGCGGCTGCGTTCATCGGGCAGACCCTCCTGACGGGCTGCCCGCACGGAGGGCGCGGGCCAGATGGTCTCATAGAGCACCAGGGTAGTGACCCCGCCCGAAAGCGGATCCTTCTCCCCGCAGGTCTGCGCGAGGGCCAACAGGTCGGCCCGCTGCGACAGGTCGGGGAAGTCCGAGGGCCGGATGGCGAGGTAAGACGGCTGGGCCTTCTGGAGATAGGCGAGCAGGTTCGAGTCCGGTGACCCGGCACGGCGCAGGTAGGCCAGTCCCTCTCGGTCAATCGTCCCGCCCAGGTCCACCATCCGCCGGTGCGAGAAGAACCCGATCGCCCCGATCTCGCGGCTCGCGATGGAGGCGTCGGGGGCGGCACGGTCGGCCGCCCACTGGCCAACACAGACCTGGAGGTTGTTGACCTTCCTCACGCCGATGCCATGCTGGTTCCATTGGCGGGCGTGAGCGAACCAGGCCACTGCGAAGAGGCCGGCGATCGTGATTCCGATCACGGCGCCGAAGGCCTCGCGTGCCACCCGCCTGCGCGATCTCAGCAGCACTGTTCCGGCCACGCGCTTGAGGAAGAACAAACCTGCGCTGCCAAGAACGGCCACCACCGGTGTGAGGTAGGCGGCTGTCATCGCCCCGCCCTGTCGGTCCGCATACCGCCAGATGAGGCCGGGCGCGAGTGGCACGACCAGCAGTGTCAGCACCGGCAGGAAGCTGGGATAGCGGCTAGTGGGCCTGGCGGCCGCCAGCGCCGCCACTGGCAGGCCGAGCACAGCCGCGCAGAGCAGCAGCGGGTTGCTCGCCCACAGCTCCGCGACGGCCGCGGTCGCCCAGGCCAGCGCCGGCTGCGCCCGCAGCGCTGTCTCCGGCTGCGGCCAGAGCGGCCCGCCCGCGCGGGAGCTGAAGACCACGTAGGGAACCAGCAGCAGAGCGGCGACGACCAGCCCCGGCAGGCTGTGCGCTATCCCGTCTACTACCCGCCGGCCGGGGCGCCCTTGCCAGGGGGCCACCAGCCAGCGGTCCAGAGCCATCAAGGGCAGCGCGAGAATCAGCTCCGGCCGGCTGAGGGCGACGGCGGCCGCGGCAACCGACCCGATCACTCTCTGCCGCCCGCTGCCGGACCAACCCAGGCCTTGCCAATACAGCAGCGCCGCGATCAGCAGCGCGGCCAGCGCGGCCTCGCCCCCTCCCAGGGCGGCCGCCATCAGCCCGGAGCTTGAAACCACCATCAGGCCGGCCAGCAGCGCGAACCGCCAGTCACCCAGCAGGTCGAGGGTCACGCGCCAGACCAGAAACGCGGCGAGCACCACGCAGATGACCGCGATCACCTTCGCCGCGAACACGTAGCCCGTGAAGTAGCCGCCGATCGCAAGCAGCACTATCCAGGCCGGCGCGACCGCTCCCGCCACCGGCACATCGGGGTTGAAGCTGAGGCCGTGGCCGGAGGCGAGATTGCGCGCCAGGACCGCCCGGACCCAGGCCGCGTCAGAGGAGAATCCGAAGGCGCCGGACCAGTACCACTCCGCGCCGGCGTACACCATCCCCATCAGCGCCGCCAGCGAGGCAAAGAGCACGAAACTCGCCAGCGTCGCCCCGGCCGGAGGGGGCGAGGCCAGCGCGTCCCGCAGCTTGATGCCAGGCGGCGGCTGAGAGGTCATGGGTGGTTAGGGATTATAGCCACCGCGCGGAAGCCGGTCAAACACCGCGCCGAAACCGGGATTGCCCTCTGGCCGGGGTGACTAGCCTGCGCAAGGGAAAGGGCCTCCGCCACAGGGCGAAGGCCCTCGCGATGCTCAGCCGGCCGATCAGCGCGCAAGGCGCACTACGGGTTGTGTTCGACGATCCCCTGTCCTGTGGCTTCAGTCGAGGCCAGCGCCTGGCCGCCAAACCCCGTGACGCGGGCTATCGCTCTGGCGTAGACCCATCCTGCCAGATACGAACTGGTGGTCGTTCGTGAGACGAAATTGGGCTCTACGAGCTGGTGTGATGCCGTGCGGTTGTACGGATCGGGATCGGACATGTCCCACACCTGGTCGTCCCCCCAGCCCATCGTGGGCGGGTTGTGCCCTATCGTCCCCATGAAGCCGTGCGTGGTCCCCCGGTAGTTTGGCGGGGAGTCGGCTGTCTCGAAGTGAAAGCTGAAGGTCGCGGTGAGGTTCGAGCGCTGGGGCCACGTGCTGGGTCGCTGGGGCGGCCCGCCGCCTCCGAGATTGAGCTGCGCGTACCAGTTCCCAAAGCCGAGGACCCGGTGGCCCGCGTGCTGCGCCTGCGTGTCGGTATCTATCGTGTTGGTTCTCGTCTTGGCCGTACCGTAAGCGATGGCTTCAGCATAGTAGTAGATCCCCTGGTCGGACGGCTCCCTCAGGATATGGCCTATGGGTATGGTCCCGTCCATGACCTCGTAGTTCGCGTAGGCGGAGCCCCCATATGTGTACGTAACGCCAGTCACGTACCAGTCCGCCCCGGCCGGGCCCGCACCTGCGATCACGAGCCCCAGTACGAACACCACCAGTGCCTGCGTCAGCCCTGCGGTGGTCCTCATGGCTGGCCCGCTTCCGCTGCGTCCCGGGCATCGCGCGCCTCCAAGATGGCCTTGAATTCCTCCGGCATCACACCCACGCCGGAGGGCGGCTTGTAGGAGGTGGCCATGATCTGGTACTGCACCTGGGCGGCGGTCACGACCATGTGGACTCGCATCGGTTCGGGGTCGGCCGCGAATACGGCGCGCATCTCCGGGGACATCCTCGCACCGAAGTCCTCCCAGTGCTGGCGCTCATCGCGGGCCTTTTTCTGTGCAAACGCGACCAACGCGTCCATTTCGGCCTGCGTAAACAGCCGCTTGATGAACGGAGAGATGTGGGAGTTCGCCGCTTCCCCAATCGGGAAGGTCTGGGAGGAGACGATGCCGGCCGCCTTGGCCTCGACATCCGGCACCAACTCACGCCACTGTACGATCATCTCCTTGCGCAGCGCATCGAGCACCTCGCCCGCTTGCGCCTCGATGGCCAGTATCAGATGCGCGTCCCATGGCTGGCGCGACAGGTACTGCCTGGTGTCCTCGATGAGGTTCCTGGTGACAGGCGCCAGCTCGAGATCCACTGGCCGATCGAAGTGGGGCACCCCCTGCCTCTCCATCCACTGGCCCAACTCCAGCAGTTCGTCAGAGCCAAGGGGCTTGGTGATCAAGGCTGCTAGTCCCTCCGACAGTTGAGCCTTGTTGGCCGCGATGGCGGCAGTTGAGAGGGTGTCTCCGAAGCGGCAGTCCAGTCCATTGGCGTAGCGATCCGCCAGATAGGCCACCTGCTCACCGACAGTCGTGGGGGGCGCGCCCAACGCGCAGACGGGCGCCAGGAGTGTGAAAAACACCAACGCACAGAGCGGGAACACAGCGCGGAGATGGCAGACTCGCGTCATACTCACCTCCAGGGTAGATTGTACATCCTTCTGATGTATATATGCCATGCTAGCCGGGCCCTGTCAAGAACAAACCGCTGTTTGCACGTTCGCAATGACCACAGAGCGGAGGGGAGGAGACGCGCTCCTGCCCTACCGACCGTCCGGTCACCCCCTCCGCCCACTCACGCCACCGCCCCAGATCCCATCTCGTAGCGGCCCTGAATGCCCTTCACCTCGGCGATCGGGGAGCGGAAGAAGTAAGGGCCGAACTGGGCGGCAAGGCGGCGCGCCTCATCCGGGTGCTCGTCCACCAGGTTGCGCGTCTCTCGAGGATCATCCTCCAAGTTGTACAGCTCGTCCGGCTCCCCAGCCGGCCGGCGGATGTAGGACCAGGTCAGGTCGCGCACGCACCGGTCTGCCGCCTCGCGGTATCCCACGATGATCGCCGGGCGGTGAGCGTCGGTGTCGCCGTCGAGCACGGCGCGGAAAGACCGGCCGTGCATGGCCGCGGTGTCGTTGGCGTGGCCGAGCAGATCGAGCACCGTCGGCAGCACGTCGTGGAACTGCACCAGGGCGCGCGCCTGGAGGCCGCCGTTCCGGCCGCCGGGCAGGCGCACCAGGAACGGGCACTTCAGCAGCTCGCTGTACATCCGGTCTCCGCCCTTCAGGAACTTGTCGTGATCGCCCAGGGGGTGGCCGTGGTCGTTGGTGATGATGACGAGAGAATCATCGAGGTAGCCCAGCTCTCCCAGGGCGTCGAACAGCCGGCCTAGGCAGTGGTCCACGAACGCGACCTCGCCGGCGTAGAGGCCCCGGATCAGGCGTACCTCCTCCGGCGTCGCCCAGGCCGACATGGGGCCGCCCATGGGTATGATCAGGCGCGGTCCCTCGTAGCCCGGGTCGCCGTAGGTGTCCCAGCGGCCAGGCGGGTCCCAGGGCTCATGGGGGTCGAACGAGTCAACCCAGAGGAAGACCTTCTCATGCCCCCGGTTGGCCTTCAACCAGGCGGTGCTCTCCTCCACCACCTGGGCGGCGAACCAGTCGTTCTCCTCGGCGAACTCGTCGGTGTTGGCCAGGAACTGGCCCGCCCGCCGCCGCCAGAGCTCATCGTAATGACCATTCACGTACGCGTCCACGTCGCGGCGAGTGGGGGCAGAGGTATAGGGATCGTACTCCTGCCCTCGCACCCAGCGATAGGCATGGAAGCCGCGATGGTAGTTCATGCCGGGAGCGCGATAATGGTAGGTGTCCGAGATCAGGCCGCAGACATACCCCCGCGCGCCGAGAATCTGGGCGATCGTGACATCGGTCTCTCGCAAGGGCTCCCAGCCGCGGAAGGGCAGTGTCTGCTGACCGGTCATCAGCGCCAGCCGAACCGGCATCGTCGGCAAGCCCTCGGGATAGGCGTTGTGGAACACGACGCAGTCCCGCGCGAAGCCATCCAGGTTCGGGGTCTGGCAAGGCGGAACATCGGGGAACGGCGCACGGCCCCGGTGATAGAGACTCACGTGGTCCTGCCGCAGGCTGTCAAGCACGATCACTATCACGTTCATGCCGGCTCCTCGTCCTGTCCGCGGCCGCTCTCATATCTTGCATGGCGCCAGATCCACCAGCCGATGACGGCGGCGATGGCGATCAGGATCACGGCGTCGAGATCGTGGAAGTAGGTGCGGAGCGTCTGCCAGTGTCTGCCCAGGCGGTAGCCGAGGTAGGAAAGCCCCAGGCACCAGGGGAAGGAGCCGAGGAAGGTATAGAGGCAGAACCGTCCGAACGGCATGCGCGCGATGCCCGCCGGCAGGGAGATGAAGGTTCTGACCACCGGGAGGAGGCGGGAGAAGAAGACCGTGGAGTCTCCGTAGCGCTCGAACCAGTGATCCGCCCGCGTCAGATCGCGAGACGAGATCAGGATATACCTCCGGTAGCGGCGCACCAGCGGCCGGCCACCCCAGTAGCCAACCCAGTACGCCGCCGTCGAGCCCACCACACACCCGGCCGCTCCCGCCAGCCCGGTCAGCCAGAGGTTGAACTGCCCTTCCCACACGAGGAACCCCGAGAAGGGCATAATCACCTCTGAGGGTAGAGGTATGCAGGCCGACTCGATCGCCATCAGAGCCACGATGCCGAGGTAGCCGAGGGAGGAGATGGCGGCGATGATGGAGGCGGTGATCGTCCCTAGGGTCTTGGAGGCCACAGCGCTAGGTTCGGAAGCGGCAGGCCCGTCTCCTGCGCGGCGCCTGGCCGCAGGTCGGCCGACCGGCCGCGCAACCTTGCGCGCCCCGCGGGCACCCCTTGCACGGAGGCATCCAGGGTGAGCTGGGAGGAGAACCTGGTCCGGCAGGCCGCCCGGGGCGATCGAGACGCCTTCGGAAGCCTGGCCGAGAAGTGCCGGCCCTGGCTGCTGGGGCTCTGCCTTCGGTTGGTGCGCGACCGGGCCGCGGCGGAAGACCTGGCTCAGGAAGCCCTGCTGCGCGCATTCCGCGACCTGGGCCAGCTCCGCGAGCCGGGCCGCTTCCGCGCCTGGCTCAGCCGCATCGCCGTCAACGCCTGCCGGATGCACCTGCGCCGCCAGCTCGCGCGGCCGGTCGAGATAGCTGGCCCCTGCCAGCCGGCCCCTGACGGGCCGGAGACGTCAGATGCCCCGCTTGGAGTTGACGAGGCGCTGGCCCACCTGGACGCAGACGCCCGGCGCTTGCTCCTGCTCTTCTACGGCGAAGGCATGAGCCATCAGGAGCTGGCGGACGCACTCGCCCTCTCCTCCCAGGCCGTCAAGAGCCGCCTCCACCGGGCGCGGGAGAAGCTGCGAAAGGAGATGCTGGCGAGAATGACTGAAGAGCAGAAGGTGAGGCTGGGAGTGCCCGAGGCGCAACCGGGCGCGCGCCGGACCGTGTTGCTGGTGGAGCCGGACGCAGAGCTGTGCGAGAGACTGCGAGAGGCCCTGGCTGGGGCCGGCTACCAGGTGTTGGTGCTTCCCACAGGAGAGGCGGCACTGGCTGCGATCAACGACCGCCGCGGGCAACTGCTTGTCCTCGACAAGCAGTGCGTCGAGCCCAACTGGATCGAGCTGCTGACCCTACTGATGCTGGACGCCTGGACGCCCGAGCATGTCAAGCACGGCGTCGGCGTCATCGTTGACCCGGGGAACGAGCGGGACGTATTCCTCGCCTGGCAGGCCGGCGCGGACTTCATCCTCACCCGCCCACCTCTGCCGGAAGAGGTGGTGACCTACGTGAAACGCCTCGAGGAGCTGCTGCCGGGGTAGCCGCGTCGGCAGGAGGCTTGCTTGCCTCGCCGAACCCATCGGGCTTGGGCGCGCCCCCCGCGGCCGGCCTCAGGAGGACAGTGTGAAGGCCAGCATCGAGAATCCTCTTTGCCGCGTGCCGGTGAGCATGATCCTGGACGACTCCTGCCCGGTGGTCAACCTGAGCCACTTCTGGATCCGCCTGCGTCACAACCGCAGCACCGCCGACATGCCAGTGGAGATTCCGGTCTCCTTCCTCCGCAAGTTCGCGGAATGGTGTCTCGCGGAGGGAGTGAAGGGCAAGTTCAGCTTCGTCCCCATGCCGGGTGGGCTGGGGAGGATAGACCTCGGCCTGCCGGGCTTCTCCAAGGCCCACCTGGATGAGTGGATCGGCGCGGCCAAGGAGCTGATCTGGCCGAACTGGGACTTCACGCCGGAGATGATCACGCACTGCAAGGTGGTGGACCTGTCGGACTGGATGATGACCGACGAGTGGGAGCAGCGCGAGTGGGCCGAGCGGCCGGTCCCGTTCGATAAGCTGGCCCCATACATCGCCGCCGCCTTGGGCATACTCTGCAACGTCGGCATCCCGGCCGAAGGCGTCACCAGCCCCGGCGCGTTCCAGCACGTGGACCTGGCAAACTACGGCGCCTCTACCCTGTGGGCCTCGAAGGAGATCAACGGCAACCCGCGGCCCTTCCTCTTCTGTGAGGTCTACCATCGCGACCAGGACCCGCTCCCGTTCCCGAAGCTCTACGCCCTGGACAAGGCTAAGGGCGAGTGCTGCGCCGGGATCATCGCGGGGACGGGCGATTGGTTCGCGGGCTGGGAGGGCAACAACCGGGAGGCGATCCACAGCCCCGACCTCTGCATCACCGAGGATCTCCAGGGAGGCCGCGTGCCGCAGTTGATCGCGGCCGGCTGCCCGGCGATCATGGTCTCGCACTGGCCGGGTTTCTACTTCCAGGGCGAGGAAGTCGGCTTCAACATCTTCAGGACCGTCGTCGGCCGCTTGAAGCAGCTCCCCAACATCATCTGGATGAAGACCAGCGAGATCGCACACTACTGGATGGCGAGGGCGATGGTGGGCATCGCCGAGACGCCGGCGGGCTGCGCGATCACGTCACCCATGCCTTGCCCGCGCTTCACCATCAGGCTGTCGGGCGCCAAGCCAGGCCAGTGGACGGCGAACGGCGTGCCGCTCAGAGAAGTGGCCAAGCCGCTCGCACTGGAAAGCGGCACGTGGGCGAAGGACGGCAGCGACATCCTCCTCGCCCTCGACCTGAAGCCAGGGCAGACCAGCATCGCTCGCCCGGCCTGAGTGCGAGCCCCGCCTGCCCTGCTTGCCCTGAGTGAAGTCGAAGGGAGCCTGCCGAAGGGTCCCCGGGGCGACTCCGGCCGCCGCGTTCATCCCGAGGCGGCCTGCTCCAGCACCCTCTTCACCGCGGGGTTTGGGCTGGTGATCTCATTGGCCGACCGGATGGTGATGGTCGGGATCGCGCCCAGCCCTTCGTGGACCTGCATGCGGAGCTGTTCCTCCTCGGTGCGGCCGCTCAGTCCCGAATAGCCGATGGTGCGGCAGAGCTTCCCGAACATGAACTCGTTGAGCGCACAGCCGCCAGCGCGCGCCAACCCCTCGGCACTCGCCTGCCAGCTCTGGAATAGGTGGGCCTGGGCGAAGGACAGGCCCTGCATGGTGATCTCGTTGCGCCCCTCGCCGCCGACCACCAGGCCCGAGCCCAGCGCCGCGACATGGGCGATCAGCCGCTTCATCCCCTCGCTCGAGGTCATGCCCTCCACCAGGCAGTTGTGCAGATTCCAGGAGCAGAGGGTCACGTCAATGAACACGCTGTCGAGAGAGAGTGCGTCCGCCGCCTGCTGAATGCGCTCGCCCAGGATCGTCCGCCACATGCTCAGGCCCGGGTGAATCTTCACCATCACTTTCTTGTCCCGATGCTCCAGGCGGCTGGCATTGGACTCCGGGACCCCGATCACGCGGCCCTCATCCCAGCTCCACCCTTGCAAACGCTTGCTCTCTATGTCCCGATACTGAAAATCCCGCACCAGCGTGTAGACCGGGTTGATGGGGTCCATGTCCACGGAGTTGCAGTGAGGCATGATGTGGAAGCCCATCGCCTTCCCTTTGCCCAGGAAGGCCTTGGCGCTCTCGCTGGCCACATAGTCCGGGTAGTTCTCGTCGTATCCGTCGGTCCGCCAGTTCGGGAAATGGATCAGGACTCGGCGCGGATCAACCTTCTGGGCCAGCGCCTCCAGCACCGCGGGGTCGCCCGGGCACCACGAGATCGCCATCTTCACGCCGTGCATCCAGTCCTTGCGCCGCTGCTCCTCCTCCCGCAGCCGGTAGGCCTCCCACAGCCAATCTCGATAGCGCGCCGCCGGCACCGTCCAGTCGCCTTGATGGACGTTGACGCGCCAGGCCAGGCCGCCGGCGGCGAGGTTGTCATCTATCGGTCCGTAGGCCTCGCTGTCCAGCCCGACGACACAGGGATCCTGGTCCGTCCCCGTCTTCAGCGCCTTGTAGCGGTAGCGGTCATCCTGTGCGTGCACCCAGAAGCCGCTCTTCGCGCCCTGGAGCACGACCGTCCCCGCCTCCCAGGTGATGGGCCAGCCCCACCATCGGTTCGCGATCAGAGGGTCATTGAGCTTGAGCTTCAGCCCCTGGAAGAGCGGCGCCACCAGCTCGAGGTCGTCGCGGATTCCCCTTATGCTCCAGCGGCAGGCCCGCACCCCGCCGCGCGAAGAGTGGGCCGAGGGCTCCACGATCAGGTCGCCGGTCTCGGGATCGGCCGAGATGGCGATCACGCCGTCGCCCTCCCAGCCGTGGAACACGATCTCGGCGCGGTCGCCGGATACCTGTCGCGCGGTGATGCGGCCGAACCGGCTCTCGTCTATGGGGACGGTTTCGCCGCCTCGGTAGACGAGTTCCAGGGCGGGGCCCTGCTTCGGATCGAACTGGCGGAGGAACTCCTCTCCCGTCTGCTTGCTCTTGAGCGAGGTGAGATGACCCTTCTCTATCACCGCGGTCAAGGTGCTGGTCTCGGCGTGGACGCGGTTATCCTGAACTCGCAGCATGGCTCTGCCTCCCGCCGGGGGATGTGGATTCGCGCTGCGGGCTCGGTCGCCCGCATCCTTCGCGCTCCCGCCGCCTGCCGACGCGACGCCCGCGGCCGCGCCGACCGCGGCGGCCCCTGCCGCGTGCTTCAGGAAGTCGCGACGGGTGAGCTTGCGCGCAGGCCTTTCCCTATTCATGCTCGTGCTCCGGACAGCGAGATTCCCATCCCGGCCGGGCTAGTCTAGCAAACCCGGCGGAGGCGGGCAAGCCTCCTTCGTTTTGCCCGTGGCTCGGGGAGCCGCGACCCCTCGCCCTACAGCCGGGCAGAACAACACCGTCTTGCCCGTGGCTCGGGGGGAGGGCAGGAGCGCGGCGGCCCGCCGCCGAAGCGGTCGGTTAGGGATCCCGCCGGAGGCGAGCGAGCCCGCTATGCCCTACCTTTCCCTCTACCGCAAGTACCGGCCCCAGAGCTTCGCCGAGATCGTGGGCCAGCGTCACGTCACCCAGACGCTGGCGAACGCGGTCAAGGCCGATCGGATCGCGCACGCCTACCTCTTCTGCGGGCCTCGGGGCACGGGCAAGACCAGCACGGCTCGGGCGCTGGCGATGGCCCTCAACTGCGAGCGGGGGCCGACCCCGGAGCCGTGCGGGGAGTGCGAGGCCTGCCGCCGGATCGCCGCCGGCTCCGCGCTCGATGTGATCGAGATTGACGCCGCCTCCAACCGCGGGATAGATGAGATTCGCCAGCTGCGCGAGCGAGTGGCGCTGGCCGCCGCCGACGCGCGGATGAAGGTCTACATTATTGATGAAGTGCACATGCTCACAGGCGAGGCCTTCAATGCGTTCCTGAAGACGCTGGAGGAGCCCCCTTCGCACGTCGTCTTCGTGCTCGCCACCACCGAGCCCCACCGCGTCCTCGCCACCATCCTCTCTCGCTGCCAGCGGTTCGATTTCCACCGCATCGGGCTGCGCGACATCGAGGCCTTGCTCAGGGCGATAGCCCAGAAGGAGAAGGTGGCGGCCGACGATAGGGCGATCGCCATGCTCGCCCATGCCGCCGATGGCTCGGTGCGGGACGCGCTCACATTGCTCGAGCAGGCGATTGCTTATACCGAGGGGAACGTCACGCCCGAAGTGATCACCGAGATCCTCGGGGGCATTGACCTCAATCTGGTCGCCGACTTCGCCGATTGCTTCATCCGGCGCGACATCAGCGCGGCCCTGGAGCTGGTGGATCGCGTGGTCGCCGAAGGCAAGGACCTGCGCCAGCTCATTGCCAACCTGATCAGTCACTATCGCGATCTCCTCCTGCTTTCCGTGGACCGCCGGGGTACCATCGCGCTGGCCCTGCCGGAGGAGTCGAGTCAGCGGCTGGTAGAACAGGCCAAGCTGGTCTCGCCCGGGGAGACCACGCGGGCGCTCGATATCCTTGCCGAGACTGACCGCGAGCTGCGCTTCAGCAGCCAGCCCCGCCTGCTGGTGGAGCTGGCCGCCATCCGCATCTCCCGCGAGCCGGCCGCGGTCAGAGCGGAAGCTCCCGCTCCCGCCCGCCAGGCCGCTGCGGCCGAGCCGGCGGCGGAGGTGGCGGAAGGACCTACGTCTCCGGCGCCACCCGGCGCGGCGCCGGGCGAGGCCGAGCCCCTCGTCCTGGGCGAGATCAAGCGCCGCTGGGACGACCTGCTGGCCAACCTTCGGAAAGACCGTCAGGGTTCGCTGTCCGCCATCCTGCGGGAGGCCGCCCCGGCCGCGCTGGAGGGTGACGTGCTCACCCTGGTCTTCGGCCACCAGTTCCATTACGACCAGATGCTGAAGGACCAGAAGTGGATGAAGGGCACGGCCCGGGCGATCGCCGCCGTGTTCGGCCGGCCGCTCACCATCAAGTGCCAGTTGACGGCGGAGGGCGGCGCCAAAGCTCCCGACCACCCAAAACGCGTGCAGGACGCGCTCACCGCGTTCCCAGGAAGCGAAGTCGAGGAGTAGACGCCGGTGACGAGAGGCACCCTCATGAGGAGGAGCAGGTGAGAATCCCAGGCGGCGGTTCCCTGCAGCGTCAGTTGATGCGGCAGGTGGAACAGTTCCAGGAGGATCTCAAGGCCGCGCAGGAGGAGCTCGCGAAGCTGCGTGTCGAGGCTTCGGCCGGCGGGGGCGCCGTGACCGCAGTCGTCAATGGTTCCGGGGAGCTGCTCGAGCTGCGCATCTCCCCAGAGGCGGTAGACCCCAGCGACGTGGCGATGCTTCAGGACTTGGTGCTGGCCGCCGTGCGCGAGGCGCTGGAGAAGGCCCGCCAGACGCAGGAGGAGAAGATGGGCGCGCTCACCGGCGGCCTCGGGCTGCCCGGCCTCTTCTAGCCGCGGCCTCCGGCTCGCCCACTCGTGATTGCCTATGCCCACCTATCCCAGGCCGCTGGCGCGGCTGCTCGAAGAGCTGGAGAAGCTTCCGGGAGTGGGGCCGAAGACCGCCCAGCGGCTCGCCCTCCACCTGCTTGCCGGGAGGCAAGAGGACGCGGCCGCCCTAGCCGAGGCGATCCTGGAGATCAAGGCGAAGATCCATCCCTGCCCGGTCTGCTTCAATTTCACTGACTCCGACCTCTGCGCCATCTGCGCCGATCCCCAGCGAGATCAGGCCGTGCTCTGCGTGGTCTCGGACCCCCGCGACCTGCTGGCGGTGGAGCGGGCCGGCGACTACCGCGGCCGCTATCACGTTCTCCAAGGGCTGATCTCACCCATGGACGGCGTCGGCCCGGATGCCCTCCGCATTCGCGAGCTGCTGGACCGGGTGCGGGAGGGCCAGATCGCGGAGGTCATCCTCGCCACCAACCCGACGGTGGAGGGGGACGCCACTGCCATGTACCTGGCCGGGCTGCTCAAGCCCCTCGGGGTCAAGGTCAGCCGGATTGCCTTGGGCCTACCCGCCGGGGGAGACCTGGACTATGCCGACGACCTCACCATCTCCCGTTCGCTCCAGGGCCGGAGAGAGGTGTAGACCGGCCAGGCGGGGCGGGCTTTTCGGCCCTGCCGCCAGGAATAGCCGCAACTTCCGGCGAAACCATTGCGGTCTGTGCTGCGTCTAGTCTATAGTGGGTCCGAGGCGCAGCCGCCGGGCAGACTCCGTCAGGCGCTCTCGGAGACAAGCGGGAGACGCGACCCCCCCCTGATCGCCACCGTCGGCGTGTTCGCGTGTGGAGGACTGAATGGCCGTTCGCTGTTTGTGGAGGCTGATGGCGGTCCTGGCGCTTGCCTCAGCCGGCCTGGCGCCGGGGGTGTCACTCCCTCGCGCCTGGGCGGCCGGCGCGGGCAAGGAGGCCAAGGCCGACGACACTAGTCAGAAGAGCAAGGAAGCGGGAAGCGACCAGAGCAAGAGCACTGACAAGGCGGCCGAGCCGGAGATCACCATCTCGCCCCGCGGGGTCACGGTGCACGCGGTCAACGTCTACGCCTGCCGGCTGTTCACGCGCCTGGCGGACCAGACCTCCCTCCAACTGGTGGTGGATGACACCATCAAGGATCGCAAGGTTACGGTTCATCTCACCGACAAGGCCCCCCGCGAGATCATCAACTGCATCGTCTCCGCCTATGGCTTCTCCTCCCGCGAGGTCAACGGGATTCTGATGATCAGCGAGGGCATCCCGCGCAAGCCCTCCTCCTACCTGCTCAGTGACATCGAGTCCATCCCCACCCAGTACGTGGAAGCGAACAACGCGAAGAGCCTGCTTCCGGTCTTCCTCCAGGATCATGTGAAGGTGAACTACGAGCAGAACGCGGTGGTGCTCTCCGCACCGGCCGACATACTCAAGAAGTTCCGGGACGACATCCGCCAGTTCGATATTCCCGCGGCCCAGATCATGCTCGAGATCCTGGTGGTCGAGTTCGCGGACTTCGACTCGGCGCGCTTCGACCTGGGCCTGCGCTGGCAGAATGCCGGGCGAAGCGCCGAGTTTGGCACCCTGTCCGTGCCCCAGGATAACCTGAATCTGACGCCACGCGAGATGGGCGATGTGGTGCTGGAGGGCGTCGCCCAGCTCCCGATCGAGTTCCGGGGCCGGCTCGAGGCGCTGGTCAGCACTCGCCGCGCCCGGGTCCGGGCCGCCCCGCGCATCGCCACCGTCAGCGGCCGCTGGGCCAACTTCTTCGTCGGCATCCAGCGCTATCTGCGCGAGCCTATCGAGGTGCCGCCCGAGCCCAACGCCCAGGGCGGCGGAGGCGACCAGGGAGGCGGGTACTACGGCGGTGGGCCCGTCACGAGGAACTACATTGACGCCGGGGTGCGCCTCAACGTCGCTCCCTGGACCGGCGACGGCAAGGAGATCATCTGCGAGGTCCGGCCCGAGGTCTCCACCCTCTCCGCCCCCGATCCCGTCACCGGCCTGCCCGAGAAGAGCACCCGCACCGCCAACACCATGGTCCGGGTCCGCGACGGCCAGACCATCATCATTGGCGGGCTGCGCCAGGAAGAGGAGCGCCGCGTCACCACCAAGATCCCGCTGCTCGGCGATCTCCCTCTCCTGGGCAGGCTCTTCCGGTCTCACGACAGCTTCATCTCGCATACCGACCTGGTGATCTTCATCACCCCGCGCGTGCTCTCCCAGACCGGCCATCTCTCGCCGGAAGAGGAGAAGCAGCTCCACGACCGCTTCCTGCAGGAGCCGGCGAAGTGATCCGCCGCGGCGTCACCGCTCTGCTCTTGTTCGTCACCCTCGCGCTGGCTGGCCGGCCGGCCTCCGCCCAGCGCGGCGCGGCCTACTGCAGGATCACCGAAATCAAGTCCGAGCAGCTCAGCAACGGCGTGCGCGTTACCATCGTGGCGGACGGCGAGCTCCACTGGGACATTGACTTCAACCGTCTGGTGGCCGAGGGTGCCATCGTGATCGAGCAGACGCCCTGGGGCGAGAGCGACCGGCCTACCGAACGCTTCACGCGACTCCCTGTGAAGATCTTCAACGCCCGATCCCTGCTCGGCTCCGGGTTCGTGGCCATCAACAAGTACCCTATCAGCCACGCCGAGATCCGCATCCCGGACTGGGCCGTCGAGGGCGTCGGCCTGAACATAGATGTCGTCAACTACCTGGGCTGGACTACGGGAGAGGGCGATCAGTTCCGCGGCCGCTATCAACTCTGGATCTATGATAGCGAGGACCGCCGCTCCATGGTGGTGGCCTGGGTCTCCGACCGCTTCCCCCCTCCACCGCCCCCGGCCACGCCTGCCGATCTGCCTTCGGAGGTGAAGGTAAGCTCGGGCCCCGCGGGGCTGACCGTGCGCGCGGTGAACGCGAAGCTTGCAGACGTCGCCAACGCGATCGCGGGAGCGACCGGTTTCCCGGTCTCCACTCCCGCCGACTCGGAGACGCGGGTGAGCCTCACGCTACGTGACCTCTCGGCCAACCGCGCGATCGAGGCCATCGCCGCCGGCTGCGGCCTCTGCGCGGGCCAGCGGCCCGATGGCTCCTGGGTCCTCGCGGCCGGCGTCAGCAGCTCCGGCGGCTACGAGGTCGCCGCCACTCGCCGCATCCCCTTGCGCCACCTGCGCGCGGTGGACGCCCTCGACCTGCTCCCCAACTTCCTTCTCCAGTACTTCCATGCCGACCGCGAGGGCAACGCCATCATCGTCACCGGGCCCGATTGGATGTGCGAGCGGGTCGCTGCCGACCTTTCGAAGCTGGATGTTCCTCCCCCGGAGGTGGTGCTTGATGTCGTCGCGGTCGAGTACATCTCCACCACCGCGCTCGCCCGCGCCCTCCGGCTGGAGCGCTTCCTCGGCGATGTCAACACCGCGCTGGATACGCTGACGGGTGACCTCAGCTTCCTCTGGCTGCCGGGCCTGACCTCGGAGTGGAACGTGGTGCTGGACAACCTCGGCGTCGAGTCAGACGTCCGTCTGCGCTCCCGGGCCACCGTGCGCGTGCTCAACAGCCACACCAGCCGGATCTTTGGCGGCCAGCAGCGCACCATCACCGTGCAGCAGTTCCAGCGGTTCGAGGAGGTCGTACAGCCCACACTCCTCACCCTGGATGTGGGCACCTCCCTCCAGCTCCAGCCGCGCCTGGGGACGGGTGATGAGGTCGTCCTTCACATCACCCTGAACGTCAACACCCTCAGCGGCTTCGATCCCACCTCCGGGCTGCCCGACCTTTCCCTCCGCAGCGCGGAGGCCACCGCGCGGGTGAAAGATGGCGAGACCGTCGCCATCGCCGGCCTCCGGCTCCTGGAGGAGAGCCGCCAGGTCCGGCGCCTGCCCCTCCTGAGCGACTTGCCACTCCTCGGCGGCCTCTTCCGGGCCCCCAGCCGGTCCCGGTCAGAGCGGCAGCTTGCCATTTTCGTCACTCCTCACCTCCTTCGCACCAAGACCGCCGGACAAGGAGCAACTGCTCATGGCTAGGCCACTTACAGGCTGTATCAAAACCTCCTGCCACTGCCACCGTGGTCGGCGTAGTGCTTTGATACAGCCAGCGCACGGGGTATTGTTACAGATTCTCAGCGTCCTCTGCCTTCTGCTCGCCCTCCTCGGCGCCGCATCGTGCGCCCAGGCCCTGGTCTACTGCAACATCACCAGCATAGACACTCAGCAACTCAGCAACGGGGTCCAGATCACGGTCAAGGCCGACGGCATCCTGCAGCGCCACTGGGGCGGCCCGGATGAGCACGGCCACGGCCCGGACGTCAGCCGCCTCGAGCTCTCCTTCGAGAACGCGCGCAATCAGACAGGGAAGAACTTCATTGACATCAGCCAGTTCCCCGTCAGCCACGTCGAGCTCTCGGTGCCACAAGACGCGCGGGAGGGCATCGGCGTTCACATGGTCGTGGTCATGTACGAGCCCTCTCACGCCAGCATCACCGAGAGCTCCGACCGCCAGAGCGTGATCATCACGGTCAGCTCGAGCCGCACTCTCGAACAGCGCCAGCAGGCCAAGGTCGGCAAGGAGGAGGAGAGAAAGGCCGACATCACCGTGACCGTGGCCGACGGGCGCGTTTCCCTCACCGCGATGAAGGCCGACCTCCAGCAGGTTCTCGCCCAGATCGCGCAGCAGACCGGCGCTAACCTCGCGGTGGATGACGCCATCCAGGCCGAGGTGAACCTGCACTTGCGCGACCTTCCGGTCGCCGACCTCCTGCGGGGAATCGCCAGCGCCTATGGCCTCGCCCTCATCGAGCAGGAGGGCGTGTTCATGTTCAGCCGCGGCGTCCCCCAGGACCTGTCGGCCTACCGCCTCAGCGGCACCGCCTCCTTCCCCATGCGCTACACCCGCGCCCAGGCCGCCTCGGGGCTGCTGCCCACCTTCCTCTACAGCTATCTGCACGTGAACGAGGGACAGAACGCGGTGGTGGTGACCGCGCCCCAGCAGATGCTAGACAAGATCGGCTCCGACCTCCGCGCGGTGGACATCGCCCCGCCCCAGATCCTCATCGAGGCCCTCGCCTGCGAGTTCACCGACACCAGAGACCTGGACCGGGTGCTCCGCCTCTTCCGCGGCGATGTCACCGGGAAGACCACGGTGGACGAGTACAACCTGGCAGGGGGACCGGCTGTCAACTCGGGCACCCTCGACACGCGCACGGGGGAAATCAGCTACTCCAACATCGGCGAGCTGCCCCACGACTTCGAGGCCCGCATACGCGCGCTCGCGGCCGACCACAGGGCCCGAGTTCGCGCCGCCCCCCGGATGGCCGTCATCAACGGCCACCAGGCCGACATCTTCATCGGCGTCCGCCGCTTCATCAAGGTCGAGCTGATCACCTACGGCCAGACCACCGAGAAGATTCAGGGAGTGGATGTCGGGGTCAAGCTCCGGGTCACGCCGCTGACCGGCGGTGGCGGCGAGATCACGCTCAACATTGACCCCACCGGCACCGAGGTCAGCAACGTTTCAGAGCTGGATCCCCTCACCGGACTCCCGGTCCTCAGCACTCGCCAGGCCGGCACCACCGTCCGGGTCAAGGATCACGAGACCGTGATGATCGGCGGCCTCAGCCAGCGCCAGACCGAGGATCGGGTCACCAAGATCCCGCTGCTCGGTGACCTGCCACTCCTGGGGACCCTCTTCCGCAGCCGTAGCCGCAGCGTCGTCAACTCCGACCTGGTGGTCTTCATCACCCCGCACATCCT